>Ga0207689_10001356_pt1 | contig 23516 bp, 18 predicted proteins | sample KBSMisM52_FD_184312 | JGI IMG/M metagenome (GOLD analysis project Ga0207689, IMG submission 184312) | Miscanthus rhizosphere microbial communities from Kellogg Biological Station, Michigan, USA - KBS Miscanthus M5-2 (SPAdes) (version 2) | ecosystem: Host-associated > Plants > Roots >... | reverse complement strand
CCAGGTGATCTACAATGAAAAAATAAAGGCAAAAAACTTCACCAGGAATTACCGTCTTAACACAAGTGTTGATGATGCAATTCTCAAAGTTGAAGTAAGAGAAGGTAACAAAAAGCCGGAAGTATTTACCATCAACCGGAATACACGGTATTACGAAGAAACAAGCATCAGCAAACTCTAACCTGATCCGTAATTATTATAGGTGTTTTAGTAAGTCCCGTCTACGGCGGGACTTTTTTTTATTAACCCTGGAATTGCTTCCTTATCAAATTCAAAGCACTGCCCGCCCTGAACCATTCGATCTGCTGCTCATTGTAAGTGTGATTCAGCAAGACTTTATCCTCTGATCCGTCCCGATGATGAAGCACCATGGTCAAAGGTTTACCGGGAGCAAACCCGGTTAGCCCGACAATATCAATGGTATCGTCTTCCTGGACTTTTTCATAATCCGACTTATCAGCAAACGTTAGCGCTAGCATGCCCTGCTTTTTCAGATTGGTCTCGTGTATCCTTGCAAAGCTTTTAACAATGATTGCCCGAACGCCAAGATGTCTTGGTTCCATCGCCGCGTGCTCCCTTGAAGAGCCTTCACCATAATTCTCATCTCCCACCACAACTGTACCGATATTCAACTGTTTATATTGACGTTGGGTTGCCGGTACGGGTCCATATTCACCGGAGACCTGGCTTTTTACAGAATCAGTGTTATCGTTAAAGAAATTGATCGCTCCAATGAGCATATTGTTACTGATATTATCAAGATGTCCCCGGAATTTTAGCCAGGGTCCGGCCATTGAAATATGATCGGTTGTGCACTTGCCTTTTGCCTTGATCAGTAATTTGAGACCGGCGAGATCACTGCCTTCCCATTCCGGAAATGGAGAGAGCAATTGCAATCGCTGGCTGTCAGCTTTGACAACCACCTGCAAGCCACTGCCATCTTTTGCTGGCTCCTGGTATCCGGGATCATCTACTGCAAAACCATGCGGCGGCAATTCAAAGCCCTTGGGTTCAGCCAATTTTACTTGTTCACCTTTGCTATTTTTCAATGTATCCGTGATCGGGTTAAAAGCAATAGTACCAGCCATCGCTAAAGCAGTAACAATCTCGGGAGAAGCCACGAAAGCGTGCGTGCTGGCGAGGCCATCATTTCTTTTTGCAAAATTCCTGTTGTATGAAGTCAGGATCGTATTCTTGCGGTTGGGGTCGTCAATGTGTCTTGCCCACTGGCCGATACAAGGCCCGCATGCATTTGCAAGGACTACACCCCCTACTTCTTCAAACTCTTTAATGAACCCATCTCTTTCAATTGTAAATCGAACCTGTTCACTTCCCGGAGTAATAGTAAACTCGCTAACGGCTTTCAAGCCCTTGTTGATCGCATCCTTCACAATAGAAGCCGAGCGGCTCATGTCTTCATATGAAGAATTAGTACAGCTGCCAATTAAGGCCACTTCCAATTTTGATGGCCAGCCTTTTTCTTCTACAACGGCTTTCATTTGTGAAATTGGCGTCGCAAGATCCGGTGTAAAGGGACCATTCAGATATGGTTCAAGTTTGTCAAGATCCAGGTACAACACCTGGTCATAGTATTTTTCAGGATCATTATAAACTTCCTCATCAGGACGAAGATGCTCACGAACTCCATCGGCTAATGCTGCCACTTCCTCACGATCCGTTGCACGCAGGTAAGCGCTCATTTTTGCATCATAGGCAAACAATGAACAGGTGGCGCCGATCTCGGCCCCCATATTGCATATGGTCCCTTTTCCGGTTGCACTTAAGCTGTCAGCACCATCTCCAAAATATTCGACAATAGCACCAGTACCGCCTTTGACTGTCAATTGGCCAGCTACCCAAAGTATCACGTCTTTGGCGCTGGTCCACCCATTTAACCTACCGGTAACTTTCACACCGATCAATTTGGGCATTTTCAATTCCCAGGGAAGGCCCGCCATGACATCCACAGCGTCAGCACCGCCTACTCCGATTGCGATCATTCCCAAACCACCCGCATTTGGTGTATGAGAATCGGTCCCGATCATCATACCACCCGGAAATGCATAATTTTCCAGCACCACCTGGTGAATAATGCCAGCGCCTGGTTTCCAAAAACCAATTCCATATTTATTGGAAATGCTGGCCAAAAAATCATAAACTTCTTTATTGACATCGATCGCAGTTGCCAGATCCTTCACGGCTCCCACTTTTGCTTGTATCAGGTGGTCACAATGCACCGTGGAGGGGACAGCCACTTTATCGCGCCCGCAGGTCATAAATTGTAACAACGCCATCTGGGCTGTTGCATCCTGCATGGCTACGCGATCAGGGGCAAAATCCACATAATCCTTACCACGCTGGTAAGGTGCTTGCGGCAGTTGAAATGTATGGGCGTATAAAATTTTTTCGGCGAGAGTCAGGGGCTTACCTGTTAATTTCCGGGCTGCTTCAATTTTGCCGGGCAGTTGAGCATAGACTTTCTTAATAAGATCAAGATCAAATAACATGACAGTTCCGTTTGAGGTTTAAGGTTTGATGTTCGAAGTTGAGCAGAGATACTTAACATCAAACTTCGAAATTCTAACATCGAACCTGGATTTCGGGTGCGAATTTACTTAAATAACAATCTTTAAAAAAATCAGTTGAGATAAGCGGGATATTTTTTAACACACAATACGAAGTATGTGGTGATCTTTTGTTGCAATAAAAATCAAAAATTTTTATATTAGCTACATGAAGAGGTTTAAAAACTTCGTCGAGTGGCATGCTTTCGGAGTTTGTTCGGCCATTGGTGGAAAATTAGGCATCGCGACCAGTCGTATCCGCATGTGGTTCATTTATATTTCTTTTCTCACAATGGGTTCTCCTATTATTATTTATATGGTGCTCGCTTTTTGGATGAACATGAAAAAATACATGAAGGCAGCAAAACGGAATCCCTGGTATTATTTATAATTCAATTCGCCATTACTTTCAAAATATAGCAGCTAACATCCGGATCCTTTTGACTGGTGAGGAGATGTCGCCTGGAAATACCTGCAAAGTGCATTTATGATCGATTGCTTTAAATCGCCTATTTGTTTGTTCATTACCGGCAGGGCAGATTGAAAGCACCCTTCTTTCTCCACTATGACGTGGTTGCCATATAACAGCCGTTCAAGATCTCCGTTCATAATTGTAATACTATGCAATCTCATATCGCGATCTTCTTTTGTACGAATGAGTGCATAATACATTCTTGAGTGGTATTTAAATTCCAATGAAATGATCTTATCCATTGTCAACATTTTTTACTTAATAAAAATTATTTGCAGAGACTAATAACCGGCACAGAGATTAGCAATAATTGCCGGAGATTCAGTCTTTGAAATCAGGAAGTATGTTCAGTTCCGAATTGCGGAAGCTGATATTATGTAGAGCACAGGATATTGTAGAATGCGAAAGCAAAGAATTTGCCGTATATTTTAAGGGGCGATGTCTGCAATGAGAAAATACCGGGAAAACTTTCACCAAAAGAAAAATGATCCCTGTGTGGAATCATTTTCCCTGTCTTTTTCAAATTAGGTCTAACGACGAGATCTTTTAGATAACCAAATTTTTTATTTGTGAGAGGCCATAAATTTGGACAAACAGTTATGTCTAACGTGTCAAGTGGAGAACCAAGGTTCCTTAAATTAACTCCTGGAGTTTTGAGATAACCTTATCGATCTCTTCTTTCGTATTATGCTTACTGAAAGAAAAACGAACTGTTACAAGATTGGGATTGTTATTGATTGCGTGAATGACATGAGAGCCCTGGTCGGCCCCACTGGTGCAGGCACTTCCGCCCGAAGCGCAGATATGATTAATGTCGAGATTAAAAAGAATCATCTCAGATTTTTCCGTTTTTGGCAGCCCAGTACTGAGGACCGTATACAAGCTTCTGCCCTCTACATCACCATTAAGCGTCGAGCATTTCACATTCTTCCTGAGCTGCTCGATCATGTATGTCTTTAATGACTGGATATACTTACTGTCTTTTTCAAAATTGTTCATAGCCATTTCAAGAGCTTTGGCAAACCCGACAATACCATACACATTTTCGGTGCCGGCGCGCATATTACGTTCCTGTGCACCACCAAAAATAAATGGCTGAATTTTTACATTGTCATTTATATATAGAATGCCCACTCCCTTTGGACCGTGAAATTTATGACCGGATCCTGAAACAAAATGAACAGGAGTCTTTCGCAGGTCAAGTGGATAATGCCCTACGGTTTGCACGCAATCCGAATGAAAAATAGCATTATATTTTTTGCAAAGGTTGCCCACGGCATCTATATCCAGCAAATTGCCGATCTCATTATTCGCATGCATCAAAGTAACAAGGCAACGCTTTTCATGAGACGCCAGCTGTTGTTCAAGATCATCGAGATCAACGTGACCATTAGCCAAAAGCTTTACAAAACTTAAAGTCACATCCCCTGAACCATAATGCTCCACGGTGTGCAACACTGCATGATGTTCGATCGGCGATGAAATAATATGCCTGCACCCAAGATCATGAATAGCAGCGGAGATTGCCGTATTGTTACTTTCGGTTCCGCCACTGGTAAAAAATATTTCGCCTGGATGAGCATTCAATAACCGGGCAACTGTTTTTCGTGATGTTTCGATCGCCAGTCTCGTTTCTCTGCCATATGAATAAATGGAAGAAGGATTACCAAAATAGGTGGTCATATAAGGAAGCATCGCCTCAAGTACTTCCTTATCCAGAGCGGTTGTCGCAGCATTGTCTAAATAAATTCTTTCCATTTACAATCGTATTCAGGTATAATTCCAGGGTCTAAAATTGCGGCGCAAAGATAAGAATTGAGAGGAGTTTGGCCATCGTTTTATTAGTGCAGTGCTCAAATCCTTATATAGAATCAGGTGAATATTATTCAAAATGTTGGCGGAAAGCATGCAGCAATTTTAACGAAACGTGAAGTTTAGTAGCGTATATTTATATTAATCCCAACCCAAAAAAAATTTAAACCAATTATGAACCCTTTTTGGACACAGATAATCATTCAGACCACCTTAAAGCACAAGCGGGATAAAAATGACAAGAGTCAAGAATATTCCAACTATGAGCTTGCCAAGGGATGGCGCGAATTCAGGATCAGTGTGATACGGTTCATCCAGGATCTTGTCTTGATCACAATGGGAATTTTTTCAGCGGCCTTTGGATTCAAAGGTTTTTTACTCACCAACCGGTTTATTGATGGCGGAGCGACGGGCATCTCGCTATTAATATCAGCGCTTACTTCCATTCCCTTGTGGGTTTTAATTATCTGTGTCAACATTCCTTTCATGATCCTCGCCTTCAACACGATCAGCAAAGCGTTTGCTATAAAAACAATCCTGGCCATCGCCGGGCTGGCTCTTGTCCTTGCCACCGTGAGCTTTCCTGACGTAACAAAGGATAATTTGCTGGTGGCGGTGTTTGGAGGCTTTTTCCTGGGGGCTGGTATTGGCTTATCGGTCAGGGGCGGCGCGGTGATCGATGGGACCGAAGTGCTGGCCATCTTTTTGAGCCGCAAATTGGGAACGACAATTGGGGACATCATTATTATCATTAACGTTGTCATATTTGGAACAGCTGCGTATTTTCTGTCCGTCGAAATTGCATTGTACTCAATGATCACTTATTTGGCAGCATCGAGAACTCTTGATTTTGTGATAGAAGGTATCGAAGAGTATACCGGTGTTACAATCATTTCTTCTCACAGTGAAGAAATCAAGCAGATGATCATCCAAATGCTGGGTCGGGGTGTAACTGTTTACAACGGGAAAAGCGGCTTTGGTAAGAAAGGCGAGGCGAGAGACATTGAAATCGTTTATACAGTTGTAACAAGACTCGAGTTAAATCGCCTCAACACTGAAATTCTAAAGATCGATCCAAATTCTTTCGTCGTGATGAGCAGCATCAAAGACACCAAGGGAGGTATGATCAAAAAAAGGCGTCTCAAACATTAGCCATTATGCCAGAATATATTGACATTACAGACAGAAAAAATCTAAACTTATTATTAAGCACACTTCAACCCGGAACACCTGCTTTATGGGGAAAAATGAACGCTCAAAATATGATCGAACATTTGGTGGAAGCGGTTGAATACACAAATGGAAAACGGGTGGCGGTTCTTAGATTTCCAAAAAACAAGGCGAACAAACAAAGGGAAGATCTTGTGAATAGTGATTTTGTAATACCTCCGGGAGCGCAGGGTTACCTCCCTGATGCAACAAAAACAAAAAGGTTTAAAGACCTGGAAACTGCGATTCATGAATTAAACAACGAACTCGACGCTTTTGAATATTTTTTTAAGACCGAAGGAATAACATCGACGCATTTTGAGTTTGGCCCAATGAATCATAAAGAATGGATCATTTGGCATGGAAAACACTTCACACATCATTTCAAACAATTTGGATTACTTGGGGGAAGCTGGGATGCAGAAGTTAGAAGTTAGAATTCAGAAGGCAGAATTGAGAACATAAAAATAGAATTCAGAATAAATTTCTGCAATGGATTGCTGTTTACGACCCATAACCCATAACTTACAACTCATAACCTACAACTCACATCAGCTCCTTAATATCCTGCATTAACCTTGACGCGATATTGTTAGCCTTTGTTTCGTAATCACTTTCAGCATAAATCCGAATGATCGGCTCTGTGTTGGAAGTGCGGAGATGTACCCAGTCTGCATCAAATTCTATTTTTAATCCATCTTCCGTATTAACAGGTTGATTCTTATATTTCTTTTTTATTTTTTCAAAGATGGTTTTTACATCAAATCCATTTTCGAGCTCGATCTTATTTTTTGAAATAAAATAATCGGGATACGACTGCCGAAGTGATTTGATGGTTTTGTTCTGAACAGCCAGGTGTGAAAGGAATAAACCAATTCCTATCAACGCATCGCGGCCGTAATGAAAATCAGGAACAATGATACCACCATTCCCTTCGCCGCCAATGACTGCGTTTACTTCCTTCATTTTTTTAACCACATTTACTTCACCCACTGCCGAGGGAAAATATTCGCCTCCATGTCTGACAGTGATTTCTTTGAGCGCTTTCGTGCTGCTCATATTGCTCACGGTATTGCCCTTTTTCTTGGCTAACACATAATCTGCTACGGCAACTAACGTGTATTCTTCTCCAAACATGCTTCCATCTTCACATACAAAGCACAAACGGTCCACATCCGGGTCCACTGCAATACCAAGGTCGGCGTCATGCTTCATTACTTCATTGCTTAGTGAAGACAGGTTTTCGGGCAATGGCTCAGGGTTGTGAGCAAACCGGCCATTTACTTCTTTGTTTAAAACAACGACATCTTCAACACCCAGCGCCTCTAAAAGAGCAGGAACAAAAATGGCTCCCGTAGAATTGATGGCATCAACGACAATTCTAAAATTTCTTTTAGCGATTGCCTTTGCATTCACTATGGGATAATTTACAACTGCATCAATATGCTTCTGCAAATAGCCATCATTTGTTATGATCGTGCCGCTCTTCTCAACGGTGGCAAAGAAAAAACTATCATTGGCTGCTTTGTCCAAAACTTTAGCCCCGACGTCCGCTGAAATAAACTCCCCTTCCTGATTCAATAATTTCAAAGCATTCCACTCTTTCGGATTGTGGCTCGCAGTGAGGATGATCCCGCCATCAGCCTTTTCCATTTTCACGGCGATCTCAACGGTGGGTGTAGTTGATAATCCAAGATCAATTACATCAATACCCAGCGCAATGAGGGTATTACAAACAAAATCGCGGACCATTTTTCCACTTATGCGACCGTCACGTCCTATCACGATCTTTGTAGACGTAAATTTATCCTTATGCTGTTGCTGGATAATAGTGCCAAATGCTGCCGTAAACTTAACAATATCAACAGGGGTAAGACTTGTTCCTGGTGTTCCTCCTAGGGTCCCTCTGATCCCTGAAATACTTTTGATCAATGCCACAACAAATAGTTCAAAGGTTAATGATTATATTCGATTAGCCGGGGCAACAAAAATAAGAATAGAAAAGGGTATATGGTTTGATCAGGACATATATTTTTGATGTTTAAAATCAAAAAACGAGTGGTTAAAATCAATGATATTTGTTAAAGAAAATTTGTAATGACTCAAGCCGCAAGGAAAGAATGGTTCAGAGATTGGTTCAGTTCACCGTTTTATCACAGGCTTTATTTTGAGCATGATGAAAGGGAGGCAGAAGAATTTATTCATAAACTGGTGAATTTTTTACAGCCGAAACCCGACGCCAGGATGGTGGATGTAGCCTGTGGCAGAGGTCGTCACAGTTGCATGTTGGCAAAATTGGGGTTTGATGTAACAGGATTTGATCTTTCATTTGAAAGCATTGACTATGCAATGCAATTCGTCCAAAAGGACCCCATTGGAGAGAGTGATAATTTAAGTTTTTATCAACATGATATGCGATACCCGTTTTGGGTGAATTATTTCGATTATGCCTTTAATTTTTTTACCAGCTTCGGATACTTTGCCACGAGGCGCGAGCACGATGACGCCATTCGAACGATAGCAACGAGCTTAAAACCGGGTGGCATTTTTGTGATCGATTACCTGAATACGCATTACGTGGAAGATCATTTAGTTCACAATGAATTAAAAAATGTTGCAGGTACCTCATACCAGATCCGTCGTTGGGATGATGAAACACGTTTTTATAAAAAGATCATCATCCATGACGCCTCGTTAGTAGTTCCCGAAGAACACACCGAACGAGTCGCAAAATTTTCTCTCGGCGACTTTACTGATATGCTTTCATTTCAAAACATGCAGGTGCTGGAAGTCTTCGGCGATCATAATTTATCTCCCTATGATATAAGAAAAACTCCACGGCTGATCATTGTGGCAAAGAAAAAAGCCCGCCTGTGGGACGAACAGGAGAGCAATCATTCCGGCGAAGAAAAAAGATTATACAGCGACGGCCGAAAAACTGACCCACTAACCTGACCGGTCGGTATTCCAATGTAGGTAGCCGCCCGTAACTCATAACCCATAACTATTAACTCAATAGTGATTACTCATTACTCATTACGGACCACTCACTATTCCGCCCAACTCATCACGTAATCCTGATTTTCTATTTCCAGCGCCTCCTTTGTCAACATGAGCGGATGGAAAGTATCTACCATTACAGCCAACTCCTTTGTTTCTTTTGCTCCAATACTTTTTTCGACAGCACCGGGGTGCGGCCCATGAGGAATGCCAGCGGGGTGTAGGGTGATCATCCCTCTGGTTACATTTTTTCTGCTCATAAAATCTCCATCAACATAATAGATCATTTCATCGCTGTCAATATTGCTGTGATTATACGGAGCAGGGATAGCCTGCGGGTGATAATCAAACAACCGTGGGCAAAATGAACAAACCACAAAATTGTTTGCTTCAAATGTCTGATGGACTGGTGGCGGCTGATGTACACGGCCGGTGATCGGTTCAAAATCATGAATGGAAAATGCGAAAGGATAGCAATATCCGTCCCACCCTACTACGTCAAACGGATGAGTGCCATAATGCAAACCATAAAGCACTCCTTTCTTTTTTGCCTTGATCAAAAAGTCTCCTTTTTCATCATAGCTCGGTAAATTCTGGGGAGGTCGAATATCTCTTTCAGTATAGGGAGAATGTTCGAGCAATTGCCCATACTTGCTAAGATACTTTTTTGGAAAACGTATTGGGCTGAATGACTCAACGATAAATAACCTGTTACTAGCATTGGCAAATTCGACCTGGTAAATGGTTCCGCGCGGAATAATAAGATAATCACCATAGTCAAAAGGCAATTCACCATACATTGTTCTCAGCATGCCTCTTCCTTCATGAACGAAGATCAATTCATCAGCATCGGTATTTTTATAAAAATAACTGGTCATGCTTTCCTGCGGTGCCGCCAGGACAAGATGGCAATCATTATTCACAAGCACTGCTTTGCGGCTTTGTAAAAAATCTTTTTCGGGTTTTATTTTGAACCCGTCAAAACTCCGGTGCTTGAGCATTTTTTCTTCAGCGATCGTTGGTGCTACACTCAGCTGTGGCTCCGTTTTTATGATTTGTGTCGGTGGATAATAATGATACATCAGAGAGTAATCATTCGAAAAACCCTCTGTTGAAAACAGTTGTTCGGAAAAAAGTTTTCCGTCTGGCTTGCGAAATTGGGTATGACGTTTATGAGGAATGTTCCCAAGTTTATAATAGTAAGGCATAATTAATGGTTGAGAATTTAGAATACTAAAGAATCAGAATCGATAGGTATTATAAAAGTTCCTTGTTTAATTCTAATGACAAAAGAAGGAAAACATATTTCCATCTTCTTTTGTCAATCCAGTACGTGAAGTTCCTGTAAAAAGGCATTCACAAATTTAATAAAGTTTTTAAGCTTGCTGTTTGATAAAAATTGCTCCATTCAGTATGATCCTGTTTAGGGTATTTTATCCTTCCACACAGGAATTTTTATGACACTATCGTTGTACCATTTTATTTGCAGCGGCACCTTGCCGTCTTCGAGTGTTTCATCACTTACATCTTTTCCCGTCCCGAAATTGACCTGTGCGCTGGAGTTTTTATTGATATCCAACACAACGAGTAAACGGCTCCCTTTACTTAATTGGCGGCATACCATTCGTGTTCTGTCAAATGAAATCAATTCGAGCTTTCCGGGAGTTAACAGATTTCTTTTGCTCATATCTTTTGAATAACTCGCTCTGCCCATATAATACGATAAGTGAAAATATCGTCCATCAGGCATTATCTCAAATAATGCGATACCTATATCCATGTCCTTCTTATTGATGCTGGCTTTTAACTCCCCTTCAAACATTCCGTCGATCGAGACGGGTTCATTAAATGGTTCACTTATAAAAAACAGTCCACTGGTGGTATCTGTTTGCCGCTCAATGATAGGGAAAGGATAATAATCATTGTTGTTGCTGGTATTCCGGTCTGCTAGGTTCACTGCTTGCTCGAGAAAGGCAGCTTTGGCCGGCTTTTTTAAGGACAATTGATAATAATTCCCTGCTCTTATGTTGGTCAGGTAAAACGTCAGCACTTTATTATGCATTCTTGCCAGTGATGAAGCATGTCGCCATTCATTTTTCCCCATCACTTCATAGTTGATCTTATCTTTCAGAATGGACGGGATAGGTCGGTTCTTTATTATATGATCCAGCCATTGATAAGTTATTTCCCTTGTGTCAATCAAGGCAACAGGGTCAACGGCGTAGTCTCGTAATACCGGCACTCCACCTCTCTGCGCCCCGAAATGATCATAAGGCCCGATAATTAAATAATGATTCGCCTTTTTGTTGTACTTGTAGTGTTCTCTTAGATAATGCAAGGCAGAAATTTGTCCGTCATCATAAAAGCCAGTGATCGTTAAGACAGGAATGTTTATTTTGCCGTACTCTTCTTTGTATGGAATCATATTTTGCCAATACTTGTCATAAGAAGGATGTTGCAGCCACCGCTGTAGCCACATATTAGGAGTACCGTCTACGCTATCAATTTTTTTATAGGCCGCTCCACTTGCATACCAATTATTTTGCAATTGATTCCACCGTTGCGGGTTGTTATATGTTTTATTGTCCAGGTACTTATTGTTGGTGACGAAAAAAGCCCATCCGTAATTGGCATTCAAAAAAATATTGTTTTCCATTGGAAGGCCAAACCCAGGAATTGCGGCAACATAAGGAACAATTGTTTTTAGAGCAGGGCGCAAATATTTTGTAGCCGCCCATTGAACAAAACCGCAATAACTTCCGCCGTACATTCCCACTTTCCCATTAGTCCACGGTTGTTTGATGATCCAATCGATAACTTCATTCACATCGTTTGCTTCATGCTCGTAGGGCTCAATGGGATCAGGGCTCAGTCGCTTGCCACGCGCATCGGCTACCACGCCCACGTAGCCATGAGCCGCTGATTGCATCGCCTCGTACAGGTTTTGATCAAGGTTTGAATAGATTGTAAAAAATAGGGCAGCAGGCTGAGCAATGCTTACGTCTCTTTTTCTTACTACAACAGTCGAAAGAGTTGCACCGTCTTTTGTCTTTATTAATACACTGTCCTCAATTATATATCTCCGGATGCCGTCCTGCCTTAGCAACTCTTTGGCAATGGGTTCAATGTTTTTATAAACCAAAAAAACATAATAGCTTCTGCAAAGGCCAAGGGCATCATCAATATCCAGGCTGTCCTTATTCTTAAGATTCAATAAAGTATTTTCCAACCCGCTTTGTAATTCATCAATACCATTGCGGGTTAAGAAAGCAGTATAGATGTGCAATGCTTTCTTATCATCCAATCGCGTGAACAGCTCATTAAATAACTGTTCAAATGCACTGTTAAAAGGTTCGCTCGTTGCAGCTTGTTTGAGTTTTGCCCTCACATATAATTTGTGCTGGACAGCCGTCAAACTCCAAAATTGGGGGTCCGTTACTTTGGCGGCAAAGCGGATAGAATCCAAAGTAACATCTGCTTCTGAATATCTTCCGGCTAATATCTGCAGCCGGAATAAATTGCCAAGAGAATCCGCGTCATCACTTTCTTTATAATGTTTGATGACATCATTTGCAAGATGAGGTATCGCCCTGGCTAATTCAATACTATCAGAAAAGGCCGGTTTTGGAAAGTAAAATTTTTGAGCAGTTACACAGACACAAATGCCAGACACAAATAAAAGACCCGCTATTTTTTTCATACTTGGCTTGTCGTTTCAATATCCACAACGTGGAAAAATTTCTTACGCCTAAAGTTAGGAAATACTAATTTTCAGTTTTGCAGATGGTGAAATTGCCAACAGTTGGTCTATTGATGATTCAAAACCGAAAATTATTGCTTGCATATAGCAGGAACAAAAAATGTTTTTACCTGCCCGGTGGAAAAATAGATGAAGGAGAAACGGCAGCTATGGCTCTATGCCGGGAAATAGCTGAAGAAATGAATATAACCATCGATCAAGATGAATTAAAATACCACACTCATATTACAGCTCCCGCTTATGGCGAAGAAGATGGGATCATTATGGAACAGGACTGCTTCTTTCTTCATCGAAATGTAGCCCCGCAAGCTTCCGCTGAAATTGGAGAATTAAAATATTTTTCTCTCGATGATTATTTATCGGAACCAACCGCGCCCCGGGAGCGGTAATGATCCTGGAACGCCTGCAACAAGAAGGATTAATCGACTGAGCGACTTTGAGATCTCATTTCAAATCAACACAACACAAAAATTTTCATCGCTTTAAAGCAAGCTCAACAAATTGCGGGGTATAATTTTTGAGACAATATTTCTTCTGAAAAATTTTTCGAATCAAAATCAAAATCAAAGGAGGTTTTATGAGAAAAGGACTATTCTTTTCATTGGGAGCGGTGTTTATTCTTTCAGTTTTGACCGTATCGTGCGTAAAAAATATACCTCAAAATAACTGCTCGCAGGATGAGCTTGTTGCAACTGTTTCAACTTTTGCTTCGGGGTTTAACAACCCACGGGGCTTGGCGTTTGGACCAGAAGGAAGTCTGTATGTGGCAGAAGGCGGCGTTGGCGGTACAAATTCCACCGACGGTCAATGTGACCAGGTAGAGGCACCCGTCGGCCCATATACAGGAAGTGACGACGGTGCAAGGATTTTAAAGGTGAACCACGATGGCAAGTTAATAACTGTTGCTGAGGATCTTCCTTCGAGTCAAACCTCGGCGGACCAGGGGAGCTTAGTGAGTGGCGTGGGTGATGTGGCATTTATTGGAAAAACCCTTTATGGAGTGCTTTCGGGAGCGGGTTGTTCCCACGGGGTAGCGTCAACACCAAATGGAATCGTGAAGGTGCACGATGATAAAACCTGGGAAGTATTTACAAACTTAAGCAACTGGCAAAAGAGTCATCCTGTGGCCAATCCACCCGCCGATTTCGAGCCTGACGGCACATGGTATAGCCTTATTGCCGTTGACGGCAACCTTTTTGCGCTTGATCCCAATCACGGAGAACTGGTGAAAGTAACTCCGCTGGGTGAAATCAGCCGTGTTATCGATTTTTCTGCCAGCGTTGGTCATATCGTTCCTACTGCCATTGTATTCAAAAATGGGAATTTTTACGTTGGCAACCTGAATGTTTTCCCGATCACTGGAAATTCAAGTGTCTACAAGGTCACTCCTTCAGGAGACATCAGCGTGGTAGCCACCGGCTTCAATGCTATTTTAGGTATTGATTTTGACCAAGCGGGTGCTATGTATGTTCTTGAAAACACAACAGGCAATCCCTTTCCCACACCTGGCACAGGTGATGTAATAAGAATAAGTCCATCCGGTGCAAGGCGTACAATTGTAACAGGGCTAAACCTTCCCACAGCCATGGCATTTGGTCCGGATAATAAATTATACATTTCTAATTGGGGATTTGGTCCCCCCGCAATCGGTGGTGGTGAAATATTGAAGGTTTCGTTTAGCTGTGCGAATGATCAATCTGGACACTAAGATTAAATCTCTCTCGAAAACATATTTATTAGAGAGGTCTTCAGGGCCTCTCTTTTTATTTACATTTTCTCATCTTTGAGATTCATTGAAGCGAATCGGCCTCATATCGGACACACATGGCTATTTGGATGAAAATGTTTTTAAACATTTTGAAAATTGCAATGAAATATGGCATGCTGGTGATTTTGGTACCATTGAAATTGCCAACAGGCTTAAAACATTTAGACCACTAAAAGGTGTTTTTGGCAATATAGACGGCCAGGACATAAGGAGCGACTTTCAGGAGCAATTGCTTTTTGATTGCGAGGAAGTGAAAGTAATGATCAGGCACATTGGTGGCTATCCTCCAAAATATAATCCCGAAACAAAAAAGGAATTACTTATCCATAAACCTCAACTCTTCATCTCCGGTCATTCTCACATACTAAAGATCATGTATGATGAAAAACTTAATTGCCTTCACATAAATCCGGGAGCTGCAGGTAAACAAGGCTGGCAGAAGGTAAGGACCATTGTGCGTTTTGAAATAAATGGAAAAGACATTAACAATTGCGACGTTATCGAACTGGGGAAATAAGTTTTCACAAAATCTTCAAAATAAAGTAACTTCTCTCAAAACTTTCTGCAATGCAAACTGATCGCCGCACCTGGCTAAAGCAAGGCAGTTTTGCTTTGGCTGGTTTGGGACTAATTCCAGCTTTCTCATACGGGGAGGAGCGGAAATTTTTTGATCCTGCCAATCCAATCTGGCTCAACAGTAACGAAAACGCCTATGGGCCCTCGCCCTTAGCCCAAAAAGCAATATTGGAAGCGTATAGAAAGTCCAATCGATATCCGGATGACTATCTTCCTGTCTTGAAGAAAAAAATTGCAGAGCATTGGAATGTAGGTGTGGAAAATATTTTGCTGGGAGCGGGATCTTCTGATATTATTGGCCTGGCATGCCAGCATGCTTCAAAAACAAAAGGACATATTCTTACATCGGAACCTTCTTACAAAGTTTGGAATGGACAGGCAAGTTCGTATGGATGTTCATTTAAAAGAATTCCTTTAACGAGTGAGAAAAAAACCGATGTGGCCAAGGTAGTTGAGGCCATAAACGATGAAACCAGGATGATCTATTTCTGCAATCCCAACAATCCCACGGGAACTTTTGTCGAAGTATCACAACTGAAAGATCATGCAGTTGCGGCCTCAGAAAAGACTTTCGTTTTCATTGATGAAGCCTATACCGAATATGCTGAACTGCCGTCATTGGCATCACTGGCAGTCACAAATCGCAATATGGTGGTAGCAAAAACTTTTTCCAAGGTGTATGGTCTTGCAGGTGCACGAGTAGGTTATGCCATTGCACACCCGGACACGATCAAGTCGCTCAGCGGTCATCAACCCTGGCCCGATGCGGGAGTAAGCATGGTATCATGTAACGCTGCAATGGCATCATTAGATGATAAGGAATTTGTAAAGCAATGCAGGGAAAAGGCAAAATCGGCAAGGGAAACCTGCTATGATTGCTTTAAGAAACTTTCGCTCGAATACATTCCTTCCTCAACCAATTTTATTTTATTCAATATCGATAAAATAAAAGGAGACTTCACGGGCCTGATGCAGGCCAAGAACATTTATGTGCAATTCCGCGAACATTTTGGTGGTAAGTGGTGCCGCGTTAGTATGGGCACTACTGAGGAAATGCAGCAGTTCTGTGCTGCTATGAAAGAAATAGTTTCTTAAAAAACCTATAAGGCCTTTGAGACCTTATAGGTTCTTCGAGAGGTTACGCTGTCTGTTGATGCGCCACCATTTCCTCCATTGCTTTCCTCATCTCTGCTTGTGAAACGTCCTTGATATGAGTGGCAATGATCCATACATACCCAAAGGGATCTTCAATGCGGCCACTTCTGTCGCCATAAAATTCATCCTTTATCGGCATCAGAAGTTTCGCTCCATTTTTTGTTGCCTTCTTAATCACAGAGTCCACATCCTGGACATAAACGCAGAGATTAACGGAGTTGCCATTTAACGTTTGAGGACTCTTATTGTATTGTAAATTTTCCTCAGACAACATAATAACATTATCACCCAACGTAATCTCCGCATGTGCAATTGTTCCATCGGGAGCTTCAAACCTCATCTTTTCTTTTGCGCCCAAATTATTTACATACCACTTGATAGCTGCATCTGCGCCATGAAATGCAAGAGCAGGAATAACGGCGTTATAGCCTTCCGGGATATAAGAAACTTTTTTCATGGTTGAAACATTTTAGTTTGAAGAAAGTATCAAAGCCACAATATTCTTGCCATGAAAGTTTCAGGATTACCGCATAAGGGATCACATCGGAATCTATGTGTTATCTATGTCCCTATGTTGTGATTTAAACTAAAACCGTGGCAGAAATTATTGCAATTTTAATTTTTCGATTAACTCTTTTGATAACGCGGCTTTTGGAACGACTATGCTAAGCGTGTTAATAGCAAAATAAGCTTCGGAGACGTTAACATATCCATCGAAAGGACCAACTATTCCCCACGAATTTTTTACCATAAAAAATGTCTTGCCACTTTTTGATTTTTCAACACCCGTAATGTGCATAAGGTGATCATCCTGTGTGGTCAAGTTTTCATACAGCTGTTGGCGAACAGTAGCGTCACTACTTGATTCCTTTATATCAGGGTTAATCTGATCTTTCGTATAAGAAGTGGAATTATCAAGATTTAAAGCCAATCCCATTCCCTGCAAAAATCCTTTATTGCTTACGTCTGTGTCCCAGGCTACTGTATATCCTTTATCAATCGCATATTTTACAGCCTCTATCAGTTCATTCAATGGTAAATTATAAAATGAACCATTCGCGTAATTATCAGGAACCTGCAAAACAAATGATTTATAATAAGGCTCGTGAGTAAACGAAGTAAGGCTTACGTAATCGTCGGCATTAAAATTCAATACTTCTTTTGCAAAAGAAACGGGCGTATAAGTTTTACCATTGTAAGAAAATTCTTTTGGAGGCGCTCCAAAATTTTCATCAAGAATTTTTGTGTATCCTTCAAGCCAGTTATCAGAGATCGGTTTCCTTCTTAAAACGCTGTCAAGATATTTTTGAAGGGTGCTGAACAAGATTTGATGGTCATAATTTGTTGCGCCGTTCAATAAACCGGTATATACGTTAAGGGGAACCGCTCCATAACTGGCTACAGCGCGTATTTCATCGTGACCTAGTCCCCCTTCACCAAACTGTGCCCTGCCATTGCGGAGAATATAATTTTTTGCTTTTTCGATATACATATTTCTCACCGTGAACATTTCACTCAGATCGATCTCCTTATTTTCTTTCCTGATCTCCTCACTCTCCACAAGTGATGTCGTGGCAAAACACCAGCACGTGCCGGTCATTGCCTGGTTCTTAACGGAAGTGGCCTTTAAAGTTTTTACATCAAAAAATTGGGGGACCTGTAAAGGAGCAGAAGTCTGGGAAAATAAAAAAATAGTTGTAACTAAAAAACAGCTAGCAAAAGTTAATCTCTTCATGATCATAGTTGTAGTTAATTATAATTAATAATTCAGTTTTACTGTAAATCTATCCGTTTCTGAAATGTCAAGAGCATTCGCGGCCGCGTTGCTGATGCGGATACTCAGTCCCGGACTTTGTTTATCGCTCATTTCTCCCAAAAGCTTTGCGTAAATGGTTTTGTTATTGCCAGGGTTCGTAATGCGGACGATCGTGCCTGGTTCGACGCCATTCATAAGCACATAATACTTCGCATCGTTCCATCCGCTTGCCGTCTTAAATATTCCGGAAGTTACGGTTTGTTCTTTATTCGCGGGTTGCTGTTTCACCTGTTGATCAAATGAAGTTTTAAAATATCCCTGGTCGGCATTTTTAGTTTTTACTTCCTCCTTTACCTGTACCACATCCTTGTTCTTTTTTGCGTCGTCCTTTGGCTGAGTCGCTTCCACTTTCTTTTGTTCGGATTTGGAAGTTGCGTCATTCTTTACTTCCACATTCTTTGCTGCTTCCTTCTTTTGTTCGGGTTTATTGGTCACTTCAGTTTTTGCTACATCCTTGTTTTCCTGCACTGGTTTGGTTGCTGTTTCTGTTTTTTGTGAGGGGGTATTAACGGCCATTGCTTGTGATTCCCCTGTCGTTAAATATCCAACAATGACCTTTGTTCCGTTTGCAAGTTTATCACTGGTCAAATGGTTCCACCTACGAAGATTTTCCATGAGCACATTTTTATTATTTGCACTGACCCGGTATAACGTTTCCCCGTTTCCGGTCACATAATATATGGGCACCCCTTTATCGGTTTTTTGCGAAAAGTTTGTATCCGACAATGGTATCTTGACAGTTTGTCCAAGACTCAATCCTTTCGACATGTCCAGTCCATTGAATGATGCGATATGCTTGGGGTGAACATTAAATGTACGGCCCATGGAATAAAAATTTTCCTTGGGAGTCACTTTATGATCAAGGTATAAACCCTTGTTGCTGCTCTTTATCACCAGGGTTTCATTTGTTTGCGCTTGTAGTATGGTTACGGCTAAAATGATAACGGAAAGCAAGATGATGTTTTTCATGAATCCGGGTTTGTTGCAAAGGTGTGGAAATATTCTTCTAATTTAATAACATTTATTCCTCATTGAACTTAATGTCCTTGTTGTATCTATTTGTACCCTCCTTGACCAGTAGGCCAATGCGTTAAGGACTGCAAGCACATAAAGTAATGCAGAGGCAGGCCATTTTCAAATATCTTTTAATATTCTCAATTCTTTTGGATAATAGTTGTTAATTCTGTTTGCCAAAACATTTATCCACCCTAGTGGATAATTTTTGTAGCAGACAAGCTTCCAACCCCTGCCAGGACTGATACTCAGTTCTTTCTTTTTTAAATAAGAAATTGACTCGTCATAAGCCAGTTCCACTCTTTCAATCCTCTCCGCAACCAATGGACTCATGGCCAGCGCATGATCAGGAATTAATTTGTCTCTTATTAGTTCGCCGATCGGCGTTCCAAAATAGATAACATTAAGGCTGTTTGACAAAACATTTATTTCATTCAAAATTTTTTTTGGGACTGCATATACTCTACCCAGGTTTTTTACAAACTCATGATCCGTCTCCGTTATCCATCCCTTCACGATCTCAATTTCCTTTTTACTCAACAATTCAAGTTTTGTTCTAACTCTTATGTCGCTTGCAGTCTCGCCATCCAATTTGTTTACGCATGCGATAAAAAACCCTTCTCCCTTCACCTTATCCGGCCAGAAACGATAACCAACCGACGATTCAACGATATTCCAGTTTTTTTCAATTGACAATTGAAAATTGAAAATTGAAAATTCCTCATTCATCCACTCCGCGATCTCCTCGTCTTCTTTCCTTGAATATGAGCATGTGGAATAGATCAATACGCCGCCTTTCTTCAACGCCGGCCATACATCAGCCAATATTCTCTGCTGCCGCTGACTACAAAGCCGTACATTATTTTCGCTCCACTCACCTAGCGCTTCCGGGTCTCTTCGAAACAATCCACTCCCACTGCAGGGAGCATCCACAACAATCACATCAAAATAATTTTCCAGTCTTGCAAAGTCTTTCGGATCATTGTTCGTCACTATTACATTATCACCTCCCCATTTAATCGTGTTATCTTTTAAAATCTTGCTCCGGCTCCTTATCACGTCATTACTTACCAGCAAACTATCTTTTGAGATCAACGACTGAATGTGTGTGGACTTTCCCCCCGGCGCGGCCGCAAGATCAAGGACTTTTAATGGCTGCGAAAGATCCACGGTTTGTTTTAGCACTTCCTCCAAAAACATGGAGCTTGCTTCCTGTACATAGTAGCAACCTGCATGAAACAGCGGATCGAAAGTGAACGAGGGGCGCTGGTCGAGGTAGTAACCGTATTGAGACCAGGGGACGTGAGTCGTGAGTCGTGAGCTGTGCATATCACCCAATGACCACTGAACTCGCTCATGAATCGTCAATCGTGAATTGTGTGTATCATCCTCCATTGACGTTTCACGTTCCACGTTTAGCAACTTCAGCGGGTTGATCCGAATCGAAGTCACCTGCTCGCCGCTTTGATGTACTCTTTCAAAAGCCTCCTGATCGAAGCCTTCGATACCTTGCAATGATCCCAATAATTTTTCCGGAAGACGCACAACCAAAACTAATGAATTGTCAAATGATCAAATTCATTGCTAGTCACTCATTACTCGTTCCCCAATACCACTCACCTCACCCGGTCAAAAGCTCTTCTTATCTCCATTCTTTCTCACGATATTGATTGCTTGTTCAACCTGCTTAATATAAGAAACAATGGTTTTTGCTACGATTTCCGTATTCTCCTGCGCTTCTTTCCAATTTCGGTGTTCGATTCCTTCGCGAATTCCCGGTAATGTTTTTACTCCATATCCCGTATAAAACCCTGGCGCATAGATCTGGTGCTTATACCACGGACGACGCGGCAATCCATTCGGGTCGATCAAACTTCTCTCTGCCTTGTACAAAATATTGTTCAATGCATTTTGGTCGGCTACAGGTACTTGTAAACCGTTATCATACATTTTTTGAAAGTCCTCTGCCTTTTCCTTTAATTGAGTCATTGCATTTTCCAGGGAACTAAAATTCAAATAAGGAACATCTTCTTTTAGTTCGGGCGTGATCGAAACTTTTTTCGGATCCTTTGCCAGGTCAAATAATTTTTCCCTGATCAGTTTATTCTGAATCTCTGTTTCTGCCCTTTGATCGTCCAACAATTTTTTTACTTCACCCACATAATCATTGATCGTTTTATACAACGTATTAAATTCAAAGGGAAGGATATCCGCATCGGCCAGGCGTAACATGGCGCGGCCTGCCGTTTTTGACAAAGTCACTCCATAAACAAATCCCGAATCTTTGAACCGTCGGAACATGTCATAAGAGTCATAAATAGAGTGATATTCACCACCCGGATCTTCACCACTAAATCCAAGATTCATTGAAGCAATTCCCAAATGCTGAAGAAACGGAGAATAATCTGAGCCAGCGCCGAGAGCGCTCAACCTGATCCTTTTTCCATCTTTATCGCTCAGCATTTTCGCCCTTGTTAACGCATCGGCATTAACGACTTGTCTTGCAAACCGACGCTCCTTGATCGTTGACCCTGTTTCGGGATCAATGACATTATCTGCTATCTCATTAAAAAATGTTTCAAGTGTATGTGATCCACCTGCGCCAATAAACCCACGTCCGTTCCCATCTGAATTAATATAGGCAACAGCTTTTTCTTTCAACTCCTGCTGGTGGTCCTCCGCCCATTCCGTTGAACCCAGCAATGATGGCTCTTCTCCATCCCAAGCACAATATACCAGCGTACGTTTGGGGTGATAGCCTTTTTTCACCAATTCACTGATGGCCTTTGCCTCACTGAGCTCAGCCACCATTCCACTCAAAGGATCAGTAGCACCATTTACCCAACCGTCATGATGATTGCCGCGAATGATCCACTCATCGGGCAATTCACTGCCGGAAATTTTCGCGATCACATTATATATTGGTTTCTGATCCCAATTAAATTCAAGTCTAATGTGCACCTTTTCTTTACTTGGTCCCAAGTGATAAGTGATCGGCAATGCACCGCGCCAAGCAGCTGGCACCACATCACCGCCCAATGATTGCAGCAAAGGCAACGCATCCTCATAGCTAATAGGTAAAACCGGAATTTTCATTATGGTTACGGCCTCCTTCAAACTCAGGCGCTTAGCATCTTTTGTTGCACCATAATCGGGTGTTAGTGGATCACCGGGATAAACAGGCATATCCATTACTGAACCACGCTGCACTCCGCCTGCCGGACGGAACGGACCAACGGGATACGAATCACCCTGCGCATAGCCATCATCAGCGGGATCAGAATAAATAATGCAACCAACAGCTCCCTTTTCATATGCCACTTTTGGTTTTATTCCGCGCCACGAGCCGCCGTATTTCGCAATCACAATTTTTCCTTTCACATCCACGCCCATTCTTTGCAACTCTTCATAGTCGGCGGGTGTACCGCGATTCACAAAGACCAGTTCGGCTGTCACATCGCCATCGGCGCTGTAGGCGTTATAGGTTGGCAATTGTTCATTCTTTTGTCCCGAAGTTTTATCTGCTTCGACTGTCGGCTCCTGCAACTTTGCCTTATAGGGTTTGCTGCCCAGCAACTCCAGCATCCTGGTTTTTGGTGTCGGAAATAACACCCAGTATGTCGTGATCTCTGTTTGCCATCCCCAGCTGCGAAACAAACCCGCGATGTATTCTGCATTGGCCTTATCCTGCGGACTGCCCACATGGTGAGGATGTGAACTAAGGAACTGCATCCATGTGTCCTGCTCCTTTCCGCTTAGCTGGGCATCAAACTGCTTCTCCCAATCCAGTTGTTTTGCAGCGCGGGTATCTGCAAACCCCATTAATTTTTGTGCGTAGGTAAATGAAACCGATGCTAGCAAGAATAAAACAAAGAGTGGCTTTCTCATTGAATGTGGTTTTTGTTTTGTGAGATAAAGAGCTGAAAAGAGGAAAGGAGTCGTCTCTTTTTCTTATTCCGTCTCCTTTTCTGTTAGCTACTTTTATATTACGAACATAAGGAATTCTATTGAGTCCCGCCTCAGGCAGGATTGTGTCACTCCCGCCCGAACGTACCGTTCGGTACGGGCGGGCACTTGTACGGTCGGTAATTTTATTGATTAATAAGTGCAATCCCTCACTGAGTTCGTCATTGCGATCGCGATTTATCGGCAGAAGCAATCTGACTGTTGCAAGTCAAGTATCCGAAAACTATATTTATGCGTTTATCACAAACCCGATGAGAAAGGTCCTGACAACAATATTTATAACTCTCTTTATTGCCGCAATACTGTATAAATGCGCCACATGTTTTGAAGCCATTGACAAAAAAACCGGGTTAATAAAGTACTCAAATTCTCTTGAAGAATCTAAAAAAAAGAAAGTCTTTCTT
>Ga0207689_10001352_pt1 | contig 23531 bp, 19 predicted proteins | sample KBSMisM52_FD_184312 | JGI IMG/M metagenome (GOLD analysis project Ga0207689, IMG submission 184312) | Miscanthus rhizosphere microbial communities from Kellogg Biological Station, Michigan, USA - KBS Miscanthus M5-2 (SPAdes) (version 2) | ecosystem: Host-associated > Plants > Roots >... | reverse complement strand
ATCCGGTGATCGAGCAGATGGAAATGGCTTTGTCCGAGCGCTTTGTGCCGAACGATCTCTACCTGAACTCGACCACCCATACGGTGCTGGTACTCACCGGGCCGAACATGGGCGGCAAGTCCACCTATCTACGGCAAGCGGCGCTCACCGTGATTCTGGCGCAGATGGGGTCGTTTGTTCCGGCGCGTTCGGCGCGGTTGGGGATTGTCGACCGAGTATTTACCCGCATTGGAGCCAGCGATAATCTGGCACGCGGGCGTTCCACCTTTATGGTCGAGATGACCGAGACCGCCGCCATTTTGAACACCGCGACGCCGCGGTCGCTGGTGCTGCTCGATGAAGTTGGACGCGGGACAGCGACCTACGATGGTCTTGCCATCGCGTGGGCAGCGGTCGAGTACATTCACTCGCGCACCCAGGCCAAAACTTTATTCGCAACCCATTATTTTGAACTGACCGAACTGGCTGAGTTGCTGTCCGGGGTGAAGAACTATCACGTGTCGGTCAAAGAGACTGGCGGCGGGATTGTGTTTCTGCGCAAAGTCGAACAAGGCGCGGCCGATCGTAGCTATGGAATTGAGGTGGCCAAGCTGGCCGGGTTGCCTGTGGAGGTGATTGAGCGGGCCCGGGAGGTTTTGGCAGAACATGAGAGCGCTGAGCAGCGCCTGACCGGGCATCTTTCGCCATCCTCTGCTCCGCCCGCTCAACTGACGATTTTTACTCCGCTGTCGCAGCCGGTTGTAGTCAAACTGCGTGAGGTGGATTTGAACCGACTTACGCCGCTTGAGGCTCTGAACCTGTTGGCGGAGCTGAAGAAGGAAATTTGAAGTACCGCAGCCGCTAAAGTGCGACTTAGTTACGATTCAATGGGCACGAGTGGAACTCGTGCCCTTCCCGATTTCAACTTCTTGTGCAACACGGGTATCAAGTTTGATCTCTCAAACATCCCGGTGAAAGCTTACTCTGATAAAAACCCTTTGAAGACCCTTAGAAAACAAATCGGCCAGCTTCTGATCGTGGGCTTTGAGCCTGCGGAAGTGACTGCACAGGTACGCGCCCTGCTGGCGCGTCTTTTGCCGTCAGGGGTTATTCTGTTTACGCGCAATATCGCCAGTCCGGAGCAAACATACCAATTGCTCCAGCAGTGCCGGGCCGATGCTTCCACCCCGATGTTCACAGCGGTTGACCTTGAAGGCGGGCGTGTCGACCGCTTTCGCAACGTAATCGGCCCTGCGCCTTCCGCCGCCGATGTGTTTGCCACTGGCGACCGCAGACTGTTCCGCAAGCACGGGCGGATCATCGGCGATACTTGCCGCGCCCTTGGCTTTAATACGAATTTCGCGCCCGTGCTGGATCTGGCGCTTGAGGCATCGCGCACAGTGATGAGTTCACGCGCTGTTTCTTCCGAGCCGAAACAGGTCATCCTTTACGCTCGGGAAGTTTTGATCGGACTGCACGATGCCAAAGTGATTGGCGCCGGAAAACATTTCCCGGGGCTGGGCGAAGCCAATCTCGACACCCATCATGAGTTGCCGTCAGTTAATAAGTCACTGCGGCGGATGTGGGATGAAGACATAGTTCCTTATCGCACCATGCGCCGCGAGCTGCCGATGGTGTTAATCGGGCATGCCAACTATCCTGCGGTTACAAAAGATAATTTGCCCGCTTCGCTCTCGAAAAAATGGATCACAGACATTCTGCGGAAAAAGATTGGCTACGGTGGGTTGATTGTTTCTGATGACATGGAGATGGGCGCGGTGCTGAAAATGGCTCCGATCGAGCAGGTTGCGGTGGAGTTTGTGCGCGCAGGCGGCGATCTGTGTTTGATTTGCCGACAGGAAGAATTGGTCGTACGGGCCTATGAAGCGCTGGTCAAAGAAGCCGAGCGTGATCGGCGGTTTGCACGGCGTGTTGCTGAGTCAGCAGCACGGGTACTGGTTTCCAAGCAGAAATCGAGGGCGCTCAAAGGACCGATGCAGCCCCCCACGGCCGAAAAAGTTCAGCACCTTACACGGCGGCTTTGGGAGTTTGGCGAGCAGATACGTCTGGCAACCATCAAGCAGCAGGAGTTGGCATGATCGTCGCTGGGGTGATGAGCGGAACTTCGGCTGATGGGATTAATGTTGCCTTGGTGCGGATCGCTGGTTCTGGTGGCGGGCGAGTCGCCCGCCACCACAAGAGCCAAGCCACACTTCGCTTCGAACTACTGGGTCACTCTGAATATTCCTACTCCAAACAAGTTCGCGCTGCGGTGCTCGCGGCAATGAATGCTAAGCGTGCCTGTGTTGCTGATCTTGCTCGGCTGAATTTTCTGTTGGCGGAGTTGTATGCAAATGCCATTTTGGCTACGCAAAAGAAACTTCGGCTTCAGGCAGAACTCGTCGGATGCCACGGGCAGACGATATATCACCAAGGCATGCCGGCTTCATTTCTCGGGCGCAAGGTCGCAGTCACGTGGCAGACGGGTGAAGGCGCCATCGTTGCAGCGCGAGTTGGAGTTCCGGTGATCTCGGATTTCCGTCCTGCCGACATGGCTGCTGGCGGCAAAGGTGCGCCGCTGGTTCCCTTTCTCGACTATCTGCTTTATCGCGACAAGCGAATCGGGCGGGTGGTGCAAAACATCGGCGGGATCGCCAATCTGTCGGCGATCGCGGCTGGAGCCTCCGCACAAGAGGTGCTGGCGTTCGACACCGGGCCCGGCAATATGGTGATCGATGCCGTGGTCTCCGAATTATTCAAGAAATCCTATGATCGAAACGGCCGAATCGCGGCATCGGGCGTGGTGATCGGAAAAGTTGTTTCCACTTTGCTGCGCGATCCCTATTTTCGCCAGAAACCGCCCAAAACTGGCGGACGCGAGGAGTTCGGGCGGGAATTTGTCGCAAGGTTTCTAAAATTGTGCGGGCGCGCCCGGAAACAAGACATCGTTGCCACGGCAACTGCTTTGACCGCACATTCCATCGCGCATGCGGTCGAAAGGTTTGTTTTGCAACGCAATAAATTTAGTGAGCTGGTTGTTTCTGGCGGAGGCGCAAAAAATTCCACGCTCATGCATATGTTGCAAGAAAAGTTGGAACCAGATGGCTTGAAAATTCGATCCACAGACGAATTCGGCTTACCTGCCGAGGCGAAAGAAGCAACTGCATTCGCCTTGCTGGCCCATGAAACCTGGCATCGGAGACCATCGAATGTGCCGTCCGCGACCGGAGCGAAACGAGCTGCGGTTCTGGGGAAAATCTCGTATCCATGAAACTTAGGCTGACATGGCTGCATTTTTATCTGTGTAGTGTGATCTTGTTTTCTTTTTCCTGCTCACGGCGCACCGATCCCAACACGCTGGTGATGATCATCGAGAGCAGCCCGACTAATCTCGATCCACGCATCGGACAAGACGCACAGTCGCAGCGCATCGATGGCCTCATCTTCGACAATCTGCTGACCCGCGACGAGCATTTGAACGCCGCACCCGGCGTTGCGATCAGTTGGAACATTCCTGATCCGCTGACCTACATCTTTCATTTGCGCAGCGGAGTCAAATTTCACGATGGGCGGCCGCTGACTTCACACGATGTGAAGTGGAGTTTTGACAGCCTCATGCAAGGGAAAGTCCGTAGCTCCAAGGGCGCGACCTTCCGCTTTGTCGATCACATTGATGCGCCGGATGACGCGACCGTAATATTTCACTTGAAAGAGCCGTCGTCCACACTGTTGTGGAATCTGGCGAGTGCGGCCATGGGGATCGTACCCTTTGGCAGTGGCGAGGAGATCAGCCAGCATCCTATAGGCTCCGGGCCGTTTCGCTTTGTGAGCACGGAACTCGACAAGGAAGTTGTTCTCGAAGGAAATCCTGGATATTGGGGCGACAAACCTCATCTCGCGCGTGTGCGCTTGACCGTAGTTCCCGATGTGACTACACGGGCGCTCGAGTTGCGCAAGGGCAGCGCTGATATCACCCCTTCTAACTCGCTTACCTCCGACATGGTGCTGTCGCTCAAACAGGAACCGTCACTCGAGGTGTTGAGTCCGCCGGGGACCGTGCTTGCTTACATGGGCTTCAATTTGCGCGATCCCATCCTGAAAGACCGCCGCGTGCGTCAGGCGCTGGCTTATGCGATGGATCGCCGGCCGCTGATTCATTACCTGTGGCGTGATTTCGCACGGCCGGCCAACAGCGTGCTGCCTCCGGAGAGCTGGGCTTACAGCAATACGCCGAATTACGACTATGACCCCGAACATGCGCGCAAGCTGCTGGATGAAGCTGGCTACCCCATCCACAATGGAGTGCGTTTTCATCTCACGATGAAAACTTCAACCGAAGAAAGCTCCCGCTTGATGGCGGCGGTGTTTCAGCAGCAATTGCGCGATGTGGGGATTGTGCTCGACATCCGCACCTTTGAGTTTGCGACCTTCTTTGCCGATGTCACTCATGGAGAATTTCAGATGTACTCATTGCGTTGGGTCGGAGGGAATGAAGACCCGGATATTTTCGATCTGGTATTTCACTCTTCGCGCTTCCCTCCTAATGGCAGCAACCGCGGATATTACTCCAACATGCGTGTAGATGCTTTGATCGACCAGGGACGCAGAGAATTGGACCAGGCCAAGCGCAAGCAAATCTATGCTGAACTGCAGCAAATCCTGGCTGAGGATCTGCCTTACGTCAATCTTTGGTACTTCGACAATGTACTTGTGCACGCCAAGCGAGTGCACGGCATGAAGCTCGATCCCTCGGGCAGCTACGACTTCCTAAAGACCGCTACGCTGCAATAGTCCGCCGCAAAGCCTTCCGCGAGTCGCGTGTTACCATCGAGAAAGTCATGCGAATTCTTTTCATCGGCGATATTTTTGGCCGCCCGGGGCGGACGATTGTGCAGGAGCGGCTTAAGGGACTGGTGCGCGAGCATTCGATTGGATTGGTTATCGCCAATGGAGAGAACTCAGCTGCGGGTTTCGGGATTACTCCTTCTCTGGCGGAAGATTTGTTTGAGCTGGGAATTGATGTCATCACGACCGGCAACCACGTCTGGGATAAGCGGGAGATTCTGGATTACTTCGAGATTGCCAACGGCAACCAGAGTGACCCGGCGCGACGCTTGCTGCGTCCGGCAAATTATCCACCGGACATGCCGGGGTGGGGATTGTACGAAGGAAAGAAAAACGGTGTTCCTTACGCCGTGATCAACCTGCAAGGCCGGATCTTCATGGCCTCAAACGACGATCCATTTCGCACCGTGGACCAGTTGCTGAAGCAAGTTCAAGCGAAGGTGATCTTCGTGGACATTCATGCCGAAGCTACGTCCGAGAAAGTTGCGATGGGTTGGTATCTGGATGGACGGGTTTCCGCAGTGGTTGGAACTCACACGCACATTCCCACTGCGGATGAACGCGTGCTGCCCAAAGGAACGGCTTACATCACCGACGTTGGGATGACGGGGCCTTACGACAGCGTGATCGGCGTGCAAAAGGAATTGGTGGTTGGAAAATTCTTGAGCAATATGCCGGTACGTTTTGAACCGGCCACGGGTGATGTAAGACTCTGCGCAGTGATTGTGGATTGCGATGAGACCACAGGTCGCGCCCAGACCATTCAGCGTTTGATGATCAGTTAGCCTTTCAATAATTTCTCTAACTGTTTGCGGTTACGCACTGGCAGATGCCGTAAGGCCGCTCTCGCTGAGGCAATGTAAACCGCATGTGCCTCAGGAATTCCTTTCAAAGCTTCCAAGTGCTCACGCACGACCGCCGCATCTCCGCGCACCAGAGGCCCGCTAAACGCGCCCGCCGGGCCGATGCTTGCGTAGTTTGATAGGGTCTGTCTCGTAATTGGGATCATCCTCTTGCGCGCATCTTTGGCGGAAATCCCCGTAGCTCGTGCTACCTGTTCCGCAGCCACCATAAAGGAAAGTAACAAGGGGGAAAGTAATGTTCCCCAGGCGTGATATCGCGTCTTGTCTTGTTTTCGCACAACAAATGCATCGCCGCCAAGGCTCTTTATGATTTGGCGCGCCATGCGCACTGCCGCTGGATCACCTTCGAGCGCAAAGGGAACATTTTTAAGATCTGGTTGTGAACCGTGAACAAAACTCATGAGCGGGTGCGCAGAGGCAACCGATGCTCCCTGCTTGCGTAACGGTTGCAATGCGTCGCTGGTCAGCGCCCCACTGGAGTGAAATACCACTTTATTTTTCCATTTTGTGACTGATCTCAAGTTTTGCGCTGCCTTTTGAATCCGCCCATCTGGCACACACAACCAGACAAGGTCTGCATCAAACCGTGCCTGATCGATGACAGTCGCACGATTCCAGAGTCGGCGAGATAGATTCCGACGGTTTTTCCGCAAACTTCTTACACTTGGAAAAACAATTTCGCCGACGGCATATCCAGCCCCAACAAGATTCTCAGCCAGCGCCTGGCCCAACCTTCCGGGGCCGACAATGCTAATGCTTAGTTTCGACGCCACGCCGGCAAGCATAGCAGGACAATTTCCATTGCGGCAAAGCTGCTGCTTTTGGTTCGATGTGAATGAAAATCCCTTCTTAGTTCCCTGTTCTCCGTTCTCAGTTTTCTACTTGTCGCTTATATTGGATTCATGGCTAAAACTTCTCGCAGCAAAAAGGCTCGTATCATTTCCTCTAAAGTCGCTTATGAAGGCCCTGCCTTCACGGTTACAACGGACATCGTACGTGAGCCATCCGGAGTCCAAACCCGGCGCGACATTGTTCGTCATTCGGGATCTGTAGTTGTATTGGCGGTAGAAGAAACCCGCCTAGGACCCAACGTTTTGCTGGAACATCAATACCGCCATGCCGCGCAGCAATATCTGTGGGAATTGCCGGCCGGGCGCATCGATAAAGGTGAGAAACCGTTGGCGGCAGCCAAGCGCGAACTGATCGAAGAAACCGGCTATCGCGCCAAGAAATGGAAACGCATTTTGTATTTCTTCGCCACCCCTGGATTCGTGGCCGAACCTATGTCCTTATTTCTGGCGAAAGATTTAACCAAAGGTGAGGCCGAGCCCGAAGATGACGAAGTGATCCACATCGAAATGGTACCGCTCGCCAAAGCAGTAAACATGATCATTCAAGGAAAAATTTGTGATGCTAAAACGATCTCAGGGGTTTTATGGTTGGCGCAACAAAGGAAAGTTTCCAAATCCGCATAAATAAAGATCTTTTCTGTGACTCGTAACCTTGACTCTCCCCTATAAATAGCATCACAATGCAGGGAAAACGGGGCATGTGCCCGTAGCAAGAGAGCCCTGCCCGAGGGGGAGCAAGTGGAACGACTGAAAGGTACCGTCAAATGGTTCAACAATGCGAAAGGATACGGATTTATCGGACGTGATGATGGACCAGATGTGTTCGTGCATTACAGCGCCATTGCTGCGGAAGGCTACAAGAGTCTGCAGGAGGGCGACAAAGTAGAGTTCGAGATTACCCAGGGCCAAAAAGGTCCGCAGGCAGCCAACGTCACTAAAGCTGCTTAGCCAAAAGTTGTACTCTCGGCAATTATCCATGCTCGGCCAGAGCCCAGGTGAGGGTGTATCCGCGGCAGGCTTTTCCTTCCCGACTAACTTGTTTAATCTTTAATTCTGCATGGACAACAAAGCCCTAGCCGGAATTCTGTTCGAGACCGCCGACCTGCTGGAAATCGATGGGCAGGATTCGTTTCGCATTCGCTCCTACCGCAACGCAGCTGAGGCCATTGAAGCCAACCCGCAGCAAATTTCTGATTTGATCAGCGATCCCAAACAGGTGCTGGCCATTCCTGGCATCGGCAAAGGCATGCTGACCAATTTGCAGGAAATGCTGAAACAGGGACGGCTCACGATTCATGCGCAGATGCTGGAGAAGTATCGGCCGTCGATGCTGGAGCTTTTGAAAATTCAGGGACTGGGGCCGAAGACGATTGCTTTGATCTGGAGTGCCTATAAGGTCAGTGATGTGGAAGGCGTGGAGAAACTCGCGCGCGAAGGCAAGATTCAGGAATTGCCACGCATGGGAGCGAAGCAGGAGCAGAAGCTACTCAAGGCAATTGAGGACTACCGGCGGATTGCGGGGCGATTTCTGCTGGACGTGGCTGAACGGGAAGCAAACAAAATCATTGAACACCTGCGACACTTTCCTGGCGTGGAGAAGATAACTCCGGCCGGTTCGCTGCGGCGTGGGCGCGAGACAGTAGGTGACCTGGACATTCTGGTCACTGGGAAAGGGTGCTGCGACGATGTTGAGCGCGAAAAGCTGATAGAGCACATCATCAAGCTGCCAGGTTTGATGGAGGTCATCGCACGCGGAGAGAACAAGGTCAGCTTCCGGCTGCGTGGAGGCATGCAGGTGGATGTGCGGACGCTGCCCCCGGAATCTTTTGGAGCAGCCATGCAGTACTTCACCGGATCAAAGGCCCACAATGTGACCTTGCGGCAGCGCGCGCTCAAGATGGGATACACGTTGAGCGAATACAGCCTGGCCCGGTTGGATGATCAAAGGGTGGTTGCGGCTAAAACCGAAGAAGAAATCTACTCCAAGCTGAAGATGGATTATGTGCCTCCGGAATTGCGAGAAAACCTGGGCGAGATTGATGCCGCTGAAAAACATGTTCTACCAGACCTGATCACTCAGGAGGATATCCAGGGTGATGTACACATGCACACGGTGGAGACAGATGGTCGTAACAGCATTGAAGAAATGGCCGAAGCCGTCAACCAACATGGGTACAAGTACATGGCCATTACCGACCACTCTAAGAATCTGGCATTCGCCAACGGCCTGGATGACAGGCGCGCTGTGGAGCACATCAAGAAGATTCGTGCGGTTTCCGACAGGATGGATGGCATCAAGATTTTGGCTGGAGTGGAAGTGGATATTCTGGAGGATGGATCACTGGACCTGTCGGATTCTGTGCTTGAACAGATGGATCTTGTGATAGCCAGCGTTCACTCCCACTTCAATCAAAGCTCGACTGAAATGACCGACCGATTGTTGAAGGCGGTGTCAAATCCGAACACTTCACTGCTTGGCCACCCCACGGGAAGAATGTTGTTACGGAGGGATGCGTATCCGTTCGACTTGGATGCCGTTTTAAGAACGGCCGCACAAAAGAAAGTTGCCATGGAGTTGAATGCCTATCCTGACCGCTTGGATTTATGTGACCGGCATTTGCGGCTGGCGAAGCAGCATGGGGTGAAGATTGTGATCAATACTGATTCGCATCATACCTCGCATCTCGACAAGATCCGTTTTGGAATTTTGCAGGCACGGCGGGCTTGGCTGACTAAGGATGACGTATTGAATACGCTTCCCTTAGAAAACTTCATCAAAGCCATGAAGCATGCCTGGTGATCCCTCAGAGGCTAAGCGCGAATTTCCCCCTAAAAGTTTATCGGCACGGCTGAAGCCGTGCCCTTCCCAAGCCCTCGCAACTAAGGTTATTGTTGCGCCGCTTTGGCCTTCTCGTGCTTGGCGTCTTCGGTCCTTCCCAGGCGTTCGTAGGCCTGTGCCAGCAAAGTGTGCGCTGAGGTGAAATTGGGCAATCGCCCCGCGACAATTTCCAGATGAACTGCGGCCGTTTTGAAGTCGTTAGTCTTAAGCAAAACCGCCCCCATCTGGTAATGTGCCCAGGCAGAATCGGGCTGGAGTTCGATGGCACGGTGCAGGTATGGAATTGCCTGCGGATATTTCTGCTGCTGTGCCAAAGCAGTTCCCATCACGTACTGCGCCAAATACATGTTTGTGAAACCAGCAATAGCGCCTTCAAGCATTACTTGAGCTTTGCTGGGCTTCCCTGCTTCGAGAAATTCCGCGGCCTCTGAGATTTTGTTGATTGCAGCGATTGTGTCTTTCGGATCGATGCCCGTGGCCGCCGCATTGACTGACGTTGTGGGTTTCTGTACGCCGACGTATCCCAAAGACGCCAACTTCTGCATCTCGCTTGAAGTCAGTTGCGTGGACTGGCCGGCACCGGCCTTAAAATGTTGATTGAAGGCTGTGAGTTGGGCCGCCATCGTTTCCAGGGTTGCCTTTGAAGTCTGGGCCAAATTGAGAGCCGCAGCGGGATCCGTGGACAAATCGTAAAGCTCAGGTTTCGGAGCGCGGATATAGAGGAACTTGCCCGCGCGCCACGATTCCACCGGGCTTAACCCGTAGGCCTGCGCAGGAAAATCACTCCGCGAATAAATGGGTTGCTCGGCGACACCTCCCCTTGCGATGCGCGTCAAGGATTGTCCCTGCATCTGCGATGGAACAGGTACGCCGCTTAGTTCCAGGATCGTTGGGGCAATGTTTACCAATGGGACTTTGGTTCGCACACGTCTGCCGGCATCCTGATTTTGGGGAAGCTTCACCAGCAGAGGCACACGAACTGTTTCGTCGTAGAGAAATATGCCAGCACGCGCTTCTCCATGCGAACCTAGACTTGCTCCGTGGCTGGCTGTAATGACGATCAGCGCATCGTCAAACAATTTTCGCCTGCGCAGTGCAGTTATTAATTTGCCGATGTCGGTATCGGCTGCAGAAAGTGCTGCGCTGTAAGAAACATTACTCAACTCAAATACCAGAAGTTCCAGCACAGCGATGCCGGGGTCGTGGTTGTTCTGCTCGAACCATTTGTCGGCGCGAGCAACAAGTTCCGTGCCACTGGCGATGACGTCATAGGTCATGAAGCCGCGCTCAAAACCGGGAGCAAGTCCGTTACGTGGATCGAGGGCTGTTGATTGCACAAAGGCAGCAGTGCGGTACCCGCGTGCCCGCAATAAATCCGGGAGATACGGTAACGACGCTGACAGAGGCGCAGCAAACTCACTGGCTTGATGCGTCTGAGGGTACGTCCCTGTAAGTATGGTCGCGTGGGATACGACGGTAGTCGGCGCTTGTGCATATGCCTGTTCGAAAATGATGCTTTGACGCGCCAGACTGTCCATGGTTGGAGTAATTCCTTGCTTTGCGCCGAGCAAGCCCATGCGGTCACTGCGGGCGGAATTGAGCGTAATAACAATGATGTTCGGCTTTGTGACCGCATGTAGAAATTCAGGTGAAATGAGCAATAAAACAGATGCGAGAGCCCGGCGGAACATGCAAGCCAGTCTACCTGAATTCGTCATCGTGAATTGGGTCGGATTGCTTGACATCAATCGATGGCGAGGCGAGAATCAGCCTCAACCTTGAAGGCACTCATCCGGAAACTCAGGCTGTCGCTTGTACTGTGCCTCGTGGCGACTGCGCTCTCTTGTCACCCACACACCTGGCAGGGCGATCAGAAGCTAATCATCCTCGGGATTGACGGGATGGATCCTCAGGTTTTGAGGCAGTACATGGCTGAGGGCAAGATGCCGAACTTTTCGGCGCTGGCACAAAAAGGATCGTTTCGCACGCTTACCACCAGCATTCCGCCGCAAAGTCCGGTAGCCTGGTCGAACCTGATCACGGGCATGAACGCCGGCGGACACGGGGTTTTTGATTTCATCCATCGCGACCCGCAAACCATGCAGCCTTATTTTTCGACGTCGCGCGTTGAGCCTCCCCGGCATGCAATTCATCTGGGAAACTGGACCATCCCGCTAGGAAGCGGCAAGGCGGAACAGCTTCGACGGGGTCGCGCCTTCTGGGAGATTCTTGATGACTACGGTGTTCCCAATACCGTGATTCGCATTCCAGCGAATTTTCCTCCGGTGAAAGCGAAGGGATTCACGTTGTCTGGCATGGGAACTCCCGATCTGCGCGGGAGCTACGGAACCTTCACGTTTTACAGCGATGATCCGATGGCCTCTGCCGGCGCTGTCGAAGGAGGGCAAATCATCCCCGTGCAAGTCGAGGAATCGCAGGTTAAGGCGACTTTGATAGGACCAGACAATTCCTTTCGTAAAGGCTCGCCTCCAACAACCGAGCCATTTACAGTTTCGCTTGATCCGATCGAACCTGTGGCCAGGATCGAGATCCAGAACACACAATTTGTTTTGCGCGAGGGCGAGTGGAGTGATTGGGTGCATGTTGAATTCCAACTGATCCCATTTTTCGGCAATGTGAAGGGCATTTGCCGGTTTTATCTCAAGCAGGCGCATCCGCGGTTTGAGTTGTACGTTTCGCCGATCAATATCGATCCCGCTGATCCAGCCTTGCCGATTTCCACGCCCAAGAACTATTCCAAGCAATTGTCCGAGGAAGTCGGCGAGTTTTATACACAGGGGATTGCGGAAGATACCAAAGCCCTCTCTGCCGGAGTACTTAGCGATGGACAGTATCTCGAACAGGCGCGTACCGTACTCGCCGAGCACCGGGCGATTTTTGACCGCGAGTTCCCTAAGTTCAAAAAAGGTGTCTTTTTTTTCTATTTCTCCAGTCTCGACCTCAACTCGCACATGTTTTGGCGGCTGCTTGATCCGCATCATCCGGAATATGACGCGTCCCTGGCACAACAGTACGGCTCAGCTTTGCCCGAGTTTTACCAACAGATCGATCATGTACTTGGCAAGATCATGTCACAGCTGGATGATCGCACCACCTTGCTAGTGCTTTCCGATCATGGCTTTGCGCCGTATAACCGATCGTTCAATCTCAATACCTGGCTGGCCAACAACGGTTACATCACTCTGAAAGCCGGCGCGTCTGATTCCAATGAAGCATTCGCCAATGTGGATTGGAGTCAAACGCGCGCCTACGGTCTGGGGCTGAATGGGCTGTACTTAAATCTTCTCGGACGCGAACGAAACGGAATCGTTGATCCCACTCATGCAGACCAACTAATGCAGGAAATCAAAAACAAATTATTGGCGGTCCACGACCCGGAGAATCAACAAGCCGTCATTACACGTATTGACCGTAGCAGTGAGGTGTATCAAGGGCCTTATGCGCAGCAAGGGCCGGATATGCTGATCGGCTACAACCGCGGCTATCGTGCAGGCTGGCAAACGATTCTTGGAAATTTCCCGGCGGATGTTTTAGAAAACAATACCAATCCCTGGAGCGGCGACCACTGCATGGATTACACGCTGGTGCCGGGAGTGTTGTTGAGTAATCGGCCGATTGATGCATCGAACCCCGCGCTGACCGATATCGCTCCGACTATCTTTGCGCAATTCGGGATTGAGCAACCAAAAGGTATGATGGGACATTCGATTTTTGCAGGCCAGCATTGAGCGCAAGATTTCAGGAGAACTATTATGTCTCATAAGGTCAAACTCGAAGGTGAATTGCTGGAAAAAGCAGAGCGGTGCGCCGAAGCATCTGGCTATGCCTCCGTGGACGAGTTCGTGTTGCACACGATTGAAAAGGAAATTAAGCGGTTGATGCCTCCCGAGCAAGGCGGCAACGCCGCGGACAAAGAAAAAGTCACAAAGCACCTGCAAGGGCTGGGTTATATCGAATAGCTCGCCGGATATCTCCTTGAGCGCTTTTTTCAAATTGAGGGTTTTAGTTTTCTGCGGGCTGAATCCCTTATGGGTAGTGCTTGGGGTATCGCTTATTGTCGGTCTGCTGATGGTCCTGGTGTTTCGCTACACGTCAGACCAGAAAGCAATCGCCCGTGCCAAGGACCGCTTGAAAGCTCACCTGTTAGCCGTGCGCCTATTTCAAGACCAATTGACCGTCGTACTCCGTGCTTACGGCGAAATTGTTCTAGGGACTGGTAGCTATCTTCGGCTTACGTTTACTCCATTGCTCATCGCCATTCTGCCGATGACTTTTCTCATTATTCAACTGGATCGCTATCTGGGATGGACGCCTTTACAACCGATGCACTCATTTCTGCTGGAAACACAAGCCAACACGCTGGAGTCGTTGGAGCAAATCGAGTTGCGCTTACCTGATGGATTGACGGCTTCTGCTCCCCCAGTGCACATCCCCAAAGAAAAACTCGTGGTATGGAGACTGGAAGCTCGGCATGCCGGAGAATACGATGTAGGTATCGAAGTCGGCGGGCAAAGTGTGGACAAACAGGTAGTCGTGTCCTCGACGCTGGAAAGAATTTCTCCGGTCAAGTTGCGGGGAAGTCTTTGGCAGCGAATGTTGTCATCGGCTGAACCCGCGCTGCCAGACACGAGCGTGATTCAGTCGATTTCTGTCTACTACCCTCACAGAAGCATTCGATTCCTGGGAATGGAGTGGAATTGGATCGTGCTGTTTTTTGTCGTGTCGTTGGTTTCTGGATTTATTTTTAAGTCTGCACTGGGGATTCAAATATGAGAGCGCGCAACCTTCGCCGGGTCAGCTTATTCATTCTGGCGTGGTTGATTATTCTTGTAACTCCGCAAATCGTCCACGCTTATGCCGGGCCGGGTGCAGGCTTCGCGGTTATATCTTCCTTTTGGACGCTCTTTGTTGCCTTCTTCTATTCCTTTTACGCGCTGGTGACCTGGCCCATTCGCCAGCTATCTCGTTGGTTTCGACGGCGTAAGGCTTATCAAAAAGCGCAAGTGAAACGAGCGGTAATTGTGGGCTTTGATGGCATGGACCCCGAACTGGCCAACCGTTTCATGGATGAAGGCCGGATGCCGCACTTTGCGCAGATGTGTGACCGTGGAACTTTTCGGCCGCTGCGTACGACATTTCCAGCAATCTCTCCCGTGGCGTGGTCCACGTTTCAAACCGGAGTGAATCCCGGGAAACACAATATTTACGATTTCCTGGCGCGGGATGCGAACAACTATCTTCCCTACCTCTCGTCTGCGCAGATTCGAGAGCCGAAGCGCCGTTTGAAAATTGGGAAATATTCCTTGCCCTTAGGGAAACCTGAGATTCAAGGCATGCGGCGTGGGACACCGTTCTGGCATCGATTGGGGGAGGCAGGAGTTTTTTGCTCCATCGTTCGTGTTCCGGTGACGTTCCCGCCGGAAAAATTTCCCGGAGTCCTGCTTTCCGGGATGTGCGTGCCTGATTTGAAAGGCAGCCAAGGAACATTCTGTTTTTGCACGACACGCGCGGCCAATGGGCGGTTCCGAGAAGGTGGTGTGCGAATTCCCTTCGAGCGGATCGCGTCGGAGTATCGTTGCTTTATTCCGGGCCCCGAAGATCCACTGGGTTCAGGGAAAGACTTGCGCGCGGAGTTCACAGTCCGTCCCAATTCGGATGGCGCAAAGGCAGAAATCAAGCTGGATTCAGAAAGCTTCATGCTAAAGGTCGGCGAATACTCCGAATGGGTGCCGGTGAAATTCAAGGCCGGACTTGGATTCAGTGCTCGCGGAATCTGCCGTTTCTACCTCAAACAGCTCACTCCCGAGGTTGAAGTCTACGTGACCCCGGTCAATATTGATCCCGCGCGTCCAGATTTGCCAATTTCCCACCCAGTCACCTACTCGATTTATCTGGCAAAGCTTTTCGGTCCTTACGCAACTCTGGGTTTGGCGGAAGATACGTGGGCGCTTAACGAAGAGGTGCTCGACGATAAGGCGTTTCTTGCGCAGTGCTACGGCAATCATGAAGACCGTGAACGCATGTTTTTCGACGCGCTGGAAAAAACCCCACAGGGGTTGTGCGCCTGCGTGTTTGACACGACTGATCGTGTACAGCACATGTTCTGGCGATACCTGGAAGATGGACACCCGGCTGCCAAAGATGTTTCCGCAGACAGCCGTCCACAGGTAATTCAGGAACTCTATGCGCGCATGGATGACTTGATTGGACGTGTGATGAAGAAGATCGATGACGAGACTTTGCTTCTCGTCATATCCGATCACGGTTTTAAGTCGTTTGCGCGATGCGTGAATGTGAACGCATGGCTGCATGAGAACGGATATCTGACCCTAAAAGATGGAAAGACCGAAAGCGGAGACTGGTTTGAGGATGTGGATTGGTCGCGCACTCGCGCATACACCATGGGGTTGAATGGAATTTATCTCAATATCAAAGGGCGTGAGCGCGAAGGGATTGTGGATGCGGGAGCTGAGAGTACTGCTTTAAAAGAAGAGCTGCGCACCAAACTGCATGGGCTCGTCGATCCGGCTTCGGGCAAAGTTTCTATTACAGGGATGTTTGATTGTGAGGGAGTGTATGCCGGACCTTACGTGGATAATGCTCCGGATTTGATTGTTGGTTATGGTGCGGGATATCGAGCATCTTGGGATTCAGTAATGGGCAAAGTCACTGGAACTGTTTTTGAGGACAACACGAAAGCCTGGAGTGGGGACCATTGTGTCGATCCGCGCCTGGTGCCGGGAGTATTGTTTAGCAATCGCAAGATCAATGTCGAGAAACCGGCGATTGTGGATGTGGCTCCTACGATGCTTCAGCTTTTTGGGCTGAAATTGCCAGCGTATTTTGACGGCAAACCCTGGGCAGTTTCCACAAAGTAATTTGTCATTCCGACAAGGAGCGCAGCACAAGGAGGCATCTGTTTTCCGGGCGGCGTCACAAATGCGACGGCAAATACTTCCTCTGCGCTACGTGCATCGTCGGAATGAAAATTTAATGTTTGACGAAGGAGCGGCCCTGCATCGCTGCGGGAATTTTATAGCCCGCCAAGTCCAATAGTGTTGGCGCGATGTCCAACAATCTTGCCCCTTGAAATTCTCCACGCCGCGGGCTGTTTGGCGCTGACAAGATAAACATTCCAAACTGAGCGTGGTTGCAGGCATCTGGTCCGGTGTCATTTTCTTCGAGGTGTAAACGCCCATGGCCCACGCTTCCGATGGAGCGCCAGTAGAGTTGCCCAAAGTGAACGATTAAGTCCGGCGCTACATTGCGAACGTTCTTGTAAATCTCTTGCGGCTTGAAAACAAACGAATTCAGCTGCCTGCCCCGGTCATCGGTCAATGCCTCGAAGCGCTGCTTCATTTCATCGCGGAAAGATTCGTACAGCGCTACCGGAATAATCCCGCGCGGCTCGCGATCTTCGACGTTGAAAAATACGCGGGCATAGTATCCGCCCTCACTCCAGACTTTGGTCTTGGCCCAGTTCACCTTGAGTTTGGCGAATGGAGTGATCTGCGTAGGCTGCTCATTCAACACCAACAACCCTTCCTGAATCAGCCATTCATTTACAGCGAAGCCGCCATCGAGCCGCTGGGCGCCATGGTCTGAGACCACCAGCAACACCGTTTCCTTGTCTAGCAGCTCGATGATTTCTCCGATCTGCTGATCGAGCCATAAGTAGTAATCAGGAATCACATTTTCATACGGATTCCCTGGGCGATAGTGAATGTGCTGCTTGTCATAACAGTCCCAGAAACCATGATGCACACGGTCCAGACCAATATCCACGTAGTGAAAGTAGTCCCACTGCTTTTGCGTGATCAGGTGACGCACCACCTTCCAGTGCTTGCGGCTCATGGAGAAAATTTGCTCCCGGAGCCAGGCCTTGTCGTCGGTGCGAAAACCAGCAACGTCGGTGGGATAGTGGCCAACCAGATCGGTGATTTCTTTTTTGATCTCGGGCGGATGCGTGAACTCGTTGCTATCCGAGTCGGGCGTGAGAAAACATCCCACGCTTATTCCATTAATTTTGCGCGGAGGATAACCTGGTGGAACACCGACAATAATCGAGGGCTTCCCTTCCTCAGCCAGATAATCCCAGATGGCTGGCGTCTGGATGCTGTTTGAATCAGCGACTCCTAGACCGCTGTAAGTGTGATTCACCCGATTGCGGAAGCCATAAACACCGAGCGAACCGGGGTCTTGGCTGGTAGACAGGCACATCCACGCAGGTACGGTGATAGGAGGAATTACACTCTCGAGCCGTCCCCAGGTTCCACGCTGCATAAGACCGCGCAGGTTGCTCAGCCGCACATCGCCAAAAACAATCTCCGGGGCCGCGCAATCAAGACCTAGGACGCAGATTTTCATCTAGGGTTATTGCTACGAGACATTCCTCGTAGATGCGAAGTATATAGCACTGGCCCAAGTTGTGGCTTTTGCAAAGATAAACTTAGGTCGTGTTATCTTTCATTCCGGCTCCGGACCGATGAAGAAAAATCACAACCCTGAATTGACCGCTGCTTACTGGACCACCGCCGGGAGGTTCCCTGGGGCAGAACCCGAATACAGTCGCTTTGGCTTCAAGGAACGCGTTCAAGCTGCTGCGCGCGCCGGGTTCTGCGGTTTGGGAATCTGGCACGCAGATTTGGAGCAAATTCTTCAACAGCAAACCTTGCAGGAGATGAAATTAGTTCTTGCTGCCAATGGAGTGAAATATCTGGAAGTCGAGTTTTTGGTTGACTGGTTTATGGATGGCGAGCTGAAGGCGCATTCCGATCTTCGCAAGAAGAAACTCATGATTGCGGGGGAGGCGCTGGGCGCGACACAAATCAAGGTAGGGGATTTTTATCAGAGAAAATGCTCCCTGCCCCAAATCTGTGATGCCTTCGCAGCGCTTTGCCGCGAAGCAGCAGAACATGGCACCCGGGTTGCCTTTGAACCCATGGCGGTTTCAATGATTAACAGCCTCGAGGATTGCCGGGCCATGATCGAAGGTTCAGGGGCAGCCAATGGCGGAGTCATTCTCGACCTATGGCATGTGGCAAATCTGGGAATTGCTTACGAAGAAGTTGCACGTTGGCCGGCGAAGTATCTATATGGGGTAGAGATTGCGGACGGCAGTTTCGATTCGTCATCTGGTCCAGCGAAAAAGCCAATTGTGGATCGGAGGTTCTGCGGGGAGGGCGAGTTTGATATTGATGGCTTTATTCGAGCTGTCCACAAGACAGGCTATACAGGACCATGGGGTGTCGAGATTTTTTCTCAAACGCTAGTCAGCAAGCCGTTAGACGAACTGGCTAGGCGCGCGTTCAACACAGCTATGAGCCAGTTTTAGCACGCATCGGTAAATACAACATAAAATCGAATTGCTTCTGTAAGCCGGATTTTTTCGGAAATCAGGCTGCTGTAACGTTTTGTAAAAGGGCAACACGAAGTAAAGTTTCCTAATCAAACTGGCTGCTTGAACTCTTTTCCTCGGAGGCTTGATTGAAAGCACAAAACTTTACAAAATTTGCGTCAGCGGCTCTGATCGCCACCGCATTGAGCACGGCGATGTTGGTATCGGCACCCCTCGCTTACGCGGACGATCACGCTAAGTGTCAACACAAAATCGAAAAAGCCGAAGCGAAACTGGATGATGCTATCCGCAAACACGGAGAGCGTAGTTCACAAGCGGAAACGCGGCGCCGCGATCTGAATGCTGAGCGTGAACGCTGTTGGAACGCCTACCACGGCTGGTGGGATGGCCATGAACATCGCTGGCATGATGCCCGTGATTGGGACGACCATCACTAGAAACGAATTTGTTTTTGTTGCACTGGCCTGCGCAGAATGCGTGGGCCATTTTCTTTTATCAGATGAAGAAAACACCTTGTTTTGCACAGCCATCAATCTAGACAAACTACTAGATTAGATATAGTCTAAACTGTTCTATGGAAGCCGACGTCATTAAGCAGTCTCTGGAGAGCAGCGGGTTGCGGTGCACTGCGCAGCGCTATGCCGTGATGGCATTCCTAATACACCACAAGGGGCATCCCACGGCTGCGCAAATCTTCGCAGCTGTAAACCGCGTAGATCCCCGTTCTTCCAGGGCAACAACTTATAACAATCTGCGGGACCTGGTGAAGGCTGGTTTGGTGCGCGAAGTCGCCGTCGAGGGCCGCGCCGGGCGATTCGATGCGAAAGGCATGCGGCATCACCATTTCATCTGCGACCGCTGCGGCAGCGTTGAGGACATGGATTGGTACGACGTGCCCAAGCCTGCCTCTCGCTCACTGGGCAAGCGAGTTGTTCGTGAATGTCAACTTATTTTTAGAGGACTCTGCACGAAGTGCGCCCCGCGTACTTCGCGTTAATTGCGCGAACCGCAGTCTGATGGGTTCGTAAATCATCACAGTTTTGAACTACTTCAAAGGAAAATCATATGGAAAATCTGAAACATATGGAAAACACACGTGCCTCTTCATCGGGGACTGTTTCCCCCGAAGATCAGGGAAAAAGCACAAACGGCGCCAAGTGCCCGTTCAACCATGGAGCCTCCGCACCCACCAACCGCGACTGGTGGCCGAATCAGGTGAACCTGAAGGTCCTGCACCAGCACTCAGACCTGTCTGATCCGATGGGTAAGGAGTTCGACTACGCCAATGAATTCAAGAGTCTTGATCTGAATGGCGTGATCAAAGACCTCCATGCGCTTATGACCGACTCGCAGGATTGGTGGCCGGCCGACTTCGGGCACTACGGAGGCCTGTTCATCCGCATGGCGTGGCACAGTGCAGGCACATACCGCATCGGCGATGGCCGCGGCGGCGCCGGAGCTGGGCAGCAGCGCTTCGCTCCACTCAATAGCTGGCCCGACAATGTGAACCTCGATAAAGCGCGCCGGCTGCTCTGGCCGATCAAGCAAAAATACGGACGGAAAATTTCCTGGGCTGACCTGATGATCCTCGCAGGCAACGTCGCTCTCGAGGATATGGGATTCAAGACGTTTGGTTTTGGCGGCGGTCGCGCGGATGTGTGGGAGCCTGAAGAGGAAGTCTATTGGGGTCCTGAAGGCACTTGGCTGGCAGATGAACGCTACACAGGCGATCGGGATCTTCAGAAACCTCTCGGTGCGGTTCAAATGGGTCTTATTTACGTAAACCCGGAAGGGCCCAACGGAAAGCCCGATCCCATTGCGGCGGGCAGGGACATTCGCGAAACATTCAAGCGCATGGCCATGAACGACGAGGAAACGGTCGCACTAATTGCCGGCGGACATACCTTCGGGAAAACTCACGGCGCCGCCATTCCCGCCGACTACGTCGGAGCCGAACCAGAAGGCGCCGAAATCCACGAGCAAGGCTTGGGTTGGAAGAATAAATTTGGTAAAGGTTTCGGTGCTGACACCATTGGCAGCGGTCTCGAAGTCACTTGGACCACAACGCCGACGAAGTGGAGTAACAACTTCTTTGAGAACCTGTTTAAGTACGACTGGGAACTGACCAAGAGCCCGGCCGGTGCAAATCAATGGACACCGAAAAATGGCGCAGGCAACGGCACGGTACCGGATGCGCATGATCCTTCAAAGCGTCACGCGCCATCCATGCTAACCACGGATCTCGCTCTGCGGTTCGATCCTGCTTACGAAAAGATTTCACGGCGCTTCTACGAGCATCCGGATCAGTTCGCAGATGCTTTTGCTCGCGCGTGGTTTAAGCTGACTCACCGCGACATGGGCCCGATCGTGCGTTATCTTGGCCCGCTCGTTCCGAAGGAAACGCTGCCGTGGCAAGACCCGATCCCCGCCGTGAATCATCTGCTGGTCAATGAACAGGACGCGGCTGCTCTGAAGGCAAAGATTCTTGCGTCCGGTCTGACTGTTTCTCAGTTGGTCTCGACGGCCTGGGCATCGGCATCAACGTTCCGCGGCTCTGACAAGCGCGGTGGAGCGAACGGCGCACGCATTCGCCTCTCGCCGCAAAAATTCTGGGAGGTCAACCAGCCGACTGAATTGGCCAAGGTATTGGACAAGCTCGAAGCTATCCAGAAAGAGTTCAACACTTCGGCCTCAGGCGGCAAACAGATCTCCCTAGCTGACCTGATCGTTCTCGGCGGCGATGCGGCGATCGAGAAAGCCGCGAAAGACGCCGGAACCGACGTGAAAATTCCCTTCAAGCCGGGGCGCATGGACGCGTCGCAAGAACAAACTGACGTCGAATCCTTCGAACCGCTCGAGCCAGTCGCGGACGGCTTCCGCAATTATTCGCGCGGCAAGCAGCGTCTGTCGGCTGAGGAACTGTTGGTTGATAAAGCGCAATTACTGAGGCTGACGGCGCCTGAGATGACGGTTCTGGTCGGTGGCCTACGCGTGCTCGGAGCGAACGCTGGCAACTCGAAGCACGGCGTCTTCACCAAGAAGCCCGGCACGCTGACCAATGACTTCTTCGTCAACCTGCTCGACATGAACACGCAATGGCAACGGTCTACCAGTTCTAATGGCTCTGGAGACATCTACGAAGGCCTCGACCGCAAAACGAACGAGGTCAAGTGGACCGGCTCCCGTGTCGATCTGATCTTCGGTTCGCACTCGCAGCTGCGAGCGCTGGCGGAAGTCTATGGGAGCTCGGACGCGAAAGAGAAGTTCGCAAAAGACTTCGCGGCGGCATGGAGCAAGGTGATGAACAACGACCGGTTCGAAATTGCGGCCTGAGTTGTCAAAAGGTCCTTCTGTCGTATGAAAGCCCCGCCCAGCGGGGCTTTTCATTATCTATGCGGTTTTCCTTTGCGCCACGTTGGCCTATATTGCCTTTTAAGGGCTTGGCTGCTGCGTTCTTGCGATCCCTGCTGCCTGCCTCAGTCCGACGCTTTCTCTGATCCTGATATTCATTGTCGCTGGAATGTATTCCAGTGCCCTGGCAGAGCCAGACGGGGTATTGAGCTAGTAATGGAAGTAGGCAAACACTTCTGGGGATTCTTTGTTAACAGGAGTTAGACGTGCCGAGAACAAATTTGTGGTGAACTTCAGATTGTTCCCCTCGTGGTAAGGTAACAAATCATAACGGACGTAAAATCTCGTCCGCATCCTCGGAGAAATATGAGAATTCGCCAACTCCGCACCGCCATAATTTTGTGCACGATAATGTTTGCAGTCCTGGTTCTGTCAGCGGAAGACGCACGCTTTCCCAACAACGAGGACATGCGTCACTTCCGCAGCATGGATTCGCCCCGCCTGTCGCCGGACGGCCAGCAGGTATTGATTCGTGTGAGCGATGACACTGCTCATAGTGGAAGATCACATTTATGGCTAGCGGATGTAGCAGGCAAACCCTGCCGCCAACTCACCTACTCTCCTTTCGCAGGCGACAAGAACACGAAGTATCGTGGAGAAGACTCAGGCGAGTGGATGCCGGATGGCCAGAGCATTTTGTTTCTCGCACATCGAGGCGAGCAGAATCAGCTTTACCGTTTGCCTATGAACGGCGGCGAGCCGCTGGCGTTCGACCTAAAGGTGGTTCCGGCGGTGGATGACTCGAAGCTGCCGGGTGCGCTGCCGCCGCAGGAAAAAGAAAAATCAGAAAACTCGCAGCAGGTTGCTGAGCCGGTGCCCATCGATGTCTCCGGGTACGCAATTGCCCCGGATGGAAAAACTATTGCCATCTGGGCGAAGGACCCGGCGACTCCAGGAGAAAAACATCAGGAAGAAGAAAAGGCCGACGCCGTGTTGGTGGATCACGAGCAGCATGGAACCAGACTCTATCTGCTGGATCCGGCAACTTCGAAGTTGACGGCCGTCGCGGTCACTGCAGATGTGCAACGGGTTTCGTGGTCGCCGCAGTCCGATCGGCTGCTAGCGGAAGTCGATATGCCAAACCGCGCCAGCGACCTCGGTCCGTCGCTGAGCACATGGTTGGTGGCGATCAGCGATCCGCAACATCCGGCCAAAGTTGCGATTCCTGCAACCGGACACAATACGGTTTGGTCGCTCGATAGCAAGAAGCTTTTTTACATGGCACAAGCGGAGGTCGATGCGCCTCCAGGATACGAAGACTTGTATGAGTTTTCCTTCGACGGCGGAACAATTCGCAACCTGAGCGGGAAGTTTCAGGGAACGGTGGGATCTGCGGTACCGATCCCAGAGGCTGGAGGCAGTGC
>Ga0207689_10001351_pt1 | contig 23534 bp, 16 predicted proteins | sample KBSMisM52_FD_184312 | JGI IMG/M metagenome (GOLD analysis project Ga0207689, IMG submission 184312) | Miscanthus rhizosphere microbial communities from Kellogg Biological Station, Michigan, USA - KBS Miscanthus M5-2 (SPAdes) (version 2) | ecosystem: Host-associated > Plants > Roots >... | reverse complement strand
CGCACCCGCTCCAACGGCACCGGATCCATCTCCCAGGTGTACCGCTTCATCGAATAGACGGCGAAGAGGTACTGCGCCATCAGTTGATGTTCGAGCTCGCTGGCCGTGCGCAGGGCATCGATCAGCCCCGCGCGTGTGGTGATCTTGGATTCCATGGCGATACTCCGATCAGGCCACGCGTTTGAATCGCCGCAGATAGGTCTTGCCGTCGCCGATCAACAGCTCGTCCTTCACGATCTTGAACGGCCGCGGCTGCGCGGTGCCGGTGTACTGCCGCAGCACGTCCGTGATGACGTTGGCCGTGACCACGCCGCTCTTGTAATCGACGGTGTACGTGCCGAAGTAGGCCATGTAGTTGTTGAACGAAGCCAGCATGTCCTCGTTCGCCGTCGCCCCCATCGTCCACCAGGCGCCATCCGGGATCGGCAGCGGCGGATTGATCGAGATCTGCACGGAGACGTTCCCCGCCGAGTCGTACACCCAATACCCCAGCGGCGGATTCCCCCACGGATACGACTTCCCCGGCTTCCCGGGATCGTTCATATCCCAAGCCTCAACCATCTGCCACGACCCGACGATGGGACCAAAGTCCTGTTTCTTAGCCATTTGCGCTCTCCTGGTTATAGGAGAGGGAGAAGGAGGGCAGTTCCCTACCCCGAAAGTTGGAGAGTGCCGGCGTCACTTGCCAATCGCCGCACGATAGACGGAGACGAAGAGCGGAGTCCGGGCCGACCAGAGCCACTTCTGTCGCACTTCAATGGCGGCGGCAAGCGCGAGACGCAGCCGAAGTTGGGCATCTGTGAGGATGAGGATGAGCGCCCTGGCGAGCGCCCGCGCATCGCGAGGCGCCACCAATAAACCCGTACGCTCGTGCTCGAGGATTTCTGCCGGACCGCCGGTGTTGGATGCGACGATCGGTAAGCCGTGGAGCATCCCTTCGAGGATCACCATACCGAACGGTTCGTACCAGCTCGGAACGACCAGAACGTCCACATCGCGATAGAGCTGGGACATCTGCGGGCCGTCAAGCCAACCCGTAAAGTCGATGTGATCGGCAATGGCTCGTAGCGAATCACCGATCCAGTAGCCTCGCATCTCACTCGACGAGCAGTTCCGATGACCGCCAGCAAAAACGAAGTGAGCATCCGGAACGGCCGCCACGACAGCAGGAATTGCATCGAGCAGTTCGTGGATCCCTTTGCGATTCACAAAACGTCCGGTGAAGAGAACGCGTTTCCCACCACGGCTCGGTAAGGGCTGAACTTCGTCATCGATTCCGTTGCCGACGATCGACAGGCGGCCTCTCACACCCGGTAGGTAGGACAAGAGGAGATCTTCTTCGCTGCACGAGAGCACGATTACGCGATCTGCCGCTTCGATGATGTCGCTTTGCGTCGACCACTGATCGAGACACTGACTGCCTTCGTGTCCGATCTCATACTCCGCTTTATCGAGGGAATGGACGTGGTAGACCAGGGGAATGCCGGTTTGCTGCTTGATTGCCCACGCCACTGCTGCCAGCCAGAAAACATGCAGATGAACAACATCCGGCTTCCACCAGCGCACGAGACTCACTGCCAATTCGGTGGGTTCGTAGCTATCGCACCAGAAGATCGTGAGGCCATTCCGCCGCTCGAGGGTGACTTCCGAAGATCCCATCACACTGTCGCCCGGCAGACCGTAAGCCGCGCGCGAACCGGCAACCAGGACGCCGACTTCCACCCCCGCGCGCGCCAGTGCCACCGTCAGGCCGCCCAGTGCCGTGCCGAGTCCACCATAAACGACCGGCGGATACTCGGTCGTGAGATGAAGGACGCGCACGGTGAGCCTCGCTCACGACTACAACGCCTTGAAACGGATGTTCCGGAACGCGACACGGGAACCGAAATGAGATTGGAGGCCGACAAAGCTGTTGGCGGCGATGCCGCGGCTGGCATCACTATTGACGAATGTCGTGACCTGCTGGCCGTTCAGCAGAACGGTGTATGTCTGACCTTGAACGCGGATCTCGTAGTCGTTCCACTGCCCCGCCGGGCGCGCCGGCTGCTGCGTGAGCGTCTGCCCGTCCTGGTTGTAGATCGCGCCGGTCTTATGCTTCGGAGCGCCGTCCGGAGTACCGAATTCGTCGATCTGCACCTCGAATCCGAAGTCCACTCCGACATACGCGGTGTTGTTGTATCCCTTGCTGTTCGGGTCGGGAAAGCGAACGAAGACTCCCGAGTTTCCGGAGTCCTCCCACCGCAGCCATTGCAGGCGAAGTACATAGTCCGCCGGCATCGGGTTCTTGTACCAGAGCATTCCGAGGTCGTTTCCCGGAGTCGATTCAAGCGAGCCGTCAACGATGATGAAGCCACCTGGATTGCTACGGTCAGGCGCCTGATTGCGAATGGTCGACATTCTCCAGTCGGGCGTGGAGAAGCCGTTGAACATCGACGTGAAGCCGGCCTCGGGCTGGAACGGTAGTGGGGCAGGCGCAATACGGTCTCCGAGGCGGCGGGCGAGTGCAACGCCTGTCAGCATCGGATTGGGGGAGCCGATCGTGGGAAACAGCGCGGGGCCGGCGACGTACGCGTTGCTGGAGAAATGGAAGCGGGCATCGGCGTTGGTAACGGAGGCCGCGGGATCGGTTCCCATGGCCAACGTTCCGCACTCGTGATGCGTCGTTCCCATGCCGTCGCGCCGCTTCGCGTGGGCGATGACGTCGACTGGCGATTGATTCGCCGCCGCCGCCTGATATCCGCCGTCGACCAGCACCTCGTACGGTTTCCCGTTCGCGAAGATCAGCGCCACCTGATCCGCCGCGTGATCCATCGCCTCCCATATCTCGGTATCACCCGCGCTCGGGGAGAGCGAGACGAAGGCGCGTGGAAAATGGAATTCGTCGAGTGCGCCGCTGAGCGAAACCCGATTGCCGCCGTTTTCCGGCTCCATCTCGCCAATGCCGCGCAGCGTGATCACGACCTTGTCGTCATTGGCCGTGAGGAACGGCGTGAAGAAATCGAGGCTTGGGATCTTCTTGAACAGCTCCGGTTCGGTGTCGGTGGTGGGACGGTCCAGTCCTGCGGCGGTGATCTGGAGATGAAAGTGTCCAGTGGTTCCGCTGGTCCTCTGATGTCTCCCCTTCATGAAAAGTGCTGACGCGGCGAGCTCGTTCGGCAAACCGGCAGGAAGCGCGGTTCGAGGAATCCGAATCGTCAGGTTGGAGCGGAGGTGCGCCATCAGGTTGCGGCCGAGGCGGTTCGCGTTTGAGAGGTTGGGGAACGATGTAAGCGCCAGGCGGGCGCTCTCGATCGTACCGAGGGCCACGATGACGACGCCATTCGGGGGAAGGGGGACCGTGCCGAGGCTCGTTTCGACAGCAACAACCTTCCAGTCGCTCCCGTTCTGCGCGGTAACGAGGCGCAGGATGTGGCAGTTGGGGACGATCATCAGCCGTTTCTTGACGTCATCGCCGGCCGATTCGGCGGTCGCTGCGCGCGACGCCTCGATCATCAGCGGAATGCTGCTGAACTTGTTGATCGGGAAGAATCCAGAGCGGGCGGGATGCCCCTGTACTGCCAGAGGGGCCTCGAGCTTGTACATGTCCACAGGGCCGGCGCCGATGTCACGAAGATGCTGCGGCAGCTCGCCCAACGGCACGGCGTCATCGATCTTGCCGGTGCGAACGGCATCGTAAAGGCGCTTGCGAAGAGCCTCGTGCAGCTTGCCGAAGATAAAGTCGTTCGTTTCCGTCACCCCGATTTGCTCGGCGGACTGCGCGAAGTAGCCGGTATCGGGAAGCCGCAGGTCGGCGAGCACGGCGGCCGGCCAGGTCGTCGTCTCAGCTTCCAGCAGTTCCGGTGACCAGCCACCGAAGAAGAGCGAGCGGCCGCCGAGACAGTAGGCCAGGCCCGGGAAACCGGCAGGTACGTCGGTTTGCCAGGGCGTGCCCCAGACCAGCCCGCGCGTGCCGGGATCGCCAGGTGTCGGACCCGGCGGAACGAGCCCGAGCATCGGCAGGTTCTGCACGTGTTCCGGCAGGAACTGGCGGCCGGCGTCGAGCACGAGAATGCGATGGCTGTGCGTCTGATCGTTGTAGAGGAGCTTCTGAGCCAGCGTGCCGCCGAAGCTTCCGCCACCCAGGATGATGACGTCGAAGGGTCGCGCGTCATGCTGCGGTGTCCCGTCGGGACGCGTGGCATTGGGATCCGCGCTTCGAAGGGCTTCGTCCAGGCCGTTACAGGTGTAGCGGCCGATCACGTCGATACTGAAGTCGGTCTGCTGCGGAGTTGGGCTGGTCATCGTTGTGCTCCTGCGGGTATTTAGTTAGATAGTGAAAGATGTCCGGGAACCGTTTCACGACGGTTCCATTTTTTATTGGAATGGACATAAATCGCGTTTTCACGTGAGCCGTGGCGATTCACATCGAAACTTCGCGGAGAGCTCGGGATCTTTGGGTTTAGACTCCGTGCAACTCTCCACAATTAAGCGGGCCCACTCCCAACCGAACGCGCGCGCCTTCGGGCGCTGGAGGAAACATGAGCAAACGGGCGTTCCTCGGCATCCTTGCGAGCATTGCCATCACTCTGACCGCGTGGGGACAGGCGAACTGTCCCGACAAGCCGCCGGCGACGGTCTCGTCGTCCGCCGTGCCCGCGGACGTCTGCATCCCGGCGAACTTTGGGAACGGCAACCCGATCGCCTTCTTCGACGACTTCTCCTGGCGAAGCTTCGTCGCGCTGGTCTGGCCGGCGCTGGCGGGACAGCGCGGTACGCCTGACCCGAATCAGAAAGTGGGCGGGAGCGGGCCGCTGGTCTTCGAGACCTACAAGTCCCTCGACGAGGTGTTTCACAACGACGGCACGGCGCCGTCCGCGTGGAACAGCTTCGATCCCCCTTCGGAGAATCCGTGCAACATCCAGGCGGGATTCAACGACATGGTTCTGGCCGCGTTCTCGAAGTACAGCAACCTCGGCCAGGCCGGCTTCGGCGCGCTGGTCGGTCCCCTCATCGCCCAGAACCGAACGTACGTGCGCTTCATGACCAGCTTCGATCAGACGGAGTTCAACCAGATCGTCGGCAACAGCTGGTACCTCCGCGCGAACCTGCCGGCGGCGGGAATCACATTCAACACCGGCTCGCTCGACGTGAAGTCATCATGGATGGAGATGACCGGCGTCGCCCATCCCGAGCGCTACTACACCCGAACGGCCTGGGTGATGGACCCCGCGAACGGGAAATGCTCGCAGAAAACCGTCGGACTGGTCGGCCTCCACATCGTGCAGAAGACGCCCAGCCGTCCGCAGTGGATCTGGTCGACGTTCGAACAGATCGACAACGTTCCTCCCGGCGCCGCGGGGATGAATTTCAACGACGGATCGGGAACGCCGATGCCGGCGAAGAATCCGTACACCGTCGATCCGCTGCCGCTCCCGACGCCGAAGCCGTACAACGTCACGCGCGTCCGGCCGATCCACCCGTCCACGCAAGCGACGAACGCCAAATACCAGACGGCCCTGGCGAACACTCCGTGGCGGTACTACCAGCTGGTCATGACGCAATGGCCGCTCACGCCGAACAGTCCGGCCACGTTCGCCACGCCGCAGAACACCTTCCCCGGCAACAACGCCACGACGGCATTCGCGAACGCGACGATGGAGACGTTCGACCAGTCCACCGTCTTCACCGGCTGCATGGCCTGCCACGCAGCGACGCAGAGCACGACCGATCTGGTCTGGGCGCTGAAGAATCACGCCTTCCCATCGAACATCCCCGGCGTCGCGGCCGATCCGCAGTTCAGGCAACTGCAGTCGCTGCTGGCCCTGTCGAAGGCGCCCGCCCCGGCGAACACGAAGAAGAAATAGGAGAGAGGTCAATGTCGACGATCTACAAAATCCATCCCTCCATCGGCGTGGCCCGCGTCGGAACGAGCAGCTCGTTCTACCTCACACCCGAAACGGCCGGCGGACTGCCGGCTGATCCGAACACAGGCCAGCCAATCACCAAGTTCCGCGACGCCGACGGTAAGCTGCTCAAACAGGCGCAATGCTTTCGCGTCTTCGCGTACGACAGCAGCAATCCGAACGATCCCGGCACCGAGGTGAAGACCGGCGAGAATGGAGTCGCCGCGATCGAGTGGACCGCTTACCTCGCGAACAAAAAAGCGGTCTGGTACAAGTTCGAGCAGTTGACCGGATCGGGGCAGGAAGGCGATCCGGGGTATCTCCACAACGGCTCGAAGAACGAGCTGCGCAACTCGCTGATCACCGATCCGGCAAAACGGCAGGAGCTCATCCTCGATCCCGGCCCGCGAACCGTCGGCGGTGCCGGCAATCCAACCGCGGCGCAGTTCACGCTCAGCGGCCCGGCCACCGATGCGGGGAAGATGCTGCCGTATCCGCTGACCACGCTCGGCTCCATTCAGCTCGACAGCAACGGCAACCTCCTCGTCGTCGGCGCCGACGGAGCGTCGGGCACGACGAACACGAATCCGGCGAACTCGGGTTACGAATACGTCCTGACCACGTACGCAAACAACGAGGGCTGGTTCGACGACGTCGCCGACGGCCCGGTCACGGCGAAGATCGTCCTCAGCGACGGAACGTCGGTGCCGGTCGACGTGCCGGCGTGGTGCCTCTCCGTTCCGCCGAAGTTCGCGCCGGAGCTGGTCAATCTGGTCACGCTGCACGATCTGATGTTCGACATCGCCGTGCGCGAGATGAACTACGATCCCGCTCTCTACAGCAACGGCGCCTTCAACCCCGACTACCAGGTCGATTTCAATAGCCAGATCGCGCCGTTCCTCACCCGCCCCTCCGGCTATCAATGGGTCGCAGACATCGGCGGCTTCGCGGCCGCATCACACGACGCGCTGCCTCAGGCCGGCGCGATGAACTTCCCGCTGACGCTCGTGCGCGAGCCGGAGGCGACCAACGACGGCAGCACGCTCATGCCCCGCCTCGCCGGCGACAACCCGATCACGGACGAGATCATCTCCAAGTACCTGACGCTCACGCAGACGCAGTACTTCCTGCTCAGCCAATGGATGGCAGGGAAGGTGCTCACCACGCCGCTGCCGCCGCCGTCTCCCGCCGCGCAACTCGATCAGGCGGCGCTCGACAACTGCGTCGGCGGCGCGTTCTGTCCCGGAATCGAGATGACCTGGGTGAGCCGGAACACCACGATCTACGCGGCGCCGTTCCGGCTGCGGATGAGCGGCTCGATCACGCCGGGGAAACTGAGCCAGACGAACGGCAACGACAACGACTATTCGAAGGGACTCGAGCCCGGCGACGTCATCAAGTACATGGCCCAGCCGTGGCAGGCCGACTTCAACGAGTGCTCAAACCAGAACGTGACGGACGACCCGACGTCGAACAAGAACGGCACCGCCTCGAACTTCTGGTGGTGGCCGGCCGAGCGCCCGTACTACGTCTACACGACCAATCCAATCGGGCAGCAGGTGGCGTGGACCCGAGGCTTCCTTCCCGATCCCAACGACACTCCGACAGCCCAGAACCCGAACCTCGGCGATATGCAGATGGTGCTCAACTGGAAAGACCTCGGGTTCATCAAGAGCGCCGGCTCGGTATTCATCGAAGTCGAGCGCAACGACGCCGCGATCAACGCCTACCAGCCGCCGACGATCCCGACCAGCGGCGGCGCACCTCCGTCTCCCCCGCTGTCGAAAGAGTGATGGCCGACGCATTCGATGTGGTGATCGCCGGCGGAGGCCCGGCCGGAATGGCCGCCGCGATCGAGCTGGCTCCCGCGCTCGCGGTTGCCGTCATCGATCCCGGGTCGCCGCGCCGCGTCCATGGCGAGACGCTCGCGCCCGATTGCCGTCCGCTGCTCACGCGCCTCGGCGTCTATGACGCGTTTCTTCACGGCGGTCATGCCCGCTGCGAAGGGACCATGGCCGCGTGGGGCGCGGCCGAGGTGCGGTTCACCGATTATCTGCTTCATCCGGAACGGCACGGCTGGCGTATCGACCGCGATGCCTTCGACCGCATGCTTGCCTCCGAAGCCGCGCGGCGTGGCGCGACACTGGTGCATGCGGGCGTGCATGACGTGCGACGCGACGGCGAAGGCTGGCTCGTCACGACGGACGATCGCGAAATCTCCGCGCGCCTGATCGTCGACGCCACCGGTCGCCACGCGGCGATCGCGCGCCGCCTCGGTGCGCGCAAGCTCGTCTCCGATCAACTCGTCGGAATCGCCGGCCTGCTCGAACCGAGCGGCGCGATCGAGTACGCGCCCTTCCCGCTCATCGAGGCACGCGCGGACGGCTGGATCTACTCGGCCGTCGTTCCGAACGGCGATGTCGTCGTCGTTGCCATGACCGATTCGGATATCGCGCACGCCTCTGATCTTCACGACGCCGGCGAGTGGCAACGATGGATCGACGACGCATCACAAACGCGCCTGCGCACCGCCGGAGCGCGCCTTCGCGGAAACATCGCCGTCGCCTCGGCCTCCTCGCATCGCCTCGATCCGATCGCCGGCGACCACTGGCTCGCCGCCGGCGACGCCGCAGCCGCATTCGACCCTCTCTCCTCCCAGGGGATCACCAGCAGCCTCCGTGGCGGCATCGATGCGGCGTCGGCGATCCTCGCCGGCAGCGCCGCAGCAATCACCGAATACGCGCAGACCATCACCGCGGGCTACGACGCCTACCTGATCACGCGAAGCCTCTACTACGCGATGGAGCGGCGTTGGCCGTCATCCCCGTTCTGGCAGCGGCGGGTTCCTCAAATTACTCACGATGTGACCCGGAGCCGACGATCCGCAGATGACGCAGATGTACGAAGATAAAACCGTCTCCAATCTGCGTTCATCGGCGTCATCTGCGGATAAGCCTTATCGACGCCGGCTCAAAACAGTGATCGCTGCCTGCGCAGCGTCTCGGGGTCGACGGGTTGCTGGCCGAGGAGGGTTTGCATTGCGCGGGCGCTGGCGGGGCTGTGGCCGGCGAAGTGATTGTTGAAGAAGCCGAAGATGTCGATCGTATTCGCGGCGGCTTTCAGCGCCGCGGACCACGCGCGAATCTCCTCGGAACGATCGAACTGCACGCGCGAGTAGTCGGTGATCTCGCGGTCCGGGCCCATCCAGCGCACATAGAGAAAGTCCGCCGTCGGGCGATCGATCTGTTCCAGCATCTTCTCGCGCGGGATCCACTTGCCGTCGCTGAGCGCGAGCGCGATGCCGTGATGCGCCAGCAGCTCCTGCAGATTGGGCAGCACCTCGGGACGCATCCAGTCCTTTTGGCGAAGCTCGATGGCGAAACGCAGATCATCCGGCAGAGTGGGGAGGAACGACTCGATCACCGGCAGTTCCTCCGGCGCGAAGTCGGGACCCATCTGCAGCAGGATCGGCCCCAGCTTCGATCCCAGCTGCCGGGCGCGGTCGAGGAAGTCGCGCACGACATCGTCCGCACCGCGCAGCCGGCGATCGTGCGTCACTTCCTTCGGCATCTTGAGCGCGAAGGTGAACTCCGGCGGCGTGCGCTCCGCCCACGCGCGAACTGCCTTCGCGTCGGGGATGGCGTAGAACGTAGAGTCGACTTCGACGGCGCCGAACAGGCGGGCGTACGTCGGAAGAAACTCGGAAGGGCGCGTCCCGGGCGGATAGAGAGGCCCCACCCATGCCGGGTAGTTCCATCCCTGCGTGCCGATGAGGATGCTCATTCGCGCGAAATGCTACGCGGAACAACCATTACGATGCGCGCCTTTCGAGGGCCAGCGGTGAAGGCGATTGAGTTTCAGGGGATGACCGTCCGGTTTCCTGCCACGACGGCGACTATCTGATCGAGGCCGTGGCCAGCGTCGAGCGCAACGCCCCGGCTGACGCCTCCGCATCGCCGCAATCATCGCCGCCTGACGCCGTTTGACGTGCACTTCGACGCCGCACGCCCTCTGGAATGACGGAACTTCATAACTTCTGCCCGGCGGCAGTCCATAGTCATCCCGGGTTCACACCAAACAATCGAGGAGAGAAAGGGATCACCTATGCGATTCTCGGAGAGACTGCGTCACCTACAGCAACTGTCGCCACGCTTCCTGATTGCCGCGGTCTTGTTGGCCGCGGTGCCCGGTCACGGTCAGGATCCTCCCAGCCTCTACCGTGGCGGCACGATCATCAGCTACAACAGCTCCATTACCGGAGGGTACTCGACCCACGAGGAGGTCCTCGTCGAAGGTGGAAAAATCACCGTAGCTGGCCCCCACCTGGGTACGCTCTATGTTGAGCACATGTTTCCGGATCTCGTTTACAAAGACCTGCACGGGAAAACGATGATCCCGGGTTTCTTCGATGGCCACAGCCATTTCATACAGGTTGCCTATCTGCCGATGTTTGCCGATCTGCTGCCGCCGCCGGACGGCACGGTGACCTCGATCAAGGGCATTCAGGAGGGTCTCATCGCTCACAGGTGCCTGAAAGGAAAGATGACGGTCAACATAAAAGGTAAAGAGTGGGAGGTCCTCCTTGGCAACGGCTACGACGACTCCCGGCTCTTCGGCGACGGCGACTCTACAAAGCCTTCTCAGGGTCAACCTACGCGGCAGCAGCTCGATGAGGTATCGGAACATCTCGAGAAGAAATATGAGAATAAGAAAGGGGATTCGATCCTCATCTGCATCTTCCACCAGTCAGGTCATTACAGCGTCTGCAACAGCGCCGCGTTGAGTGCAGCCGGATACCATGACGGGGCGCAAGAGAATCCCGACGGCGGCACGATCTATAGGGACAAGAACCTGCACATGACCGGCCTGCTCGGTGAAAGCGCCCATATCCAAATGTTGCTGACGGTGGTACCGCCGATCAAAGACCAAACCCTGATCGACGGCCTGGATCTTTACACCTCGCAGGGTTTTACTACGGTAGAGGACGGCCGCGTGAGCCCGGCTATTCTGGATACGTTGAACCGGTTGAGTCATAAGTTCAGTGTCGATGTAGTGGCCTACCCGGATTTGCAGATGGTGTACGCGAACAAGAATAATGTTAACGTTCCCCTCCCGACGATATCGCGCACCTACGAAAACGGCGGACACTACAGGACTGGCGGGGTCAAGTTGACCCTTGACGGCTCGCCGCAAGGTAGAAGCGCCTGGCTCACAGAGCCCTACCTGAAAGCGCCGGACGGCGAGGAGACGGGCGTCTACCGCGGCCAGGGGAATATCCCGGATGTGAAGACGCTGGAAGAGTTGATGGTCTGGGCTTTTGAAAAACAGTGGCAGGTCCTGCTGCACGCTAATGGCGACGCAGCAATCGACCAATTGATTGTCGCAACGCGCGCAGCGGAGATCAAAGTGCCCAACGCGGTAAATGGTCGCACCGTGATGGTTCATGGTCAGTTCCTGCGCGACCATTCGATTGACAAAGACAAGCCGGATCAGATCGCGGCCCTCGGCGAGCTCCAGATTTTTCCGTCGCTTTTCCCGATGCATACCTACTACTGGGGCGACTGGTACCGTCAAATCGTTGGCGACAAGCGTGCCTATTACATTTCGCCGACCAAGGCGGTACAAGACGCGCAATTGATGTTCAGCATCCACTCCGACGCACCGGTTACGAAGCCAAACTCAATGCGTCTTCTCGACAGTGCCGTGAATCGCACCACCCGCGGCGGCACTGTATTAGGAGCGGGACAGAAGATCAGCCCCCTCGTGGCCCTCAAGGCCATGACGATCTGGCCTGCGTACCAGCATTTCGAGGACACGACGAAAGGCACCATCGACGTCGGTAAACGGGCCGACTTTGTCATCCTCTACCAAAACCCGCTGACGGTCCCCAATAAAGACCTCATCTGCATTCAGATTTACCAGACGATCAAGGACGGCAGGCCGGTCTATACAAATGAGGATACGGCCGAGAAGAGCATGGAGAAGTTCAAAACCTGCGCCGACGAGCAAACGAAGCGGAATCCAACCCACTGAACGGGATCATCTTTCTTTCGGAACCCTCCTTGCCGGTCGCGGTGAGGGGGGTTCTGAGGGTGACTGTCTGCCGGGAAGCGCCCGTGATCATCGTCACACCTGTTCGTGCGCCGCCACACGCCACCTGCCCCCATCGAAATACCGATACTGCCGCAGGAGTTCGAACGATCGTGCATTCTGCCTTGACATCCGGAACGAAACGGCTCGCCACGATGATCGCGGCCGTGCTCATGCTGTTCGTCACGGCCATGCCTGCCGCGGCGGTGTGCTGCCTCGGCAAGAAGGCTCCGGCGATGGTCTCGATGCACGCGTCGATGCCGTGCTGCGCCGGGCAATGCACGATGTCGAAGCCAAACAGCAGCCGCGACAGCGATGTCGCGATTGCAGCCTCGCCCTCGCCGCAAGTCACAGCAGGCGCAAGTGTTGCACTCGCTCTTCCCTCGACAGCCGCCACGATTACGATCGTCTCTACGGCGACCGAGCACACGAGGATCGAGTTCTCCGCGCCACCCCCCTTCCTCGCCCACGCACAGTTCCGCATCTGATCCCTCGTCAATTTGCGTTCTGCCGTTCTACCTGAACGTGCGCGCGACCTTTGTGCAGTCGCGTACGAGGAGCTCAACAAGTGTTTACCACCAGGTACATCCGTGCAGCCGGCTTGGTCCTGCTCGCCGTAACGGCTGCATCCGCGCAGCAGGTGCGGCTGGCGCCGATCGATCCGGCCGCCGACAAGCTCGTGCGCGAAGCGCTGCAAAAGACGCCGGAGATCGATGCTGCACGCGCAGCACTCGACGCCGCGCGGAGCCGGGTCGAACCGGCGCGAACGCTGCCCGACCCGAGCGCATCCTTCACGTATCAGAACGATGGCCGCGCGATTTCGCTCGGGAACGCCGAAGGAAGCTTCGCGGGCCTGATGCTCAGTCAGCCGCTCCCGTGGCCGGGAAAGCTCAGCCTCGCCGGAAGAGCGACGGCGAGCGAAGCGAGAGAGATCGAAGCCGGTCCGCTGAATCGGACCGCGCTGACGATCGAAGCGCGCGTGCGCAATGCCTGGTATGACCTCGTGCTCGCCCGCGCGCTCGACCGCCTCATTGAAGAGCGGCGCGAGACGGCTCGGCAGATCGAGGCGACGACCCGCGATCGGTACGCCACCGGCCTTGCGGTGCAGCAGGATGTGCTCCGCGCGCAGGTCGAGCTCGCGCGGATCGACGAGCTGAAAGCCACACAGCGTGCAGCGATCACGAGCCGCCTCGCGGAGTTGAATCGACTGCTCGGCCGCCCGCAGAACGCGGCGCTCGATACCGCGGCGGAACTGCCGCCCATCGCTCCGGCACCGTCGACGGAGATCGTCGTTGCCAGCGCACTCGCGCGCAGCCCCGAAGCCGCCGCCGCGCGGCAGGGCATCGAGACCGGCAAGCTGCGCGTCGAGATCGCGAAGAAGAACTTCCTCCCTGATTTCGTGGTCAGCGGCGGCTCGATGTACCGCGGCAACTTCGAGATGGGACCGATGTGGCAGGTCGGCGTCGGCGTCTCGCTGCCGATCTGGGCCAAAAAGCGCCAACAGAATCAGCTCGCCGAAGCGCAGGCGCGCGTTGCCGGGCAGACCGCGCAGACTGATGTCGTCGGCCGCGAGCTGGAGCTGCGCACGCGCGAACGGATCGCACAGCTCGAAAGCGCGAACATTGTTGCGGTCCTCTACCGCGAGAAGGTCGTTCCGCTCGACGAGCTGTCATACGAGTCGGCACTGGTCAGCTATCAGGCCGGCAAGGTCCCGTTCATCACCGTTTTCGACGCAGTGAGCTCGCTGTACAGCGACCGGGCCAACTACCTCGGCCGCCTCGCGGAAGCGGCGAAGTGGCGCGTAGCGATCGATGAAGGCGCGCTGCAACCGACCTCGATGACCGGAGCCCCATCGACGTCGTCTGGCGGCAGCGCGGGCGCTTCGGGCATGAGCACTCAGGCTCCCGCGTCATCGCCTTCCTCTTCCAACTCCATGATTTCGATGAGGTGATCACCATGAAAACAAAACTTCCCTGGATTCTCACGGCTCTTCTCGCAATCACACTCGTCGCAGTCCTGGTCGCTCGTCCGAACACGAAATCATCCGCCGCGAGCACCACGAGCGCGGGTGAAAAAAAAGCCCGCTACTGGATCGATGCGATGAACCCGACGCACCGGTTCGACAAGCCGGGCAAAGCGCCGGACGGAATGGACCTCGTGCCGGTGTACGACGATGGCAGCGCCACCGCCGCGACGTCGACCGTCAACGGCTATGCGAACGTCAAGCTCACCTCGAATCGTCAGCAGTTGATCGGCGTGCAGACCGGCATGACCGAGGTGCGCTCGCTCGGGCGCGCTGTGCGCACCATCGGCCGCGTCGCCGTCGATGAAACGCGCCTCTACAAGATCACGACGAAGTTCGACGGCTACATCGAGAAGCTGTACGTCAACGTCACCGGCCAGCAGATTCGAAAAGGACAGGCTCTTTTCTCCGTCTACAGCCCCGACCTCCTGTCGACGCAGCAGGAATACCTCCTGGCAATGCGCGCGGCGAAGCAAGCGCCGTCGCTGCTGGCGGCCGCACGCCAGCGACTCCTCCTGTGGGACATCACCTCGGCCGAAATCCGCGACTTGGAGCGCACCGGTAAGGCGCGCAAGTCGATCACGATCTACTCGCCGGCGAACGGTTTCGTGCTGAACAAGATTGCGGTGGAAGGCGCGCGCGTGACGGCTGGCCAGCCGCTATTCGAGATCGCGAATCTCGATCACGTCTGGATTCAAGCCGACGTGTACGAATCCGAGCTTCAGTTCATCCGCCTCGGTGCGCCGGCCACGACCACGCTTTCCTACCTTCCCGGCCGCGCGTGGAAGGGACGCGTGACCTTCATCGCGCCGACCGTCGATCCGATGACGAGGACGGTGAAAGTGCGCAGCGAGTTCGAAAACGCGGACGGCGCACTCAAGCCCGACATGTTCGGCGACGTCGTGATCGAACAGCCGGCGCGGCAGGTCGTGGTCGTTCCCGACTCCGCGGTCCTGCAGACCGGCACTCGGTCGGTCGTCTTCGTCGTCAAAGGTGACGGCACGTTCGAGCCGCGCGAAGTCTCGGTCGGCACGAAGACGGATCAGGTCTACGAAGTGCGCAGCGGTCTGGCCGCCGGTGAGAAGGTCGTCACGCAGGCGAACTTCCTCGTCGATTCCGAATCGCGGCTGAAAGCGGCGCTCGCGCAGATGAACGGACCGGGAGGCCACGAGCACGGTCAGTAGCCGGCGCTGCACCAGGAGACACCGCCATGATTGAAAAACTGATTCGCGTCTGCGCGACGAACAAGTTCATGACCCTCACGATCATGGCCGGGCTCGTCTTCGCCGGCCTCTGGTCGATGAATCGCATCGCCGTCGATGCGCTGCCCGACCTCTCGGATACGCAGGTCATCATCTATTCGAAGTGGGACCGCAGCCCCGACATCATCGAGGATCAGGTCACCTACCCGATCATCACCTCGCTCCTCGGCGCGCCGAAGGTGAAGGCCATCCGCGGCTTTTCCGACTTCGGCTACTCGTATGTGTACGTGGTCTTTGACGAAGGGACGGACCTCTATTGGGCGCGCAGCCGCGTGCTCGAATATCTGTCCAAGACGCAGTCGTCCCTGCCGCAAGGCGTGAAGACGGAGCTTGGCCCGGATGCGACCGGCGTTGGATGGGTGTTTCAGTACGCGCTCGTCGACAAGAGCGGAAAGCACTCGCTCGCGGACCTTCGCTCGCTGCAGGACTGGACGATCCGCTATCAATTGCAATCGGTACCGGGCGTCGCGGAAGTGGCCTCGCTCGGCGGATTCGTTCGCCAGTACCAGATCACCGTCGATCCGAACAAGCTCGCCGCGTACCGCATCCCGCTCATGGAGGTGATGGAGGCGGTGCGCGGATCGAATAACGAGGTCGGCGCGCGCCTGGTCGAGTGGAGCGGCGCCGAATACATGGTCCGCGCACGCGGATACGTCAAGAACATCGCCGATCTCGAACAGATCGTGGTGAAAACCGACGAGCGCGGTACTCCCGTGCTTTTGCGCGATGTGGCCAACATCCAGCTCGGACCGGAAATGCGGCGCGGAGTCGCGGAGCTCGATGGCGAGGGTGAGACCGCCGCGGGCATCGTCATCATGCGCCAGAGTGAAAACGCGCTCGACGTGATCAACCGCGTCAAAGCGCGACTCGCCGAGATTCAGAAGACGCTTCCTGAAGGCGTGAAGATCGTCACCACCTACGACCGCTCCGAGCTGATCGAGCGCTCGATTCATACGCTCAAACACGAGCTGCTGCTGGAGATGATCATCGTCTCGCTGATCATCCTCATTTTCCTCTGGCACATCCCGAGCGCGGTCATCCCGATCTTCACGCTTCCGGCCGCCATCATCATCGCGTTCATCCCGATGAAAATCCTCGGGGTCAACGCCAACATCATGTCGCTCGGCGGCATCGCCATCGCCATCGGGGCGCTCGTCGATGCTTCGGTCGTCGTCGTGGAGAACGCACACAAGAAACTGGAAGTGTGGGAGGCCGAAGGCAAAAAGGGCGATTACAAAGAAGTCCTCATCAAAGCCATTCAGGAAGTGGGACGGCCGAGCTTCTTTTCGCTCATGGTCATCGCCCTCGCCTTCATACCGATCTTCGCGCTCGAAGCGCAGGAAGGGCGACTGTTCAAGCCGCTCGCATTCACGAAGAACTTCGCCATGGCCATCGCCGCGATTCTTGCGGTAACGCTCGATCCGGCGCTGCGGCTCCTCTTCACGCGAATGAAGGAGTACAACTTCCGGCCTCGCTGGCTGGCGAAGGTCACGAACGCGATCGTGGTCGGCAGGATGTATCCGGAAGAGAAGCACCCCATCTCGAAAGTGCTCTTCAAGCTCTATACGCGGCCGGCGAAATTCGTCCTCAGGCATCCGCGTGCCGTGATCGCGACGGCGCTCCTCATCGTCCTCTTCACGATTCCTGTTTATCGGAAGCTCGGTCACGAGTTCATGCCGCCGTTGAATGAAGGCTCGATCCTCTACATGCCGACGACGCTTCCCGGCATCTCCGTCGCGCAAGCCGAAGCACTTCTGCAGCGGCAGGATCAGTTGCTGAAAGAGTTCCCCGAGGTTGAGCGCGTCTTCGGGAAAGCAGGGCGCGCGGAGACCTCCACCGATCCGGCGCCGTTCTCGATGATGGAGACGGTCGTCGTTCTGAAGCCGACCGCGGAGTGGCGCACGCGCGCGCGGTGGTATTCGAAGTGGCCGGACTTCATCAAACCGGTGTTCCGTCCACTCTGGCCGGAGACGATCTCGTGGGATGAGCTCGTGAACGAGATGAACGGAAAGCTCACCCTCCCCGGCCAGACGAACGCCTGGACGATGCCGATCAAGAACCGCATCGACATGCTCACCACCGGCATCCGCACGCCGGTCGGCATCAAAGTCTTCGGTGCCGATCTCGCGGAGATCGAGAAGATCGGCCAGCACCTCGAAGGCATTCTGCAAAACGTGCCCGGCACGCGCAGCGTGTACGGCGAGCGCGTGGCCGGCGGCTACTTCGTCGACTTCGATCTCAACCGCGAGGCGATCGCGCGCTACGGCCTCCGCATCGGCGACGTGCAGAACGTCATCATGACGGCCATCGGTGGCGAGAATGTCTCCACCACGATCGAAGGACGCGAGCGCTACCCGATCAACATCCGCTACCCGCGCGAGATGCGCGACGATATCGACAAGCTCGCCCGCACGCTGGTCTCGGTCCCGACCGCCTCCGGTGCGATGGGCGGTGGCGCGCAGATTCCTCTCGGCCAGCTCGCCACGATCAAGCTCGTCGAAGGTCCGTCGATGATCCGCGACGAGAACGGCCGGCTCTCGGGCTACGTGTACATCGATGTCGACACCGAGAAGCGCGACATCGGCGGCTACGTCGAAGAGGCGAAGAAGGCCGTCGATGCCGAGCTGAAACTGAAGCCCGGCTACCTGCTCACATGGAGCGGCCAATACGAATCGATGACGCGTGTGAAAGAGAAGATGAAAGTCGTTCTCCCGCTCACGCTCTTCGTCGTCTTCCTGCTCATCTACCTGAACACGAAGTCGTTCCCAAAGACGGCCATCGTGCTGCTCGCGGTACCGTTCTCCGCGGTGGGCGCGGTCTGGCTGCTCTACGCGCTCGGCTACAACATGTCGATCGGCGTGTGGGTCGGTCTCATCGCGCTCCTTGGTCTCGACGCGGAGACCGGTATCTTCATGCTCCTCTACCTCGACCTCTCCCACGACGAGCGTCTCGCCGCCGGGACGCTGAACACGCGTGAAGACCTGAATGAGGCGATCATGCACGGCGCCGTGCAGCGCGTGCGGCCGAAAGTGATGACGGTCGCCTGCGCCTTCTTCGGCCTGGTACCGATCATGTGGTCAACCGGAGCGGGCGCGGACGTGATGAAGCGCATCGCCGCTCCGATGATCGGCGGTCTCTTCACATCGTTCCTGATGGAACTGCTCGTTTATCCGGCGATCTACCTTCTCTGGCGCGAACGCAGCCTGCCGCGTATCGAGCACGTTGACGATGAACATCCGAAGCATCACTGGTGGCAGCGGCCGGCATTCGTCAGCGGTCTGAGCGGAGTTGTGGTCGCACTCGGAATCGCCGGCTACATGCTTTTTCCGCGAGTCGAGGCGAGGCCGCTCTTCTCGCGCTATGAATCGGTGCGGCAATCGCTGCTGAACGACTCGTTCGACGGTGTGAAGTCGAGAGCGGCAGCGCTGGCAAACGACGCACGCGCGTCGAAGCAGACGGAGATCGCCAAGGATGCCGAGGCGCTGGCGAAGAGCAGCGATCTCGACGCCGCGCGCCACGCGTTCGCCACGCTTTCCGACGCGATGATCGCCTATCGCGCCGCTGGCAATGAACAGCCGAAACCGCAGGTCCTCTACTGTTCGATGGCGAAGCACTCATGGCTCCAGCCGAAGGGCGACGTCAGCAACCCCTACTACGCCGATCCCGCCATGCGCGGCTGCGGCGAGGTGAAGTCGAATTGAGGAGTTCGGCTGCGCAGCGCCGCGTCATTTCTTCGGCGGCGCGCTCATCTTCACCGTATCGGCGGTCTTACCGTCGGTCATCATCTTCACGGCGACGCGCTGACCGACCGCCAGTTCGGAGCTCTTCGCCGCGTGGCCATCGGAGTGCAGCCACTTCGTTTTCGTCGAGGTCTGGATCGTCAGGTCTTTCCCCTCCGTCGTCTTCATCATGAATGCGTTGGCGCCGTGCAGCATCGTCACGCTGCCCAGGTAGTTGTGAATGTGACCGGCGTGCGCGAACGCGCTGGTGACGGCCAGGAGGAGGAAGAGAGAGACTGCAACGACTTTCTTCACGGTGTTGTCCTTTCAGTGGTGATGAGAATGCGTGGTTGAAGTAGAAGCCGGTGACGGCGCCGCGTCGCTTCCGGCGAGAAATGCTGCTTCCTGCTGCATCTGCTCCCATTCTTCCGGTGACTTCGGGTTGAGCTTTTCCATCTCTGCGACCTCCTCGGGCGTGAGCTTCGGCAGGTGACGGATGAAGTGAACGAGCGTCCAGCTCCCGCCAGCCGGCTCCGCGGTCCCGGTTACGAACGCCGGCATCCCGGTGAGACGCACCCCGTTCTCGATGATCGAGAACAGTTCGCCGTCCGACAGCGACTGCGTAGAGCCGAGCGTCATGTCGGGCGTCTTCGGATACATCGACGCGCCCATGCCGCTCGCGCCCTTGCCGTCGTTGCCGTGGCAGAACGCGCAGTGATCCGCGAAGTGCGCCCGGCCTTCCGCCAGCACTGCCGGTGTGAGCGGCACCGGATTCCGAGCGTGGCGCATGGGCACGGGCGTCGCGAAGTGCCGTGCTGCGCGCGCGATGATGGTCTCGATCCGGGTCGGCTCGACGCGCGCGCTCAGGCCATGGCGCATCATCAGCGCGCCGCACGCCGCGATGGCGAGAACGACGACTCCGGCGAGCGCGGCGAGCGCTTTCCCGACTCCACTCCAGTTCATGCGCGGCATGGTCGTCCTCACATCGAATGCGCCCCATGCGCACCGCCGCTGCCGCCGCGAAGCCGGACGAAAAAGTACACCGAATGCGGACTGCTACCGTAGTACGGCTTGATCGCGTCGGGAATCGAGTAGAGCGTGACGTTTGCACCAAGCGCACCCACCAGCGCTTGCGTCGTCAGCAGATCGCGCGAGTAGCCGACCGTCAAAGCCTTCACACGAAACACTCCCTTCTCGATCGCGGCCGGTACCGCTTGTCCGGCGAACAACTCGTCCTTGTCCACGGCCTCAACCCGGCCCGTTACGTAATTGCGGCCGCCGAACTGCAGCACCGACTCGGCGAGCCACGAGCTCGTGGCGTGACCTTCGGTCTTCCTGTTGTGGCCAAAAACCACACTCGTGTCCCACGGACCGATGCTCCTTGCGCCGCTGTACGCGATCGATGCCGTCGTGCGCTGGATGTCGCCCGGTTCGGCTGCTTCGGGATGCTTTAGATGACCGCTGGAGAGCTGCGCCGTCCAGTTCGGTGAGGGATCGAACGTGAATCGCGCCGCCCATGAATCGATCTTGCCGGTGTCGATGTCCCAACGTTTATCGTCCGGCTCCTGACCGTGGAAGCCACTGAAGGCGTAGCCGAACATCCCGCTCTGTGCTCCGATCGTGAGCACGCTCCCGGCGATGTGCGTCGAGTCCTGCACGTGATGGCTCAGCGTGGCCTGTGGGATCTCGGACGCCGATGCCCGGTGCGGATACGCGACCGGCCCGAGCGATGGATCTCCGAACGGCGCGGCGTAGATGTAGCCGATGGTGTCATCCGTAAGCGGATGCGCGTACTCCGCCGCTACCTCCATGAAAAAGTCGTGCGGATGCTGCGCGTCGATGATCGGACGGCCGCCGAGCGTCTCTCCGGTCTGGAACAGTTCCGGATACTTCTTGCCGACCGTCACCGGCTCGAGACTCAACATCGAGCGGAGCATCAGATGCCCGCCGCCCAGCGGCCGGCTGGCCATCCCCATGATCCAGTTCGTCGAAAACAATTTGTCGTCACCGCGCGGACCGGACTGCACGACCTGATTCACGAAGGCGAGACCGTGCAGCATCAACATCCAGTCGCCGCGCTGCGTCATCGCCATGTGCGCCGGAGCGGCCGCGGGATTCATGCTCGTGCCGGACGCCTGACGCATCAGCAGCTCGCTCGTCGCGTCGTTCTGCATCTGCATGCCGGCCATGTCATGCGCGCCGTGCTGCGTGCCGGACACCGGATGCTGCATGCCGGCGTGCTCGTGTTGCGGCTGAGGGGCTGACGGCATGTCGTGCATGGTGTGTTCGGCGGAGCTCGCGTCGGCTGCCGCTTGGACATCGCTGAGCCAGTACGCCCCGCCTGACTCGTGAAGAGTCGCCGTGATCTTCGCCCCGTCCTCCGGCAGCGCGCCAACCTTCTGCCCCCGCACTTCGTAGGGCATGGTCATCGCGCCCATCACTCCAGGTACCTCGGCGTGAGCGACGGTGAGTTGATTGGTGGAGGCATCGCGGCTGATGACCGTGCCGGCGAGGTGGCCCGTCTTTTCGGCTGCCATCGCCGCCGACGCGACGATGAGCAACAGCAAAGCATTGCAGATGATGTAGCGCTTCATGATCGAAAAACTCCTCTTCGGGATCCGGCCGCAATTCGCGTCTGCGATCTCGACACAGCGCAAGCGGCACTCAGCGTGACTGAGGGAGGAAACGACGCACGGCCATTGGGGCGCGGGAGCGGCCTTGCACGCGCGTCTGAGGCGGGACGATCAAATGAGAAGTGTGCCGACGAGCAGATGAAGCCCCACATCCTGATCGCAGCGTAGCGCCCCGAGGGAGACGAAGCTGCGGTAGTCGCCGGCGTCGATCGGTGATGCCGCGTGATGGGCGGCTGAAAGTGCCGCGAGCTGGAACGAGCGCGGAACCTCGGTGGCGATCCGCTTCACCGGCTCTTGTTTCTCGCGCGCCGGCATCGGCTGTTGCGCGGCGTCATGGTGATCGCCGTGCTCGCCGCTGATGAATCCCATCGCCAGGTGGCACAGCGGAATCGCCTTGTGAATATAGCCGTGGAACGGAAGAACGCAGCAGCCGAACACGAACACGACGGCCGCGAGGAGCGGAACGGTCGCGCCCAACATCCAGGCGGCGGCAATAGCTGTGCGTCTCATCGAGTACTGGTGGACCTGCAATTCCTGATCCGGGGGCAAAAGGCGTTATCGCAAGTCGCTGAAAGGAACCTGGCTGTGGCGGTAGGACTCGAACCACCGGATTAACAACTCCGCGTTTGTCTCGGGACATACGCGGATGTCTCCTTTCGTCAGCATTTTACTTCGGTCTCGACTTGTACGCACTTGCGCGAAAGCGCGCGAATTAGACACGCGTTAGACATGGCATTGCAGGGAGTGCGACGGCAAGGCGCTCGACAGCGCGACAAACTGGGTAGAGAGTACGTTCAACAAGAGCGTGAAAGAATGCCGGAGCTGACGGAACGGTGGTTCCGATTGCGTGTCGACACCCAAGGCTGGCTCGAACAGCTCTCAATCCCCTGGATGGAGAGCGAGCGGGAGGAGCCGGTCGAAATTGAGGAGAGGTTCGACTTCGCCTTCTTCGACCGCGATGTCACTTTCATCACGGCCGAAGACCCTGAGGAAAAATCGTCGGCGGTCGCCGATGTCCTTCGAAACTCTCCCGGCCTCGGCGCGCTCCTGGAGGAGCGTGCCGATCAGGTAGGCCAGGCCTTCCCTGAGCCACACCCGTTGCCGGATGCGTTCGGCATCGAGTTTGACTTTGGGTCGATCCACCTCGAGCGTATCGCGCGCCGCCATCCGATTCATCCGACGCCGGTGCTTGAATTCCGTGTGACGAATCTGGCCTCGGTCCCCCACAACGTCAACATCTACTGGTCCATAGGCGCGAAGAATCGCTTTGCTGTGCTGGCTGAGAAGGGCGATCTCCATCCTGACATCCTTCCCGTGCTCGGTCGTCGCTCTTCGGTCTTCTTCGTCCGGGTCCCGCATACGTTGCGCGAAGAGAGCCGTACGCCGCTCTGGGCCTATACGAATTTGAACTTCGGCATATTGCAGCCCGGTGCCAGCGAGTCGTTCCAGATTCTTCTCTGGGCCGTGCATCACACTTGGATTGGGACACAGTTCAGCGGAGTTGGATATCTCTTCCAGCCGGAGGATCGTCTCGCCGCAACTGCTGCCGTCGCTGCCACGCCCGGCCGGCTCAGCGATGCCGTGACGTCTTTGCTCGGCCGCCACTATTCGCCGGTCTTCTTCGCCGCGAACGGTAGCGAGGCGGTGCGATCACTCGTCGCGCTGTTCGGGCGCATTCCGCTCAAACTACTGCTCACCAACCTCAATCTGGACGATGGCGTACGCGAGACGATCGAGTCGCAGGGCATCACCATCGTCGATATTCGCCTGCACTCCTCCGATCCTTTCCTCGCCATTCAAAGCGCTCTCGACGAGTGTCTGGGCTGTGAGGAGATGCTGTCGATCGTGAACGTCCTACCCGACGATCCGATCCGAAGCCTCTACCTGTCGTACTACTACTCCTTGCGACTCGATCACGTGTCGGT
>Ga0207689_10001349_pt1 | contig 23560 bp, 23 predicted proteins | sample KBSMisM52_FD_184312 | JGI IMG/M metagenome (GOLD analysis project Ga0207689, IMG submission 184312) | Miscanthus rhizosphere microbial communities from Kellogg Biological Station, Michigan, USA - KBS Miscanthus M5-2 (SPAdes) (version 2) | ecosystem: Host-associated > Plants > Roots >... | reverse complement strand
CCTCTCGTCCATCCGGGGGACGACGAAGGGCCGGCAACGGTTCAGAATTTCGCCGGCCGGCCGGCGCAGCGCCGGTGCCGGGAGACGAGGATCCATCGGTCATGGCCATGAAGCTGTTCGCACACATGCTGAGGAGCGAAATTCCTGGTATCGATTCCGACGAGCCGGCCACCGCGGGCACGCCCGATTCACGTCGCTGGGTGTTCCGCGACCTGGTCGTTCGCCGCGACGGCTACGCCGCCTGGGGCCTCTCGGTTGAGGCGGCGGGTGTCGTGGCCCTGCCCCGCGAATCGGCGATCGAGCCGCTCTGGCCCGACACCCAGCCGTGCTGGCACGAGTAGGGTCGCACGCCACGTCGCGCGATCGCAATCGGCGCTGAATCGGGCTCGCGCTACGCACGGCCGGCCCGTCACGGGCGCCAATAGGGGCTCACATCCGCGACCTCGCGCAGCGCCGCGCTGCAGCGCCTGAGCGCCTGCGCTTCGCGCGCCTGCAACCAGCCGACGTTGAACCAGGCACGGCCGTCGCCGGCCTCGGCGAGCTCTCGCGACAGGCGGCCCGCGACCAGGAGATCGACATAGCGGCCCAGTTCGTCCTGTCCCGGCTCCAGCGCCTGGAGGAAGCGGGCGACCGGGCGCTGCCTGAACAACGGCGCCACCAGCTCCGTCAAGTAGCGCAACCGCTTGAGGCGCTTGCGCGCAGCATGCCTCTCGGCGTTCGAGAGAGCGCCGAAGCGCCTGGCGTCGCGCCCCATCCGACGATGCAGCTTGTCGAGACGCCGTGCGATCGTGGCTCGCGGAGGCTCGTCGGAGGCGAAGGCGTGCGGGGAATCGTCGTCGTCATCCCCGGATGCGCTCGGCGTATCGACGGCGAAGTCGAGCAGATCGAGCAAGGCATGCTGGAAGTCCTTGCCCCGGACGAGCTCGACCACATCGACAGGATGCGCGCCGGGCGGTGCCCGCAGATCCGGATCGGGCGAGCCCGCCTCTCGCAGCGGTTCGCGCAGCGCGGCCGCGACCGTGCGGCGATCGCGGTCGACGCCCAGCTCGCCGAAGACGTCCTCCGCCGGCCGCAGCCAGGTCGTCGCCAGGTCGCCGCGCCAGTTCGGCAGCTCGCGCCAGGCCGTTCTCATCCGCCGCAAGCCGACGCGAAGCTGATGCACGACCTCGTCGTCGAAGGATCCCGAGGCGACGATGCTGGCGTTGGCCAGAACCTGGTCGAGGCAGCTCAGGAGGGCGGCGCGGAAGATCTCGTCGCCCGTGGCGTCGGCGCGAAAGCTGGGGCGCTCCGCCTTGACGGCGGGCGGGACGCCGGCCGGGCCCTGGGCAAGCAGGTTGCCGCGCGCCGACTTGGTCGTCGTGCTCAACCACATCGCGTGGGCGTCGATGCTCCGGCGCCCGAACTCGACCAGATCGACTGCGGCGCCGTGCTTCAGCTCGGCTTCGACCTCGCAGACCGGCAGCGACCTGCCGCCGGCCTCGATCTGGCCGCGGTCGAACGCCACTTCGATCTCGGAGCCGTTCAACTCGACGACCAGCACTCTCCTGCGCACTCGCGTCGTGTGGACGAGCTCGAGCGGGGCGGCGGGCTTGCCGAGCGCCGCGTCGAGGAGTCGACCGGCGCACGTGCCGGCATGCAACGACAGGTCGGGGCTGGGCGCGTCGTCCGCCGGCACGCGTCGGCACGGCACCGTTTCCTCCAAGCGCTCGGCCGGGTTCGACCCCGCCGCCTTCACCGTCTGCTCCCAGCGACCTCGCGACTTGCGCAGGCGCAGCGACAGGTTTGCCCCGGCGAGGCGCAGGTCGCGGCTGTCCCAGTATCGGGACTCGATCCGGACCGACCGTGCGCCGCGTCCGATCATCGCGCGGTCGATGTCGGAAACCGACGTCGCGGCGATTCCGAACTTAAGTTCGATCTCGCTCATCGAGACGATTTTGCCGAATGTCAGGCCGCCGCTCGGCGATGAACTGCGACGCGAGAACGAGCCGGGTCAGAATGCGAGACGACGATCGCGAGGTGGCGATGGAGGACCTTTCGGCCCGGATTCGACAATGGATCTCATCTTCGCTGACCGAGGAGGAAGTCGACGCCTTGGCCAAGCTGGTGCCGATCACCGGGGTCGAGCGCTTCCTGTTGACGACGCCCCTCTGGCAGTCGCTCGCCCTCGTCGCGCTCGCCCTGGCGCTGATCCTCGCCGTGATCTGGTGGAAGGTCAGAACCGTCGACAAGCGGCGCGAGGCAGTCAGCCACGACGCCGGCCGTCGTCGTTGACGATCTCGCCGTCTTCCTTCGTGAAAGGCGGGAGCGCCGGGACCGGCAAAAGCTCCAGCACGGCCTCCGACGGGCGGCAGAGCTGGGTGCCGAGCCCGGTCACCACGATCGGGCGGTTGATCAGGATCGGGTGCGCCAGCATGGCGTCGAGCAGCTGCTCGTCGGAGAGCGTCCGGTCGCCGAGTCCAAGCTCGGCGTACGGCGTTTCCTTCTCGCGCAGGAGCGCGCGAACCGGAATCCGCATCGCGGCGACGAGCTCACGCAGCTTGTCGCGCGAGGGCGGCGTCTTGAAGTACTCGATGACGACCGGCTCGATGCCGGCGTGGCGGATCAGCGCCAGCGTATTGCGCGACGTTCCGCAGGCCGGGTTGTGATAGATCGTGACGTCCATCATGGCGGGCATACCAGGATGATGCGCTTCATCACGCTGTCCGGGCGGCTGCTTCGTACCAGCCCTTGCTGCCGTTAACGGCACGAACGACCAGCAGCATCACCGGGACTTCGATCAACACGCCAACGACGGTCGCCAGGGCCGCTCCCGACTGGAATCCGAACAGGCTGATCGCGGCGGCCACGGCCAGCTCGAAGAAGTTGCTTGCCCCGATCAGCGCGGACGGGCAGGCGACGCTGTGCGACTCGCCCAATCGCCGGTTCAACCAGTAGGCGAGCGCAGAGTTGAAGAAGACCTGGATCAGGATCGGCACGGCGAGCATCGCGATCACCATCGGTTGCCGCAGGATCGCCTCGCCCTGGAACGCGAAGAGGAGGACGAGCGTGGCGAGCAAGGCGCCGATCGACCACGGGCCGATCTTCGCGAGCGCCGCATCGAATGCTGCTTGACCACGCGCGAGCAACGCCTTTCGCAAGACCTGTGCGATGACGACCGGCAGCACGATGTACAGGACCACCGACGTGAGCAAGGTATCCCACGGCACGGTGATCGACGACAGCCCGAGGAGCAGTGCGACGATCGGTGCAAACGCGAACACCATGATGGTGTCGTTCAGGGCCACCTGCGACAGGGTGAAGAGCGGATGGCCGTTGGTGAGCCGGCTCCAGACGAACACCATCGCGGTGCAGGGCGCAGCCGCCAGCAGGATCAACCCCGCCACGTAGCTGTCGAGCTGCGCGGCGGGCAGCCACGGCGCGAACACATGGCGGATGAAGATCCAGCCGAGCAGCGCCATCGAGAACGGCTTGACCGCCCAGTTCACGAAGAGCGTGACGCCGATGCCGCGCCAATGCCGGCGGACTTGCTGCAACGCGCCGAAGTCCACCTTCAGCAGCATCGGGATGACCATCACCCAGATCAGCAAGCCGACCGGAAGGTTGACTTTGGCGATCTCGAGGCGACCCACCGCCTGGAACGGAGCGGGAACGCTTGGCCGAGCAGGATGCCGGCGAAGATGCAGATGAAGACCCACAGCGTCAGGTAGCGCTCGAAGGTGCTCATCCGGGCGGAAGCCAGGCGTCGGCCTCAGCAGCAGGACGACACCTGCTTGACCGGGATCGCGACGGGCTTGCCGCCCGGAGTGGCGCTTCCGCAGCACGCAGCGGCGGTCGGCACCCCCGCACTCGTTCGGCTGAAGGTCGGGATGCTCTCGAGCGTGTGGAAGTGCTCCCAGGCGATGCCCTGCGGGTCGGTGACCCAGTGCTTCTCGCTGCGCGCGTAGCAGCAGGTCGTCTCGCCCTCGTCGAGCAGCGCCATGTCCGCCGCGCGAGCGCGGGCTTGCAACTCCGCCAGCTCCTCGTCGGTGTCGGTCTGCACGCCGAGGTGATCGACGCCCGGCTTGCCGCCGCGCGCCGAGATGGCGAAGTTGATTCGAGGATCCTCGAGCATCCACTTGGCGTAGTCGGTCTCGAGCCGCGTCGGCTCGGCCGCGAACAGCTTGCTGTAGAAGGCGACGCTGGCGTTCAGGTCATCGACGTGAGCGTGGACATGGAATCGCTTCATGAATCTCTCCGTTTGGTAAATCAGCAGCAGGAGTCGACGGTCGCCCCGACCGCGCAGTCGGCGCCTTGGCAACAGTGCTCGGTGAGGTAGCCGAGCACGGCGTTCATGCGATCGAACGCGGCGCGGTAGATGAGGTTCCGGCTGGCGCGCTCCTGTGTCACGAGGCCGGAATGGATCAGCTCCTTCAGGTGGAACGACAGCGTGTTGGCCGGGATTCCCAGACCCTCCGCCATGGCTCCAGGAGTCAGGCCGGAACGCCCGCAGACGACCAAGGCGCGGAATACCTGCAACCGCACCGGCTGCGCGAGCGCGGCCAAGGCGCGGATGACGTCGCTCTCTTCCATTTGTCGATCATAGTGGAATAGTCGTATGGATGCAAGCACGTCCAGCCGCGATTGCGCTAGCGGCACGGCGCGGCTAGTCTCGCGCGATGGCGTACGCCAGCCCTCGCCTCTTCGTCAGCTACCGGCGCAGCGACTCTGAAGGCAGTGCCGGTCGGCTGGCCGACGCGCTGGCGCGACAGTTCGGCGCCAGCCGCGTGTTCCTCGACTCGGCACGCATCCCCTTCGGCGCCGACTTCGTTCGCGTCGTCGCCGCTGAGATCGCCCGTGCCGACGTGGTCGTCGTCGTCATCGGCCCGACGTGGGTCGACACCCGCGATGACCGCGGCAGACGCCTCGATCATGAGGATGACCCGGTGCGATTCGAGATCGTGCGCGCGCTCGACGCGAAGAGACGAATCGTGCCGGTGCTGGTCGGCGCCGCCAGTGCGCCGCGCGCCGCCGATCTGCCCGACGTGCTCGCGCCCATCGCCCAGCTGAACATGGCGACGGTGCGCAACGTCGCGTTCGCCGATGACTTCGACGCTCTCGTCGACGCGCTCCTCGGCCGGCAGCGCGGCGCGGTGCGCACGGACCTCGACCATCTGCGCCGGCTCGTCGTCGGCGCACGGGCCGCAGCACTCGTCGCGCCGGCCATCGCGCTGATCGCCGCGCTCGGCGCCTGGGCCGGTGCATTCGACGTCTTCAGCCTCGACACGCATCTGCAGCGCGCGTTGCTTGCCCAGATGCCTGCGGTCGACGCGGGCCCGGTGCTGATCGCCGCGATCGACGCCGAATCCGACCGCCGCCTCGACCGGCACTGGCCCCAACCGCGCGCCGCCTGGCGCGCCAGTCACGCGGCCCTGGTCGACCGCGCCGCGGCGGCCGGAGCGCGCGCGGTCGTCTTCGACCTCGCCTTCGACTGCCGCAACAAGGACGAGCCCTGTGACCCCGAGTTCGCGGCGCTCGCCGCGGCGGCGCGGCGCGGCGCGGCACGCCGGCCGCCGATGACGGTGGTGTACGGCGTGCGCGACCCGGGCGACGCCGGACCCCGTCTCGCCGCGCCGCTGCGAGACAGCGGCCTGGTCGGCAACGTCTGTCTCTTCGACCGTGGCAACGGCGCGCTGTGGTCGGTACCGCTCGCAGTGCTGCGCGGCGATGCGGGCCGCGCCGAGGTCGTCGCCGCCGACACCCCAGCGATGGCCGTTGCCGCCCTCATCCCCGAGAAACTGAGCGCTGCCGATCAGCAGCGTCGAACCTTGGTGTTCGATGGACCGCCGCGCGAACCGGCGCTGGCGTTCTCGACCGTCGAACGGCGCCGCGAGTCCACGCCGCGTTGCCCTCTCATCGCCGCCGGCGACCTGTCGGCGACGCTGCTGCTGCGACCGGCGCTGGCCGGGCACTGGCGCGAAGGCGGGCGATCGTTGCCCTACGCGTCGCTGCTCGACCCGGCCGCGCTGCCCGACGCAGCGCTCGCCGGCCGCGTCGTGCTCGTCGGCGCGACGGTCGACGGCGCATCCGACGTGTTCTCTGTTCAAGAAGGATTCTTCTCGACGCGCAACGTGTTCGGCGTCGAGCTGCATGCCGACGCGGTGGCCATGCTGGCCGCCGGGCGGGCACCTCGGCTCGCCACCGCGGGCGTCCAGGCATCCAGCAGCGTCGTCGCCGCGCTGGTCGGTGCGGCGCTGGCGATCGCCGGCTGGCCCGCGCTCGTGCGCATTTCGGCAGTCGCTGGCATCGCCGTTACCTGGATGGGTGTCTGCTTCGCGCTCGCGCGGCGCGACCTGCTGCTCGGCCCGGCCTACGACATCGCGTCGTTGCTGCTCGCGTACGCGCTGCTGCGGCTTCTGCTGCGGATGGCTCGGCGCATGCCACAAGGGAGGCTCGCGTGACAAACCTGAACAAGCTTCTCGGATTCGCGTCCGTGCTGGGGTTGTGGTTGATCGCGGCATGCACGACGCCGCCCGACGGCACGGTGCGGCTGCAGGAAGTCGCGCGCGCGGTGCCCGGTGGCGATCCTCCCTGGCAGCGTGACGACGATGCCGCTGGCGTGCGGCTGCGCCGCGGCGGCAGCGACCAGCCCGCGCGCGTGGGGATGATTCTCGAAACCGGCGACGTGCTCGCTACCGGCCCCGGTGTCGCCGCGGTACTGCGCATCGGCGGTCGCGGCACCGTCGCGCTCGACGAGAACAGTGAGGTGCGCATCGGCTCGCTGGAGGTGATCTTCGGCCGGCTGTTCGCCGACCTCCGCGGCCTCTTCACGGTGCGCAGCCAGACCGTCGAGGCCGTGAACGAGGGCACACGCTACCTGTTCGAGGTCGGGCGCGGCCGCAACACGCGCGTCGTCGTCGCCGAGGGCACGGTGAACTGCGTGTCGCCGAGCGGGGACTGGCCGGCCGTGCGCCTCAGCGCGGGTCGGTCACTGGTCTACATCGGCCAGGGGGTACCGCGTGTCCAGCCCGCCGACCCGCGCGAGGTCGACGGGCCGATGCGCGCGATCACGTCGGCGCCGCGCGCAGGCTGGTGCTGCAGCGCGCCCGGCAGCGACGTGAGCCGCGGCTTCGAGAACCGCTGCCCCGGACGCTTTTCGGTGTCGCGCGACTCGGCCGAGGCGATGTGCCGCCCCGCGCCTGCCGCCGTCCAGACCGGCTGGTGCTGCGTGCCGCAGCCGCGCCGCCTGATCGAGGCCACTCCCGAGCGCTGCACTGCTGCCAAAGGCACCTACTACGCCAGCGCGGAGGTCGCCAGGCAGCGGTGCACGTACGGCAACTGACGCGCCCTGCCCGAAGCAGGTGGAGTCTGGGGCGGGTGCGCAACAGGCCTGACCGAGAACCGTGACCGACGAAGCTATCGTCGCGAGGCCTGCTGGGAGTGACGCCGTGCCGACCAAACACCGTTCAAGCTCGCCCGGTCGAACGGCCGTCCTCACGCACACCTCGAAGGTGCTGAAGGGCAATGCCCTCGGCGATCCGTTCGTGCGGCCGGTTCACCTCTGGTTGCCGCCACAGTACGACGTGAAGGAGTTCGCCGAGCGACGCTTCCCGGTCCTCTTCGACCTGGTCGGGTTCATGGGCAGCGGCGCGAGCCACACCGGCTGGAAGGGCTTCGGCGAGAACGTGCCCGAGCGGGCGGCGCGCCTCATCCACCAGAAGAAGATGGAGCCGGCGATCATCGTCTTCCCCGACTGCTTCACCTCGCTCGGCGGCAACCAGTACATCAACTCCTCCGCCGTCGGCCGCTACGCCGACTATCTGACGCAGGAACTCGTTCCGTTCGTCGACGCGCAGTTCCGCACGCTCCCCTCACGCGATCACCGCGGCTGCTTCGGCAAGAGCTCGGGCGGCTACGGCGCCATCGTTCACGGCATGCTGTATCCGAAGGTGTGGGGTGCGGTCGCCGATCACTCGGGCGACGCCTACTTCGATTTCGTCTACGGCGCCGACTGGCCCAACACCCTCGATGCGCTCGCCAAGTTCGCATCGCCCAAGCGCAAGGAAGGACCGATCGACGTCGCGGCATTGGCGTCGGCATCGAAGGGACTCGCCGAGGGATTCGACGACGGCCGCGTCGCCCGCTTCATCGCCGATCTGCGCAGGAAGAAGAAGCTCGGCAAGGACGACGGGCACACGGTGATGAACCTGTGCATGGCGGCGACCTACGACCCCGACCCCAAGGCGCCGAACGGCTTTCGCCTGCCGTTCCACCTCGAGACCGGCGAGCGCATCGAGTCGCGCTGGAAGCGCTGGCTCGCGCACGATCCGATCCACATGGTCAAGCGCCATGCCAAGGCGCTGAAGAGCCTGCGCGCGATCTACGTCGATTGCGGCTGGGCCGACCAGTACCGCATCCACTATGGCGCGCGCCTCCTCTCCCTTCGCCTCGCAGCGCTCGGCGTCGAGCACACCTACGAGGAATTCGACGACAACCACTCCGACATCGACTACCGCATGGACACGAGCCTGCCGTTCCTGGTGCGGTCGCTGGGTTGATCGACCCGGATTCTTACGCAGCCCTCGGGACGCGGGCATTCATTGAGGGTTGTCGCAGGTGCCGACTTTCTTGCCGGACAGCTTGATCGTCATGTTCATGCCCTGGGACGTGGCCTGGATCGCGCCGGTGTAGGAATCCGAGCCTTCGAAGGTCATCTCGCCCGTGCCCTGCATCGGTGTCTGCCCGCTGCACTGCATCTTCCAGGTCGCCTTGTTGCCGACCATCTTGTAGTCGGAGGCAACGCAGGACTTGTCGCCGCCCGGCGGCGGCTTGGTCCAGGTCTTCGCCGTGCAGGCCTTCGCCGTCTGCGCCGGCATCTGCATCGGCATGCCCGCCATCGCCATCTGCGAAGTCGTTTCCCACAAGACGCCGGGCGGGTCGGCCGCGCGAGCCGGCGCAAGCGCCAGCAGGGTCACCAACGAAGCGGTCGCGGCGAGGCGACTCGTCAATGCCGTGATCATGAGTTGATCCTCCTTGTTTGATCTATGAACCGAGGTGCGTGTGGTATGCGCTTCGAGCGGGAGACTGTCAGGAACAACGCATGTTCGGAACCGTTGAAACCCGATGTGGTCCCCGCCAGAATTAACGGATGACGCAGACGACCCATTAGAACCATGACTCGACAGGAAACTCACCTTCCAGGGGGTCAGCGCAACCGATAGCGCTGGTCGGTCGCGGTCGCCGCCACGGTCCTGACGCTCGGCACGACGCCCTGGGCCGTCGCGCAGGCCCCGGTTGGCGCACCCGTGTCGGCCGCGGTCAGGCCGTTGCCCGCCGAGGAACTCGAGAAGCTCGTCGCACCCTTCGCGCTGTACCCGGACGACCTGGTGGCGCTGATCCTGCCGGCCTCGACGGTGCCGATCGAAGTCATCCTGGCCGATCGCTACCTCGCGGCGCGCAAGAACGACGCGAGCAAGCCCGTGCCGGACAGGCTCAGCGACCCGGTCAAGTCCCTGCTCAACTACCCGGACGTCTTGAAGCTGCTGAACAACGACCTCGACTGGTGCGTGGCGCTTGGCGAGGCAGTGGTGGCGGATCAGGGCGAAGTGCTGGCCGCGGTCCAGTCGTTCCGGCGCCGGGCCCAGTCGGCCGGCAACCTGAAATCCGACGACAAGCTGACCGTGGTGGTCGAGACCGAGACGATCAGCATCGTCCCGACCGATCCGCAGGTTCTCTATGTGCCGTACTACGACCCCGCCACGGTGGTCTACGCGGGCTACCCGTACAGCTACTGGCCCTACAGCTACCCGGTCTACTACTACCCGTACGCGCCGGGTGCGGCGTTCGCCGCCGGAATCATCTGGGGCGCCGCGATCGGCGCCATCTGGAGCGGCGGCCACTACGTGATGCACCACGGCGGCGGCGGCAACTACAACATCAACATCGACGGCGGCAATCGCGGCAACCTGGGCAACAACCGACCGCAGCCCAAGCAGTGGACGCCCGGCAAGAAGCCCGGAGAGGTGGGCGGCCTCGGCGCACGCAACCAAGTGTCCAACCGGATCGGTGACGCGGGCCGGGGCGGCGCAGGGGCCGGTGGCGGTCGGGTCGGCGCGGGTGCCGGAGGCGGGGCGGCCGCCGCTCAGCGTCCCGCCGGTGGGCAGGGCGCCGGCGGCGCCCCGTCGGCGGGAACGCGCGACATCGGTGGTGGTTCACGCGGCAGCAACGCGTTCGACTCCTATGGCGGCTCGGGGCGCCAGACACAGCTCGACAGCTCGCGTGGCTCGTCCAGCCGCTCGTTCAGCGGGTCGAGCGGTGCCAGCCGCGGCTCGTTCAGTGGCGGCGGACGAGGAGGCGGTGGCGGCCGCGGCGGCGGCCGTCGCTGAGCCGTGCGACACGTCGCCCACGACCGACCCAGAGGACTTCGATGAACATCACCGCGATCCATGACCGGCGCCGTCGCCTGTGCATCCTGGGCCTGGCGCTCCTCGTCGCCGCCCCGGTGGCCGCGCGGCAACGCACCTTTGCCACGCCGCAGGAGGCCGCCGCTGCACTGGCCGCGGCGCTGAAGGCCAACGACGAGCCAGCGCTGCTGGAGATCTTCGGCGAGCAGCACAAGAACGCGGTCAGCAGCGGCGAGCCGGCACGCGACAAGGAGGCACGCGCCAAGGTCGGCGCCGCCATGGACACTTTCCTCGCCATCGACACCAGCACGGACACGCGGCGCATCCTGCTCATCGGCGCCAATGCCTGGCCGTTTCCGGTACCGCTGGTGCGCGACGGCGGCGGCTGGCGCTTCGCCACCGAGCTCGGCACGGACGAGCTTCTCAACCGCCGGATCGGCGAGAACGAGCGTGAGGCGCTGCGCGTCATGTACGGCTACCTCGACGCGCAGCGCCGGTACGCTTCGAACGACCGCTTCGGCGACGGCGTGCTGCGATACGCCCGCCGCATCAACAGCAGTGCGGGCAAGAGGGACGGCTTGTACTGGCCGGCGGACGAGGCCAAGGGCGAAGAGGTGAGTCCTTTCGGCCCGCTCGTGGCCGAAGCGGGTCCGGCGCGCCAGCAGGGCGACCCGTACTACGGCTATCAGTTCCGCATCCTTACCGCCCAGGGGCCCCATGCCGCGGGTGGCGCCTACGACTACGTGATCAAGGGCCGCCTGGTCGCGGGCTTCGGACTCGTGGGCTATCCGCGCAGGTACGGCTCGAGCGGCGTGATGACGTTCGTCGTCAACCACAACGGCACGGTATTCCAGAAGGATCTCGGGCCCGAGACGACGAAGATCGCGGCGAAGATGACGACGTTCGATCCGGGCAAAGGGTGGACCGCCGTGAAGCCATGAACCCCCGCCCCTGAAGCAGCGCCTGTTCCCCGGGCGGACTGCACTTTGGTCCAATTGCGGGAGCTACCCTGGAGGGTAAAGCTGATTGGCGACGGTGATTGGAGATTCGGGATGAATCCATTCCACTACGCCAAGAGCGTCTTCAGCAACGAATATCTCCCGCAGCAGGTGACGTGGTGGTTTGCTGTCTTCCTGCTGTCGCTCGTGCTCGTGATGGCGGGAGTGGTCTTGGTTCGCCGCGCTTTCGGCAAGCCACGCCGTAGCTCGAGAGGCGCTGCCCCGCCGCCGGGAGTCACCGTTGTCGAGCGCTACGAGATCGGGGCACGGTTGTGGCACTTCGGGGTATTCGGGCTGCTCCTCGCGCTCGGAATCTCAGGCGCGGCGTTCTACTCTCCCGGGATCGTCCGTAGCCCGGTGCCCCTGCTCGGGGTGTCCTGGCTGATCCTTCATCTCGCGTTCGCTGTCATGTTCATGCTCGGCATCGTGGTGCATGCCATCAAGGCCGGCATCGTCGACCTGCGATCGATGTTGTTCGACAGGCGCGACGGGCAAGAGCTGGCAGCCAACGCGCGCTACTACCTGGGCCGGCCGTACGAGCTTCCGAAGCTCGGCAAGTACGGGGTGACGAACAAGGTGTTTCACGTGGCCCTTATCCTCCTCGCGCTGACCATGATCGTCACAGGAATCATCCTGAGCCTCGACACGCTCGGCTGGGCGAAGATCGACCAGGACTTTCATCGCCAACAACGGCTCCTGCATGACCTGGGAACCTATGGATTCCTGGTCCTCGTCGTCGCGCATGTGTTCTGGCAGCTCCTGAAAAGGGTTCCCCAGCTGAAGGCGATGGTCACCGGCACGATCGCTGCCGACACGTTCAGATCGAATCACGATTGGGATCGCTGGAAGCCTCACGTTGTCTTGCGCACCCCCGTCTCAGGGAAAGTCGACCATGAACAATGACGACGCGACGAAACCCGCCGAGCCGCGGTCCCCCGCTCGACGATCGTTCCTGACCGGTGTCACCGGTGCCGGCGTCGCGGCAGTCGGTCTGGGCGGTGCGGGTCTCGCCATCCGCGAGGCGAACATGGAGCCGACGGCGAACGATCTGGCCGCGCCTGGAGCGGGCTCGCTGTCGGAGTTCGCGCTCCAGGTCAACGGCAAGAGCGTCAACGTCTCCATTCCGGATCATCGCTCCCTGCTTCTGGTGCTGCGCGAAGACCTCGGCCTCACGGGAACCAAGAAAGGCTGCAACCTCGGCGAATGCGGCGCGTGCACGGTCCTCGACAATGGCCGGCCGATCTACGCCTGCTTGAAGCTCGCGAAGGAAGCGGTGGGAAGGCAGATCACCACGATCGAGGGGCTGGAGAAGGACGGTCGCCTGCACCCGGTCCAGCAAGCCTTCATCGAGCACGCGGGAAGCCAATGCGGGTTCTGCTCGCCCGCGATGATCATGAGCGGCGCCGCCCTCCTGCTCGAGAATCCTCGCCCGACCCCGGAGCAGGTGCGAATGGCCATCTCCGGCGTCGTGTGCCGCTGCGGCAACTATCCCCACGAGGTCGAGGCGATCCTGGCCGCCGCGGCGACCGGCAGCTCCCTCGCCGGCAAAGCCGCCCCTGAGCAACGCGGCGTCCTTCGCCTCGCAGGCGGGCGGCACAAGCCCTATCCCCGGACCGAGGCCGATCCGCCCGCGGAGGTCCATCGCGACGCCGCGAGCAAGGATCTCGCCGAGCTCCAGCGGCCCCACACTCCGCTCGATGCTCACGCCAAGGCCACCGGACGGGCTCGCTACGCCGGAGATATCGCCTTCCACCCGGACGATCCGGTCCGCAAGCCCCTGTTCGCCAAGGCGGTGCGCTGCCCTCACGCACACGCATCGGTGGTGGCCATCGACGACAGCAAGGCGAGAGCACTGCCGGGAGTGCGAGCGATCGTCACCCATCGTGATGTCGAGTCCGCGATGCGCGTCGGGCGCACGTTCCTGTCCGGACATGCGCGCTTCGTCGGCGAGACCGTCGCCGTCGTGGCCGCCGACACCCAGGACATCGCTCAGCAGGCGCTCGAGCTGATCCACGTCCGGTGGGATGTGCACACGTCCTATCCCGACATGGAAGAGAACCTGAGACGCGACAACCGGCAGATCCACGCGAAGGGAAGCGTCTGCGGATTTGCGGGACCCCAGCCGGCCGACGTGCCGACGTGGGAGGCGCGTGTCGGCAACCTCGAAGCCGGCTTTGCCGAGGCCGACCTGATCGTCGAGGGACGCTACACGACGGGTCGGCAGGTGACGCTGCCGATCGAGACGCACGTCTGCACGGCGACCTGGAAGGGCGAAGACCTTCATCTCTGGGATTCGCAGCAAAGCGTCTTCTCCGCCCGCGCCACGCTCGCCGAGACCCTCGGCCTGAAGGAAGAGCAGGTGCACGTCTACGCCGAGTACGTCGGCGGTGGATTCGGAGGCAAGTGCCTCGACTACCCGGACGAGGATCTCTACCAGCTCTACGCGGCGGTCCTGGCGAAGAAGGCCGGCCGGCCTGTGCGCTACGAGTTCACCCTAAACGAGGAGATGGCCGCGGCCGACAGCCGTCATCCCTTCGTCTTCGAGACGAAGTGGGGTGTCAAGAAGGACGGCACGATCACCGCGCAGTACTGGAAGGTGCTCGCCGATACCGGCGGATACGGGTCGTCCGGACCCGCGGTCGTGCTCATCGCCGGCCAACGCCTGGTCGGCACCTATCGGACGCCCAACTACTCGGTGGAGGCTTACGGGGTCTACACCACCAACCAGGACGGCGGCGAGTTCCGCGGCTTCGGAGGGCTGCAGGCCGGGTACGCCCAGGAAATGCATGCCGACAAGGTCGCTCACAAGCTGGGAATGAATCCGCTCGAGTTCCGGCTGAAGAAGTCGAAGCAGCCCGGAGATCTCATCAACAACGACATTCCCTACGCCCATACCGACGTCGATGCCACTGTTCGCCGTGCGGCCGAGCGAATCGGCTGGGAGCGCTGGCAGCCCGCGTCAGCGAAGTCCGGTCGCATGCGTCGCGGTCTCGGAATGATGCAGGGTCCGATGCCGAGCGGCCGCGAAGCGAGCGACGGGCTGGTCGGGATCGATCGCGACGGCAAGGTGCACGTCCGCCTCGGCACCGGGAACCTGGGCAACCTGGCCCACACCGGCATGGCGATCATCGTCTCGGAAGTCCTGGGCGTTCCGATCGAGGACATGGACGTCACCTGGGCGAACACCGATCGAGATGCCTGGGTGTACGTGACCGATGCGTCGCGCTCATGCCACTGCGACGGAAAGGCGGCGTACAACGCAGCCAAGGACTGCGAGCGACAACTACTGGCGATCGGAGCGAAGCATCTCGGCGTCGCCGAGGACACGCTCGAAGTACGGACCGGTGTGGTTCGGCGGCACGGCAGCAGCGACGGCGTGGACTTTCGGACCCTCGCCCGCCTCGCCACCCCGCGCACCGAGTTCCTGCCCTACTGGGAGAAGTCGGACCAGAACCCGCTGTTCATCCAGGCCACCGGAAAGACCGATCCCAAGCCGGAGATGGTGATCACGTCATCCACCCAGGCTGCGGCGAAGAAACTGCTGGCCGAAAGCGGTGGAATCGTCGGGGTCGGACGCTACGTCTACGATCTCTCCACCAACGCGTGGGGCTCGTGCTTCGCCGAGGTCGAGGTCGACATGGAAACCGGCCAGGTCAGCGTGCTGCGCCTGGTCGTCGCGCACGAGGTCGGGCGCGTGCTCTACCCGGCCGGAGCCGAAGCGCAGATCCATGGCGGAGCGCTCCAGGGCCTCGGCTTTGCGATGACCGAGGACCTCGTGCTCGATCCGCACTCGAGCGTCGCCGTGAATGCCTCGTATCACGAGTACCGGCCGCCGACGTCGCTCGACTACCCGGAGATGGTTCCGATCCTGATCGAGGCACCGGGACCGAGCGGGCCGTTCGGCGCGAAAGGCCTCGGCGAGAGCCCGATCTTCGGGCCCGCGCCCGCGATCGGCAACGCCATCCTCAACGCGACCGGCGTCCAGGTCCCGGGCCTCCCCTATACCTGGGACCGCGTCTACAACGCCCTGAAGGCCGCAGCGCAGGCTGCAACCAAGGGGAGCCCGGCATGAAGCTCCAGCTCGACGAGCCGCGTCCGTTCAAGCTCGCGTCGCCCGCGAGCGTGGAGGACGCCGTCAGGCTGTGGAACGATCGCCGCGGCGAAGCGATGTACCTCGCGGGCGGAGGAGATGTCGCTGACATGGTCAAGCGCCACCTCGCCCGACCGGCGCTGCTCATCGACCTGAAGGGCGTCGCTTCCCTGCGTGGCATCCGTCCCAACTTCACGGCCCCGGAGCCGGGCTTTACCGTGGGGGCGCTCACGACGCTGAGCGAAGTGGCCGAGGACGAGGGCATCCGGCGCTACCTGCCTGCGCTCGCGATGGCGGCGTCACGCGTCGCCACGCCGCAGATCCGAAACGTCGGCACGGTCGGGGGAAACCTCCTCCAGGAGAACCGCTGCCCCTACTACCGAGGCGAGTGGAACTGCTACCGCAAGGGGGGGCTGCACTGCTACGCCGACCATGGCTTCAACCGCGAGCACGCCATCTACGAAGGCGACCGCTGCTTCGTGGTGTCTCCATCGGACCTGGCTCCGGTGATCGTTGCCGGCAACGCCATCATTCACGTTCATGGGCCGCGCGGACCGCGAACCATTCCGGCCGAAGAGCTGTTCGTTCGACCGAGCCAGAACCTGATGCGAATGCATTCGCTGGACAAAGGCGAGGTGCTGACTGCCGTGGAGTTCCGGGTCCGCGAGCCGCAGTCACCGGAATTCCATTTGACCGGCCGAGGCCTGCGCGGGAGCGTCTCGCCCCTGCCGCTGGAGCAGCGCTTCCCCTCGATCTTCATCAAGTACGCGATGCGCAACGCCTTCGACTTCGCGATCGCCAGCGTCGCCGTGATCCTCGACCGCCAGGGCGACGGCCGTCGTGCCAGCCGCTGCGCCATCGTGCTGGGCGCAGTGGCGGCCACGCCGTATCGCGCCCGGGACGCCGAGCGGGTCGTGATCGGCAACCAGCTCACCGATGAGGTGATCCATGAAGCTTCCCAGGCAGCTGCGCGCGGCGCGAAGCCTCTGGAGCTGAACGAGTACAAGGTCGGGCTGGTGAAGAAGCTGGTGGCAGAGGCCCTGCAGGAGCTCAGATCATGAAGACTCGGAAGGCGGCCGCGGTGTCGCTGTTGACCGTGGGCCCGATAGACCTCGTCGGCCGACGCGCCCAGCCGGCTCGCGCCACGGGATACTCGCCTCTCGAGCTCGAGCGCGCCGGCCTCACGCTCGAGAAGGGCCGCGCGCTCGGCATTCCGATCGACACCAAGCGCACGAACGGCGTCGGCGCCAACGTGCTCCGCCTGCGGGAGCTGCTGGCGTCACGATGAAGAAGGCGGTGCTGCCTTTGTGCGCGCTGCTGTGCTCGCAACCCTCGCATGGGTTCGATTGGATCGACAACGCCGTGAGCTATCGGTACGGCACCCGGTTCCGCGAGCCTTTCAATCCGCAGGACATCGCCAAGAACATCGTCAATTTCACGCATGCCGACGGCTACGAGTACGGCACCAACTTCCTGAGCGTCGACTACCTGATGTCGGACGACGTCGACAGCAACGCGCGCGAGACCTACGTGGTCTATCGCCACACGCTGGACCTTGGGAAGGTCTCCGGCAAGGACCTCAAATTCGGCCCGGTGCGCGGGCTGGGGCTCACCGGCGGGTTCGACTGGAACACGAAGAACGATCCGGGCTACGCCTCCAAGAAACGCATGCTGGCGCTCGGGCCGACGCTGATGATGGATGTGCCCGGCCTGCTGAACGTGAGCGTGCTCGCGCTTTGGGAGAGCAATCATCCCGTGGGCGTTGCCAGCCGCTATACCTACGACACCCATCCGATGCTGAATGTCGTCTGGGGTCTGCCGGTTGGGGCGCTGCCGCTCACCTTCGACGGATTCATCAACTACATCGCCGCCAAGGGGAAGAACGAATTCGGCGGCCCGACCGCGCCGGAGTTCAATGTCGACGCGCAGCTCATGTACGACGTCGGCATGCAGATGGGGCTGCCGAAGAGCCGGATTCGCGTCGGTCTGGAGTATCAATACTGGAAGAACAAGTTCGGCAACCCGTCGACCGTGCCTGGTTCGCTCGCCAGGACACCGATGGTGCGCGTCGAAGCTCACTTCTAGGCAGACTCGGCAGCCCGACACGCCGCCGCGCCGCGGCGCGCGAACAACCTGCATTGACGCGCGTGAGGCGCAGCGCCTGCGCCGGCCTCGGCATCAAGGTCCGACTCAGACCCAACGCTTCACCGCCTCCGCGATATCGCTCGGCAGCTGGTTGAAGCAAAGCCTCGCTTGAGGCGCGTGCTCATGCACGACGTTGACCAACTTCTCGAACAGCAGGAAGTTGCTCGGATTCGCCCTGACACCGGCCCCGATCATGACGCAGTCGAACCGCTTCTTCTCGAGTTGGCTTTGGACGACGCCCTCGGCCGTCTCGCCGAAGTCGGTCAAGCAGGTTTGCACGCCATAGCCGAGACGCGTCAATTCGTCTTCGGATGATTTCATGCCGGCGAATACCTTCGCTGCGTTCATGCCCGGCGGGTAGCCTGGCTTCGAGAAATCGATCAGCGTCGGATCCAGCCCGACCACGAGGACACTTCTCCCTGCAGCCATCGCTTCCTCCCGGAGGTCAAATGCCTGACGGAATCAGCAGGCAGGCTCGATGGTGCGCCCAACCCTGCATGCAAAGCCATAGGTAGTGTCGGCGACGGACATCCCATCGGACAGCAACTACCAGGACGCTCCGCTAGAAAGTCGCCAAGCGTTCGAGCATCCAATAGCTCGCACTGCCGCCGATGACGTAGGGCGGAATCCGCCACAGCCAAGGCGGCTTGGGAGCGGCGCTGCGGCGCCCCAGCCAGCGACCCGCGGCGATGACGCCGAGCACCACTGCGATGAAGATCAGCTGGCCGAGCTCGACACCGACATTGAAGAACAGCAATGCCGTCGGAACCGCCAACTGCGGCAAGCCGACCTCGGCCAGCGCGCTGGCAAAGCCCAGCCCGTGGAGCAGGCCGAAGATGAATGCGACAACCCACGGATAACGCTCCGTCAGCCCGGGGCGACCTTGGCGCGAGCGCACGATCTCCGCCGCGACGAAAACGATGGAGAGCGCGATGGCCGCTTCGACCGGAGGCCCGGCCACCTCCATCCATCCGAGCGTCGCCGCGACCAGTGTCAGGCTGTGCGCGAGAGTGAACGCGGTAACGGTCGCGATCAGGCGCCGCACGCCCTGGACGAGAAGCACCAGTGCCAACACGAACAGAAGATGGTCGAACCCGGTCAGGATGTGCTCGATGCCGTACGCGGTGTACGTCCGGACGACCTCGAACGCGCCGGGACTGGCCGTGACCAGGAAGCGCGATTCCAAAGGCAGCAGCACGCGTCCCAGCTGGGTCGAGCCGTCGGCGCGCTCGAGGCGCACCAGCACATCGAGGCGCCAGCCCGACCGATCGGAAAACTCGATCGTCTTGCCGCTCAGCCCACCTTCGATCTCCATGCGCCAACGCCGCACCAACGCGCCGCCGGCGTAGATGCTCTGCACCGATGTCGTCGCATGCGCGCCGGCCGGGAACAACGGCACCACCTTGAACACGACGGCCTCGTCCAGGGCCGGCACTTTCCACAGCACGTCGTAGCGGGTGTCGTCGACCTGGTGCAGTTGCAGGTAGGCCGGGCGGAACTCGTCGGCGACGGCGGGCCGCACCAGTGCGAGCAGCAGACAGCCGAGCCACACCCAGCGGTACGACCTGCTCATCGCTGCGCAGCCAGCGTGGCCCGACTCTTCGCCTCGATCACGACCGTGTAACGACCGCGCAGCTTCCGGTAGTTCTCGTTGCGCGCGCTCTCGCGTCGTTCGCCTTCCCAATCGCGCGCGACGGCCTGGCGAACCGTGTCCAACTCGGCTGGCGCGGCCGGTTCGCGCGCGATCACGCGCACCAGATGCGCGCCAAAACCCGACTGGATCGGACCACTCCACTGTCCGAGGGGCACGCCTTCGAGCTGCCGGGCAAACTCCGCGCCGAAGTCGCGCGCGATCAGGGACTGCGCGGTCGCCTCGATCCGGCCGGGAAGCATCGACACCTGCCCGAGTCGGCGTGGGTCGACACCGCGCGCCAGTGCCCGGCGCGCCTCGTCGATCGCGCGCTCAACATCGGCGGGCGTTGCGCGGTTGTCGAAGAAGATCTGCTCGAAGCTCAGCTTCGCTGGCGCGATGAATCGGCTGGCGTTCGCGGTCAGGTAGGCCTTGAGGTCCGCGTCGGACGGCAGGCTGCGCGCACTCTCTTCCTCCGCGATGACCTCGAACTTCTGGCGAACGCGCCGCCTGATGAGCTCGTCGTCGCGATCGAGCCCGAGTGCCATTCCCTCGCGGTAGATGATCTCGTCGCGTACATGGGCTTCGACCAGCGCATCGAGCTCGCGGTCGCTCGCCTTCCGGGTCCAGCGCGCCTCGTACTCGCGCGCCAGCTGGTCGACCAACGCCTCGCTGACGACGATGCTCTTGCTGGCACGATTCGGCGCCGCGACCTGGTCATGCACGACGAACAGGGCGATGCCGATCAGCAGGAAATGAAACAGGGGCTCTCGCAGCAGTCGTCTGATTCGCACACGGCACCTCTCGTCGCCAGTGATCAGGACGCAAGCGCACTGCCCGCCCGGGCAGCATCGCTTGCATGCAGGTCACGTCGGGGAATACCAGATCGGCGATGTGTAGGCGCGATCCTGAATCGCAGTCGGCGCGGCGGCCGGCGGCTTGGTGCCGAAGAACTTGGCGTCGTAGGTCGTCCAGCGCGGCGTCGGGATCTCGATCACGCGCACGTAGTAGAACGCCCGCTGCTTCGGATCGAAGACCGGGTCCTTCCAGCTGGCGTGCAGGTAGGGCGCGCCGATCGCGTTCGTGTAGCTCGCGTCCTTCACGTTCACGGTGTTGCCGACCGGCGCGAGCTTGCCGTCCTTGCCCGGCTTGCGGTTGCCGGACCACGCGACGTCATAGACCTTCTCTTGCGTCTTGCCGCCGGCGTCGAGCCAGCCCTTGACGATCTGGACGCGGTCGAGATTCGCGCCGTCGGCGTCGCGCACGGCACGCACCAGGAAGGTCGGTGCCTTGCCGGCCGGTGCATTTCTGAGATCGCCGCCCATCGGCACGCCGCGCTTGTAGCCTTGCTCGGCGAAGTCCGATCGCTCGAGGTCCTTGGCGGTGAAGTCGTAGCCGCCGAACACTCGCACCTGCAATCGCGTTCCCGTCGTCGCGTACACCTCCTTGCGCGCCATGGCATCCCACAGCGCTTCTCGCGTGTTCTCCTTCGCCCAAACCGCGGCGAGTCCCGATGCGCTCGTCATCCACGCGTAGTGCTTCAGGTCGGCGCTCTTGGCGAGGTTGCCGGTGATGACCTCGTCGAAGCGATGCGTCGAAGACGAAGGCTCGAGCGGCACGACCTTGCCGAAGAAGTTGTCCTCCTGGGTGGTCGCGAGCGAGGTGTGGGAGTCGGTCGAGCCGACGATGCCGAACTTGAACGGATTCCCCCCCAGCTTGGTCTCGTAGCTCAAGCCACGCTTGAAGGCTTCGCGGGTGTATTCGCGCGGCAGCATCGCCGGTGTATGAACGTCGGGCCCGAAGCTGCTCTTGTCCCAGCGCTCGAAGTTGGCGAACTCGTCGCGGGGCGACAGTGCGGGATGGGCTTCGCCGTCGCCCTTCATCTGCGTCGTCTCGTAAAGCGGCTCCCAGCGCATCCTGCGCTCCGCGTAGTCGCGGTCGATGGGCTTCTTGCTGGTCAGCGTCACGTCGTCGAACATGAGCCCCATCGACAGATTGCCGTTGTGCGGAATGGCGAGCAGCTTGCTGCCGGTCTTGGCTTCCGCGTCGCTCATCCACTGCCAGAGCACCTCCGGGTCGACGGTGTCGTACTGCGAGATCGGAATGATCTTGTCGGCCTGCTCCTTGCCGCCGCGGAAGATCACGTTGCGGTGCAGGTTGTTGCCGCCCGGCGTCGAGGTCCACTCGAAGCCGATGAAGGCGGTGAATCGACCCGGCTCGTTGTATTTCTCGGCGGCAGTCGTTTCTCGCTGCCACATCGTGCGGGCGAGCGTGTCGTTGCCCTTGAACGGGTCGTCGCGCGAGCTCAGGCGCTTGACCCATTCGTTGAACGCCTCGATGCCCTTGCCCGCCTTGACCAGATCGTGCACCTTGCGGCCCCACTCCGACTTGAGCAGCTCCGGGTCGGAAGCGGCGAGCTGCGGCGCAAGACCGAGGTTCTCCGAGTGGTCGGCGACGACCAGGAAGTCGAGCGGCCGCTGCAGCTTGGCGGGCAGACCGCTGCTCGACTTGACTTCTTCGCCGCGAGCGAACCGATACGCCTCTTCCGGCCCCAAGGTGTTTCCGATCATCCCGGCGTCGGTGGAATAGGACGTGTGCAGATGGGTGTCGCCGAAGTAGACGCGGTTCGGGAAGTTCTTCGCCGGGTACGGCGAATAGGCGATCTTCTTGTCGGTCGGGCCCGGAGCGTCCTGCGCTTGCAGCTCGTGGCTCGCGAACATGGCGATGCTCGCGCTCATCAGGTAGCGAATGCTCCGCTTCATTGATTCTCCCTTGTTGAGCTTCGGCTGGCTCGCGCCGCGTCCGGATCAGGACGTGGTCATCCTTCGCGTCGATCGTACCCGCGTCTCGCGTGCTGCTCTCGCTCGAGCCCGCGACCACGGCCATCTGAATCCGATGCGTCGAGCGCCAGGGTCGAAGCCTCAATAGGCTCTTGTGAACCCGCCATCGTGAAGAACGTTGTGACCGGTCATGTGATCGGAGAACGCCGAGAGCAAACCTTCGACCGCGCCTGCCACTTCCTCCGGAGTGCCGTACTTGCGAAGGGGCACGTTCGAAGTCTCTTCGGCGCGGCGTTGCTCGAAGGAGATTCCCGCGCTGGCAGCGCGCTTCTCGAGCGAAGCCGTGTACCACGGTGTGAGCGTCCCGCCCAGCGAGAGGGTGTTCACGTGAATTCCGCGATCCCCGAAAGCGAATGCAAGGGTCTTGGCCTCCGCCAGCCAGGCGCAACGGATCACGTTGCTCGAAGCGTAGTTGCCCATGACCTGCGCCGATGAAATCCCGGAGACGATGACGACTTTGGAGCGCTTTCCGTTGCCAGGGTCGGGCCGCATCCTGCCGATCGCCGCCTTGAGCAAGGCCAGGGGTCCGACGAAGCTGCATTGCAGGACCTCGCGCCACTTTTCGCTGCTCGGGAGCGGGTCGCCTGTCGGCGGGTCTTGCGGCGGCATCAGGACGACTCCGTCGAGGATCACGTCGCGTGCCTTCAATTCCTGGTCGAATTCCAGGACCGATTCATCCCGCGTCATGTCCACGGAAATCCACGTGTGCGCTCCCGACGAAGTGGTCGGCAACTCGGCGCACAGCGACCGGAGCCGGCCCTCATCGCGCGCAGCGAGCAGCAGCGAGGCTCCCCCTTCTGCCAGTCTGTGGCACACGGCCAGACCGATGCCTCCGGTCGCGCCAGTCACAAGAATCGTTCCGGAAGGTGAATGCACGTGGGCTCCAGTCGCGTTGTGCCTGGAACAAGACCTCGGCCCGAGTGTCAGCGGCAAGCCGTTCGAAGGCTCATGGAGCATGCGCCATCGATCCGCAAAGGGCAACGCGACGGAGCCGTGCTGCGCGAGGTCGCTGGCAGGCGACGTTCACGAACGCCCCAGATTGGACAACGAGGTTCACCGACGCACCGAGCTTTCGCCCCACGTCGGAGCACGCACCGCCTGCGCGCGCTGCGCCTCGACGGCCAAGCAGCTAGGCGACGAACGGGCTCGGCATCACGTGCTCAACGTAACCCGATCGCGAGAAACCAATTGGACGTGCGCTTGCTCGACTTCGGCGATCAGCCGGTCGATGGCGAACATGAATTCGTCTCGGTTCCGATAGGGGCAGTCCGTCAGCAATGCGCGGGCATGTGCCATGAGCACGTGATCGCGCCGGGCTCGCGCCCAGCGCTGCACCTCGGAGTAGCCCACATGCGCGAGGCGGGCGATATCACCGGCACGCCTCGCATGCCAAAGGGACGCGAGCACGTCTTCGAGCGCGAGTTGGACGGAGCCAGGAGAGTCCATGTTGCAGTGCAGCATAACTCACTGCATCGACT
>Ga0207689_10001348_pt1 | contig 23564 bp, 23 predicted proteins | sample KBSMisM52_FD_184312 | JGI IMG/M metagenome (GOLD analysis project Ga0207689, IMG submission 184312) | Miscanthus rhizosphere microbial communities from Kellogg Biological Station, Michigan, USA - KBS Miscanthus M5-2 (SPAdes) (version 2) | ecosystem: Host-associated > Plants > Roots >... | reverse complement strand
GACCACCGGGGTGGCGTCTACGTCTGCGATCCGAAGGGCGGCCGCCTGCTCGTCTATCGCGACGCCCTTCCGCCCGGAGATCGCTGAGCCCGCCTCGACCGATGGAGCCCGCCCGCGGCCGCGCCGCCCGCCTCTCCGACTATCTCGGGCTCGAACGCAACGTCGTCGCGGTCGCCGTGGCGATGTTCCTTCTCGGCCTCGGCGAGAACCTGTGGAAGAGCTTCCTGCCGAAGTACCTGCAGGCGCTGGGCGCGCCGGTGCTCGCGGTCGGTCTCTTCGGCACGGTGCGCGACTTCCTCGACGGTGCGTACCAGTACCCGGGCGGGTGGATCGCGGACCGGTACGGCCGGAGGCGCGCGCTCCTCCTCTTCGTCGGCCTCGCGACGATCGGCTACGTCATCTACGCCCTCGCGCCATCGTGGCCGTACGTTCTTTTCGGTCTCGTCTTCGGCATGGCGTGGACGAGCATGGCGAGCCCGACGCTCTTCGCGGTGGTCGGGGACGCGTTGCCGCGCGAGCGCCGCGCCATCGGGTTCACCGTCCAGGCGACGCTGAAGCGTCTCCCGATCCTCGTCGCACCGACCCTCGGCGGGCTCGCGATTGCCGCGTACGGCGTGCGGGACGGCGTGCGGCTGGGGCTCGTGATCACGGTCGCGCTCGCGCTCGTGACGCTCGCGGTGGTCGCGCGGGTCCGGATCCCGCTCGTCCGGGAGACGTCGCCGACCGGGATCCGCGGCGTGTGGCGGTCGCTCCCGAAGCCGCTGCAGTGGCTCCTCGTCTCGGACATCTTCATCCGGACGTGCGAAGGGCTCGTCGACGTGTTCCTCGTGATCTACGCGACGAGCGTGCTCGGAGTCAGTGCGCCGCAGTACGGCTCCCTGATCGCGATCCAGATGGCGACGTCGATCCTCGTCTACGTCCCCGCCTCGAAGATCGCGGACCGAACGGGCCGGAAGCCCTTCGTCATCGCGACGTTCCTCTGCTTCGCGGCGTTCCCGGTGGCCGTGATCCTCTCGAAGAGCTTCCTCGGGCTCGTCGCCGCCTTCGTCGTGGGCGGCCTCCGCGAGCTCGGCGAGCCGGCCCGCAAGGCCATGATCGTGGACCTCGCGCGCCCCGATATCCGCGCGCGGTCGATCGGCCTGTACTACCTCCTCCGCAGCTCGGCAATCGCTCCGGCCGCGTTCGTCGGCGGCCTGCTGTGGAAGGTCGCGCCTTCCGTTCCGTTCGTGGCGGCGGGCGCCGTGGGGCTCGCGGGCGTGGTGCTCTTCGCGCTCACGGTGGACGAGCGGTACGCGGGGTGACGGTGGTGGAACCGCCGGACCGGCGTCCGGGGGAGACTCAGAACTCGATCTCGCAGGCCACCCGGAGAAACGAATTCTTCTCGCCGGCAAAGTTCCGGCCGCCGCCTGCTTTGAGATATGCCTCGGGCGAAAGGCGGTACCAGACCTGTGGAATGACCACGCTCTCGCTCTCGAGCGCGACCTCGCGGCGGAGTTCCACTCCCGCGCTCCAGTGGCCGAAGGCTGGCGAACGGAGGCCGGCCGCAGCCTCGAACGCGGAGCGGCCGCGGCCGCCGATCACGATCACATAAAAGAGATTCACCGTAGCGTTCCAGCCGTCGAAGTCACGGGACAGAACGACACGGGGCTCGAGAAGGCGGTGCGTCCCGCCTTCCGGGTCGCGGCGGATCTCGAATTCGAGGGAAACCGCCGGGTCCACGAAGTAACGGCCTTCCTCGCCGAAGCGATGGCGCAGCTCGAGAAACCCCTGAGAGAAAGCGAAGGGTCCCCCGGATCGCTGAAGCCACCTCGCCGAGACGTCGGCCATCCAGTGATTCGTCAGGCCGTACTCGACCCCGAGGGTGTGCAGAAGTCCCCGGGGTCCATCCTGGGCGTCGAGCCAGTACTCGAGCTCGAGTTCTCGAGAGTCCAGGGTGACGAAGACGAAGGTGTCCCCCAGGTAGTCGTCTTTGTGAGCGAGGAGCGCGGCGGGGAGGAGCCACAGGATCGCTCCCAGAGCGTATCCGCACGCTCTCTGGATTTTCATTCTTCGAACGAATCTTAGCGGGGGGCGAGGTTGAGGGGTCTGTCCGCCTCGGGTCGGGATGCTAAAGTTTGCGAAAAAGAGGAAACACGAACATGACGAGACGCCGATCGGCTGCCCTGGCCGTCCTCCTCTCTCTCCCGGGGGTTGCCATCGTTTCCGCGCAGGTAGTCCAGCCTCCCTACGACTCGTCCTACACCGTGACCGACCTGGGAGCGGTTCCCGGGCTACCGGCTCCGTACGGCGGACTGACCTTCCTGCCGAGCAACTCCAACACGATCGTCATCGGCGGGGCCGCGAACAACGTCAGCGGCGCCCTCTATTCGATCGGAGTCGTGCGGGGTGCCGGCAGTCACATCACCGGCTTCACGGGCTCTGTGGCCGCTTACTCCGAAGGCCAGTACAACGACGGCGGCGTCGTATTCGGTCCGGGCGGCGTCCTCTTCTACACCCGCTACCCGGTCAACCAGGTCGGAGAGGTGAAGCCGGGGAGCGTCGTGAACGACAAGATCGTGGACCTGACCCCTCTCGGCATCAGCTCCTCGGTCGGCGCCCTGAACTTCGTCCCCGCGGGCTTTCCCGGCGCCGGGCAGTTGAAGATCGTCTCGTACAACACGGGCGACTGGTACACCGCGACGTACACCTCCGACGGCACGGGAACGTTCAACATCACCTCCCCCGTCCTCAACACGACGATCAACGTCGGGCCCGAAGGCTTCGTTTACGTCCCGCCGGGATCCCCGGTCTTTCCGAGCGGCACGAGCCTGCTCGTTTCGGAGTACGGCAACAACGTCGTCGCCACGTACCAGGTCGACGGGAGCGGAAACCCGATCCCGGCCAGCCGCGCGGTTTTCGTCAACGGCCTGACCGGCGCGGAGGGAGCGGTCATCGATCCGGTCACCGGCGACTTCCTGTTCTCGACCTTTGGTGCCGCGAATCACGTCATCGCGGTCCGGGGCTTCGCGATTCCGAATACTCCGACTCCGGGAGCCGGGGCGACCGCGACGCCGACGCCCACGAGGACCCAGACGCCGATCGTGTCCGGAGTTCCGGCGGTCGTGCCGACGCTTTCCCTGCCGATGCTGGTCCTGCTCGGCGTGATGCTCGCGGGTGGAGCGTTCTGGATGATCGCGCGCCGGAGCTGAGCCAGGTCGTCGGGTTTACTCGAACGTCCGATCCCCCTGACGGATCCAGCCCGGTGGGTGCCGCCCGGCCGGGTCGTGATGCGTCCAGTGGACGATTCCGCCCTTGGGGTTCCAGACGTACTCGCCCCGGAATGACAGCGCGTCACCGACCTCGAGCGGAGACACCCGGCCGGCCACGTCGACGGAGTGCGCGATCAGGACGGTCGTTCCGGTCTCGAGGCGAACGATGAATCGTTGGTGCCGGCTGCCCGCAGTGTCGTCCGGCAGGATTCTCACGACCGTTCCCCGTCCCTCGACGGGGACGCCGCTCCGCCGGTTTTCGAACGCCCGGGTGACCGACGAGCTGTCCGCCGGGACGGGCGCGCGACTGTCCGCGACCGGATGCCGCGCGCCCGCGATGTAGAGGAGACCTCCCACGAGGACGGCCGTGACCAGCAGAATTCCGAAAAGCTTCCGCACGGCAGCCCAGTCTGGCCGAAATGCGGCGCCGCTGTCACGGATCTTGCTGTGTCTGCCTTCGGCCGCCGTATCGTGCGGCCGGAGAGAGGTAACCATGAGCAAGAGAATGATCGGAATCGCGGCGGCGGCCTGCTTCCTCGTCGGATCGGCGGGGGCCTTCGCGCAGACGACCGTGCACACGGAAAGCAAGACGAAGCAGACGGGACCCGGTCCCGACACGAAGGTGAAAACCGAAAGCGTCGTCGGCACGGTCAAGGAGTACGAGGCCGGCAAGAAGATCAAGGTCTCCGGGCCCAACGACAAGGTCTACTCGTTCGACCTGGACGAGGCCGTGCAGGTCGACGGCGCCGTCACCGTCGGGCAGATGGCGAAGGTCGAGTGGACGAAGGTGAACGGGCAGGAGAAGGTCACGGTCATCGCGCCGTTCGCGCTGGGCCTTCGATCCTCCACCGTGAAGTCGCCGAAGACGATGCCGGCCGCGGGCCACGACCTGCACATGAAGTCCGAGACGACCACGCATCAGCCCGGCCCGAACGTGAAGACGAAGACCGAGGTCGTCGTTGGGACGGTCAAGGAGTTCGAGGCCGGGAAGAAAATCAAGGTCACGGGACCCAACGGCAAGGACTACTCGTTCGACCTCGACGGGGCCGTCACGATGAATGGTGTCGTCGCCGTGGGCCAGCGCGTGAAGGTCGAGTACACGAAGGGCGACCTCGGCAACCACGTGACCGTGGTCTCCCTCGTGAAGAAGTAGCGACCCGCGGTCAGCTCAGAACTGAGAGCTTCGTGTTGCCCAACCGCTCCGCCGCCCGGCGGAGCGTGGCTTCCTTCTTGGCGAAGTTGAAGCGGGCGCGGGTCCGGCCGCCGCCGGTTGCGTAGAAGCTGGAGCCGGGCACCGCGATGACCCCCGCGCGACGCGCGAGGAACTCCACGAACGCCCGGTCGTCGCGCCACCCCAGGTCGCGCGCGTCCGCCATCACGTAGTAGGCGCCCTGCGGCGGCGTGAAGCGGAGGCCCGCGCTCTCGAGCCCCCGCAGGAGGATCGCCCGCCTCGCCGCGTAGGCCCGTCGAAGCCGGTCGTAATAGGCGGCCGGCAGCGAGAGCGCCGCGCGTCCCGCCTCCTGGAACGGCGCGGGCGCGCAGATCGTCAGGTAGTCGTGCGCTTTCCGGATCCGCGCGGTGAGCGGCGCCGCCGCGACCGCCCAGCCGACCCGCCAGCCCGTGACGGCGTAGCTTTTTCCGAGTCCGGAGAGCGTGACCGTCCGATCCTCCATCCCGGGCAGCGAGGCCAGCGAGACGTGCCGGTTCCCGTCGTACCAGATGTGCTCGTAGATCTCGTCGACGACGGCGATGACGCCGGAGCGCGCGCAGATCCGCCCGATCTCCCCGAGCTCCTCGCGCGTCAACACGCGGCCGGACGGGTTGCCCGGCGTGTTCACGAGCAGGAGGCGGGTCTTTCGGTTCACCGCCTTCTTCAGGGCGTCGAGGTCGAGCGAGTAGTCCGGCTCGCGGAGCGGGACGAAGCGGGGACGCACTCCGGCGAGCACGCACGCCGGGCGGGAGTTTTCGTACCACGGCTCGAAGACGATCGCCTCGTCGCCGGGATCGGTCAGCGCGAGGATCGTGGCCATCGCGGCCTCCGACACGCCGCAGGTGATCGTCACCTCCGTCTCGGGGTCCGGGCGCATGTCGTTCCACCGGGCGTATTTCCGGGCCACGGCGCGGCGAAAGCTCTCGGAGCCCCACGTGAAGGAGTACTGGTGGTGCTCCGGCCGCGCGATCGCCCGGCGGAGCGCCGCGAGCACCTCCGGCGGCGGCTCGAAGTCCGGCAGGCCCTGCGCGAGGTTGATCCCACCGACTTCCGCGCCGAACCGGCTCATCTCGCGGATGACCGACTCGTCGAACGCCTCGGTGCGCCGCGCGAGCGGCTTCGGCCGGCGGACCGCGACCCGCGGGCGCCGGGGCGGGGAGGACTTCCTTCTCGCCATTAGACTCCGCGTCAGTATCCCCTACGAAAGAGTCGTGACGACCGCCCGATGACGAAGACGAACAACTCCGCGGGCCTGCACCGGACGCTCTCGCTCGTCGAGTACTTCACGTTCGGTTTCGGGACCATGGTGGGCGTGGGCTGGGTCGTCCTCATGGACGACTGGCTGAAGCGCGGAGGTCCGGGCGGGGCGGCGCTCGGTTTCCTGGTCGGGGGCGTTCTCCTCCTCCCGATCGCGCGGACGTACGGCCGGCTCGTGGCGCGATTCCCGGACGCGGGAGGCGAGATCGCGTACGCCGAGCGCGTTTTCCCGGCGCCCGCCGCGTTCGGGGCCGCGTGGACCATGGTCCTGTCGTACGCCATCGTCTGTCCCTGGGAGGCCGTCGCGATCGGGAACCTCCTCTCCCGCGTCTTCCCGGCGCTGAACTCCATGCCGCTCTACGAGGTCGCGGGGCGGACCATCTACCTGCCGCGCCTGATTCTCGGTCTCGCGTTGACCGCCGGGATCGCGTGGATCAACTCGCGGGGCATGCGTTTCTCCGGCGTCTTCCAGGACTTCGCGACGTTCGGCCTCCTCGCGCTCTTCGTCCTGTTCGTCGCGCTCGCGTTCGCGCGGGGCAGCGCGGCGAATCTGCCGCCGCTCTTTTCCCACGGGGGCTCCGGCGGCGCCGCGCTCTCGATCTTCCTGGTACTCCAGATCGTGCCGTACTTCATGACGGGGTTCGAGTCGGTCGGCAAGGAGTCGGAGGAGGCGCGCCCCGGCTTCCAGGCGGAGCGTTTCGGCCGCGCGATCACGCTCGCCGCGGTCTGCGGGTTTCTCTTCTACACGACCGTCGTCGTCGCGGTCGCCTGGATCTTTCCGTGGCGCGACCTCGTCGCGGGCGGTCTCGGTACCGAGGCCGCCTTCGCGCGGGCGTTCGGGTCGCCTTTTCTCGCGCGCCTCGTGGTCTTCGCGGCATTCCTCTCGCTCGTGAAGATCTTCAACGGCAACTTCGTCGCCGCGACCCGGATGCTCTACGGGATCGCTCGCCGGGGCCTCGTCCACCCCGGCCTGGCGCGGATCGACACCCGGCGCGGGACCCCCCGGAACGCCATTCTGTTGATGGCAGTGCTCTCCGCTGCCGGCGCTTTCACCGGCGACGCGCTCCTCGTGCCGATCTCGGAGGTCGGCTCGCTCGCGGTCGGCGTCGGGTGGCTCTCGAGCTGCGTCGCGTACCTCGCGATGTCGCGCCGCGGTGGCGCGGAGGACGGGGCGCGGGGGCGGTTCCTGGCCACCTCCGGCGCCGTCGTCGCGGCCGCGATCGTGCTGATGAAGGTGGTTCCCTCGGCGCCCGGGAGCTTCACGCGGTGGGAGTGGATCGCGTTCGCCGCCTGGTCCGCGCTCGGTTTTCTCTTCTGGGTGACCCGGAAAAGGAGCACGCCCGCCGCCCGCGTCGCCTGACGTCGAAAGAGGACACCGCGGGTGTGGCACCCGATTGGCAGAACGGGACTCCGTGCGGACCTCGGTTCTCTCCCGGATCGCGCGCGGCGGGATCGTCCTCGCCGCGCTCGTGGCGCTGACGTCCGTCGGGAATGGACAAGTCGCGCGCGCGCCGGTAGTGCCGCGGAGTGAGCCGCGCTTCAACCGGCTCGCGAACGCTGCCCTCGTGCGGGAGGCCGCGGCAGAGAACGCGCCGCTGCCCCAGTTCATCGTCGTGAGCGGCGCTTCGAACGCTTCGCCGATCGAGCTCGCGACCCCGATCCCGCACGGCTTCGAGACCGGAGACCGCGTGAGCGTCAAGGGAGTCCTCGGGAACACCGCCGCGAACGGCTGGTGGACGATCACGGTCCGGACCCCGTCGACGTTCACGCTCGACGGCTCCAGCGGGAACGGCGCATGGGCCGGAGGCGGATCGATTTTTCCGGCGGACGGGCAGCCGGCGCCGCCCGGGCCGTCGGAGGACGCCGGAGAGCCCGGGTGGACGCCGTGGTTTTCCACCGCGGCCTCCATTCCGCCCTCCGAGTACTTCCGCTTCGACGGCGGACAGCCGACCGGCGAGATCTACTCGTTTCCGCTCCTGCCCACGATGCCCGAGCCCACCCCCGTGACGAGCTTCGCGTCCCAGGAAATCGACGGGTCGCACTTCCGTCCGGGCGAGCACCTCTGCCTCTCGGTCGACGCGAAGGTCGCGGGCCCCGCGAGCGACCGCCAGAAGCTCACGCTTCTCGTGACGGCCGCGTTCAACACCGCCCGCGTCTACCGCATCAGCTTTCCGGGATCGCAGCTCACCGACCAGTACCGGCGCTACTCCCTCTGCTTCGCGCTCGACGCCAACGCCGTCACGGATCCGGGTCTCGTGCGCGTGGAGTTCTTGAACGAGATGGCTCCGAACGCCGTGCCGCAGGCCATGTTCTGGACCCGGCCCATGCTTTCGGAAGGGTTCGACCCGGCGCCCTGGACTCCGCTCGTCGAGCCGGCGCCGCGGAAGCACGCGTTCTACGAATGAGCAAGTCCCGGGGACAGGGCCTACGGCCCTGCACCCGGCTCCCTATTTACGCTCTTGGAAGGGTTCTTGCTCTCTCCCGGGGGCGTGGAGGAAATCGTGAGAAAAAGCCGCAACCCCTGGTTTCTGGCGATCGCCTTGCTTCCGCTCTTCGCGGCGGCCTGCGGAACGACCTATTCGTCGGCGCCTCCGGAGTACCCCCGCGGCGACGTGGAGGGCTCCCGGTACGAGACGATGCGCGGCCTCGCGACCCGGCTCGTCAACCGCCTCGAGGCGACTCGAGAGGAGCTCCGCGCGACCCGGAACCGCGAGGCGGACACACCCCTGTTCGGGGACCTGCTCGACCGGGCGCGTCGCTTCCGCGACAAGTTGGACGACAACTCCAACCCGCCGCGGTACGTCCGCGCCGACGTGGACGAGATCGATCGCCTGGCGCGCCAGTACGACGCTGAGACCCGCAACGTCTCGGCGTCCACGCGCGCCGTGCAGACGTGGACGGGGGCGCAACGCGTAATCGACCGGATGCAGAGGCTCCTCGCCGGCGCCGACGTCGACATCCCGTCGGACGACGACACGACTCCATATCCGACGGGTCCGGGGAATCCGACCTATCCGCCGTATCCGCCCTATCCCGGCGGCGACACGTCGCCGTCCGGCTCCGTTCTCTCCGGTACCGCTCTCGAAGACGTTCGTCGCGCGGCCCACGAGGTCGTGGTGCGGGCGACGCTCGCGCGCGACAACGCGGACCGCGCCGGAGCGACGTACGGCGACTCCGACCGGCGGCTGCTCGCAGACCTCTCCTACTTCGCCTCGGGCGCGCGGGAGCTCGAGAACCGGACGAACGTCGCGACGAGCGTGGACCGGCGAGACATCCGGCCTTTCGTCGAGCGGCTGATGGAAGACGCGCGCCGCATCGACACCTCGCTGCGTGGCTCCGGGCTGTACTCCCGCGCCGGGAGCGACTGGACGGAGGTCATGCGGCTCCTCCAGGCGCTGGCGGATCGGACGCGTTAGCGCCGTATCGACGCGGGAACATCGCCGGTCCCGGGTGATAGAAGAGGAGGCATGAAGCTTCCGGCGCCGCGCGGCCGCCTGGCCGTGGCGATCACCCTCCTTTGCGTTGCGGCGCTCCTGTGGACGATCCGGCTGCGCGCGCAGAACGTTCAGCTCGGGAGCGTGAAGCTCCCGGCCGGCTTCGAGATCCGTATCTACGCGCGCGTCCCGCAGGCGAGACAGATGGCGCTCTCCCCGGACGGAACGCTCTTCGTGGGGACGCGCGACGAGGGCAAGGTCTTCGCGGTCAAGGACGGCTCCGGCGGGCCCGGAGCGATCGTCGAGATCGCGCGCGGCCTGGACATGCCGAACGGCGTCGCGATCCGCGACGGGGCGCTCTACGTCGCCGAGGTCTCTCGCGTCTGGCGGTACGACGCGATCGAGTCGCACCTCGCGAACCCGCCGAAGCCCGTTCTCGTGCGCGAGTTCCCGAAGGACCACCATCACGGCTGGAAGTTCATCGCCTTCGGACCCGACGGGCTGCTGTACGTCCCGGTCGGCGCGCCGTGCAACATCTGCCAGCCCGAGCCGATGTATGCCGCGATTCACCGAATGCGGCCGGACGGGTCGGGCTTCGAGACGTTCGCCCGCGGAATCCGCAACACCGTCGGCTTCGACTGGCAGCCCGGGACGAAGGACCTGTGGTTCACGGACAACGGGCGCGACATGCTGGGCGACGAGGTCCCGCCGGACGAGCTCGACCGCGCGCCGCGCCCCGGGATGGACTTCGGGTATCCGACGTGCCACGGCCGGAACGTCTCGGATCCGGAGCTCGGCCGGCGCCGCCCGTGCTCGGCGACGACGCCCCCGGCGGTGGAGCTCGGACCCCACGTCGCCGCCCTCGGCATGCGCTTCTACACGGGGAAGGCGTTTCCCGAGAAATACCGGCAGGGGATCTTCATCGCGGAGCACGGCTCCTGGAACCGCAGCCACAAGATCGGGTATCGGGTGACGTTCGTCCCGATCAAGAACGGCGATCCCGCGGGCTACGAGACGTTCGCCGAGGGCTGGCTCCAGGGGGAGCGCGCGTGGGGACGGCCCGTGGACGTCCTCGTGATGCCGGACGGCTCGATGCTCGTCTCGGACGACTACGCCGGGGTGATCTACCAGATCACGTATCGCGGGTAGCCGCGGTCCAGCCGGAGAGACGCGATACATCTCGATCGCTTGTAGAAATTTTTCGGAGTCTCCCTCTCGATCTTTCTGCTATTCTGTTTTCCCAAGTTGAACAACTCGGACACCGCTTGGGTCCTCGTCGCCACGGCCCTGGTGCTCCTCATGACTCCCGCCCTCGCCTTCTTCTACGGCGGTCTCGTTCGCAAGAAGAACGCCCTCAACACGATGATGATGAGCGTCTGCGCGCTTGGATTCGTCGGGCTCGCGTGGGCGCTCGTGGGCTACTCGCTCGCGTTCGGCCGCGGAAACGCGGGCGTGGGTGACCTCTCGATGGCGTTCCTGCGCGGCGTCGGGCTTGCACCCCAGGGGACGATCCCGCACCTCCTCTTCTTCGCCTTCCAGGGAACGTTCGCGGTCATCACCGCCGCGCTCATCTCGGGAGCCATCGTCGAGCGCATGCGGTTCGGCCCCTACCTGGCCTTCCTGACGCTATGGTCAGTGGTCGTCTACGCGCCGGTCGCGCACTGGGTCTGGGGCGGAGGCTGGCTGGCGAAGCTCGGGGCGCTCGACTTCGCGGGCGGCACCGTCGTCCACGTCAACGCGGCGGCCGCGGCGCTCGTCGTCGCGCTGATGCTCAAGCCGCGCAAGGACTACGCCCGCCGGGCGATCCTGCCGCACAACGTCCCGTTCACGCTCCTCGGCGCGGGCCTCCTCTGGTTCGGCTGGTTCGGCTTCAACGCCGGCAGCGCGCTCGCCGCGAACGGAATCGCGGCGCTGGCCTTCGCGAACACGATGCTCGCGCCCATGGCCACTCTCGTCGTATGGACGCTCGTCGACCTGGCGCGGACGGGCCGCGCGACGGCGGTCGGCGCCGCGACGTCGATCGTGGTCGGTCTCGTCGCGGTGACTCCGGCGGCGGGCCTCGTCAGCCCGATGTCGGCGCTCCTCCTGGGGGCGGTCGCCGCCCTCCCGAGCTACTTCGCGCTGCTGTGGCGCGCCGGCACGCGCCTGGACGATTCGCTCGACGTCGTGGCGGCCCACGGCGTCGGCGGCACCGTGGGCGCGCTCGCGACCGGCGTTCTCGCGCAGAAGTCCTGGAACGGCGTCGCGGACGGCCTGCTCTTCGGAAATCCGCGACAGCTCGCGATCCAGGCGGCCGGCGTACTCGCGACCATCGCGTTCAGCGCCGCCGGCACGTTCGCGATCGTCAAGCTCCTCGCCCTCTTCGGTGTCGTCCGGGCGAGCGCGCGCGACGAGGGTCTGGGCCTCGATGTGACGCAGCACGGCGAGGAGGCCTACTCGCGCGGCGAGGGCGCGATCCTCGTCCTTCCCGACGCGGGCGCGTCGCACGGTCTTCCGGTCGCCGCCCGTGCGCTCGCCGAAACCGGGGCGGGCTCCTCGTGAAGCTCGTCGTCGCCATCGTTCGCCCCGAAAAGCTGGGCGACGTCCTCGAGTCGCTCTTCCGCGCCGAGGTGCGCGGCCTCACGCTGCAGCGGGTCCAGGGCCATGGAGGGGAGACGGAACAGGTAGAAACGTACCGGGGTACCACGGTAAAGATGGAGCTTTCCGACAAGGTTCGCCTCGAGATCGGCGTGTCGGATCACTTCGTCGAGCCGACGGTCAACGCGATCCTCTCCGCCGCGCGGACCGGCGAGGTCGGCGACGGGAAAGTCTTCGTGCTGCCGGTCGAAAAGGTCTACCGGATCCGCACCGGCGAAGAGGACCAGGCCGCCGTCACCCCGGTCGAGGAGGTCGCGGCGACCTGACGCGGAAGCGGTGATTCCCGTCACGAGAAGTGACGTTTCGCGGCGGTCGACACGCGTTGTCGACCCGGGCAAATCCTGCTCGATCAGCGCCTTCCGGAAATGGAGCCTCCGGGCACGGCGTTCGCTCTCCTCTCCGGCAAGGTCCCGATGCCCGAATATCCCCCGTCGAATCGCCGGAAGCGGCGCTATCTCGTGGAGTGGCAGAAGGGCGACTACGTCTGCACCGGTTTTACCCAGGACATCTCGCCGACCGGGATTTTCGTTCGCTCGACACACATCCCCGACGTCGGCGCAACAATCGCCTTTCAGCTCCTCCTTCCGGGCGGACCGAAACTCCGGATGCGCGCCACCGTCGTGCGGACCTACCGCGTGCCGCAGAACCTGCGGCTCTACATCGCGAGCGGCTTCGGCGTTCGCCTGATCGACGCGCCCGAGGAGTACTTTCTGCTGCTCGCGCGGCTCTTCGGGCTCCGCTTCCGGGCGAAGAAGAAGGAGCGGCTCGCGAGCTGACGCGCCGCGGTCAGCCTTTTCGCGCTGCCGCCAGCTTCACGAACCAGTCCAGGCTCTCGGGGTTCGCCATCGCTCCGGCGTTGGCGACCGCATCCGCTGCGGCGCCCGAGAGAATCCGCCGGACCGGGACTTCCAACTTCTTGCCGTTCAGCGTCCGCGGGACCGAGGGGATCGCGAAGATCCGGTCGGGCACGTGCCGCGGCGAGAGCCCCTCGCGTAGCGCCCGGCCGATGCGCGCCTTCAACGCGTCGTCGAGCTCGGCGCCCTTCGCGAGCGCCACGAAGAGGAGGAGCTCACCGGGCCCTCCGGAGTCGTCGGCGAGGTGCACGACGAGACTCTCCGCCACCTCCGGCAGCGCCTCGACGACCCCGTAGAACTCGCTCGTTCCGAGGCGCACGCCGCCGCGCTTCAGCGTCGCGTCGGACCGGCCCGTGATGATGCAGCTCCCCCGCGTCGTGATCTCAATCCAGTCGCCGTGGCGCCAGACCCCGGGAAAGCGGTCGAAGTAGCTCGCGCGGTAGCGTTCTCCCGACGGGTCGTTCCAGAAGCCGACCGGCATGCACGGCATCGGCTCGGTCAGGACCAGCTCGCCCAGCTCCCCGATGACCGGCCGGCCGTCGGCGTCGAAGCTCTCGACCTTCGCGCCCAGGCAGCGGCAGGAGATCTCGCCCGCCCGGACCGGGACGAGCGGCGAAGCGGCCACGAACGCGGTGCAGACGTCGGTCCCGCCGGACACCGAGCCGAGGAGCAGTTCGCGCCCTACGTTCTCGTAGACCCACTCGAACCCCTCCGGCAGGAGCGGAGAGCCGGTCGACCCGACGCCGCGCAGTCGGGAGAGGTCGAAGGAACGGCCCGGTTCGAGTCCCGCCCTCAGGCACGCGTGCAGAAACGGCGCGCTCGTTCCGAAGTACGTGATGCCCATCTCCGCGGCCATCTTCCAGAGCGCGGAGAGATCCGGGAATCCGGGGTCGCCGTCGAAGAGGACGATCGTCGATCCGACGACCAGTCCGGAGACGAGGTAGTTCCACATCATCCAGCCGGTCGTGGTGAACCAGAAAAAGCGGTCGGCGGGGCCGAGGTCATGGTGGAGCGCGAGCATCTTTCCGTGCTCGAGCAGCATCCCTCCGTGGCCGTGCACGATCGCCTTGGGAAGGCCGGTGGTGCCCGACGAGTAGAGGATGTAGAGCGGGTGGTCGAACGGCACGGCCTCGAAAGCGAGCGGTTCGGTCCGCGATTCGAAGTCGTCCCACGAGATCGCGCCCGGGAAGCGGGCCGGATCGAGAGCGCTGCCGAGATAGGGGAGCACGACAGTCGCTTCGAGCGAGGGCAGCTCCTCCCGCAGCTGCGCCACCTCGGAGGTCCGGTCGATCGCGCGGGCGCCGTAGCGGTATCCGTCCACCGCGACGAGGACCTTCGGCTCGATCTGCCGCACGCGGTCGGCGACCGCGCGGGGTCCGAACTCCGGCGCGCAGGAGGAAAAGACCGCGCCGATGCTCGCCGTGGCGAGAAGGAGCGCGACGGTCTCCGGTACGTTGGGCATCCAGGCGACGACGCGGTCCCCCCTGACGACCCCGAGCCGGCGGAGGCCCGCGGCGGCGCGCGCCACGCGGTCCGCGAGCTCGGCCCCGCTCCACGCGACGTCGGCGATCCGGGTCTGCGAGCGCGCGAGGATCGCGGGGCGGTCTGACTCTGCCGCCGCGCCGCGGAGCGCGTGCTCGGCGTAGTTGAGCGTCGCGCCCGGAAACCACTTCGCGCCAGGCATCCGCCGGTCGGAGAGGACCGCGTGGGGCGGAGTCCGGGCCTCGACCTCCAGCCAGTCCCAGACCGAGCTCCAGAAGTCCTCGAGATCCGTCACGGACCAGGTCCACAACGCGTCGTAGTCCTCGAAGTCGAGACCGCGCGTGCGGCGCAGCTCCTCGAGGTAGCGGCCGACCACCGTGGTCTCGCGGACGTCCTTCGGAGGCGTCCAGAGCACACGCGCGTTATCGCCCGATTTCCGACCCGATTCCGGCATGGATCTTGATTCTCTCCTTACGGGAGAGAGTTTTTTCTCTGCCGAAGGAGGAATACATGCCGAAACGGAATTTCCTGGCGGCGCTGGCCGCGGCGTCGCTGCTGGTCGGAGTCAACTGCGCCACCCACAAGGAAGTGAAGGTGGAGCAGGAGGGCTCGGCGACCACGATGAAAGAGACGGGGCCGGGTCCGAACGTCAAAACGACCGTCGTGACGGGGGTCGTGACGAAGTACGAGCCGGGCAACGAGCTCGAGATCCGACCGGCCGACGGCAACATGCACGACTTCGATCTGGAAGACAACGTGCAGATCAACGGAGCGATCGTGGTCGGCCAGCCGGTCACCGTGACCTACACGGAAGTGAACGGGAAGAAGCGCGCCTCGATCATCGCCGTGGGCGCGGCCACGCCCTAGCAACTGTCACGGACTCAGCGGCGCAGTTCTCAGCGATTTGCTGAGGGCTGCCGCCTCTGAGGTTTCTAGGTCCCCGTCAGCTCCACCCCGTGGTGTTTCACGAGCTTCGCCTCGGCGATGAAGATCGTGTCCTCGGCGATGTTCGTGGCGAGATCCCCGACCCGTTCGAGGTTCTTCGACACCGAGATCAGCTCCAGTGAGTGGGAGATGAGGGCCGGCGTCTCCGCCATGTAGGTCAGGAGCTGCCGGATCACCCCTTCGTTCTTCGCGTCCAGGACGTCGTCCTCCTGGATCACCTTCTTCGCGAGCGCCGCGTCCCGGGCGATGAAAGCGTCCAGGGACTCCCGCAGCATCCTCTGGACCAGCTCGGACATCGAGCGGATCCCGATCGCCGGCTGGAATGGCGGCTTTCCGACGAGCCGTTCGGCGCCCTCGGCGATGTTGACGGCGTGATCGCCGATTCGCTCGAGGTCGTTGTTGATCTTGAGGACCGCGACCAGGAACCGCAGGTCGATCGCCACGGGCTGCTCCAGGGCGAGGAGCTGGATCGTCTCCTCCTCGATCTGGTTCTCCAGCTGGTCGATCTCCTCGTCGCGGGCGATCACCGCGCGCGCCTTCTCGGCGGAGCCTTCGGTCAGGGCCTCGATGGACGCGCGGATCTGCTTCTCCACCTCGGAGCCCATCAGGATGAGCCGCCGCCGAAGATTTTCGAGCCGCTCCGCGAAGTGTTCTTTCATGCCTGCCTCCCGGCAGCCGCCGGCAGGGCGGCGCCTCGAAATGTCACCCGGAATGCACTCCCGCTGCCGGGCTCGCTCTGCACCGTGACCTCGGCGTCATGCAGCTGCGCGAGGTGCTTCACGATGGCGAGCCCGAGTCCCGTCCCGGGACGGACCTTGGAGCGCGATCGATCCACCTGGTAGAAGCGCTGGAAGATCCGGTCCTGCTCCGCGGCCGGAATGCCCGGGCCCGAATCCTCCACGACCATCGAGGGACGGCCCTCCGTCGAATCCACCCGGATGCGGACGGCCCCTCCGGGCGGCGAGAACTTCACCGCGTTGTCGAGCAGGTTGCGCAGGATCTGGCCCAGCCGGCGGCGATCCCCCTCGACCGCAATTCCTTCGGCGCTCTCGATGCGGATGGACACGTCCCGCGCGTCCGCCGCGACCCGTAGCTCCTCGGCCGCCTCGACCGCGAGCGCGCGCAGGTCCACGGTCTCGCGGGCCAGGACCACGGAGCCGCTCTCGATCAACGACAGGTCGGTGAGGTCGTCGATCAGTTCCCGCATCCGCTGCGCCTGGCGCCGTACGAGGTCGACGAGGCGCGGCGCCTCGGGGTCGTCCGGCTCGGTCTCCGCGAGCGTTTCGGCGGCAGCTGCGATCGAGGCCACGGGCGTCCGCAGCTCGTGGGAGACGTCGGCCACGAACCGGCGGCGCATGGCTTCGTTGCGTTCGAACGCCGTCACGTCGCGGAGGATTCCGACCGCGGCGGCGCGCGAGCCCGGAGGAAGGGGCCGGACCGAGAGCTGCCACGTGACCTCGCGCTCCCGCCGGACGATGGCGTCGGTCGGCGTCCCGCGCACGATCGCATCCTCGAACGGGGCAAACAGGGCGCGCTCCCGCAGGATCTCGACGAGCGGCCTCCCGGCCGGCTCGGACGCGCCGGTCATCGTGCGGAAGCCCCGGTTCGCGTCGATCACGCGGTATTGCGCGTCGACGACCACGACGCCGTCCGGAAGCGTCTCGAAGACGGCATCCGCCAGCTGGCGCTCCCGTTCGACGCGGGCCACCGAGTCGAGAAGAGAGTTCTTCATGCGGGCGAGCGCCGACGAAAGCTCGAGGATCTCGGCGGGACCGCGCTCCGGGGCCTCGCGGGCGAGGTCGCCCTGCGCGACGGCCAGCGCGGCGTCGGTGACTTCCCGGATCGGGTGCGCGAGGCGCGCGATCGCAACCGCGCCCACGAAGACGAGCAGCGCGCAGGCCGCGAAGATCGCGCCGGTGAGCAGCCACTCGTAGCGCGACTCGATCTGCCGCAGGTCGGCGAGCGGAATGGCGAGCCGGAGAACCGTTCCGTGCGCGCGATCAGTTCCGAGAGCCCGGGCCAGGTAGAGGAGGTCGGTCTCGAGCGTCGCGGAGTGCCGGACCGACGTGCCGTATCCCGCGGTGCGCGCGGCGGCCACCTCCGGGCGCCCGGCGTGGTTCTCCATCGCGGGCACCTCGGAAAACGGGACGTCGGAATCGTCGAGCACGTGCCCGTCGCCGCCGATGACGGTGACCCGAACTCCCAGGAGCCGCGATGCCCGGCGCACGAGCTCGTCCAGCTGCCCGGTGTCCGCGAGCCGTGGCTCGACGTCGTCGGCGAGGAGGTCGATCTCGCGGCGGAGGCGGTCACGCGCGCGGTCCTCGACGGCGCGATCCGTGATGCGGGCCGCGACGACGGACAGTCCCACCGCGAGAGCCAGTGCGAGGAGACCGAGCAGGAGGTTCAATCGGAAAGCGAAGCGCATGGCTCACCGGGGCTTCATTTTTCCTCGGGCCGCTCGAGAAAGCGGTAGCCGACGCCGACGACCGTGTCGATCCAGCGCTCCCCGAGCTTGCGGCGCAGCGACCGGATGTGGACGTCCACGGTGCGCGTCTCGACGTCGGCGCCGTGGTCCCAGAGGCGGGCGAGGATCGCGTCGCGCGTCACGACCCGGGTGCGGTTCTTGACCAGGTACCAGAGGAGATCGAACTCCTTCTTGGTCAGCCGCACGGGCTGGCCGTTCACCGAGACCTCGAATCGCGGCCGGTCGATCCGCAGGCCGTCGGTCTCGAAGACGTCGCCGTCGGTCTCGTCGAAGGAGGCGACCCGCCGGAGGTGCGCCGTAACCCGCGCGACCAGCTCCTTCATCGAGAACGGCTTGGTCAGGTAGTCGTCGGCGCCGACGTCGAAGCCGAGCAGCTTGTCGCGCTCTTCGACGCGGGCGGTGAGCATCAGGATCGACACCTTCTTCGTGTCGTCGTGCTGGCGGAGCTCCCGGGCGACGGCCAGCCCGTCGATGTCGGGCAGGTTCAAGTCCAGGATGACGAGGTCGTACGGCTTCTCCTCGATGGCCTCGATTGCCCGCAGGCCCGAGATGAAGTGATCCACCTGCCAGCCGTGCTTCCGCAGGTTCAGACGGATCGTGTACGCGATGTCGGCGTCGTCCTCGACCAGGGCGATCCGTCGCGCGACGCTGGAGTTCGCCACTATCCGAACCGCCCGGTGATGTAGTCCTCCGTCACCCGCTGGCCCGGGTTCGTGAAGATCTTGTCGGTCCGGTCGTACTCGACGAGCCGTCCGAGCATGAAAAACGCGGTTCTCTCCGAGACGCGCGCTGCCTGCTGCATGTTGTGCGTGACGATCACGATCGTGTAATTCGCCTTGAGCTGCCAGATGAGCTCCTCGATCTTCTGGGTTGCGATGGGGTCGAGCGCCGAGGCGGGCTCGTCCATCAGCAGGACCTCGGGTTCGACGGCCAGCGCGCGCGCGATGCAGAGACGCTGCTGCTGGCCGCCGGAGAGCGCGAGGGCCGGAGAGCGAAGGCGGTCCTTGACCTCGCCCCAGAGCGCCGCCCGCTGGAGCGCGTGTTCGACGCGTTCTGGCAGCTCCGACCGGCGCCCGATCCCGTTGATCCGGATGCCGTACGCCACGTTCTCGAAGATCGACTTGGGAAACGGGTTCGACTTCTGGAACACGAGCCCGATCCGCCGGCGCAGTGCGACGACGTCCATGCCGGACGAGTAGATGTCCTCGCCGTCCAGGAGAACTTCTCCTTCCACGCGCGTGTCCGGGATGAGGTCGTTCATCCGGTTCAGGCATCGCAGGAAGGTCGACTTTCCGCAACCGGACGGCCCGATGAGCGCGGTGACCGACTTCTCGGGCACCGCGAGCGAGACGTCGAAGAGCGCCTGGGTCTTCCCGTAGAAGAAGTCGAGGCCCACGGTCTGGACGCGAACGACCTCCGACCCGACGGACGCCGGCCCCGTTGCCCGAACCGGGGGAGTCGGCCGGGGCGCCGCGATGTTCATCGTCTCGGGCATGGTCATCGTCTCCGTCGTCATCCGTGCATCCTCTCGAGGCGCCGGGTCGCCAGTCGCGCCGCGACGGAGAGGACGAACACCACCACCACGAGAAGAAACGCGCCCGCCCAGGCCTGCCGGTGCCAGTCCTCGTAGGGCGAGACGGCGTAAGTGTAGATCTGCACGGTCAGAGCCGCGATCGGCTGGTCCAGCCGCGTGGAGAAGAACCGGTTTCCGAACGCGGTAAAGAGGAGCGGGGCGGTCTCGCCGGCGATACGCGCCACCGCCACCAGGATCCCGGTCAGGATCCCCGGCAGCGCCGCCGGCAGAACGACGCTCCACGCCGCCCGCGACCGGGTCGCGCCGAGCGCGAGCGCCCCGTCACGCAGCGACTCCGGAACGAGGCGCAGCAGCTCCTCGGTCGTCCGCGCGATGATCGGGATCATCATGACGCCGAGAGCGAATCCGCCCGCGATCGCCGAGAAACGGCGGACCGGCATCACGGCGACGCTATAGGCGAAGATGCCGACCACGATCGACGGAACGCCGTTCAGCGCATCCGCCGCGAAGCGTACGAGCGTCGCGAACCGCGAGCCGCGGTACTCGGCGACGTAGAGTCCGGCGATCACGCCGATCGGGACGGCGAAGAGGGACGCGAGTCCGATCAGCACGAGGGTCCCGACGATGGCGTTCGCGAAACCGCCGCCCGTCTCTCCGACCGGCTTCGGATTGTGGAAGAGGAAGCCCCACTCGAGGGCTCCGATGCCCTTCTGGAGCAGGTAGAAGAGGATCAACGCGAGCGGGACCAGCGCGAAGATGACGGACGCGGCGCACGCCGCCGAGAACAGGGCGGACACGGCGCGACGGCGGGTACTGCGGCTCACGCGGCTTCCGCTCCGCTTACCGCTTCCGGCGCCGCGACCGGCGGAATCCGCCGCGATCCGCGCTCGAGGCTCCAGATGAGAAGTCGGGAAAGGGCGTTCACGACGAGCGTCACGACGAAGAGCACGAGGCCGATCTCGACCAGCGCCGCGAGGTAGAGGTCGTCGGCGGCCTCGGTGAACTCGTTGGCGAGGACCGCGGCCATCGTGTGCTGCGGCGCGAAGAGCGAGAGCGATGCCTTCGGGTTGTTCCCGATGACCATCGTCACGGCCATGGTCTCGCCGAGCGCGCGCCCGAAGCCCAGCAGCAGCGCGCCGATGACGCCGGTCCGGCCGTGGAAGAGAACGGCGCGGATCGCCTCGAACCGGGTGGCGCCCAGGGCGTACGCCGCTTCCCGCTGCGAGGCGGGGACGGCGCGCAGCACCTCGCGGGCGACCGCGGAGGAGAAGGGAATGACCATGATGGCGAGGATCGCCGCGGCGGCGAGCATGCCCACCCCGACCGGAGGGCCCGAGAAGATCGGCAGCTTCCGGAGCGACTCCGGCATCCCGGTCTCGAGCTTCCGGATCAGCGGGACCAGCACGAAGACCCCCCACAAACCGTAGACGATGGAGGGGATCGCGGCGAGGAGCTCGGTCAGGAACGAGAGCGGCCGCCGCCACCCGCCCGGGGCCAGCTCCGAGAGGAACACGGCAATGCCGATCGCGATCGGGCCCGCCACGAGGAGAGCCAGGATCGAGGAGTAGAGCGTTCCCCAGAGGAAGGGAGACGCTCCGAACTCTCCGGAGACCGGGTCCCAGATCTTCCCGGTCCAGAACTTGAGCCCGAACTTCTCGATCGAAAGCCGGGAGAGCCGAAGGAGCTCGAACGCGATCGCCGCCGCGAGCAGGATGACCAGGGTCGCGACCGCGCCGGTCGCCCGGCGAAAAAGGGCGTCTGGTCCGCGGCGGTCGCTGCGCGACCGGCGGACAGAATTTTTAAAACCAGGGCCCTGAATCATCGTGTTCTCGAAACGCAACTAGGTCCGGATCTTTTTCAAAGCCTCCATCTCCAGGGCCACGACCTCCGCCGGAAGCGGCGCGTATCCAAGAGCGGCGCAGTACTTCTGCCCGTCCTGGAGCGCCCACCGCATGAAGTCGGTCATGGTCCGCGCGGCGCGCTTGTCCTTCGGGCTCTCGTAGAAGAGCAGCCAGGTGAATGACGAGATGGGATAAACCCCCGCGCCCGGCGCGTTGGTGATGGAGACCCGGAAGTCCGGCGGCATCCTGCCCTTCGTCGCGGCGGCCGCCTTCGTGACGGAGTCGAGCGACGCCCGGACGAACTCGTTCGCCGCGTTCTGGACCGACCCGAAGTCGATCTTGTTCTGAAGGGCGTAGATGAGCTCGACGTATCCGATCGCCGCCGGCGTCTGCTTGACGAGACCGGCGACGCCCTCGTTGCCCTTGGCGCCGACGCCCGTCGGCCAGTTGAGCGAAGTCGCGATTCCGACCGTCTTCTTCCAGTCGGCCGAGACCTTCCCCAGGTAGTCCGCGAATATGTACGTGGTGCCGGAGCCGTCGGAGCGGTGCACGACCGTGATCTCGCTGCCGGGGAGCTTGACGCCCGGATTCAGACCCGCGATCGCCGGATCGTTCCACTTCGTCACCTTGCCCATGAAGATGTCGGCGAGGACGGGCCCCGTGAATTTCAGTTCGGCGTCGACACCCGGGATGTTGTAAACGGGGACGACCGCACCGAGGACCGTCGGGAGGTGGAGGACTTTGCCGGCCGCCGCGAGCATCTGGTCCTTGGTCATCGGGCCGTCGGTGGCGCCGAAGAAGACGGTCTGGTTCGAGAGCTGCCGGATGCCGCCGCCCGACCCGATCGACTGGTAGTTGATCTGCACGTCGGGGTGGAGCTTGTTGTACTCCGAAAACCACTTCGAGTAGATCGGATAGGGAAACGTCGCGCCGGCGCCATTGATCCGGACGGCCTGCGCGGAGGCGGGCAAAGCGATCGCGGCGAGCAGGCCCGCCGTCAGCAGCAATTTCGAGATCTTCATCGTCTTCACCTCGTGTTCGAGTGTTAAGTCCGCGTGTAAGAACCCTGTGAAGTTGCTGTGAAACTTGTCCGTGCGGCAGCGGCTAGAAGTTCACCAGCATGTGGAGCGCGTAGCGCTTTTCGGTCGCGCGGGCCGGCGTGAATCGCTCGTACTTCACGTTCTCGTAGTCGGCCAGGACGGCTGCCGTGACCCCCGGCTTGAAGAAGTTGAACCAGTAGGAAATCCCGCCGATGAACCGCTTCTTCTTCGAGTCGTTCCGGTCATCCGGCTCCAGCTGGTCGTAGCGGAAGAGACCTTCGATGCCGATCGGGGTCCGGGGGGTGATCCACGCCGACCACCCCTTCGCCTCGATCTCGGTCGTCGTCGTCAGCGTCTGGTCCTTGGCCTGGATGTAGTCGACTCCGACGTTGACGAACGGGTGCTCGAAGAACAGCGAGCCGACGAAGCGGTCCTTCTTCGCGTCGCGGATGTAGTGGTCGCCGTCCCAGAAGGCCGAGAGACGCAGGCCCCGGAGCACCGGAACGCCCGGCGCCGGCCGGACGGTACCCCGGATCTGGAACGCCTTCTGGTCGTTCGCCTCGGACCGGTTGTAGCCCTCGCCGTTGTAGACGCCGACGTGGATGTCGCCATAGTTCGACGGGAACGCGAAACGGGTCGAGAGGCCCAGGTCGGAGGAAACGAGGAACCCCTCGCGCTCCACGAAGATCTGGCCCTGGAACCGGTAGCGGTAGATGCCCTCGTGGAAGTCGACGTACGGCGTCTGCTGTACGCCGAAGCGCAGCCACGTCCCGTGCGGGAGCCAGTCATCGAGGTTTAGCTGGCCGTAGGCGTACTTGAGCCGGTACGTGTAGCTGCCGTTCAGCGAGCTGCCGGTGCCGGTTTCCCGCGTGACGTCGGGAGTGATGCGGAACGCGAAGAGGTGGTGGAGCTGACCCGTGATGTTCAAGTAGGCGCGGCCGAGGTTGAACGCGTTCGAGTGGATCGAGTTTCCTTCGGCGTCCTTGGCCTCCGGCTTGTCCAGGTAGGTGTAATCCGCGAAGACCGTGCCTCCGACCTTGACCGAGGGGTCGTCGTTCGGCGGCGTGTAGCCCTCCGCGGGAGTGATCTGCGCCCGACCCGACCGTGCGACCGCGAGGAGCGCGATCGCCGCCGCGGCGAGCGCTCGCCGGATGGTTCTCGAGTGAATCCGACTCGACTGCATGGGGTCCTCCTTGTTTCGCGGAGGACTTCACTCGCCGGGCGAAAACTGGCCTTGAAGCGAGCGTTAAATCGGGGTGAAGAGCGCCGGCTTCGCTGCGCTCCGAATCGACACCGGAATACGGCCTTCGGAGGAAGGAACCGCTTTCGGGTGCGCGTTCCGTACGGGCGGGACGCTGCGCAGCGAAGGCGAGTGGATGCGAAGGATTTCTCGTCCGGCGGTATCCAAGCAAGAGAGCATGCCGTCGGCGTCAGTGGCGACCCATCCCGCGAGTCCGCAACCGTGCCGCTCCGTTCGATTCGATCGCCAGGCGCTCGGAGCGCCCAGCCCGGGGGTCCGGGGATCAAATCGACCGGCGACCTATTCCTCTCGAATCCCAATGAACTCCGAAGACGGGGCGCCAGCTGCAACCTGGCC
>Ga0207689_10001344_pt1 | contig 23679 bp, 26 predicted proteins | sample KBSMisM52_FD_184312 | JGI IMG/M metagenome (GOLD analysis project Ga0207689, IMG submission 184312) | Miscanthus rhizosphere microbial communities from Kellogg Biological Station, Michigan, USA - KBS Miscanthus M5-2 (SPAdes) (version 2) | ecosystem: Host-associated > Plants > Roots >... | reverse complement strand
CCACCGCCCCAATTGACTCCGTGCGCTCTAAGTGAGTGCGTTACCCACACTTAATTGAGGCCGTTTATTTTCAGCCATGGCTCATCACCGAGGCTGGCCACGCGGCCGTTGCTCATCTCCTCGAATCCCATCTTGCTGACACCGCCCAACGCGAAGGCACCGACGTCTGCGGCAGCGCCGTGGACATGGAGCAAATGCAAATCGTGGACGGCATCGCGCACATCCCGATCGGCGGCGTCATCGGAAAAAAACTGAGCGGGTTCGAAAAAGGTTCCGGCGCGGTGGACGTCAACGATGTCTCCGCCGAGCTGCACACCGCGGACATGGAATCCACCGTCACGCGGATCCTCCTGCACATTGATTCTCCTGGCGGCATGGTCACCGGCACACCCGAGCTCGCCGCCCAAATCCGGCGCGTCAGCAAACCCGTTTACGCTTTCACCGACGGCAGCATGGCCAGCGGCGCTTACTGGATCGCCGCCGCCGCCGACGCCATCTACGCGACGGAGTCCGCCAACATCGGCTCGATCGGCGTGTACCTCCCCGTCATCGACTCCACCAAACAAATGGCCATGCGCGGCCTCAAGATCGATCTCATCAAAGCGGGCACGCTCAAAGGCGCAGGCTTCCCCGGCACCGCGATGACCGACGAACAACGCGCGCACCTCCAACAGCGCGTCGACGACATCCACACCCTTTTCACCGACCACGTCCGCGGCCAGCGCGGCACCGTTTCAAAAGACACCATGCAAGGCCAAACCTTCATGGCGCGCGAGGCCCTCGCGCGCAACCTCATCGACGGCATCGTCAGCAGCAAAGCCGACCTCGTCGCCAAGATCACCGGATGAAAAACTCAGAGGTCAGAAACGCCAGAGGTCAGAGGTCAGAAGTCAGAGGTCAGCTAAGAGAGTCCGCTCTGATCTCTGACCTCCGACCTCTGACCTCTTTCGGCTCCGCTTCTCCCATTGACTCGCCCGCCCTTGGTTAGGACGCACAATTTTATGATCGAACAAGTAAAAGAACTTCTGGGCCTCACCACGAAAATCGAGAAGACCCTCGACCAGGACCTGGTCACCGCCCGCAAAGAAATCACTGACACCAAAGCCGCACTTGCCACCGCCACGCAGCACCTCGCCGCCGAGACTGCGGCCCTGGCGCAAGTCCGCGCTGACCTGGCCACCGCCACGCAAACCATCGGCACTCTCCAGGCACAAGTCGTCGCGGCAGAAACCGCCGCCGCGGCCGCGGCTGCGGTAGCCGAGACCCGCGTGCCGATCCTCGCCGCGAGCATCGTCGCGGCCCAAGGCGTTCCGGCGCTCCCGATCAAGCCAGACACCCAGCCCGCCACCGCCGCTGGCAAAGCTCCCGAATCCAAACTCAAAGGCCGCGCGCGCCTGGTCGCCGCGATCGAAACCGAACTGGCATGAAAGAACCCAGAGGTCAGAAGTCAGAAGTCAGCTAATGAAAACCAGAAGTCAGAAGTCAGAAGTCAGAAGTCAGCTAAGAGAGTCCGCTCTGACCTCTGATCTCCGACCTCTGACCTCTTTCGGATCGGTCCTCCGACCGCTGACCTCTTTCGGATCCGTCCTGACCTCTAGCACCAATCTCCCCCAAACCTAACCACACCACTATATGGCAGATAAATTCCTCACCCTCCTCGACATGACCAAACGCAATGTCGGCGCCGATGGCGCCGCCGTGGGTTTGATCGAAGAGGTCAACACCGTTGCACCCGAGCTCGAATCGCTCTCGGGCACACCCATCAACGGCACCACCTACAAAATCAAGAAACGGACCGCCATGCCGGCGTCGCCGATTTTCAGGAACGCCAACGAAGGCACCGACATCGTCAGCTCGAGCTACGAGCAATCGATCGGTCAGTGTTTCTTTTTGGATGCCCAGTGCCAGGTGGATGAAATGGTTGTGTCCAGCGGCGAAGCCGAAGGCAACAGCCAGGCGGAAGTTCTCGCGGACGAAGCCATCGGCATCGTGCGCCAGAAGTTCATTCACGCCGGCGACCAATTTTACCGCGGCACCACCGCGGACGCCAAAGGGTTCGTGGGCCTGCAAGGTTTGTATGACACCACCAACTGCGAAGTCAGCGCCCTGGGCACCACCAGCAACTGCACCAGCGCCTGGCTCGTCTGGAACGATCCCATGGGCCTCCACTGGATTTTCGGCCGCCAAATGGGCCTGACCATGGGCGAATGGGTTCGCCAGCAAGTCACCGTCTCCTCGAAGGCGATGCACGCTTATTGCAACAACCTCAGCGGCTGGCTCGGACTCTCCTTCGGCCACACCCGATCGATCGTCCGCGTCAAACTGATCAACCCCACCCATCCGCTCACCGACTCCCTCGGCGCCGACGCCATCAGCAAGCTGCCCATCTTCATGCGCCGCTCCAGTGGCCTGCGCTGGTTTATGAACTCGAGCTGCCAGCTCGGGTTGCAGAAGAGCCGCTCCACCGTCAGCACCGCCAAGACCGACGCCCCGGTTCTCCAATTCGCGCCCACGCCCGAAACCCTCGGTGGCATCCCGATCACCCTGACCGACTCGATCGTCAACACCGAATAGCCCCGTTGAACCGTGAACCGTGAACCGTTGAACCGGTTCAACGATTCAACGATTCAACGATTCAACGACCCCCAAACAAAATTATGTCAGACCGAGCCATTAAAGACGCCCGCCTCACCGTCTCCAAAGTGTTCCCCGCCGCCGCGGCGAACGACAACACCGGCACCATCGACCTGGTCAACACCGGGTACAAGCCCGAAGGCATGGCCTTGAACATCGCCTGGCCCTCGCTGCCGAACTTCGTGGACGGCAAAACAATTATCTTCGACGTAATGGATTCCGCTGATGACAGCTCGTACCTGAGCACCGGCGTGACCCACACGATCACCGGCATCACCGGCAACGGCCAGGCTGCGGGCAGCGTCAACCTGCGCCTCAAGCCCACGACCCGGCGGTACATCCAAGTCAAGCGCACCGTGGAAAGTGGCGGCGGCACCAACACCGCGAGCACCAACACCTGCGCGCTCGTTTTTTAATCGGCGTAGCCACGCTCGTGAGAGCGTGGGCACTTATTACTTTTGTCCACAGGTCAGCCCACGTTCTCACGAACGTGGCTACACCTTAAAAAGGCCGGCCGGTCTATAAACCCCGGCCGGCCCTTTTTTTTGAAAGGCAGAAGTCAGAATTATGAACCGCATCCACCTTTTATTACTTTTCTGCATTCTGCATTCTTCCTTCTGCCTTGGCCGCGCCGCGGCCCCGATCCAGCTCCACATCAACACCGCCGTCGACACCGCCACCAGCGCCTTCCGCAAAACCGAAACCAATTTCACGACGCTGTTCCAATCCGTCACCAGCCTCACCAACACCATCACCTATTACGGCGCGACCAATTCCCCCACCGTCTACTCGACCACCAACCTGCAGCTCGCGTTGGACTCCAGCCTTGGCAACGCCGTCATCGTCCCCAAAGGCCGTTTCCTCATCGGCGCGCAGATCGATCTCCCGGACAACACGCGATTGATTGGCGACGGCATGAGCAGCATCCTTGTCCTGACCAACATCGATGTGGGATTGTCAGCTTATGGCAAAACGAACATCCAAATCATCGGCATCAAATTCCTCGGCAAATACTCGCAAGCGATCTCGGCGCTCTTCAGCACAAACATTCTTGTTCGGGAATGCGACTTCACCGACGCGACGCGCATCCCGCAGAGCGGCTGGCTCGCTCCGGTCCGTGCACAGAGCTCCTTCGATGTCCGGATCATCCGTTGTAATTTTTACGGAAACGGGAATGCACTCACCAGCTTCGACAGCTCGGCGGAAATCCTGATCGGCGGCACCGACGTCACCCGCGCCGTCCTCATCGAGGGCTGCAACATCATCGGCTGGCGCACCCACTACAGCATCGCCGCCCTCGACATGCAGGACGGGCGCGTGGTGAACAACTTCATTCACCAGGGTAATAACATTGGCGTGCTCAACCTGGGCGGCTACGGCATCCAGAGCATCGGCACCCTGGGCTACACCGCGTTGAGGAACATCATCGAAGGCAACACCATCACCAACGCCGCCGGCTCGGGAATTTATTTGAGCAACAACATCGGCTCAAAAGTGGTTGCCAACCACGTGAGCAATGTCAGCATCCAACAGACAAACGGAACAGCGCAGGCCGGCGGCATCGTCCTGGAGAACACCATCCTCACGGACCTTGTGCACAACTCGGTGAGCAATTCACCGGTCGCCGGCCTCGTCTCCACCGGCAGCCGCAACGCCATCCTCGACAACACCCTGGTCAACACCAACTCCGGCATCGGGATTTCCCTGACCGGCTCCGAGACGTTGATCGACCGTAACTTCATCCGCGGCTGGACCACCGGAATTTACTCCGAGGGCGGCGCCAGTAACCGCATCGGGATCCTCAACGTCGTTCACGACAACACCTATCCGCTTTCAGACTACTCCGGCGCGATCGTCAAAATCCTCAACGACGCCAGCGGCACCACCCCGAGCGTGCGCGATGCCCCCAGCTATTCGCTCCAATACAACACGCCCACGACCATCACCGATTTCACCGACGGCCTGCCCGGCATGGACCGCACCTTTTTCGCGTTCAACGGCGCCGTCACCATCGCTCACGGCTCGGGCATCCTGTTAACCGGCGCGGCGAACGTGACTTTGCTCACCGACGATGTCCTGGTCCTGCGCCGGGATAACTCCGGCTTCTGGCATCAGATTGCCGCCGTGGGCGGCGTCAACGGCCAGACCAGCGGCGAGGACAACACATCCTCGAACCTGGCCACCCAGAGCGCGACCGTCCAAGGCCTGGCCGCGACCAAGAGCGGCGTCAATCTTCCCTTCCGCTCGATTCAAGCCGGCTCCGGAATCACCCTCACCAGCAACGCCACCACCGTCGCCATCGCGGCCGTGAGCGGGGAAACCAACACCACCGCCAACCTCGCTACCCAGGGGTCCGACATCCAGGGCCTGGCCAGCGCCAAAAGCGGCCTCGTGCTCCAATTTCGCAGCCTGGAAGCCGGATCCGGCATCACTTTAACGTCCAACGCGACCACCGTCGCGATCGCGGCCGTGAGCGGGGAAACCAACACCGCGAGCAACCTCGGCACCCAGGGCACCACCATCCAGGGCCTGGCCAAAGACAAGGTCCTGCTCGACCTCCGCTTCCGCAGCCTCGAGGCCGGCACCGGCGTCACCCTCACCAGCAACGCCACCACCGTCACCATCGCCTCCTCGACCGGCCCGGGCGGCGAGACCAACACCGCCAGCAACCTCGGCACCGCCGGCACCACCATCCAGCCCTGGTATAATTCCAAGAGCCTGCTCGACCTGCGCTTCCGCAGCATCCAGGCCGGCACCGGCATCACCCTCACCAGCAACGCCAACACCGTCACCGTCTCCGCCACCGCCCCCGCTGGCAGCTATGCGACCATCCAGGAAGAGAGCCTCTCGCTCACCGCGCGCGACACCATCAATTTCATCGGCGCCGCCATCACCGCCGCCGACAACGTCGCCAGCAACCGCACCGACATCACCCTCTCCCAATCGCCCGCCTCGGCCAGCGTCGTGGGCACCGGGCGCGTCCTCACCGCGGGCCGAGGCCTGAGCGGCGGCGGCGACCTCAGCGCCGACCGCACCGTTTCATTCGCCTACGTGGACACCCTCGCGGGCAATCCCACCATGAACGCCGGCGAAGCCGAATTCGGCAACAACGGCATCCTGTTCGAAGGGGCAACCGCCAACGGCTTCGAGGGCTTCCTGACTGTGGTCGACCCCACCGCCGACCGCACCTGGACCCTGCCCAACGCCTCGGGCACCATCCCCGTCTCCGTCACCGCCCCGCTCGCCCTGAGCGCGCTGGGCAACCTGACCATCGACAACATCCCGCGCGCGAACATCGCCAGCGGCACCGCCAACGTCGTCCTCATCAACGACGGCTCGGGCGAAATGGCCGAGGCCGCCGTGGACTCCACCCAGCTCGGTTTCAGCGCCACCCTAGGCCTGAGCATCACCAACAACGCCAACGTCACCAACTTCACCATCATCGGCAACCTCGCGCAAAACACCGCGAACATCAGCGCGCTGAACATCGACTGGACCGTCGCCGACCACCGCACCAAAGCCCTCAGCGGCGCCAACGCATTTACTTTTTCGGGCCTGCCCACCGACGGCAAAGTTCATTATCTCCAGCTCCTATTGACCAACAGCACCGGCACCGCCTCCGCGACATTTACCAACGTCGACTGGCGCGTCCCATTGGGGCCATTCTCGATGGCCTCGGTCACCAACGGCGTGCAGCAAGTGACCTTCGAATACATCGGCGGGATAATTTTCGGCGATTGGACCGGCGCATCCTCGACCAACTCGACCACCCTGGGCGACCCGGTCACCCCGCCCCACGGCGGCACCGGCAGCGACCTGAGCGGCAGCCTCGATGGCGCGATCCCGTTCTTCGACACGGGCAGCGGCAAATTCATCAGCAGCCTCACCGCGTACACCAACGCGCTCACCTACCTGCAATCTTCCGGCCTGCTCGCCATCTACCGGACCAACGCCATCGCCAGCGCCCCGCTCCTCTCCCTGTCCGAAGGCAGCGGATCGGTCCCGCTCTTGCAGCTCTACAAGGACAAATTAGTCCAAGCCAACACCAACCTCAGCATCGACGCCGGCACCAGTTACTCCGTGCGCGAACGCATCAACGGCGTCGTGGGCCTCGAACTCACCGCCAATTTATCCACCGTCATCGGCGACGGCACCACCACCACCTCGAGGACCACCAAATTTCTTTACGTGCCCACCTTTGCCGGCGTGCCCAGCGGCGTCCCGGCTTCCGAAACCGCTGGCACCGTCCCGCTCGGCTACGACACCGTGGGAAACCAGTTGTATTTCTACAACGGCGCCTGGGTTAAATTGAACGCTGGCAACTGGACCGGCAGCGCCGCGACAAACTCCGCCCTCATCGGCAACGCCACCGCCAACGCCGTCGCCATCACCAACGGCATCACCTTGCAGGACGTCACCGCCTCGAGCCTGACCCGCACCGACAGCAGCAAGAAAATTTCCCCCGTCACCATCGGCGCAAACCTGAGCTTCGACGGCACCACGCTCTCGGCCACGCCCTCGGCCAACTGGGTCGCCAGCGGCACCACCAATTCCACGTTGCCCGGCATCGCCTCAGTCAACAGCGAGGTGATCACCAACGCGCTCACGCTCTCGGCCCAGACCGCCTCGCGCGTTCTGGGCCTCGATGCGTCCAAAAACGTCGTGACCAGTTTCAGCAGCGCCCGCCTGAGCGACACCCTCACCGACGAAACCGGCACCGGCGCCGCCGTCTTCGCCACCGCCCCGGTCCTGGTCACCCCGACCAACAGCGGCGTCACCACCTTCACCGATCGCCGCCGGCTCACCGGCGTCATCAGTCCCACGCAGATCACCGCCAACAAAAACGACTACAACCCCACGGGATTCTCCACTGCGGCCGTGGTGCGCATCACTTCGGACGCTGCCTACAACATCACTGGCTTGCTCGCCGGCATCGCCGGAGATGAGGTGATGTTGTTCAACATAGGCACTTTCAATCTGACCCTCGTCACCGCCAGCGGTTCGAGCGATGCCACCAACCGTTTCCTCTTGGCCAACGACATCGTCGTGCTACCAAACCAGGGCGCCTCACTCTTTTACGACGGCACCAGTTCGCGCTGGAAAAGTCAGACCGCCACCGCCGCCGCCAATGGCGCCGGCACCGCGGGCCAGGCGGCCTACTGGAGCGCCTCGAGCACCCTCGCTGGTGACACCAATTTCTTGTGGACCGCCGCCAGCCGCCTCCTGACCATTCGCAACGATGCCGACGGCTCGGCGCCCACCGCGCTGCTCCTCCAGAACCTGGACCCCACCGCGGCGGGAGCCACTGAAGGAGTCAAACTACGTTTCGACCTTGCGACCACCGCCGCCGTCACCATCGAGGCCGCACGTATCGAGGTGCAGAAAAAGCAGGATTGGACCGGGACAGCCTCCACTCAGGACGGATCAATGTTCATCGAAGTCGCCCACAACGGCACCGTGAGCCCCGTGCTCACCATTGGCGATGAACTCATGTATTGGCAGTCCGCCTCAGCCCTGGCGGCCACCGACCCGACGCAGAGCTCCGGCTTCGCAGTCTACACAACCACCGCCGCGGCCGCCGGCACGCAACAGAACAGCCCGGGGATAAGCTGGCGCGGTTACGGTTGGAAGACCGACGCCACCGCCGCCTCCGAGCAGGTCCTGTTCGGCGCGTATGTAGCCCCGGTCCAGGGCACAGCCCACCCGAGCGGTTACTTGCGTTTCATGTCGAGCATCAACCTCGCTGGCGGTTCCGAGGTGCTGCGCATTTACGACACCGGCACCCTGCAAACCTCGGGCGGCCGCATCATCAGCCGCTTTGCCACCTCGACCAATTACACGTTGACCGCGGCCAACCATTACATCGCCTCCACCGCCACCCAGACCAACACCCTGCCCGCGGCGACCACGGCCGGCCAAAAATTCATCATCAAGAACGTCGCCGGCACCACCACCGTCCGCCCCGCCGGCTCCGACACCATCGACAGCGTGGCCGCCGACGACGTCCTGACCTCCAAAGCCAGCCACACCTACATCAGCGACGGCGTGAGCAACTGGGAATTGAACTAATGAAGCCGACAACCCGCCTTGGGAACGTAGCCACGCTCGTGAGAGCGTGGGCTATTGCGTGGGCTATTGCCCTGTTCCTGTTTTGCGCCCTGCGCGCCCTCGCTGCCTACCTGCCCTCGGCAAACCCATCCGCCTCGGTCGGTTTGACCGCGGTAAACGGAACCGCTGGCACCGCGATGTTAAGCGATGGCGCCCCCGCCATCGACGTCTCCATCCGCCCGACCTGGACCGGACCCCACGTCTTCAACAACAGCGGCAGTTCCAACAAAATCGATTTCTCCGGCACCACCTCGAGCAACGTCGGCTTGAAGGACAGCGGCACCGAACTGCGCGTGCGCAAAGGGGATGACTCCGCTTACGGCAATTTCCGGGCGTCAATCATCAATGCCGAGGCGACCGTGAATGCGGGCAACGGCACCTCGGCGGCGCCGGGTTACGCCATGAACGGCGGGTCGTACGGCACATGGGTCGATGGAACATCGGGCGCGGTGGGCATCTCGGTAAATACGAAGACGGCAAGCCTTTTCCAGGCGAACAAAAACTTGAGCGATGGGGCTATCTCGCTCTTTGAGGTCGCCTTAACCGCCGGCTCCATGACCGGCGGCACCATCACCTGGACCATCGTGGCCACCGATGGCACGGACGTGCAGAGCCTCTCCGGGCTGACCACTTATAGTTCCGTCAACAAGGCCGGCGCCTACACCGACACCATCACCACCAATGCCTCCAACACTTCGAGCGCCCTTTCCTCGGGGACATTGACGGCCGCTTTTTCGGTGGTGGACGGCACAAATAAAATCACCGTAAAAGTCACGCCCGCCGGATCCCTGACTGAAACCACCTATAGAATTTACTGGAACCTCCAGAATCAATCCCAGCAGGCGATCACCACCCTTTGACCATGAATCCCAAATCCAAGGTAGCCACGCTCGTGAGAGCGTGGGCACTACTGATATCAGCCCACGTTCTCACGAACGTGGCTACGGCCCAGCAGACCGCCGTGCCCGTGACCTTCTACGTCACCATGCCCGTGCAGACCAACGGCTCGACCACGATCATCACCAACGTTTACGTCACCGTGACCAACGTTTTCTACACCACCCAAACCACCATCATCACCAACGTCGTGGGCGATCGGCTTTCGGCGGACATGACCAACAACGTCCTTGCCTCCCCGCCGCCGCGAACGGATCTCATCAAGGACATCACCGGCCCCACCACTTTCACATTGGGCGCATTCCCGCCCGGCTCATTATTTACGTTAACCATCCGAAATCCGTCCAGCTTCCCGATCACCTGGCCGCCGGGGCTGTGGGCGCTCTCGACGCTGCCCACTAACGAGCTGAGATCAGCAGTCATATTTGCGGAAGTGCGTGGAGAGGTTTGGGTGAGCCGATGAAGCGCCCAAGCCCAGAGGTCAGAAATCAGAGGTCAGAGATCAGAGATCAGAAGTCAGCGAAGAGCGCCAGTCCGGCTGACCTCCGACTTCTGACCTCTGACCGCTCTCTTCCTCTGATCTCTTGCTTGTTTCTTCTACTGCTCGCCGTTCCCGCGCAGGCCTCCGTCTTCTACGCCAGCACCACCGGCACCTCGGGCGGCACCGGCGCCATCGGCTCCCCCTGGGACTTGCAGACCGCACTTAACAAAACCGCCACCATCCTCCCCGGCGACACCCTCTACCTGCGCGGCGGCATTTACACCCACGCGCCGCAGAGCACCGGCCCCGGCAACGAAGGCTACATTTTCGAAGTAACCCTCACCGGCACCGCGGCCAACCGCATCACCATCCGCTCATACACCGGCGAAAGCGCCCGGCTCGATGGCGGCATCGTGGCCGCGGTTCTGAACGACGGCTACGGCCACGCCGTCGCGCGGCCCACGCTCTTGGTCGGCGGCGATGGGCGCATCGGCACCAGCACCAGCACGACGATCGGCGCATACATCACCGTGCAAGACCTCGAATTCTTTTGCAGCTCCGCGCAAACCCGCCTCTCGTTCCAGGACGACGCCCACGGCAGTTTCCCGTTGGACATCACCCGCTCGACCGGCGTGGTCGCCCAGGGCAAAGGCACCCGGATCATCAACTGCGTATTCCACGACCTGGCCACCGGCATCGAAAGTTTCTCCTCCGTCTCGATGGACCACGAATATTACGGAAACGTTTTGTTCAACAACGGCTGGCAAGGATCGCCGCACGCGCACGGGCACAATTTCTATTTGCAAGGCCCCGTCATCGTCACCCCCACCAACGTCATCAAACTGGTGAAGCGCAATTACTCCGGCCCGAGCTACGACAAAGGCGTGCAGGCCTACGGCACCGGCACCAGCTACGAAGGCCATTATCATTTCCTCGAGAACGTCTGGCTCGGCTCCGGCGCGACCAGTCACGGCGGCGTCCTGCTCGGCATGCGCAACGGCATCGGGGCCAACCGCATCATGGATTCGCAGTTCATCAACAACTACGGGTACAACGCTGACCTCTCCCTTTATTTCCAGCAGGACGCCATCGCCTACCAGGACTGCCTCGCATACGGGAATTACTTCTACAAAGTGTTCCTCCAATTCAGCTCGTGGCAAACCTTGACCTTCACCAACAACTACATCTTCAACTCCGCGCCCATCGTCAAAGTGGCCAGCCTCGCGACCAACGCCGTCGCTGCAATTCTCCCCTGGGATTTCAACCGAAACTTTTATTGGATCAATCCCGGCACCGCCCCGAGCATCGCCACCAACGTGTGGGTCATCGAAGGCCTCGCCCCCATGACCTTCACCAGTTGGAAGTCCAGGACCGGCTACGACGCCAACTCGATCGTCTCCCACACCCTGCCCACCACCAACAACGTCATCGTGCAAAACAACGCCTACGACGTGGACCGCGCCCAGGTCGCCGCGTACAACTGGAGCGGCGGCACCAACATTTCGATCAACGTCGTCCCGCTCGGCTGGGCCACCGGCGACGCCGTCACCATCAGAAATTTGCAGAACTATTACGGCGACGTATTCAACGCCACCGTCTCCGCCACCCGCACCCTCAACCTGGACATGCGCGCGGCCAGTCACAGCGTGGCGATCCCCTTCGGCGACAGCGCCGCGCTGAGCGCGACAAGTTTCCCGGAATTCGGCGCGTTCCTTTTGCGGCGCACCAGCACCAACCCGCCGGCCGCCACCGTGACCTTCACCCTCACCGTCGCCTCCTCGAACCCGGCTACGGGTGTGACAATCAACATGTCACCCCCCGACAACAACGGCGCCGCCGTGGGCACCACCGGCTTCACCCGCATTTACGACACCAACGACGTGGTCACGCTAACCGCGCCCGCCATCGGCCCGAGCAGCTCGACCTTCGCCAAGTGGCAACTCGACGGCGTAGACTTCGCCGTCACCCAGGCGATCACGATAACCAACAGCGCCGACGCAACCGCCACCGCATTCTTCACCTCACCCCCAGCCCCGCCCGCGGTGGACTTCCGCCGCGGCGCCTTACGCAGGAGGGTGCTGTGAAGAAACTCCGCCCACCCCCGGGAGGGACGTTGTACTCAACGTCCCTGATCTCTCCGTGGATGGACGAACCTAAGATCGCCCTTACAAATACGATCCAGGGACGTTGGGTACAACATCCCTCCCACCGATTATGAAAACCTACATCAGCATCGAAGACGGCGTTTACCCCACCTTTGTCATCACCAAAGACAAAATCTCCGGCGTGGGCATCCCCGCGACCCGGGAGCAACTGGCCGCGTGGAAAGCCGCGAACAAGGAATACGTGCGCTGTCAGAAAGAGATCGAAGCCGCGGTGAACCACTACGAGCCCCTGGCGATTGCCGGCGCCATCGCCCAGCGCGCAAAAATGATCGAGCGCAACCTCGAGTTGCAGTCGAAGCCCGCGCCCGGCGAAAACTACCCGCCGTATCCGGAGAATTGAAGTAGCCACGTTCGTGAGAACGTGGGCTAAGCTACCCCGATGGCTTTCATCCTGAACCTGGTAGCCTTCGCCGTCCTGGTCTGCGTCTGCCTCTGGGCCACGCTGATCATGTGGGTGATATACTTTGAAGTCGCAGAAGCCGCAGCAGCCAGTCCGAAAACCGAAACCGTAAACCAAAACCTATGGCAAATCACAAACACACAGTGGCAAACCACAAACACACAACGGACGACAAACACAAAAAGCACCCCACCGCCGCCACCGCCACCGTCCCGAGCGGCACCCCAGGCAACACAGACCACCCCAAGCCTGGCGACAACGTCCCGCGCGGCCCGGCTCAACCCTGGGTTCCTGGCGCCCCGCCCACCGGCACACCGCCACCCGTCCCCGGCGCGCCCTTGAGCCCCAAACCCCCCGGCTGGTCCTCGGTATATATGACCGTCCTGACCGCGTATCTAAGCAACGCCCATCTCAGCAGCCAAGGCGTCGCCGACGACGCGCTCCTCGACCTCGCCGCCCAGCTCACCGACCGCCTGATGGCGCGTTACCCCGGCCAATTCCCCGTCGCCGCATGAAAACAAGCAGAGGTCAGAGGTCAGAGATCAGAGGTCAGCGAAGAACGTCAAGTCCGGCTGACCTCCGACCTCTGACCGCTGACCTCTTGCAGCTCATTTTATGAGTCTCTCCAGTGATTTAAGCAGCGCCTTCAACGAGCTCTCCACCGACCTCGCTGAGTGCCCGCGCAATCTAAGCGCCAACCCGGTGTTCACCTGGAAAGGCCAAAGCGTGCGCATCATCCCCAGCACGCACCAGAAAGCGACCGTGCTCGAGATGGGCGGTTTCGGCGTGGACGTGGGCTTGAGCCTGCTGACCCTCCGCGAATACTTCTTCACCGTGGACGATTCGCTCGACGTCATTGATGGCGAGGTCGTCACCCTGGACGACCAGGACCTGCCCGTGCCCATCGCCGGCAAGCGCCTCACGTATCTGGGCCAGGTCTACACCATCGTCAGCGCCCGGATCGACCCCACCCAAACCGTCATCCGCTTGGACCTGAAAGACCCAAGCCGATGAGGAACCAAAGACCAATCCCGGGAGGGACGTTGTACTCAACGTCCCTGATCTCTTCCGGCGTCGAAACCAGAGGGCGCCCTCACAACCGCCTGGACCTGAAAGACCCAAGCAGATGATGATCCGCGCCAAACCGGACAAACGACTCCGGCCTCTCCCGCTCGCCAAGCCCAACGAATCCGCCCTGGTCGACCAATACCTCCACCTGGTCCGGAGCGTCTGCAGCAACATCGCGATCACCCTCCCCGCCCACGTGGACCGCGATGATTTATACAGCAACGGATTGCTCGGCTTGATTTACGCCCTTCGCAATTTCAAGGACGACCGCAAGGCCTCCCTCGAAACCTACGCCCGGATCCGCATCCGCGGCGCCATCCTGGACGGCCTGCGTGCCGCCGATTGGATCCCCCGCTTGATCCACGCCAAAGCGCGCAAGGTGCAAGCCATCGTCATCGAGTTAGAGCGGGAACACGGCCGCGCGCCATTGCCGGCGGAAATCGCCAAAGCCCTCCACATCACCGTGGCCACGTACGAGTGCTGGGAGCAGGAGATCAGGCCACCCATGTTTTTGTGTTTGGACGGCCCGCCACTCGACCCCGAGGCCGACCCAAACCAATACGCAACCGAGTTCGAGATCACCGACCACAACCAGGAAACCCCCAGGGAGCTCGCGGAACGAAACGAATCCAAGGACCTTCTTATCGCGCGCCTGGACGCAATGCCGGACAATCAAAGACACGTGCTGTGGCTGTTTTATTTTAAGGGAATGCGCATGTGGGAAATCGCGACGCTGTGTTGCGTAACTGAATCCCGCGCCTGCCAAATCCACCACGAAGGCCTCCGCCACCTTCAAACGTCGCTCCGCGGCGCAACCGAGAACCGTTCGAACCGTTTGGACCGTGGGCTCAAGCCCACGGCTACCATCATGGCATCCCTACGCGATTCCATCTTGAAACCATGAGCGTCTCCCTGGACACAACGTCCTTCGACCAGGCCCTGGGCGCTTTCATGGCCAACAGCAAGCGCGACATCAAAGTCGTCCTGCGCCAGCAAGCCAAACTGCTCACCGCCGATTGCTGCAAGCTCACCCCGCCATTCACGAAAGCTGTCTTCGGCAACCCCGCGAGCGAATCCTGGCCGACCCAGCAGAAGGTCGGCGAGAACGCCGTCCGGACGCAGATCAGTGGTTTGTTCTATTCGGTCAAGGAACTGGACGTCGTGAAGAACCCGCAGAACCCCAAGGTCAAGGCGGCCATGCAATGGATGATCGCCCAGGGCAACTACGAAGTATTCCGGCGCTACACCCGCACCGAGCTCAAGCGCACCCAATGGCTACTGCCCAACGCCAGCGGCACCGAGCACGACCGCTACCGCAACCGCCGCGGCCGCGTGCGCAAGAACGTTAACATCGCGATCTTCTTCGATGGCACGATCGAAGTGCTCCTCAAGCTCAAGCTCGCTCACGTAGGCAAAGCCAAAGCCGGCTGGCAGGCTGCCGCCGCAAAATTTGGCCTCTCATTGCCCCCCTGGATCACCCGTCACAGCACGCCCGGCACCGCCATCGACGACACCGACAACCCCACGAACCCCAGCGTCACGATTCAGAACCTGGTCCCCTACGCCAGCGACCTCGCCAGCGACCCGACCAACCGAATCATTGAACGCGCCCTGGCCTTCCGCACCCGTGCTATGCTGCGTCAGGTCGAGAACTACCAGGCCAAGCGCGCCGCCGAATTCTCCCGATGAAAGACAGATTCAACTGGGACGATATATTTCCCCGGGCGCACCTGTTCTCGTGGCCTACCGCGAGCCTGTCCATTTCCAACGCCGAGCCAACCTTGCAACAACGGGACCAGGGGAAACGGAATGTTTACCGTGAGGACGAGAAAGCGATCCTCCAGGCCGCCCTCAACAATGGCTACAAAATAATCTCACCAGTCCAAGCGCGCGTGGTCTCGTTCTTAAATCCCACCAAGGGAGGGACGTTGTACTCAACGTCCCTGATCTCTCCGGTCGTCGAAACCAGAGGGCGCCTTTACAAAACCGATCCAGGGACGTTGAGTACAACGTCCCTCCCAGCGAACGAAGGTCACCCATGAAAATCAAAATCACCGTACCCCAAACCGGCGTCCAGGTCCTCGAGCACAAGATCGTGAAGCTCGGCGACGTGGTCGAACTCCCCTTCCACCAGGCCGAGCATCTGATTAGGCTCGGCCAGGCCGAAGCAATGCCAGCAGTCGGAGGTAAGCAGACCGTCAGAAGTCCGAAGTCAAAGCTCAGACAAGGCTTGGTTCCCCCGACCACCGCCGAACTGTGAAACGACGCTGACCATGCCTTTGTTACCCAATCCCCCATTCAACCGGCTCTGCGCAAAAGCCGAGCGCGCCTTTTACGAGGTGCTCGTCGTGCACCAGGTCGCCATCCCCAAAGCCGCGATCTTCACCGGCTTTTGTTCAGACGAGAAGGTGGCCCCCCGCATCGAGATCAGCGCCCATGGCGGCCCCGAGGAACCAATCCGCTCCGGCAACTACAAGGTGCGGGTGACCATCACCGTGGTGGGCAGCGCCGACATCGATGAGGACCCGCTCCTGGCCGAGCAACCCAAAGCCAAGGACCTGCACGAGGTCAACGTCGGCACCGTATTCGACATCCTCGGCGTCGCCGCCGTCAACGACTGGCTCAACCGTGCCGTGCCCGAATTTTACGTGTTCAGTTGGCTCGCCGTAGACATCGACCACCACGTAGAAGGCCGCACCTTCCGCGACACCCTCGTCCTCGAGGTCTATTGCTGCGGCGCCGCGATCGTGCCAGAGGTCCCGCTAGTAGGCGCGGGCAGCCCAGAGACGCCGCCGGCGTAAACTTCTTCTCTTTTGCTCGGTAGGGTGAGACTCCGTCGAACCCTGATCTGATTGTGGCCCCCGGAAGAGATCAGGGTTCGACAGAGTCTCACCCTACCCCTCCCCCACGTTGACTCTGGGCCTACGAGTATATGCTCGTATCAGGCACAGCAGTCGTCACCGGTGTCACTGGCACCATTGTTTTTTCCGGCGTCGCAACCTACACCTCGCTCACCCAATCCATCTCCGCGACCCACGAAGCCGAGAAGGCCCTGGTCAAAGATGCCGACGGCAACGACACCACCGTCGTTTGTTGCAACGAGGGGTACAAGCTCACCATCCATTTAATCCCAGCGGACACGGCAGTCTCCAATTCCGTAGCCAACGCCGTCGCTCAAGCCGTCGCCCCGCCATTGTGTTCACGCGTGACCTTGGCCGGATTCCCTTTGCCTTTCCTGAACGCGGCCGACTGGGTTTACCTGGGCGGCGCCACGTTCGACCTGGACAACAACTCGAACCCGGTCCGCGTGAATCTGCCCATCGAGAAACGCACCGCGAACGATCTCTCGCTGGTCGTTAACGCGTAAGGAGCGCGGCGTTCATGGAACGCAACTTCCTCACCGCCCTCATCCCCGACCCCGCCTGGTGCCTGGGCGTGCGTCTCAAACCGTTCTCCCTCGGTCACCTGGTGCTATTGCGCCGCATCGGTTCCCCGTTTGTTTCCCCCGCGCAAAAGCAAGTCGAGCTCGGCGACCTCATCCTGGCGGTCATCCTTTGCGCGGACAAATTCGAGGCCGGCGTCGAGTATCTGGGCACACTCGACCACGCCAGCGCCGCGGACAAAGAGACCCTCGAGGAATGGGGCGCCAAAGCAGCCAAGCTTGACCTGAACGAAGAGGTCACCGCGTTCATGGCCTACATCCGCGCCGCCGATGTGATGCCCCAATATTTCCACAGCGCCCAGGGCGAGACCCAGCAGATCGGCTCCCCCTTCTGGCAGGTCGTGTATCTGAACCTGCACAAGCTCACCAACCTGATCGACACCGAGATCTGGAACCAACCCCTGGGCAAAACGTACTGCGACTACATCGCCATCCGCGAACAGGAACAGGTCCTGCGCATCAAGACCGAGGAAGACGAACAGGTCGAACAAATGGCCCGCGAATACTACGCGAAACGGGCCGCCCAGGAGGAATCGTTAAACCGGGAACCAAGATCCGTTGAACCGTTAAACCGTGAACCGTTGAACCGGGGAGGAGACGATTCAACGATTCAACCATTCAACGATTCAACGCCGGACGATTCAACGAGGAACTAAAATCATGGCAGAACTAAAAGCAAAACTCTCGCTGGACACCGCGGACTTCGACCGCAAAAAGGCGCACATCAAAGCTGGCCTCAAAGAAATGGACTTCGGTTTCAAGGAGCTCCAGTCGCGCCTCACCAACATGTTCACGGCCGGGTTCATCCTCGAGTTCGGCGAGCAGCTTTTGGAACGCGCCAATCAAATCACCAACCTGAGCGAACAACTCGAGGTCTCCACCGTCACCGCGCAGACCTGGGACATCGCTTTGAAAGAGAACGGCCAGAATGCCGAGAAGCTCGCCCTGGCCATCACCAAGATTGCCGAGGCTCGTAAAAAGGCGTTGCTCGGTCTCGAGGGCGGCCCGGCCGCGGCCAAGGCATTCAGCTTCTTCGGAGTCCAGGGCGAGGGGCTCAAAGATTCACCCGTCGAGATTCTGCGCGCGATCTCCGACCAGATGAGCAAGACCGTGCGGACCACTCGCGAGCTGAGCACGCTCAGCGAATTGTTAGGCGGCAAAATGGCCACCGCGTTGCGCGTGACCCTGGGTGAGGGTCTGAGCGACATCGAGGAAAAGTACCGGCACACAGCCCAGGTGATGTCTGAGACCGTGATCAAACAAATCTCCACGATGGAGAAAGCCTGGGGCGCTTTCAAACGCACCGTGCAAGCCGAGGGCGGCGGAGCACTCATCGACGCCAAAACCATGGCCAAGCTGTTTGTCGGAGGCACCCCGGAAGGACAAGCGCCCATACCCACCCCCAAGAATATCGCCCGTTCATTGTTTGCATTTCTAACCGATGCGGAAGACCCGGAAGGCGACGCCGCCGTCGAGGAGAAGCGCAAGCGCCTGCTCGAGGCCCAAAAGAAACGCGCCAACAAAGAGCAAACCGAGCAGGAGATCCAGGAGGATTCCAAAGCTGCCAAGCCCGAGAAACTCACGCAGGCGCATTCCAAATACGAAGCTGCCACCAGCCTGGTGCGCCTGGGCAATTTCGCTTTCACCCGCGGCGGCGCCAACCCGATGGAAACTGTTTTGAACCGCTCGCTCGTGGTCCAAAACAAGATCGAAGCCAACACCCGGCAGAACAAATCCGTCGGCTGCGGCGGCGCCGGCAGTGTCCCGGTGTAGCCACGTTCGTAAGAACGTGGGCTGACTTTACATTTGGTCCGGAGGTTAGCCCACTACGCCTCCCCCCGATTGACTTCACCCCCTTTGAGTAAATGGCCCTTCCACAATTTGCCGTTTCCGGCTCCCCGCTCCCACGCCAGATCAAGAGTCACCGCTCCTGGCAGCGCGGCGTCGGCCAGCGCCGCGTGGACATCGTCGTGGGCCTCGAGGCGGACATCATCGCCCGCATCGGCACACCCCAAACCCCGACCACCGCCGCCACCGGCTGGATGCTCGATTACGACGAGATCCAGATCGGCCCGGATGAAAACAGCCCGCTCGTGCGCGCTGAGCTCACGCTCAACGACCTCGAACCCGAATACACCTGGGAAATCCTGCCCACTCGCGTCGAGCTGGATCTGTTATCAACCCCTCAAGCCGACACGCTCAGGAACATTCCATACATTGAATTGGATGAGCAATTCATACCAACCGGCCCCGACAACGAACTCATCAACTCCACGCCTTCGAGCCTCCTGATCAAGCTGCGCGCCATAATGCAGGACCCGACCGCCTGGACGGTCGAGTTTGACGAAATCAACGTGCCCCCGCCGCCCGATGGCTTGGGCACCCAGGCGATTTGGGACACCGCCAACCAACTCGCCGACTTAATCATCGAAGGCCAACGCGCCGTGCCGCGCTCCCTCCCGGTCCTGCGCCTGACGCAGACCGTGGCGTCCCGTTACGATCAGCAACTCTCGCTCACGTTTCTCGGCGTGGTAATGAGCACCGCGGCGCTTTATGCGGCCGAGGGCGTGCCGGCCGATGTCCTGTTCAACATTCCGGCGAACCCACCCGCCCGGTTCGGTTTCCGCTGGGGCTGGCTCAAGATGGAAGCCTCCGTCCGCAAGACCGGCCGCGGCTATTGGTCCATCCAACAGGATTGGGAATTTGGGGAATATCCACTACTGCCCACGGGCTTGTTCACCTTCATCCCCACCCCCACCTAATGCTAAGACCTCCCCGGCTGCCCTCGCTTAGCGGGTGCGAGTCCGCATTGGCCTCCTACCTGCGCGAGCTCCAGGCTTTCTCGGCGCAGAACCAGGTGGTGTCCGCCCCGGATTATTTGCTGAGCGTCAAACCCACCGGCACCACGCTCACCATCGCCTTTCCCCCTGGCGGCCAGCGCGGCGGCGGCGTGGTCCAGCGGATGATCATCATCGAAATCCAGTCCGACTGGTTCAACTGCCTGCCGTACGACCAGGATGGCCAGCATCCCGACAGCGCGACATTCAACGCGCTGAGCGACGACGAACAGGAAGCCCTTTTCCTGAAGGTCGCCAAGCCCTGGGAACTGCGCTTCTCCCCGTGGGACGGCCAGACCATCGATGGCCTGGTGTTCAGTTACGCCGATGCCACCTACGATTACGCCCGGCGCCGGGCCACCATCGAGGGCGGCGGCACCAGCGAGATTCAGATCGTAGTCCGCCCGTGGTATGTCGGAGAAATCATCCTCGCGGTCAGCAAAATCAAAGGCGGCACCGACCAGCAGGACGACGGCCCCGCCGGCGACGGCGTGGATCCCGCCGACCTGGTCTGGGAAGACCTGAACACCGCCGCCCACGCCTGGGCCCAAACCGACCAAAGCGACCCCATCGATGCGAGCCTCTGATGATGGTAGGGCGAGACTCCGTCGAGCCCTGATCTCTTCGAGGGCCACAATCAGATCAGGGTTCGACGGAGTCTCACCCTACCCCCGATAAAATGTCCTTCCCTCAAGCCAGCCCGCTCCGGTTTCTGAAGGCCTCGCCGTTGAACTTCCGCACCACGCGCGCGCATCCCTACCAGGAGATCCGTTTGCTGAGCCAGGTGCAGATGCACGGCTTCCTCAGTTTTTTGAGCCCGGTCGATTTGAGCAGCGAGATTTACAACGGGCTGTTTTTCCAGGTCACCTTCTCCACCGGCGAATCCGTCGCCGCCACCTGGACAATCCATGACGACCCGGCCGCCGACGCGCTCGTGACCCATTTCGTTCCCAGCGAGGCCGCGTACATGGCTGCGCTCGCCCAGGCGCTGCTCAACGGTTCCACCCTCGATTCGTCCACCGTGGCGCCCACGCACGTCGAGCAAAGTTTCACCGTGAACTTCACCGCGGGCGCCACCACCTTCACCCAGTTGTTCGACCTCGATGCCGGGACAAACATTTTTTACTGGCGCCATCTCGCGGTCGATCGGCTCGCGACCCTGCGCGCCGCCACCCTCGGCGTGGCTGGCTACTCGAGCAACGAAGCTCACTGGAACCGCACGATCATCACGCAGCCCGGATTGAGTGACCCGATCTTTTATTCGGACGGCACGTCGGACGTCCCCGGCGTGCCCACCACCAATCCGCTGGGAAACTTTTACGCCCGCATCCTGCAACGCACCCCGAGCGATTTCCTGGGCATCGAGGGCGGATTCTATTACCCGGGGCTCAAGCTCCAGGACCGGCGCGCAGCGCAAGACCGCCTCATTTTCGTCGTGGACGGTCCGGACCTGAACCCGCTGACCAATTTAATTCCCGACGTGACGACCACGCCGATCTGGATGACCAACGATGTGATCGATTGCGGCCAGGTGCTCCATCGCATTCATCAATCCCCCGTATTTGTGCGCACCGATGTCCGAGCGATCGTGACGCCGTTCGATCCGACCACGCCCCCATATTTCACCTCGCTGCATTCGTCCCTCACCTTCGGCCCCGATTCTTATCCCTCGCCCGAGTCGGACACGCTGGCCTATCCCATCGATACGTACGGCCGCGTGCAATTCGAGACCTATTGTCCGGCGACCGTTTCCCCGACCTTCTGGACCGACAACCCCGAGGACTACCTCGTGCAACAAATCTATTGTCACGCCCCCGCAACCAACGTGAGCCCCTTCGTGATTCCGCCGTAGAAGCTGGGAGGGACGTTGGACTCAATTCACGGTTCACGATTCAACGATTCAACGATTCAACACCCCTCCCCGATTGACTCCACCGCTTGGGTAAGAAGATGAAATCAGCCGCATAGCCAGAACATCCCACCGTGCTGAGTCCCGACCAATTCATGGCTTACGCAACGCCCTTCATCGTGGCGATTGCCGGCGCCGTGTACAAATGGGACGCCCTGCGCACCGAGCGGCGGATTAAAATCGAGGCGGACAGCCGGGCGGCTGGCATCGCCTTGAAAATGGATTCCCATTCGCTGGCGAAGTCCGCCGCGCTGGCTTCACTCAAGCTCCAACAGAACCAGATTCACAGCCTCGTCAATTCCAGTGTGCAGGAACTCAAGCGGCTCTACATGATCGCCGCCAACCGGCTCGCCCGGATGACCCACACGGAGGAAGACATCAAGATGGCCAGCGACGCCACCGTCGCCTATCACGAGCATGTCGACCGGCAGGAGCACGTGAACATCGCCCGCGACATCGGCGAGCAAATCGCTCGCGGCGAACTGACCGCCGAGGAACTTGAAGCCATCGTCAAGCAACTCAAAGCCACCACCGCCCACGTGCCGTAAATGAAGAAACCGAAGTCAGAAGTCAGAGGTCAGAGGTCAGAATCACTTTCCTGCCTGGCGCGCGAGATACGCGCGCTGAGCAGACAACTCGAACTCGACTGGTTGAAGGCCCACGCCGAATTCGCGACCAAAAAGGGCCTTCTCAAACTCGAAAAAATTATGGCTAAAACAAACGCAGAACTGATTGCCCAATCCCAGGAGCAACTCGCCACCATCAAAAAAGTCGAAGCCGAAACCGCGGCGTTGATCGAAAAAGTCCGCATCCTCACCGACGCCGTGAACAACCAGCAGAATCCCTCCGAGGAACTGACCGCCGCCAGCCAGGCCGTGACTGACGAGCTCAAGACCCACGACGACCAGGTGACCGACCAATAAAAAAAACAGCCCTGGGAGGGACGTTGTACTCAACGTCCCTGATCTCTCCGGGGACAACCGAACCGACGACCGACCTTACAAATACGATCCAGGGAACGTTGAGTACAACGTCCCTCCCACCCCCCCCAATGAAAACCGCACGTCTCCTGTTACTCGCCTTGCTCCTGCCCGGCTGCACCTCCTTCCACGTCATCCAGACCGATGATTCACCGGGTCAACGCACCACGAGAACTGACCTGCGCGCCACGGCGTGGTTTTCTTCGACGCAAAGCCTGAGCAAGATCAAGGCGTTGCAGACCGAGAAAACGCAAAGCTTCGGCAGCGACGCACTCTCGCAGCAAGGCGCGACCAACACCACCGCCGCCCTGGAAGCATTAGTGAAGATTCTCCAACTTCTCAGGCCAACGCCCTGAACGGACTACAGCGCTTTGGACACCGCGACTTGGCCGCGGGCGAGCTGGTGTCTATAGGACAGGTGCGCGCTGCCCTCCCCGTCGATAAAGTAAAACATGCTTTTCCGCACGCGCTCGGTGATCAGTACGGGAAAAATCATTGAGCGAATCGGCGGGCCATCCATCGGGCGCAATTTCTGCAAATCCCGTAAAACCTCTTCCACCTGGTGGAGCGTCAGCATTAGCGAACGAGCTGCCCGGTGTGCGGATGTTTGCAAGGCCAGCGTGAGGGAAAGAGCCAGGCCCACGGCCAGGCAAATTGATACTCCGGATATTTCGCGGCCAGGCGATGCTCCAGGGCGATTGGCAGGTGAATCTTTTGGTCGCGCTGCCACACTGCCCGCGCTGCCTGGACCTGCCCGG
>Ga0207689_10001342_pt1 | contig 23684 bp, 19 predicted proteins | sample KBSMisM52_FD_184312 | JGI IMG/M metagenome (GOLD analysis project Ga0207689, IMG submission 184312) | Miscanthus rhizosphere microbial communities from Kellogg Biological Station, Michigan, USA - KBS Miscanthus M5-2 (SPAdes) (version 2) | ecosystem: Host-associated > Plants > Roots >... | reverse complement strand
CGCCTGACGGGGACGGCGGCCGAGGTCCGGGACCACCCGGAGATGGCGACGCTGTACCTCGGCGGGTCCGCGGCCGCGGCCTCGTGACCGTCTCGCTAACGGGGTCCCATCACCGCCCCCGGATCGAGGTCGAGCGCCGTGAGCACGGCCCGGGCGGCGTTGCGGCCCGGCCGGCCGGACACCGAGCCGCCGGGATGGCTGGTGGCACCGGTCAGGAACAGGCCCGGCACGCCGGTGCCGTAGTCGGTCCAGCCCGGGATCACCTCGCCGGACGGCGTGACGAACTCGCCGCCGTGGCAGGACCCGCCGAGATTGAACGGGTTGTGCGCGGCCACGTCCACCGGCGACTCCGCCCGCACCGCAAGGATGTCGGCTGTGGACAGACCGCTCGCGTGCACGCCGACCCGCTTGATCAGGGCCTCGGCGTGCTCCTCCTTCGCCTCGGCCCAGTCCCGGCCGTCGGCGCGGCGGTACGGCGCGATCGTGAGGATCTTGAACGTGGCCGCGCCGCCGGGCGCCCGGTCGGGATCGACGACGGTCTGGTCGACCACGAGCAGCCAGGGGTCGCGGGTGTCCGGCTCGCCCCGCCAGAACGCGTCGAGCTGGTCGGCCACCCCCGCCACGCTGCCGTAGCCCGCCGCGACCGCCCGGGTGCCGCCGAAGTCGAGATCGGCGCGGAGGGCGGCGTGCACGGCGAACACGCTCAGCCCCGGCCGCCAGCTGTCCCTGGCCGCGACCAGGTCGGCCGGCGGGTCGGCGAGCATGCCGGCCAGCCGGGCCAGGTGCGCACCCGACACGACGGCCCGCCGGGCGGTGATCCGCCGACCGTCCACCGTGGTCACCTCGGCCGCCCGGCCGTCCCGGACGCCGACGGCGGCGACCGGCGCGCCGGTGACCACCGTGCCGCCGTGCGCGCTCAGCTGCCGCACGAGCGCGGCCGGCAGCGCGCCGGAGCCGCCGATCGGCGTGGCCCAGCCGAACCGCAGCCGGCCGGCCGCGATCGAGGCGGGCAGCACGCCGGTGCCGGGCCGGCGCGGGTCCTGGATGGTCGCCAGCGACAGCCACAGCATGAACGCGCGCACCACCGGGTGCTCGAACCGCCGGTGGATCACGTCCCACGCGTTGCCGGCCCGGGCGGCCAGGTAGGCAGCGCCGTTCGGGCCGAGCGGCAGCCCGGAGTTCCACCGACCGTGCTCGGCCGCCAGCCCGCCGGTCCACTGCTCGATCAGCTCGACGAACGCGCGGGCGTCCGGGCCGGACCAGCGGGCCAGCTCGTCCGCCGTGGCGGCCAGGTCCGGGCGCATGACGAGCAGGCCGCCGTCGTCCTGCGGCAGCACGACCGCGGGGTCGGTCGTGGCGTACCGCAGGCCGTACGTGGACAGCAGGCCGAGCTCGTCGTCGGCCAGCAGCGGGTTGGACTGGATCAGCACGTGCGCGCTGGAGCAGGAGTCGTGGGCGAAGCCGGGCAGGGTCAGCTCCTCGGTGACGGTGTTGCCGCCGACCATCTCGCGCGCCTCGAGCACGCAGACCTCGAGCCCCGCCGCGGCCAGGTATGCCGCGCAGACCAACCCGTTGTGCCCGGCACCGATCACGACGACATCGGTGCTGTCCGGCAGCGGCGCCATGGTGCCTCCCGTGGCTGCAGTCGATTGCAGCACTATGCCGCAGGAACTCGACCAGACACAAGCCAGAGCCTTGACATGAACAGCAATACATCCGGACACTGAGCGGGCAATCGTTTGCAGAAGGGCGGCGAGATGAGCGACTCGAACCTGTCGGTCGGCTGGATCGGCGCGGGGCGGATGGGCGCGGCGATGGCCGTCCGGCTGGCCCGCGCCGGGGTGAAGCCGCGGGTGTGGAACCGCACCCGGGCCAAGGCCGAGGCGATCGCCGACCAGGGCTGCGGCGTCGCCGACACGATCGCCGACCTGCGCGACAGCGACGTGGTGTTCACGATGGTGGCCACCCCGGCCGACCTCGAGCAGGTGCTGCTCGGCGAGGGCGGTCTGCTGGTCGATCCGGCGCACCTGCCCGGCGCGGTGGTCGACTGCTCGACCGTCTCGATCGAGTCCTCCGAGCGCATCCGGACCGAGTGCGCTGCCGCCGGCGTCGACTTCCTGGCCGCGCCGGTCAGCGGCAACGGCAAGGTCGTCGCCGCCGGCCGGCTGACCTTCGTCGTCTCCGGTCCGAAGGCGACCTACGACAAGGTCGCCCACCTGCTGGGCCACATGGGCAAGTCGGTGACGTACGTGGGGGAGGGCGACACCGCGCGGCTGGCCAAGATCTGCCACAACCTCATGCTCGGCGTGGTCGCGCAGACGATGGCGGAGATCACCGTGCTCGCCGAGAAGGGCGGGATGTCCCGGGCCGCGTTCCTGGAGTTCCTCAACGAGAGCGTGATGGGCTCGACGTTCACCCGCTACAAGTCGCCGGCATACGTGCACCTTGACTACACGCCGACGTTCACGCCGGTGCTGCTGCGCAAGGACTTCGACCTCGGCCTGGCCGCCGCCCGCGAGCTCGACGTGCCGATGCCGCTGGCCGCGGTCACCGCGCAACTGGTGCAGGCGACCGTCAGCGCCGGCCGGGTCGACGAGGACTTCGCGGTGCTGCTCGACCAGCAGGCCGCCGCGTCCGGCCTCGAGCTCGCGCCGGAGAACACCGCGGTCGACGACGGGCTCGGCGGGGGCCCGAAGTGACGTCGTCGAGCGCCCGCCCGCTGGCGGCGCCGGGACACACCGGCGTCGACTACGAGACCAGGGTCGACTTCGACCGGCTGCGCGAGCACCGGCTGGCCCGGGCCCGGCAGTCGCTGGAGGCCAGCGGCTGCGGCGCTTTCCTGCTGTTCGACTTCTACAACATCCGCTACACCACGCAGACCTGGATCGGCGGCGCGCTCGGCGACAAGATGACCCGCTACGCGCTGCTGACCCGGGACGGCGGCGGCCCCACGTTGTGGGACTTCGGCTCGGCCGCCCGGCACCACAAGCTCTATGCGCCCTGGCTGGCCGAGGACGACTGCCGGGCCGGCATGCTCGGCCTGCGCGGCGCGATCGCGCCGACCGCGGGGCTGATGGAGGACGCGGTCCGCGAGATCAAGGGCATGCTCACCGACGCCGGGCTGGCCGGGGAGCCGGTCGGGGTGGACATCGTCGAGCCGCCGTTCCTGTTCGAGATGCAGCGGCAGGGCCTGACCGTCGTGGACGCCCAGCAATACCTGCTGGACGCGCGGCAGCTCAAGTCGCCGGACGAGATCATGCTGCTGACCCAGGCGGCGGCGATGGTGGACGGCGTCTACCAGGACATCGTCGAGGTGCTCAAGCCGGGCGTCCGGGAGAACGAGATCGTCGCGCTGGCCAACAAGCGGCTCTACGAGATGGGCTCGGACCAGGTCGAGGCGATCAACGCGGTCTCCGGCGAGCGCTGCAACCCGCACCCGCACAACTTCTCCGACCGGCTGATCCGGCCGGGGGACCAGGCGTTCTTCGACATCATCCACTCCTACAACGGATATCGGACCTGCTACTACCGGACGTTCTCGGTGGGCAGCGCGACGGCGAGCCAGCGGGACGCGTACACGAAGGCACGGGAGTGGATGGACGCCGCGATCGCCGCGGTGAAGCCGGGCGTGGGCACCGACGAGATCGCGGCGGTGTGGCCGCGGGCGACCGAGTTCGGTTTCGAGAGCGAGATGGCCGCGTTCGGGCTGCAGTTCGGGCACGGTCTCGGGCTCGGCCTGCACGAGCGGCCGATCATCTCCCGGCTGAACAGCATGCGCGAGCCCATCGAGCTGCAAGCCGGGATGGTCTTCGCGCTGGAGACGTACTGCCCGGCCGACGACGGCTTCTCGGCCGCCAGGATCGAGGAAGAGGTCGTCGTCACGGCGGACGGCCCACGGATACTGACCTTGTTCCCCGCACAGGACCTGGTGGTCGCGAACCCGTTCTAGGAGGAGCCATGGCCGACACTCCCACCGACCTCTTCCTCGGCGGCAAGTGGGTGCCGGCCTCGTCCGGCGGCCGGTTCGACGTGTACGACCCGTCCACCGGGGAGGTCATCGCCGCGGTCGCCGACGGCACCGTGGAGGATGCGATCGCCGCGGTCGACGCCGCGGACGCCGCCGCCGCGGGGTGGGCCGCGACCGCGCCCCGGGCCCGGGCGGAGATCCTGCGCAGCGCGTTCGAGCTGATGACCGCGCGCAAGGACGAGCTGGCCCGGCTCATCTCGCTGGAGAACGGCAAGGCGCTCACCGACGCCGCCGGCGAGGTCGCGTACGCGGCCGAGTTCTTCCGGTGGTACTCGGAGGAGGCCGTCCGGGCCGAGGGAACGGTCATGACCGCGCCGTCCGGGGCGAACCGGATCCTGGTCGTGCAGCAGCCGGTCGGCATCGCGGTGCTGGTGACGCCGTGGAACTTCCCGGCCGCGATGGCCACCCGCAAGATCGGCCCGGCGCTCGCGGCCGGCTGCACCTGCATCCTCAAGCCGGCCAGCGACACCCCGCTGACCGCGCTGGCGATGGCGGCGATCCTGGCCGAGGCGGGCGTCCCCGACGGAGTGGTCAACGTGCTGCCCTCGCGCAGCTCCGGCAAGGTCGTCTCCGCGATGCTGCACGACCCGCGGGTGCGCAAGGTGTCGTTCACCGGCTCCACCGAGGTCGGCCGGGTGCTGCTGGCCGAGGCGGCCGACCAGGTCGTCAACACCTCGATGGAGCTCGGCGGCAACGCGCCGTTCCTGGTCTTCGCCGACGCCGACCTCGAGGCCGCGCTGGACGGCGCGATGGTCGCGAAGATGCGCAACGCCGGCGAGGCCTGCACGGCCGCGAACCGCTTCTACGTCGAGGCCTCGGTCGCGCCGGAGTTCTCCCGCCGGCTGGCCGAGCGGATGGCCGCGCTGCGGGTCGGTCCCGGCGTCGACGAGCAGACCGAGGTCGGCCCGCTGGTCAACGAGGACGCGGTGGCCAAGGTCGACGAGCTGGTCACGGCAGCGGTCGCGGACGGAGCGGCCGCGATCACCGGTGGCACCCGGCCGGACGGCACGGGGTGGTACTACCCGCCGACCGTGCTCTCGGACGTGCGGCCGGCGTCCGCGATCCTCCGCGAGGAGATCTTCGGCCCGGTCGCGCCGATCGTCACGTTCACCGACGAGGCCGAGGCGATCCGGCTGGCGAACGACACCGAGTTCGGCCTCGTCGCCTACCTCTACACCGGCGACCTGGCCCGCGGGCTGCGGGTCAGCGAGGCGCTGGAGGCCGGCATGATCGGCCTCAACCGCGGGCTGGTCAGCGACCCGGCCGCGCCGTTCGGCGGCGTGAAGCAGAGCGGGATCGGCCGCGAGGGCGGCCACGAGGGCATGCTCGACTACCTCGAGTCGAAGTACATCGCCGTCAGCTGGTGACGCCGGTCCGGCGGGGCTGCCCGACCCGAGCGCGGTCGGGTACGGTCCGCGGCGTACCGGCACCGGTCATCGGAGGTCACATGGCCAGCACCGCACCGCTCCGGATCCGCCTGATGCTGCGCGTGTTCGCCGTCCTGTCGGTCGGCCTCGTGGTCGCGGCCGGAACGGCGACCGCCGCCTCCGCCGGGCCGCCGCCGCAGGCGGAGCGGCGGGTCCCGGTCATGTCGTACAACCTCTACCTCGGGGCGGACCTGCAGCCGCTGTTCACCGCCACCCCGGCGACGATCAGCACGCTGGCGCAGGCGGTGTGGGATCACGTCCGGCAGGTCGACTTCCCGGCCCGGGCGGCGGCGATCGCCCGCCTGGTGGACGAGTCGGACCCGACGGTGATCGGTCTGCAGGAGGTCGCGCTCTGGGAGCGCGGGCCGTCCCCGGATGCGCTGGCGCCGGCCCTCGACTACGAGCAGATCCTGCTCGACGCGCTGGCCGCCCGTGGCGAGCACTACCGGGCGGCGTCGGTCAGCCGCAACTTCCAGAGCCCGCCGGTGCCGCTGTCCTCCGGCGGCGTCGCCCGGTTCACCGACCGGGACGTGATTCTGGTCCGCGCCGGCGAGCCGGCATCGGTGGTGAGGGTCTCCAACCCCCGGTCCGGGCTGTACCAGGCGCGGATCCCGCTGCCCAACCCGCTGCTCGGCAACCTGCCGATCGTCCGCGGCTGGGCGTCGGTGGACGTCAAGGTGCGCGGCAAGTCCTTCCGGTTCGTCGACACCCACCTCGAGGCGTTCAGCGCCGCGGTGCGGGCGCTGCAGGCGGTCGAGTTGTCGCAGCTGCTTGCCGACGCGCCGCTGCCCGTGGTGCTCGTCGGCGACCTCAACTCGGAGCCGACCGACGCCGCCGGCGCGTACGGGATCCTCACCGGCGCGGTTGGTCTCGAGGACGCCTGGGTGGACGTGCACGGGCCGGCCGGCGGCAACACCTCCGGTCAGACCGACGACCTGAACCTGCCGGAGTCGCGGATCGACCACCGCATCGACTACGTGCTCTACCAACCCGGCGCGCTCGACGCGGTCGCCGCCGGCGTCGTCGGCGACCAGCAGGCGGACCGGACGCCGCCGTTGCCGGGAGCGCCGTTCGGTCTCTGGCCCTCCGACCACGCCGGCGTGGTGGCGACCCTGCACCTGGCCCGCCCCTGACGGGGCCGCTCCTAGTGTCCCGCGCCGGGGATCCGTGGGGTAAGTCGTAGACTCGGTGGGTGGCGCGGACGGGGCGGCCGAAGGCCGTGTTGGAGTTGGCTGAGGGTGAGCGGGATCAGCTGCTGCGCTGGTCGCGGCGGGCGACGTCGGCGCAGTCGCTGGCGTTGCGGTCGAGGATCGTGTTGGCCTGCGCGGATGGTCTGGACAACAAGCAGGTCGCGGCCAAGCTCGGGATCGTGCCGGCGACGGTGGGTAAGTGGCGGCGGCGTTTCGTGGAGCGGCGTATGGACGGGCTGCTCGACGAGCCGCGTCCGGGTGGGCCGCGCTCGATCAGCGATGAGCAGATCGAGGCGGTGATCGTGGCGACGCTGGAGCGGACCCCGAAGGATGCCACGCATTGGTCGCGGGCCTCGATGGCCGCCGAGACCGGGCTGTCGCGTTCGACGATCGGGCGGATCTGGCGGGAGTTCCGGCTCAAACCTCACCTGGTCGAGACGTTCAAGCTCTCCAGCGATCCGCTGTTCATCGAGAAGGTCCGTGATGTGGTCGGGCTCTACCTGGACCCGCCCGAGCGGGCGCTGGTGCTGTGCGTGGATGAGAAGAGCGGTATCCAGGCGTTGGACCGCTCCGCGCCGGTGCTACCGATGATGCCGGGCATGCCCGAACGACGCACCCATGACTACGTGCGCTCGGGCACCACGACCCTGTTCGCCGCGCTGGATGTCGCCTCCGGTCAGGTGATCGGCTCGCTGCACCGCCGGCACCGGGCCCTCGAGTTCCGCAAATTCCTGACCAAGATCGACACCGAGGTACCCGACGAGCTCGACGTGCACCTGGTCTGCGACAACCTGTCCACCCACAAGACCCCGGCGATCACGCGCTGGCTCGACGCGCACCCCCGCTTCCACCTGCACTTCACCCCGACCAGCTCGTCCTGGCTGAACCAGGTCGAACGCTGGTTCGGGCTGCTCACCGACAAGCAGCTACGCCGCGGCGCCCACAAATCCCTTCCGGCACTGGAGAAAGACATCCGCACCTGGGTCATCACCTGGAACGAGAACCCGCGACCGTTCGTCTGGCTCAAGACCGCCGACGAAATCTTCGAACGACTCAACACATATCTTCAACGGATTCCCGGCGCAGGACACTAGTCTGGTGGTGTCCACAACGATTGATCGGCCGGCCTGCCGGGCGGTCGACGCTGGTGGGCAGCGTCCCACTGGGCGCGGATCTCCGCGCCGAGACGGCCTCGCTCCGGAACGACGAGTCCCTGTGCGCGCGCCCAGGAGCGAATGTCGGCGGTCGACGGCTCGGGCTGCGGGTCGATGCCCTCGGCGCCGTCGCCTCGGGTCTGCTCGGCATCGACGGCCGCGATCCGGGCCAACGCGGCCGACTCCGTCCGCGCCCAGGTGACCGCGGCGGCGAGCCAGCGGTAGGTCCACTCCTCGGCCAGCTTGCGGGTCTCGCAGAACACGATCGGCACGGTGGGCCACCGCACCTGCAGCTCGGCCAGTCCGTCGGCGACCAGCGCCGGGCGGATCCGATCGAGGGCAAACACCCGCGAGTACCGGTCCTCCACGACGACGGCCGCGCGCGGCAGCGCCGCCAGCTCGCCCAGCGCGTACCGCAGCCGCCCACCGGTCAGGCTGCCGACCAGGTCGGGTAGCGACTTCCGCTCGACCGCCGCGACCACCTCACCCTCGACCGCGACCGCGTAGTCCCCGCATGACAGCGCGCGGCGGACCGTACGCACCTGCTGTCCGGCGAACCGGTACGCGTACCGCTCGTGCGCGTCGACCACGATCTCCAGCTCGTCGATCCCGGCGGCCCGGGCGGTCGGCACGCGGACGTCCGGACGGGCCTGCTTGCGGGTGCGCGGGGACTGCCAGAACACCACGTCGCGACCCCTGGCCCGGGTGAACACGACCTGGGAGCGGCTCTCCCGGCTGCGGTCGGCGACGACGTCGATCGCCGCACCTCGACGAGAGCACGCTCGCAGCGGCACCCGCTCGACGATCTCCGGCCGCTCGGGCCAGTCGGCCATCGGGACCGGATGACAGTACAGCGCACCGGTCCGCGGCCACGTGCCCTTCGTCCGGAACAGCAGACCGTCGCCCAGCGGAAGCCGCAGCAGGAACGGTAAGGCACTGTCCGGATCCGGGTTCCGCGCAATGACCAACTCCACCTGCTGCAGTCTGCCTCAGCGGACCACGGCCTCGGCTGGGACTGCCCGACCTTGTGCTCACGCGGTTGCAGGCCCAGGTCGAGCAGGACCGGCACGCTCGGTCTGCCGGCGGCGGTGCCCGACCTGCCCGCGTTCCACCACCTGTCCCGGGCGCCGGTCGAGCGGTTCGGCCTGCTGCCCATGACGGCCCTTGTCGGGCTCGGGCTGCTCGCGGCCGCGGCCGGCGTCGCCGCCTTCTGACGCCGGGACCGGACCGGGGCTGACCGACCGACCCGGCTCTGCCCGTAGGGGACCAACGGCCCTGTCGCACCGAGCATGCCGGGGGTCACCGTGTGTCTCAGGATCGGAGCGGAACACGCCGGCGGAGTGCCCTCCCGCGACCCGGGGGAGGCGCGGTGGACCTTCTGCTCGACGGGCTCGGGCGCGATGGGCCGGCGCTGCTCGCGCTGGATGAGGCGCTCGCGCGGGCAGGCCCGGTCCGTCCGATCCTGCGGCCGTGGGTCGGCCCCCTGGCCGTCGTCGTCGGCGTCCTGCACCGTGCCGCTGCCTGAGCGCCGGGTCACCATGCTCGGACTCACCACGCTCCGGCATCGGCGGGTGCGGGTGTCGGTGCGGGGAGGTCGGCCGGGCGGAGTGACTCGAGGGTCTGGAGCAGGTCGTCGAGCGGCTGGTTCGGGGGCAGCACGATGGCCGGCATCTCGGCACCGGCGCGGTACCAGCGGTCCAGCCCGGCACGAGCCCGGGCGGCATCGCCGTGCACGGTCAGCTCGTCCAGCAGCACCTCGGCGCCGGCGGCCAGCCGGGCCGTGCCGCCGCGGGGTGGTGGGCCGGCGGCCACCACGAGGTCGGCTTCGGTGCCGAAGCCGGTCCGGCGCAGCGCGTCGCGGTAGAGCGGACCCATCCGGGTGAGGTAGAAGGCGACCCACCACGAGGCCTGCGCCGCCGCCTGGTCGGGATCGGCGGAGACCGCGACCGGCACCGCGGGACAGATCCGGGGAATCGCCTTGCCGGGCAGCCGGGCGGCGCCCTCGGCGAGCAGCTGGGCCGATCCGGCCAGGCCGGAGATCGGCAGCAGGAACGGGCTCCAGGAGTCGGCCAGCTCGCCGCTGAGCCGGACGGCCCGCGGGCCCAGCGCGGCCAGCTGGATCGGGATGCGATGCGCCGGCCTGACGGCAAGCTGGAGCGAGCGTGCCCGGCCGGCCGCGGACGGTTCCGGCTGCTGTCCGTCCAGCAGCCGGCGCACCTCCGTGGTGACCGTGGCGAGCCGGTCGATGGGTGCGGCGAACGGAACCTGGTGCAGACCTTCGGCCAGCTGGGGGCTGCCGGCGCCGAGGCCGAGCAGGAACCTGCCGTCGGACAAGCTGTCGAGGCTGGTCGCCAGCATGGCGATGGTGGCGGCGCTGCGGCCCCAGACGTTCAGCACGCCGGTGCCGACCTGGATGCGGGTGGTGCGCAGGGCGATCTCGGCCAGCAGCACGGAGGCGTCGTGTCCCCAGCCTTCGGCGACGAAGAACGCCGAGTAGCCGCACCGCTCGGCGTGGACGGCAACCTCGCGGATCACCTCGCGCCGGGTCTCCATCGGCGTGACGCCGACGGCGAGAGGGCGGGTTGGGGTCATCGGTCGACCTGCTTCCTGGCCAGGATCACCGTCGTCACTCCGGGGATCAGTGCCGTTGCGGGCTGGGGATCGAAGCCGGCCCGGCACAGCCGGCCGGACAGCTCGGCGGCTGAGAACGAGGTGGCGTCCGGCTGGTAGGCGAGGTATTGCAGGAACCAGAGTGCCGCCGCAACGGGACCCGGTCCGGCGTCGTCGAGCATGAAGTCGTGCACGACCAGCAGGCCGCCGGGTTCGAGGCAGTCGTTGGCCTTGGCGAGGACGGCCTCGACCTCGCTGCCGGGCTCTTCGTCGCCGAGGGCGCTGAGCAGGTAGGACATCAGGACGACGTGCTGTCCGGACGGCCACGGCGTGCCGACGGCGTCACCGCCGACCAGGTCGATCCGGTCCTGCATGGCCGCCTCGTCCCGATAGGCGCGAGCAACCTCCACCACCGCCGGGAAGTCCAGGATCGTGGCCCGCAGCGTCGGGAACCTGCGGCAGAGCGCGATCGAGAAGGCTCCGCTGCCGCCGCCGACGTCGAGCAGCCGGATCGCACCGGGTGAGCCCGCCGGCAGCCGATCCGGCACCACGCGGTCAGCCAGCACCCGCGCGGCCGCGAGTGACCCGACATGCTGGGCGGTGGTGAACGTCCGGGCATCGTCCGGCGCCGAGAGCAGTGCGCTCATCGTGTCGGAGCCGCTGCGGGTGCCGGCGATGCCGGCGTCGAGGTTCAGCATGGCCGGGTAGATCTGGCGCCCGACCTGCAGTCGGAAGTAGTCACCGAAGTCCTCGGCGCGGCCGCGGACCAGGTACCGGTCCGCAGCGGGCGCGTTGCCGAACGTGTCGCCGTCCCTCACCAGCAGGCCCAGTCCGGCCAGCGCGTGCAGCAGCGTGCGGAGCCGGCGCGCGGCGAGCCCGGTCCGGTCGGCGAGGTCGACCGGAGCCAGCGGGCCGTCGGCGAGGGCGGTGAAGACACCGATCTCCAGCGCCGCGAACAGCGCCTTGGACGCCATGAAGCCGTACGCGATCGCGGAGATGTCAGCGCGCGTGGCTGCGGGTGAGACGGATGTCGCCCGGCCTCCGTGGTCCATGGCGTTACTCTCGCTGCGGCGGGTTGCAGGCCGGTTGCAGCCGGGTCGGGGCGTCGTCCGGAGTGGGGACCGCGGTGGAGTTCGGGATCCTGGGACCGCTCGAGGTCACGTCGGGCGGCGTCCCCGTCCCCGTCGGCGGTTCCAAGCCGCGCGCCCTGCTGGCCGTGCTGCTGCTGCACCGGGACTCCGTCGTCTCGGCCGACCGGCTGGTCGCCGCCATGTGGGGGGACGACGCGCCCGCCGATGCCCTCTCCGGCCTGCGGACCTACGTCTCCCGGCTGCGGGCGGTGCTGGGCCGCGCCGGCGATGGCCCGCGGCTGCGGTTCCAGGCGCCCGGCTACCGGCTCTCCGTCACCGCGGAGGAGCTGGACGCCGCACGGTTCGAGCACCTCGTCGCCGAGGCCCGCGACTGCGCCGCCTCCGGTGACGACGACCGGGCCGCGCACCTGCTCGACGGCGCGCTGGCCCTGTGGCGCGGCCCGGTGCTGGCCGACCTCGAACCGGCCGCGCTGGACGTGCAGGCGGAGGTGGCCCGGCTGGAGGAGTTGCGGCTGGCGGCCCGGGAGCAGCGGGCCGAGTCCCTGCTGCGGCTCGGCCGCACCGACGAGGTCGTCGTCGAGCTGGCGGTCCTGGTCGGTCAGTTCCCCGCCCGGGAACGCCTGTCGGTGCTGCTGATGCGCGCCCTGTACCTGTCCGGCCGCCAGGCCGACGCGCTCGAGGTGTACCGGGACCTGCGCCGGTTCCTGTCCGACGAGCTCGGCATCGAGCCATCGTCGGCGACCCGGCTGGCGCACCAGCGACTGCTGGAGCAGGATCCGGCACTCGCGCCGGTCGGGGCGGCGACCAACCTGCCGCGCCGGCACACCAGCTTCGTCGGGCGGGCCGACCAGGTCGCCCTGGTGGCCGCGGCGCTCCGCCGGACTCCACTGGTCACGTTGACCGGGACCGGCGGGGTCGGCAAGTCACGGCTGGCCGCGGAGGTTGCGCGGCACGAGTCGGCCCGGTTCCCGGACGGAGTGTGGTGGTGTGAGCTGGCACCCCTGGCGGACGGCAGCCCGGTCGGCCATTCCGTGGCGGCCGCGCTGCGCGTCCGCGACCGGCACGGGCTGACGATCGAGCAGACCGTGATCGAGTATCTGCGCGGGCGGCAGCTGTTGCTGGTGCTGGACAACTGCGAGCACGTGCTCGACGACGCCGCCCGGCTCGCCCAGGCGATCGTCGCGCACTGCCCGGGAGTCGCGGTGCTCGCCACCAGCCGGGAGATGCTGGGGGTCGGTGGCGAGCAGGTCTGGCCGGTGCCGCCGCTGCCGGTCGACGAGGCGACCGTCCTGTTCGTCGAGCGGGCCAGATCGAGCCGCCCCGACGTCCCGGACGTCGCCGCGGACGACGGCGTGGTGGCCGAGCTCTGCCGCCGCCTGGACGGGCTGCCGCTGGCGATCGAGCTGGCCGCCGCCAGGATCAGGGCGATGAGCCCGGCGGAGGTCGCGGACCGGCTGGGGGACGCGCAGCTGCTGGCCGGCGGCCCCCGGGACGCCGAGCCCCGGCACCAGAGCCTGACCGCGGCGATCGACTGGTCGTACCGGCTGCTGTCCGGGCCCGAACAGGAGATGTTCGCCCGGCTGTCGGTGTTCTCCGGCGGCGCCGACCTCGCCGCGGTGCACGCTGTGTGCGCCGAGCCCTGCACCTCGGAGTCCCAGACCCTGGACCTGCTCACGGCGCTACTGGACAAGTCGCTGGTGACCGCGATCAGCGCCCCGGGCGGCACCCGCTACCAGATGCTGGAGACGCTGCGCTCCTACGGGCAACAGCAGCTGCCGCACGACGGCGTCCTCGGGCGCCGGCACGCGGACTACTACGTCGAGCTGGCCGAGCTGGCCGCCCGCGGCGTGCTGGGCCCGGACGAGCGGAGGTGGAGAGACCAGACCGGGCCCGACTACGCGAACCTGCGGGCGGCCTTCGAACGGGCGCTCGCCGACCGCGACGCCGACCTCGCCCTCCGGCTGGTCAGCTCGCTGCCCGAGGTGACCCAGATCCGCGTCGGCTACGAGGCCGCCGACTGGGCCGAGACCGCACTCGACCTGGCCGGAGAGGATCACCCGCTGTTCGTCGCGGCGGTCGGGGCCGCCGCTCGCGGCGCCTGGAACCGCGGCGACTTCGCCCGGGCCAGGGCGCTGGCCGCCCGGGCGGCCGGGAGAGCACCCACCGGCGTCATCGCTCGTACCGGCTATCCCGCGGACGTCGTGGCCGACGTTGCCCTCTACGAGGGCGACGTCGACACCGCGCTTGCCCACTACACCGCCCAGGTGGAGCTCGCCCGCCGGGACGGGAACCCGATCCGGCTGGTCTGGACGCTCTACTACGTCGCCATCTGCTATGCCGTACGCCGGGAACCGGAGCTGGGTCGCCCGGCGGCCGAGGAGTCCTTCGTCGTGGCCGAGGCGACGGCCAATCCCACCGCGCGATCCATGGCCCGTTACGCGCTCGGACTGGTGCTCAAGAAGTCCGACCCGGCCAGGGCGTTGGAGCTGTTCGACCGGGCCGCGGAGCTGGCGGCCTCGGTGGCCAACTTCTGGTGGGAAGGCATCGCGCTGATGGAGGCGGCGGTCACCCGGGGCGTGCACGGCGACGAGCGGGCCGCGGCGCGGGCATTCACCGTCGTGCTCGAGCACTGGGAACGGGTCGGCGACCAGACACAGCAGTGGCTCAACTTGCGCTACATCGTCCGGCTGCTGGTGCGGCTCGGAGCCGACGCAGACGCCATCACGCTGCATCACTGCCTGCTCGCGCACGGGAAACCGTCCCCGTTGGAGCCGGCGCAGGCCGCCCGGCTCGGCGACGGGCCCGACGGACCGCTGCACGCGGCCGCGGCCCGGGAGGGGGCGCGGCTCACCGCGGCCGAGGCGGTCCGTCGAGCCCGCAGCGCGCTGCACGACTACACCTGACTCGCGCGCGCTCCCGGACCGATGCCCGGCCCGCAGGCCGCCTGCAACGCCGCTGCAACTCCCCCGGCGGACCCTCGGAACCCATGCGGCTCGAGGACGAGCGGCACCCACACGGAGGAGAGCGTCGTGCCACTGATCAACGTGAAAGTCATCGAAGGGGTCTTCGACAGCGAGCAGAAGCAGCAGATCGTCCGTTCGCTGACCGAGGCGATGGTGGCGATCGAGGGGGAGAACATGCGCTCGGTGACCTGGTGCGTCGTCGAGGAGGTCGACAGCGGCGACTGGGGCATCGGCGGCAAGCCCGTCACCACGAGCGACGTCAAGGCGCTCGCGACCGGAGTGCCGGTGGGCTGACCCGAGCGGAGCGGCGTGGCGGGTCGGCCGGCCCTCGGGGTCGGCCGGGCCGCCGCCAGCCGTGGCTCATGGTCCTGCTGAGCACCCGCCGCTGTCTCGGCCGCCCGCGCCTGTGCGAGGCTGCCCCCCGACAGGAGGGCGCCATGACCGTTCTACTGGCCTACATCCACACACCTGATGGTGAGGCCGCCGCGGCCGCTGCCGTCGACCAGGCGCGATGGCGGGCGACCAAAGCGGTGGTGGTCAACGTGACGCGACCGGCCGTCGAGGTCGGCTCTCCGCTGTCCGCCGAGCGGTGGCTGGATGCGGTGGCCGCCCTCTTCGAGAGGGCCGGAGTCGAGGTCGAGATCCGTCAGCTGCCGGCGAGCCCGGACCGCGCCGGCGCGATCCTGGCGGCGACGTCCGAGATCCAGCCGGAGCTGGTCGTGATCGGGATGCGCAAGCGCAACCCCGTGGGCGAGCTCATCATCGGAAGCACGACGCAGCGCATCCTGCGAGGTGCCGAGTGCCCCGTGCTCGTGGTCAAGGCACCGACCAGCTGACCCGTACCACCCCGTCCGGGCACCGTGCAGGCCGACCACGTCGGCGACCCAGCGGGGTGAGCGGGGTCCCTTAGCATCGCGGCATCGCGGCAGCCGAGCAGTCCCGCCGGGAACGGTTCGATCAGCCTCGGACGATCGCGACCGGACAGTCCGCGTGGCGCATCAGGTGCCGGCTGACCGAGCCGAGGAAGACGCCGCTCAGCGTGCCGTGGCCGCGGGAGCCGACCACCGCCAGGCCCGCCCGGGAGCTGGCCTCGATCAGGGCACGGGCCGCGCCGCCCGGGACGGCAACCCGCCGGACGGGCAGGTCCGGGTAGCGGTCGGTCCACTGCCGCAAGGCGTCGTCGAGGCGGGCTCGCGCAGCATGCTCCACCCCGTCGACGTCGACCACGGGCAGCCCCGGCGAACCCACTGCCGGTCGGACCCACTCCGGCTCGGCCGCGGAGAGCGCGACCAGTTCCACCCCGCGTCGAGCCGCGGCGGCGAAGGCGAAGCCGACGGCCGCCTGGTTCGCGGCCGAGCCGTCCACGCCGACGAGCACCGGCAGGTCCGGCGACGCTTCCCCGCGGACGACCACCACCGGGCAGTCGGCGCGGCCGGCCACGTGCTCGCTCACCGACCCGACGAGCAGGCCGACGAAGGCCCCGAGCCCGCGGGCGCCGACGACCAGCAGCTCTGCCTCGCGCGCTCTGACCAGGAGCTGATACGCCGGATCCCCCCGCAGCACGTCGCCGGCCACGGCGACCTCCGCGGTCGTGTCCGTCGCCACCCGGATCGCCCGCCGGAGGACGTCGTCCGCCGGTATCAGGACGAGCTGCTGCCCGTCCCACAGCATCGGCTGCTCGTCGGTTCCGGCGACCGCGACGCAGCACACGGTCAGGCCGGCGGCACGCATCGCCGCCTCCTGCGCGGCCCAGCGAACGGCCCGCAGGCTCGGCTCGGACCCGTCCGCACCGACCACGACAGCTCCGGCGGTTGCTTCCTCCACGGTCAGCGTCACCCTCTCCTCGGCCGATCACATCGTGCCAGGACCGTAGAGCCGGGACCGGACGCCTGGCCGCTCGGCGCGGCGATGCCAGCAGGACGACCCGGCCGCTCTCGGCCGTCCGTCAGCCCGGGGGCTCGACGGGCGGTCGCACCGGCAGTCGGCGGGTCCGCCGGGACGGGTAGCGCGAGTAGCCCAGCCGTACCAGCAACTGCGGCGCGCCGGTGTCCAGCAGCCCGCGCAGCTCGGCGCGCAGTTCCCGCACCTCGATGGGCTGGTTGAGGAACGACACCGCCACCCCGTCCGCGGTGGTCGTGAGCAGCATCCGCTGCAGCGCCTGGCCGGCGCGGAGCCAGTCGACCGGTTCGTCGCCGGCGGTGTGCAGCACGGCCAGCGTGCTGCGCTCGACCAGCCGCTCCATACCGGCCCGCTCGCCCGGCGCGAGCCGGTCCTGCCCGCTCAGGACGGGCATCGGGTACGGCGAAGCCAGCCAGGACCCGACCGACGTGCCGGTCGCCGGCTCCGGATCGTCGCTGAGCCACCGGACGAACTCCCGCCGGACCTCCGGCGAGTGGGCCTCGTCCTCGACACCGCGCACCACGAGCGCGGCGATGGCCGGCCGCTCGGTCGAACGGTCGATCAAGCGCAGCGCCACGGACTCCTGCTCCACCGCCGCGACGAGCCGGCGCAGCACCGGAGCGGGCAGCGGCTGCGGCCGGTAGTCGGCGCGATTGGTGTGCCGCCAGTGCACCATCTCGTAGAGCCGCCGGTCCTCCGGCCTGGGCGCCACCGGCGCCCCCCGCCGCACGGTGGCGACGTGCTCGGGATCCTCGGGCGTGGGGCACAGTCGGAGCACCGGGTCGAAGCCGAGGTTCGCGACGGCGAGCCGGAGGTTGAGGATCGCGGCGCCACAGGAGATGAGGCGTTGCCGGCCGTCGGGGTCGACGGCGGGCAGCGACCGCTTCGGGTCCGTCCAGACGTCCACCCGATCGGCCCCCACCGCGAACCGCCAGGGTTGCGAGTTGGCGATCGACGGCGCCGCACCGCCGACCTCCCGCAGCAGCGCCGCCTCGACCGGCCCGAACCCGGCACCGGCGGCAGGCGTGTCCGACACGGTTCCCTCCTCACGTCTCGAGGTGGTCCGGACCGGCCCCGTCACGGTAGGGGCCAGTCATGCACCGGAGCGCCGGCGCGGGCGAGCTCGACGTACCGGCGGGTCATCTCGCGCAGTGCCGCCGGACGGTCCAGCCCGTACCGCTCCTCCAACCGGCGCACGCTCACCGTCTGCCAGCGCGCACCCGTCTGCCCGGAGCGCACCCGCTGCGCCACCACCGACAGGTAGCGGTCGCGCTCGACCGGCGAGGTGCCCCAGGCGTCGAGGCCGTCCGCGGCGAGCGGGAGGAGCACGTCCCGGACCAGGCGCGCAACCGGGACGTCGACGCCATCCCACTGCAGGACGGCGTCCAGCCCGAGCCGGGCGGCCGCGTGCAGGTTGCGACCGGTCACCGGGAACGGCACGACCGACCACAGTGGACGGTCGGCGTCGGCGAGCGCGCGGATCAGTCCGAAGTAGAACGCGGCGTTCGCCACCATGTCGAGGGGAGTCGGTCCGCTCGGCAGCACCCGGTTCTCGATGCGCAGGTGCGGCCGGCCGTCCTGGACCTCGTACACCGGGCGGTTCCAGCGCCACACCGTGCCGTTGTGCAGGCGCAGCTCCCGCAGCGTCGGAACCGTCCCGGCGGACAGGCAGGCCAACGGGTCCTCCGCCAGCACGGTCGGAAGCAGCGGAGGCACCCGGCGGACTATCGAGTCGAAGAGCTCGACGACCCCGGTGGCCCACGCGTCGCCCAGCCAGGCCCGCGGCGGCGCGGCGCTGCGCACCGGTCGGGTGTCGAGGACCTGCTCGCACAGCGGCAGCCGTGTCTCCGGCCAGAGCTCCCGGCCGAGCAGGTACGGGGAGTTGGCGCCGATCGCCAGCTGGGCTCCGGTGGCCACCTGAGCGGCGTTGTAGTAGGCCGCGAACCGCTCCGGTGACACCCGCAGGTGCAGCTGCAGGCTGGTGGCGGCCGCCTCCGGCGCGATCGAGTCGGTGCTGAAGCGCAGGGTCTCCCGGCCGGCGATGTGCACGGCCACCGGTCGGTGCCGCTCGGCGCGCATCCGGCTGGCCAGCACCGCGTACCGGCTCGGCGAGGACAGCCGGTCCCGGGTCAGGTGGTCGGCGCCGAGCGTCGGCAGCGTGCCGATCGCGGCAAGCCGGACGCCGAGCGACTCGACCTCCCCGGTGCCCAGCAGCCCGGTGAGCCGCCGCTCGAAGGCGGTCAGCCCACCGGCGGCGAGCCGTTCCGGCGGCAGGTTGAGCTCGACGTTGAACCGACCCAGCTCGTGCTGCACATCCGGCCGGCCCAACCGGGCGAGCACAGCGTCGTTCACCGGCCGCGGGCGGCCCAGCGGATCGATCAGGTCAAGCTCGACCTCCATGCCCACCGTGTCCTCGTGCCCGGTGAACCAGCCGTCCCCGATCATCGCCGCCAGGGCGGTCACGGAGTCCTCCAGCCGGCGGCGGACCTCCTCGGTTCGCCCGACGACCAGCGCGGCGCCGTGCACTTCGTCGCCCATCGCCGCCTCCTTCCCAGCCGCGCTCACCTTGCGCCGGGGTGCTGCTCGCCACCAGTGCGGGAGGACCCGACGGTCAGGGACCTTCGCCTCTTCGCCTCTTCGACCGACTGGCAGCTGCGCGCCGGGACAGCACGCCGCGGGTCAGGTGCGGGTCAGGCGCAGGTGCCAGGCCTCCGGGCCGCGCTGCTCGTACGAGACCGCCATCGCGCCGCCCGTGCGGCGGGAGAGCTGGCGGAGCAGCGGGAGCGGGTCGTGCGGGGCGATGAGCAGGAGCGAGCCGCCGGCCGGGATCGCGTCGAAGGCGCCGATGACGGTGGCATGCCGGATGGCGTGCGGCACCGTGCGGACGTCCAGCTCGGGCATGTCTTCGTCGACCTCGTTGCAGCCGCAGCCGGCGGGCCCGTCAGCCTCGCCGCAGCCGCAGCCGGCGTGGCCCGCCGCGTGGGCTTCTGCGTGGCCGCAGCCGCAGCCGGCGTGGCCCGCCGCGTGGCCCGCTGCGTGGGCCTCTGCCTGGCCGCAGCCGCAGCCCGCGTGGCCTTCCTCGTGGTCGCCGAGTTGGTGGCCGCCATGCTCGCCGAGCAGCTCGTGCATGCCGGCGAGGATCCCGGTGAGGGAGACGGCCGGGTCGGCGGCGGCGGCGGGCAGGATCAGGTCGTTCTCCTTCGCCAGGTGGGAGTCGAACAGCACCCGCAAGGCGTGCGCGGCAGCCGCGACGCGCGGCGGCTCAGTGGCCTCGCCGAGGTCCCGGACGAGGCCTTCGAGCACCCGGTGTTCGGCGATCATGGCTTCGACCAGGAGCTTGGTCTGCAGCAACGCCGCGGCGGCCGGGTAGAGCGCGTCCTCCTCGGCCGCCGCGTGCGGCAGCAGCTGCTCGGTGCAGAAGTCGGCGGCGGCCGCACGCGCCTGGCCGAAGGCGGCGCTGTCCGCCGCCGCGACCATCCTCAGCAGGTGCTCGGCGTGGGCGGCGAGCCGGCCGGCCAGCTCGGCGTGGTGCTCGCGAACCGCCTCGACGGCTGCGGCGTCCTCGGCGGTGGACGCCAGGACGACGTTGGCCGGGCTGTCCGGTCGGGTGGTGGTGCTCACGACGCCTCCTCTGCGGCCAGCTCGCCTGGCCTCGGCACCGACAATTTACTACGGTCATGCCCGTGGAAAACAATGGCCGCCTCGGCCCGGCCCCGGTCCGGCCGGGCTCCGGCGCTGCGCCGCTGTCCCGGCCGCGGCTGGCGGTGCTGGAACGGCTCCGGCTACTCGGCCGCCCGGCGACCAGCAGCGACCTCGCCGCCGAGCTCGGCGCCCATCCGAACACCGTGCGCGAGCATCTCGACGCGCTGGTGGACCAGGGCCTGGTGATCCGGGAGCGCGGGCCGGCCCGCGGACGCGGCCGGCCGGCCTGGCGCTACGCGGCCGCTGAAGGGGAACCCGACCCCCGCGTCCGCGACTACGCCGGGCTGGCTACCGCACTCGCCGGTCACCTCGAACGGGTCAGCCCCGACCCGGCCGCCGACGGGCTCGAGGTCGGTCGGGAGTGGGGCCGCGAGCTGGCGACCGGCAGTTCCGCCGACTCCGCGGCAGCCGGCTCGGCGGGGCGGGCCCGGCACCGGGTCGTCGGCCTGCTGCGCGAGCTCGGGTTCGACCCGCAGGCCGACGCCAGGGCGACCACGGTCGCGTTGCGCCGCTGCCCGCTGCTGGACGCCGCCCGACGGCACCCGCAGGTGGTCTGCCAGGTGCACCTCGGCATCGTCCGCGGCGCGCTCGAGGTCTACCGCGGCGATCCGGAGCCGACCGCGCTGCTGCCGTTCGCCGAGCCCGGTGCCTGCCGCCTGCACCTGCGCACCGCGGCGGCCACGGATGGCTGACCGTCGGCGGCCGCCGGCCGCCCGGCTCGTGCTGCCGGGGCCAGGTGCTCGGGCTGGCACCCGCGCAGGGCGGGTACGTCGAGCTGACCTTCCCCGAGCCCGGGTCGTATCCGTTCGTCACGCACGCCATGGCGGACGCCGAGCGCGGCCTCCACGGCATCCTCCGCGTCACCCCCTGATCCGGCGCCTCCGCTCGGACTGACGCCGGACACTAGGAGCGGGCTTCGCAGGTGACCGGGCCGGGCGCGCTGGACTGCTGCGTCGCGACCTGGTTGCCGTCGACGGTGATCGTGCACTCCAGGGACGTCGCGGTGGCGGAGCGCACCAGGACCGTCACCTGCTGGCCCGGCGGAAGCGTGATCGTCTGCCGCCATGGCAGCGTCTGGTTGCTCCGGCGGGTCTGGCCCGACGGGGTCGTCAGCACGAGCGCGGCGTCGGCGGGGCTCCGCGGCGCCGTCGACGACCGCCGCGCGGGCGGCACCATGTGCCCCGCGCCGCCGTAGACGATCCCGGGCTGCTGCGGTGCCGCCGCCGGCCCGGCGCCGGACACCACGACCTGCACCGTTCGCTGCGGCGACGAGCGGTGCGACCAGGCGACCAGCACGGCGGCGAACGCCGCCAGCAGGACGATTGCCGCGACGGCCAGCGCGCGCGGCGAACGCAGCACCACGACCCATCCACGGCGACCGCGGCGGCGCGGTTCGGCATGGGCGGGTCAGCGGGACTCGAACGGGAGCGGGCCGCCGAGCGGGCGCAGGCCCAGCGCGGCGCCGATCGCCCGAGCCTCGGCGACCGCCGCGTCGGCCCGGCCGCGCGCACCGCGGGCGCGCAGCACGCCGGCCAGGGCGTGCTGGCCGAGCGCGACCCACGGCTCGGCGCCCAGCCGGCGGTGCGACCCGACCGCCGCGACCAGCTGCCGCTCGGCCTCGGCCCATTCGCCCAGGGTCGCCGCCAGCTGGCCGAGGTGGTACGCCGTGGCACCCTGGTAGCCGGTGCCCTCCAGCAGGTGCTGCTCCCGGTACGGGGACAGCTGCTCGAACAGCGCCGCGGCCAGCTCCCGGTCGCCGAGCAGCACCGCGGCCTTCGCGAACCCGATCGCCTTCGTGCGCCAGGACCGCATCCGGGTCGGGCCGGCGCGCATCTGGTCGAGCGAGCCGGCGACGATCGCCTTGGCCTCGTCGACCCGCCCGACCTCTCCGTACAGCCAGGCGAGCATCGGCTGCATCGGCAGCACCGGGTAGTCGGCCACGAGCCGCTCGACCGCACCGACGGACTCGGCCTCCTGCCCGCGCAGCCAGCGGATGATCGTGACCTGGTGCAGCGCGGCCGCGGTCGCGAGCAGGCCGCTGCCGCCGACCCCGAGCGCCTCGGCCTCCAGGGCCAGCCGCTCGCCGCCGGCGAGGTCGCCGCGGGCGATCGCCACCGTGGCCTCCATCGCCGTGCCGGCCCAGCGGACGAACGAGGTCGGCGCCGCCAGCACGGCGTCGTGCATCGCGGCCAGCGCCGGCAGGGCCTCGGCCGCCCGCCCGTCGGCCAGCGCGCAGTAGGCGTGCCAGTAGTGACCGACGAACCGCAGCGACGGCACGCCGCCGAGCTGGTCGGCCAGCTGGAGCAGCTCGGTCGCGGTCGTCTCCTCCTCCTGGACATAGGCGATCTCGCTGCCGAGCAGGCTCGTCCGGTCGACCAGCACGGCGGCGAACGTGCCAGGATCACCGACCCGGCGGGCGACGTCGACCGCCTCGCCGGACAGCGCCTCGACCTCCTCCGGCGAGCCGTCGATCGGCACCCACCGGGCCAGCCGGCTGAGCACCAGCGCCCGGGCCCGGCTGTCCCCCGGCCCGATCGCGTCGAGCGTCTGCCGCAGCAGCCGGGCCGGCACCGACCCGTCGCCGTCGAACCAGATCGTCGCCCCGCCGCCGATGCCGAGCGCGGCCGTCGTCATCCGCGGCACCGAACCGAGCGCGACCGCCAGCTCGAACGCGGCCACGAACGTGTCGGCGGCCTGGGAGACCCGGCCCAACCGCACCTGTGCCGAGCCGAGCTCGAGCAGCAGGTCGCAGCGGCGGTTCCGGTCGTCCGGCGCGACCAGCGCGAGGTGCTGCAGCGCCTGGGTGAGCAGCCGCACCGCCTCCGCGTAGGCGAACTGGCCCACCGCCCGCTCGGCGGCCTCGCTCGCGTACCCGACCGCCTTCTCCCCGGCCCGCACCCCCGGCTCCGACCCGCTGCCGGCGGCCGCGCCGAGGTGGCGGGCGAGCTGGCTGAGCCGGGCGTCCGGGTCGCCCGGCGGGAGCCGTTCCAGCGCCTCGCCGACCCGCAGGTGCAGCCGCGGCCGGCGGGCCGCCGGGATCCGGCCGTACAGGGCGTCGCGGAGGATGAGGTGGCTGAACCCGTACCGGCCGGGCACCCGCCGGGACGGCACCACCAGCCCGGCGCCGACCGCGACGTCGAGCGCGTCGAGCAGCGCCTCGTGCTCCAGGTCGGAGACCCGGGTCAGCACGGCGAGGTCGAAGTCGCGGCCGATCACCGCGGCCAGGTCGAGCGTGCCGGTGACAGCCGGGGCGAGCCGGGACAGCCGCTGCTCGAGCATGTGCCGGACGCCCTCCGGGACGCCTTCGAGCGCCTCCCGCACCGTGTCGGCGTGGTCGAGGCCGCCGGTCTCGGACAGGTGCCGGATCAGCTCGCCGAGCAGGAACGGGTTGCCGTCGGTACGGGCCAGCAGCATCGGCGCCAGGTCCGCCGGCGCCGGGGCGTGCTGCTGCGCGCCGACCAGCTGGTCGACCTCGCCGCGGCCGAGGCCGCCGAGCGCGAGCCGGCTGAAGCCGGGCTCGCGCTGCAGGTCGGCCATGGTGTCCGCGACCAGGCGCTGCGAGTCCTGGTCGGACCGGTAGGTGACCAGCAGCAGCAGCGGGACCTGCCGGGTGGACCGGGC
>Ga0207689_10001339_pt1 | contig 23713 bp, 19 predicted proteins | sample KBSMisM52_FD_184312 | JGI IMG/M metagenome (GOLD analysis project Ga0207689, IMG submission 184312) | Miscanthus rhizosphere microbial communities from Kellogg Biological Station, Michigan, USA - KBS Miscanthus M5-2 (SPAdes) (version 2) | ecosystem: Host-associated > Plants > Roots >... | reverse complement strand
CTCAACCCGCGCATGATCATGGCGTCGGTCAAGGGATTCGGCCCCGGCCCATACGAAGACTGCAAAGTCTACGAGAACATCGCGCAGTGTGCCGGTGGCTCAGCCTCGACGACCGGCTTCGATGACGGCCCGCCGCTCGTGACCGGCGCGCAGATCGGCGACAGCGGCACCGGATTGCATCTTGCGCTGGGTATCGTGGCGGCGTTGTATCAGCGCAACACCACCGGCCGCGGTCAGCGCGTGCTCGCCGCGATGCAGGATGGCGTGCTCAACCTGTGCCGCGTGAAGCTGCGCGACCAGCAGCGGCTCGCACGGACGCACGTGCTCGAGGAGTATCCGCAATACCCCAATGGCACGTTCGGCGATGCCGCCCCGCGGTCGGGGAACGCCTCCGGCGGCGGGCAGCCCGGATGGATTCTCAAGTGCAAGGGCTGGGAAACCGATCCCAACGCCTACATCTACTTCATCACGCAGGCCCCAGTCTGGGACGCCATCTGCAAAGTGATCGGCCGTGAAGAATGGTTGACCGATCCGCGGTACGCGACGCCGAAGGCGCGGCTGCCGCACCTGTCGGAAATCTTCGACGGCATCGAGGAATGGACGAAGACGAAGACCAAGTTCGAGGCGATGGACATTCTCAATCACGAGGACATCCCGTGCGGACCGATTCTCTCCATGAAGGAGATCGCGGACGAACCGTCGCTGCGCGCGACCGGCACGGTCGTCGAAGTCGATCACCCGAAGCGCGGGAAGTACCTCACGGTGGGCAATCCGATCAAGATGTCCGACAGTCCGGCCGACGTGAAGCGATCACCGCTGCTCGGGGAGCACACTGACGAAATCCTGGCAGAACTCGGCTACGCCGCGGATCAGATCGCCGCTTTGCGCGCCGACAAAGTCATCTGAACCTTCGAAAGGCTCTGGGAACCACGATGATCGACACGAGGACCCTCAACCGGACGGAAGTCCGAAGTGTGCTGGACGCCGTCAAAGCCGAAGGCCGCACCGCGCTCACCGCCCCAGAAGGCAAGGTGGTGTGCGAGGCGTACGGGATTGCCGTTCCCAGGGAAGGCGTCGCGACGTCGGCCGCCGACGCCGCGGCGCTCGCCACGGCGATGGGATTTCCGGTCGTACTCAAGATCGTCTCGCCGGATATTCTCCACAAGACCGAGGCGGGAGGCGTGCTGGTCGGCGTGAAGAACGCCGACGATGTTCAAAAGGGCTACGACACCCTCATCGCCAACGCGAAGAAGTACAACGCGACGGCGAACATTCTTGGCGTTCAGGTGCAGCAGATGCTCACCGGCGGCCAGGAGGTGATTGTCGGCGCGGTCACCGACCCCGTCTTCGGCAAGCTGGTCGCCTTCGGCCTGGGCGGCGTCCTGGTCGAAGTGCTCAAGGACATCACGTTCCGTCTGGCGCCGGCGTCGGCGGACGACGCATTGTCGATGCTCGACGGCATCAAGGCGGCGCAGATCCTCAAGGGCGTGCGCGGCGCGGATCCGGTCAATCGCGACGCGCTCGCGACGATGATCCAGAGCGTGTCTCAGCTCGTCTCCGACTATCCCGAAATTGCGGAGATGGACCTGAACCCGGTCTTCGCCACCAAGGACGGCGCCATCGCAGCCGACGTCCGGATCGTCGTCAACTTTTCGCCGGCGCCGGCTCGGTTCCGTCCGAAGCACGAGGACATCGTGCGCGACATGAACCGCATCATGAAGCCGAAGGCGGTCGCCGTCATCGGCGCCTCGGCAGAGGCCGGCAAGATCGGCAACTCGGTGATGAAGAACCTGATCAACGGCGGCTACAAGGGGGAGATCTACCCGATCAACCCGTCCGCCGACGAGATCATGGGCCTGAAGGCGTACAAGAGCGTCAAGGACGTTCCTGGCGACATCGATGTTGCCGTCTTCGCGATCCCGGCGAAGTTCGTCGCGTCAGCGGTGGCCGAGTGCGGCGAGAAGAAGATTCCCGGCGCCGTCCTCATTCCGTCGGGTTTTGCCGAGACCGGCAATGTCGAGGGCCAGAAGGAACTGGTCGCCGTCGCCCAGAAGTACGGCGTCCGCCTGATGGGCCCGAACATCTACGGCTTCTACTACACGTGGAGCAACCTCTGCGCGACGTTCTGTACGGCGTACGACGTCAAGGGCCACGCGGCGCTGTCGTCGCAGTCGGGCGGTATCGGGATGGCCATCATCGGCTTCTCCCGCTCGGCGAAGATGGGCGTCTCGGCCATCGTCGGCCTGGGAAACAAGTCGGATATCGATGAAGACGACCTGCTGACGTTCTTTGAGCAGGACGACAACACGCACATCATCGCGCAGCACTGCGAGGACCTGAAGGACGGCCGTGCCTTCGCCGAAGTGGCCAGGCGCGTGTCGAAGAAGAAGCCAATCGTCGTGCTGAAGGCCGGGCGCACCTCACTGGGGGCCAAGGCCGCCAGTTCGCACACGGGCGCGCTCGCGGGCAACGACAAGATCTATGACGACGTGCTCAGGCAGTCCGGCGTGATTCGCGCGCGCTCGTTGCGCGAGATGCTCGAATTTGCCCGCGCGCTTCCGATCCTCCCGACACCGAAGGGCGACAACATCGTCATCATCACCGGGGCCGGTGGCTCCGGCGTCCTCTTGTCGGATGCGGTGGTGGACAACGGCCTGTCGCTCATGGCGTTTCCGCCGGACCTCGACGCGGCGTTCAAGAAGTTCATTCCGCCCTTTGGCGCATCCGGCAACCCGGTCGATATTACCGGCGGCGAGCCGCCGAAGACCTACCAGAACACCGTCCGTTTCGCGCTCGAGGATCCGCGGATCCACTCGCTCATCCTCGGCTATTGGCACACGATCGTCACGCCGCCGATGGTCTTTGCAAAGCTGCTCGCCGAGATCGTCGAAGAGATGCGGGCGAAGGGTATCGACAAGCCGGTCGTCGTGTCGCTGGCGGGGGATGTGGAGGTGGAAGAGGCGTCCGAGTATCTCTTCGCACACCAGATTCCGGCCTATCCCTATTCCACGGAGATCCCCGTAGACGTGCTCGGCGCCAAGTACAAGTGGGCGCGCGGTGCCGGATTGCTCTGACGGGACGAACCTAGTCGACGCCGTCTTCCTTTGCGGCTTGCTGGGCGCGCTTGTCGTTCGGGTACCAGTAGTGGAGGTGACAGCTCTCACAGGCCTTGTCCACCTCTCCCAGCTTCGCGAACAGATCCTTCTTGTCTCGTGCATCGATCGCCTTGAGCGCGAGAAGGGCTGAATCCTGGAGCCGTCGTGCGCGGCGGACGAATGCGTCGCGATCGTCGTCGATCAGTTTCTGAATCTGCTCGGGGCCGAGTTCGACCTCCGGATATTCCGGCTTCTCACCGGGCTTGGCGACTTTACGGCCCGGCGCCACCAGCAGGTTCGGCGCTTCCACCAGCATCAGGGCGCGACGCCGCACTTCCTTCCACTCGTCGTCGGTCTTCGGCGTCTTGTCGATGATGCCCGTTTCGTCCACGATTTCGACGATGTTGTCGAAGAGGTATTCGGCGTTGGGGTCGACCATGGCGTCCATCAGGTCCTTGATGGTGGCCGTCGTGGCGAGCTCGGGAGCGTTGGGGACCGATCGACTACATCCGCCCGCGACGCACAGCAGCGTCGCGATCGCCGTCCAGTAAGTTCTCATGCGGTATTGTCCCAGAGTCGCGCGTCGCCTGCAGCCGCGCCACCAGCTCGGGACGTAGAACGTTGCGCGATTGCCCTTCAAGGGCTGATCAGGGGCGAGACCGAGCGGCCTGAAGACGACGTGGCGGATGAGCGTGAAAAGCGGAAGTCTTCTTCCGGCTCTCCGAGATGTGAAGGACTCCAATCTGTCACCGGGTCAGAGCCGGTATTGGTCAGCCCGAGCGGCGCGACGGAGTCGGCGACCGCAGACGCTGCCGAGCCGATGTTGAATCGCGTGGCCGGCGTGACGGGCGCCCGCGCCGCGACGTCCCTCCATCCGAACCCTTCCGCCCACACGACGGTGCCGCCCGCACCGACCGCGACGGACACCCCTGGCAGGTTTTGCTCCACGATGGCCGCCTGCACCAGTTGCCGTGCGCGTTCGACGGCCACCGCATATTGCGGCGGCGGCGCCGAGTCGACGACGGATGGCACCCCCTGCGACCCGGGGAAGAGAGGCGCGGTCACCACCACCTGATGGAGCACAAATGCCAGGAATGCGGCGACGGCCACGCCGACGGCAAACGCGGTGCGGGCCGCCCACACCGGGAGCCGGTTGCGCGCCGCCCCGATGCCGAGCACCACTCCGGCCAATATCAGCAGCAGGCCGCCGACCGCGGCTCCTGGCGCGTCGTCGGCGTCGGCCACATAGATTCCGATGGCCGCGATGGCCAGTCCGAGAGCGATAAGGGCGAATGTCTTCACGGGGTTCATCACAGCGTTGGTCATGCCCGCAGTGTGACGGAGCCCCGGCCGCGAAGTCCTCACCAAACCGTGAGCGACCGCTGAGATGTGAGTGAAATGCCGCCGAAAACCTCCTACTTCCGCACCTCGTACCGGAGCGCCACGATGCCGCTCTTGTATGCGGTCGCTTCGAGAAGGTGCAGGGCGACATCCTTGTCGAGGCCCTCGAAGAACGAGATGCCCTCGCCAATCAGCATGGGTACGATTGAATAGCGCACTTCGTCCGCGAGGCGGAGGCGAATGCACTCGGCGGACACGGCACCACCGCCGACAAACCAGATGCTGCCGAAATGGGGCTTCAATCGCTCGCCCACCAGGCGCCCGAGGTCGCCCGAATAGAACTCCACGGAGCTCCTCGTCTTCGGCAGCGTGCGGCGGCTCAGGACGAAGGTCGGCTTGTCGCCGTAGGACCACCCGAGACCCCTGGCCTCGAAGTCCAACGCCGTCTCATAGGTGCGTGACCCCATGACGTAGCAGTCGATCGTGTTGAGGAAGGCTGCGACCAATTCCGGAGTCAGCGTGGCTCCGTTCTCGAAGCTGTCAGACGTTTCGAGCCAGTCCACGCGTCCGTCTCGTCTCGCAATGAAGCCGTCGAGGCTCGCGGCCATGTGGATCGTGACCCTGGATTCTCCGCTCTCCATCGTCCCCTCGCGTTGCGATAAAACTAAACACGTGTTTAGATATTGTCAAGGGCCATGAGTCCACGACGGCGGAAGGCCGAGGACGGCGACGTGTTCGCGGCATTGGTGCGCGTCATGCAGCGCCGTAGCCCCGCGGAGCTGACGCTGCGCGAGATCGCGGCAGAAGCGGGTGTCACCGCCGGCGCGCTGATCCAGCGGTTCGGCTCGAAGCGGACGATGTTGCTGGCCCATGCCCGACATGCCGCGGCCACCGGCGACATCGGTGTGGCCGTGCCCCAGTCACTGGCCACATCGCCACTCGAGACGCTGCGCAACGTTACGGCCGTGCACGCCCAGCTCGCCAGCTCACCCCGTGCGGCCCTGCGGAATCTGGCCTATCTTCACAACGACCTGGCCGATCCGGTCCTGCATCGTCATTTGCTGCGTATGTCGCGAGCCGCACGCGTGCACTACGAACAGCTCGTCGTTGCCGCTGTGGCCGCCGGTGAACTTCGAGGCGACACCAACGCCCAGGTGCTCGCTCGGGCAATCGAGGTCACGCTGGGCGGGTCGTTCCTGAACTGGACGGTCTATCGGGAAGGCTCTGCTGCGGATTGGCTGCGCGAGGATCTGGAAACGACGCTTCGGCCATATCTGGTCCGACGCAAGAAGCGCGTAAGACGATGATTGGGTGAGCGCCTCCATGACCAGCAACCTCGTCTCGATCAGACCGAACTTCATCGTGAGAGACCTGCAGGCCTCGATCGACTTCTATCGCGAGCGTCTCGGTTTTCAGCTCGACTTCCAGGGGCCGGACGACGGCCCGTTCTGGGCCGGAGTGAGCCGGGATGGAATCGGGATCATGCTCAAGGCCGTGGCGACGGACGTGCTGCCCTGTCCAAACCACACCCGGCACGCGTGGGCCCCCGCGGACGCGCACATCTACAGCGCGGACCCTGATGCGCTCTTCGACGAGTTCCGCCGCCGCGGGGTCTCGTTCGTGAAGGAACTGTCGTTCATCGAAGACGGGCTGTGGGGATTCCAGGTCACCGATGCGGACGGGTATCTCCTTGTCTTCTTTCAGCTTCGCAACGGCGCTTAGTCTGCACCTGGGCCGGGCACGGCTTCCACGACGCTGACTGCAGACCGGGTGGGCACGACGCGCACCAGCTCGAACCCGGCGCGGCGCAGGAGCGCGGCGTATTCCCCCTCGGTGCGTTCCTGTCCGCCCGGCATCACGAGCATGGCCAGATCGAGCAGCTTTCCCGGATGAGGGGTGTCGCCGGAGGGCAGGACCATCTCGACGATCAGCAGCCGGCTGGTGTGGCTCATGACGCGCCGGCAGTTGCCCAGGATCTCGACGCACTGATCCTCGGTCCAGTCGTGAATGACGTGCGACAGCAGATACACGTCGCCGCCCGGCGGCACGCCGGCGAAGAAGTCGGTGCCCTGGCACGTGACGCGGTCGAGCACCCCGCGAGGGCCAAGGACTCCGGGCGCGTCTTGGAGCACGTGCGGGAGGTCGGCGAGAACGCCGCGGGCGCCCGAATGGCGTTCGAGGATCGCCGCCAGCAGGTTGCCGGTTCCGCCGCCCACATCCACCACGGTCCCGCAGGCGGAGAAGTCGTAGGCGTCGGCCACCGCGGCCGGCTCGGCGCCGTGGAAGCCGATCATCGCCTCGTTGAAGTACGACGCCTCCTGAGGATGGTCCGCGAGGTAGCCGAAGACCGAAGTGCCCAAGGCTCGCTGCACGCCCGTTTCACCGGTCTCGAGGCAGTGCAGCACGTGGTCCCATCCTCGCCACCACCAGTCGCCGGCCAGCGCCAGGATCGTCGCGCGTGCCGATCCCGGTGCGTTGGATCGAAGCGCGTCGCCGAGGGGCGTCAGGCCGAAGCGGTGGTGGCCGTCTTCGGTCAGGACGCCGAGGCCGGCGAGCGTGCGCATCAGACGATGTAGCGACGGGGCGTGCGTGCCGGTCAGCGGGGCGAGCTCGCCGGCGCTCTTGGGCCCACCGGCCAGGTGATCGGCCAGGCCCAGTTTCGCGGTCGCGTACACGGCACGCGAGATCCAGTAGGCGGTCGCCATGTGAATCAAGTGCGCGTGAGGCGGTGGGGTGTCTACGCCGAGGTCTGCGGTCATATGGTTGTCATCCCCTCACACCCGATAGGCGTCGTTTGCCGGCGGATTGGCTCATCGCGGCTTACGCTAAGATTCCCGCGGCCCCCGACATGCGACCCGACGCAGACGCGCGCCCAGATTCTCAAGAGGTCTTGCGACTGTTGTCGGCCTGGTCGGCGCACGATCCGGCGGCGCGAGATGCCCTGATGCCGATCGTGTACGACGAGCTGCGGCGACTCGCGCACGCCTACATGCGCCGCGAGCGTGCGGGCCATGTGCTCCAGACGACCGCGCTGGTCAACGAGGCGTACCTGCGTCTCGTGGACGTCGAGCGGATGGAATGGCGTGGCCGCGGCCACTTCTTCGCGATGGCGGCGACGCTGATGCGCCGCATCCTGGTCGATCACGCGCGCGACCAGGCGCGCGACAAACGTGGCGGTCGAGTGGAATTCACGTCCCTGGCCGACAAGGCGATCGCGCCGGCCGCGAGCATCGATGTCCTCGCGCTCGACGAGGCGCTCGAGCGTCTCGGCGCGATGGACCCGCGCCACGCACAGATCGTCGAGCTCCGGTTCTTTGGCGGTTTGACGCTCGACGAGACGGCCGACGCGCTCGAGATCTCCCCGGCGACGGTCAAGCGCGACTGGACGTGGGCGAAGGCCTGGCTGCACCAGCAGCTGGCCAGCGAATGAGCGGCACGCCGGTCGACTGGGCGCGCGTCAAGGCCATCTTCGACGGCGCCGTCCTCCTCGACGCGGAGATGCGTTCCGCCCACCTGGCGGGCGCGTGCGGCGCCGACGGCGCGCTCCTTCAGCAGGTCGAGGCGCTGCTTCGCTCGCACGCCCGCGCCGGCACGTTTCTCGAGACACCCGCCGCCGTGCTGCTCGATCGGCCTGGTGGCGAGCTGATCGGACGGACGCTGGGCGTCTATCGCCTCGTCTCGTGGATTGGTGCCGGCGGCATGGGCGAGGTCTATCGCGCGCACGACACCCGGCTCGATCGGCCGGTGGCGGTGAAGCTGCTGTCGTCGCAGGTGGCCACCGACGCGGATCGCCTGCACCGGTTCCGGACCGAGGCGCGGGCGGCATCGTCGCTGAATCATCCGAACATCCTCGTCATTCACGATTTCGGCGACATCGACGCGCGCCCCTTCATCGTCAGCGAGCTCGTCGATGGCGAGACGCTGCGGCACCGGCTCGAACGAGGCCCCGTGGCCGTTCGCGAGGCTCTTGGGATCGCGATCCAGATCGCCAGCGCCCTCGCCGCCGCGCACGCGGGCGGCCTCGTGCACCGCGACATCAAGCCGGAAAACGTCATCCTTCGCCCGGACGGGTACGTGAAGGTCGTGGACTTCGGCCTGGCCAAGCTCGTCGATCGGCCGCCGGATGCTCAGGACCAGTCCACGTTTCAGACGGAGTCCGGCGTCCTCATGGGGACGCCGCACTACATGTCACCGGAACAGGCGGAAGGCCTGGAGGTGGACGAGCGCTCGGACCTGTTTTCAGTCGGGGTGGTGATCTACGAGCTCGCGACGCGGACCCGGCCGTTCGCGGGCGACACGCGCCTGTCCGTGCTCACGTCCATCCTCAGAGATACGCCAGCGCCCGTGACCGAACGGGATCCGGCGCTGCCAGCCGATCTGGATCGCATCCTCCAGCGATGTCTCCAGAAGAATCGCCAGCAGCGGTACGCGTCCGCGAACGATCTGCGCCGGGATCTCGACGCTCTCGAGCAGTTGCTCCGGTCGGACAGCGCGGGCCGGCAGGCGCGCCAGCCACGGGCCGGCCGGGCCCGTCCGGAGGAGGGCGAGCCGGAGGGCATGTCGCTGGCTGTGCTGCCGTTCGCCAACGCCGGCGGCGATCCCGACGCCGAGTATCTCAGCGACGGCATCACCGAGAGCCTGATCAATCGCCTGTCGCGGATTCCCAGCCTGCGCATCGTCCCGCGCAGCGCCGCGTTCCGCTACAAGGGGCAGAGCGTCGACGCGGCGAAGGTGGGGCGACAGCTCAAGGTGCGGGCGCTCCTGACCGGGAAGGTCCTGCAGCGCGGCGACACGCTGAGCGTCCAGGCCGAGCTCGTGGATGTGAAGAAGAACGCGCAGCTGTGGGGCGACCGCTTCGTCCGGCGCGGCTCCGACATCCTTTTGGTGGAGGACGAGATCGCACGTCACATCGCCGAGAGCCTGCGCCTGACGCTCACCGGCGAGGAGCGCGAGCGGCTCGGCAGGCGCGACACTGAGAACACCGACGCCTACCACCTGTATCTCAAAGGGCGCTACTACTGGGGCAAGCGGACGCCTCCTGATCTGAAGAAGAGCGTCGGATTCTTCGAGCAGGCGATTGCCAGTGATGCCGGGTACGCGCTGGCGTACGCCGGCCTCGCGTCGGCGTACGTGGTGATGACGGTGTTCGACATCGGCGTCCCGACGGATCTGTTTTCGAAGGCGAAGACGGCCGCGCTCCGGGCGCTCGATGTCGATCCGGGTCTCCCGGAGGCGCAGGCCGAGATGTGCCTGATCCGGACGACATTGGATCGCGATTGGGTTGCCGCTGAGGACGCGATTCACCGGTCGATGTCACGGCCGCCCGGTTACTGGCTGGCCCACGATCACTACGCGATGATCCTCGTCGCCCAAGGTCGATTCGACGAGGCCATCGCGCAGGTGCGCCGCGGACAAGCGCTCGAGCCGGCCTCGGTCGTCGTGCATCACCACGTCGCCTGGATCCATCTGCTCGCACGTCGATATGACGACGCGATCGCGGAGTGCCAGGCCGCCATCGACATGGATCCGAATTTTCCGATGGCGCACATGTGGCGAGGCGTCAGCCTCGAACAACAGGGGCAGTACGACGAAGCCATCGCGTCGTTGGAGCGGGCGGTCGCCTACACACGAGGCGCCAGCATTGCCGCCGCGTCCCTCGCCCATGCGTGCGCGGCGGCGGGTCGGCTCGACGAGGCCCGCCGGCATCTGTATGAGCTGCTGAATCCCGTGCCGGGACGTTACGTGCAGCACTACGGGGTGGCGCTGGTCTTCGCCGGTCTCGGGGAGCTCGACGAAGCCGTGCGATGGCTGGAGCACGCCTATCGCGATCACTCGTTCTGGCTCGCCCACTGGGCGAAAGTGGATCCCCGGCTCGACGTGCTCCGCCACGACCTCCGGTTCCAGACTCTCCTGAGGCGGCTCGGGCTCGACCCTGGTCGCGATTAGCGATCGGCCTACTTCGTGGACCCCAACCCTTCCGCGCACGAGAACTCGCGCAGCTCGTCGTTCGGCGGCGCCGCTTTTCGATACGTACGCACGGAGTGGAACGGCTCGACCAGCGCTTTCGGATCCATGCTCGTGAACTGATCCTCCAGCACGCCGGGCGACACGAACCTGATGCGCTCGCGCACGGTGAACTGGTCGCTGTGCGGCGAGAACGTATCGAACAGCCCGTCCTCGCGAATGGCCACCGTGTCCACGACGAGCGTGTCCCCTTCCCAGTGTCCGGTCGAGTATCCGGCGAACGTCGGATCGTCGAGCACTTTCGCCGACGGCTTGCGGCCGTCCAGATAGATCCGGCGATACACGTCGTTCAGCTCACCGTAGATGGTGATGCGGTCCTTCGTCTGCTGCATCTCCATGCCGTAGGTCATGCTCATCATGTTGGGCATCCCGCCGGAGACGCATCTGACGTTCGGATCGTATTCAGGCGATCCGGCCATCCGCGACTTCCGAATCACCTCCCATTTGGCGAGGTACTCAGGGGTCAGCTTCGGCGCGTTGTCCGGCCGGCCTTCACGTCCGTCGAGCACGAGCACAGGCCGCGGGGGCGGTACGGCCCCGCGAGTCCCTGCCGCTGGCGGAGGTGCCGCTGGGGCTGCTGGCCGCACATTGCCGAACGGATTGATGGGGAAGTAGACACCCGTGAAGTCCGGGTGTGTTGCCTGCGCGCGAAGCGATGCCGATCCCGGCAGCACGCACAGGAACGCCGCGGAAAGCAAAAGGATGGTCTTCGACACGATGTCCTCCTGCGTGCCTACTGAGCCGCCGGCGCCTGGCCGAGCACCGTGCCGTCAGCCAGCCTGACGCGGGTGAGGAGGCCGGTGCGTGTGCCGTCTTTCGCCGGGCTGAAGTCGATGGTGATGACGTCGCCGGGCTTGAGGCTGCTCCTCGACCAGCCGGAGCGAAGCAGCTGCCCCGGCGTGCGGCCCTCAATGGCCCAATCCACTTTGCCGCCCTTCTCGTCGTCGACCGACAGGAAGATCCAGACGTGCGGGTTGCTCCACTTCCACTCGGTGACCGTGCCCTTGAGCACGACCACCTTGTCCCCGTCGAAGGCCGCGTTGCTGTGGTGTGCGAGGGCAGGAGACGCCGTCAACAGTACCGCGATGGCCCATGAACAGATTCTCATAGTGGCCGGTAGGATACCCCCTCAGGCCTGGTCGGGCTCAGAGCTCTGGCGGAGAGGGTTTCTCCTTCATCTTCGAGTGGAAGGGGGAGTAGGCCTTTTCCACCTTGGCTTCGAGCGCGGCCCGGCCCGCTGCCGGCGCGGCCGCAATCCGCGCCCGCAGCTTGGCGCGTTTTTTCGCCCGATGTTGGCGCAGATGTATGTCGGTGGGGTGGTGGCTTGCACTCATGATCACGCTCCTGGGAGCAAGCCTATCGGGCCGATCTTCCCGTCCGCTGCTCACAAGAGCACACGCGCCGGCCAACCTGGCTCAACTCCTATAATCCTGGCGATCCATTGGCTCCTGGCGACATCGTTCAACACGCTGACTGTCCGCACTGGGGGCGCGGCTACGTAATCCGCGCGCGGAAGACGTCGTTCGACCTGTTCTTTCAGTGGGGCGGGAAACGGCGCATCGACTCCGCCGAGCCGATCGAACCCACTCCAGTGAGAGGAGTCGAGGCAGAGTTCTTTTCGCTGTGCGCGGAACTGTCGCCCCGATCGTGGTCGCGGGGGCACCACAGCGTCTATGCGATCGAACTGGACCGGGCCGTCTGGAAGAACCGGACGTTCCGCGAGCGCAACCCTGGCGGTGCGGTGAGCGGGTGCTTGTACGTCGGGGTTACCGGGCTCTCGCCCGAAGCCCGCTTCCAGCGGCACCGGGCTGGAACCCAGTCCGGCCGCTTCGTCCGCACGTATGGCCGCAGGCTCAGGCTCGATCTGGTGGAAGGGTTCTCGCGTCTGCCGTACCGGATTGCCGCCTGCATGGAACCGAAACTCGCCGCGTGGTTACGGGCCCAGGGGTTCGCGGTGTGGCAGAACTGATGCCCTGAGCATCAATTCGACGCCCAAGGTCGTAGAATGCCGCCCGGTGGCGAGCGTTCATTCCTACAACGTCCGCATTTGTCACTGGGTCAATGTGGTGGCGTGCGCATATCTCCTGGTGAGCGGCGTGCACATCCTGCTCGATTTCCCTGAGCTGTACTGGGGCCACACCGGCTATCGCGGCTATCCGGCGGTCTTCAGACTCTCGGACTGGGGCCTCTCCTGGGAAGCGGCCGGCGCGATCGGCGACCGCCGGTGGGGACGCAATTCGCACTTCACGGTCGCGTGGGTGTTCCTCATCAACGGTCTCGTCTACGTCGGCTGGAATATCTACTCGCGCCATTTTCGCGATCACATGCTGCCCGCCTCGCAGGGTAGCTACGGTACGTTGCAGAAGGCCTCGTACCTGATTCTGATCTTCGTGTACGTGCCGCTCATGATCCTGACCGGCATCGCGCAATCACCTGGCTTCACGGCGGCGATGCCCGTGCTGCTGGACATGTTCGGCGGCCGTCAGTCGGCGCGCACGCTTCACACGATCGGCACCGTGGCGCTGCTGTTCTTCGTGGGCGTCCACGTTGTGCAGGTGGCCCGCTCGGGATTCGTCAGCAACCTCCGGTCCATGATTACGGGGAAGTAGCGATGGTCAAGCACATCTCACGTCGCGCGTTGTTGACGAGCATGCCGGCCCTGGGTGGCCTGTTCTTGACCGGGTGCACGCGCGAAACGTTCGTGCCGCCGCGAGTGCGCGGCGGCCTGACCGGCGCCGCCGATGTGCTGACGATGAGCACCAACCGGCTGCTGCTGTCGCGGCAGCAGCTCGCGCGCGAATACCGCCGCAGCGACGTCGCCGATCCCTTCCCGACCTGGAACCAGACCAATCCGCGAAACGCGGAGTATCAGCGCCACCTGTCAGAGCGCTTCCGCAACTGGCGGCTTCCCGTCAGCGGTCTCGTCGGCCGCCCGACCGAGCTGTCGCTCGACGAGATCAGGAGCCTGCCGGCGCGCACGCAGATCACGGCGCACGTCTGCGAACAGGGCTGGTCGGCCATCGGTGAATGGACCGGCACGCCGCTTCAAGGCGTGCTCGACGCGGCCGGGGGAGTCACGCCGGCGGCGCGCTACGTCGTCGTCGACACCTACGACGGGTGGTACGAGGGCTACGATCTGTTCGAAGTCGCGCATCCGCAGACGATCCTGGCGTACGGCCTGAACGGTCGCGACCTTCCGACCGGCAACGGCGCGCCGCTCCGCCTGCGCGTCGAGCGGCAGTGCGGCTACAAGCAGCTCAAGTTCGTGCGATCGATCAAGGTCGCGGACTCGATGGCTGGCTTTGGTAAAGGCACGGGTGGCATCAACTCGGACTTCGGCTTCCACTGGTTTGCGGGCGTGTAAGCCGTTCATCGTCGCAGCTTGCCTTGCCGCGGCTCCCGCGACGGCGCAGGACGTGCCAGCCGTCTCGCCCGCGATGTCGTTCTTCATCACCAGTACGGGCCGCGGCTTCGGCGGAAACCTGGGTGGCCTCGCGGGGGCGGACGCGATCTGCCTCCAGCGTGCCGCGGCTGTTGGACGCGGCGATGGACGCTGGCGAGCCTACCTCAGCGCCCCAGCATCAGGTGATGCGCCGGCAGTTCACGCACGCGATCGAATCGGTCACGGCCCGTGGGTCAACGCGGAGGGAATCCAGATCGCGGCCAGCGTCGAGGAGCTTCACGGCGACGGCGTCAACCTCACGAGAGACACGGCGCTCACCGAGGCCGGCGCGCAGGTGGGGCCGACCCGGCACGACATCCTCACCGGCAGCAATGCCGACGGCACGTTGGTCACCAAGGGTGATGCGACGTGCGGTGGATGGACGAGCCATGCCGATGGCCGCGCGATGGTCGGGCATCACAACCGCAGCGGCGGAGGCCAGGGCGATTCCTGGAATGCCGCCCATCTGTCACGCGGCTGCTCGCAGGCGGCGCTCCGCGCTTCGCTTGGCGACGGACTCTTCTACTGTTTCGCCGCGGACTAGCGTGGCGGGGCTAAGAGCCCCGCCCTACTTGCAGACGAAGTTCTCGGCGTCGTTCGTGCTGCCGCTCCCTTTGTACGTCGCCACCTGCGGCACCGCGCAGATCGGCCGCGTCATGCTGACGCGCGGACCCGCCGTCTTGGTCGCCGTCAGCACCTTCGGCTCGATCCCCTGCTCGCGCCAGCGCTCGAGGGCGGCCATGAAGTTCACCTGGTCGGGGCCCTGGCCGCCGGCGCAGTGCGCCATCCCGGGCATCATGAACAGGCGGACGACGTCCTGGCTCTTGCCCATCTTGGCCTGCACGCTGTTGTAGTAGTTGATGCTGTTCTCGGGCGAGATCGCGGTGTCGTTCCAGCCGTGGTACATCAGGATCTTGCCGCCGTGCGCCTTGAACTTGCTCAGGTCCGGGTCGACGGCGTTGATGAAGCCGGTCTTCTCGTCGACGAACTTCACGTCGCGGTCGATGTCGAACTTCTTCCAGTCCCACTTCGGATCCTGATAGGCCAGCTCGAACGAGCCGGTGGCCACGAAGATCGGTTGCGTGGACGAACTGACGACGGCGGTCCACGACGCCTCGCTGCCGTAGGCCTTGCCCGGGAAGATCATCTTGCCGTCGCTGAACTTCGACGGCGCGTACATGCGCTTGACGCTCTCGACCTGCGCGGGCGTCAGGCAGCTATCGGCGTCGGCGCCCTTGCAGACGAGCGTCGACGGGTCGAACTTGCACGAGCGCGGCTCGGTGATCAGGCCGTCCTTCACGCCGTCGGTCGCGTCGCAGGCGTTGAGCACCGCCTTGTTCAACAGCTCGAGCTTGGCCTGGGGCAGCAGCCCGCCGGGCGTGTTCAGCGCCGGCACCGCGTTGACCAGGTCGTTGCTGTGAAGGTGGGAGTGATAGTTGGCGGGCGCGCCGGCGAGGATGGCGTCGAAGTCCTCCGGGAAGCGCTGCGCCGACATCAGCCCCTGGCGGCCGCCGGTGGAGCAGCCGTTCCAGTACGAGAGGCGCGGCGCGCGTTCGTAGAACGCGTTGATGAGCGCCTTCGAGGCGACGGTCATCTCGTGCACGGCGCGGTGCGAGTAGTCGATCACTTTCTCGGGGTGCCCGATGAGCGGACCCGACGTGCCGCCGACGTGGCCCGTGTCGGTGGACGAGGTCGCATAGCCCTCACTCAACGCCGTCGCCATCGCCGGGTAGCTGATCACGCCCGCCCACCCGCCGTTGCCGACCGCCTGGTACTTGCCGTTCCACCCTTCCGCGGGCAGCCACACTTCGACTTTGATGTCGGAGTCGGAGGAGGGCGTCAGCGTCGCTGCCACCCGGCAATACGCGGGCAGCATCAGCGCTGGCGCGCCACCGCGGCCTCCCGCGGGCGCGGCGGCCGGCGGCGGTCCGCCGGCGCGGCCGGGCTGCACGAAGGGGCCGGCCGGTACCGCCTCCGCCATCGTGATCGTCACGTTCGCCAACGAGAGCGACTTGAGGTTGGCGCAGGGCGTCGCGGCCCAGGCAGGCGCGGCCAGCAGCAGCGCGGACAGGGCGCAAAGAATCCGTGGCGTCATGGAGATCTCCTGAATGCGCCGGATTCTATCTCAGGGTCTCCAGCAGCGTCTTGGCCGCCACGAGATCTGGCGTCGTGAAACCTTCGGTGAAGCTCCCATACGCCGCTGCGAGTGCGGAGCGGGCTTCGTCCAGCCGCCGCTGGCGGTGCCACAGGCGGGCCAGACTCATCGTGGCGCGCAACTCCCACGCCTTACCCTTCCGGCGACGCGCAAGATCGATCGCGCGCGTGAAACACGCTTCGGCCGCGGCGGCATCCTCGGGTGACTCTGAGAGGACGAGTTCGCCGGCGAGGCGGTGCAGCTCCGCCTCCTGGAAGCCGTCGTTGTTCTTCGCGGCGGTCGCGAGCGCCTCGTCGAGTACGCGGCGCGCGTCCTCGAGGCGTCCCGCCCGTGTGTACGCGTCGCCGAGGATGCCGAGGTAGAACGGGATCCGCAGGCCCGCGCCGGTGGCGCGAAAGGCCTGCAGCCCATCGAGCAGCACCGGAATCGCGTCATCCATCCGGCCCTGCAGCGACAGTGCGGCGCCTTTGTGAAGAGTGCCCAATGCGTGCCAGAGCTGAAAGCCCTGTTCGGTGGCAAGGGCGATCTCCTGGTCCGCCGCTCGTTCCACTTCGGCGCCGACGCGGCCGAATTGGTAGAGGCATGCCGTGAAGTCGATCGCATGCGCGGTCGTGAAGGCATGGCCGATACGGTCGGCCAGGTCCCGGGTCTCCCGGTCCAGCGTTCGGGCCTGGTCCGGGTAGCCCAGCTGCCACAGCGTCAAGGCCAGATAGCAGCGATGGGTGACGCCGGCGTTGTGACCGGTGTGCGCCGCCCACGCTTTCGTGCGCTCGCGGTCGTCGTACGACGTGATCGCCTGCTCGAAGCTCGCCCTGGCAGCGGCGTACTCGCCACGATAGAACATCGTGACGCCGCGCATGAACAGCGCTTCCATCAGCATGCCCGGGTCGTTCACGCGTTCCGCCAGCGCCATCCCGTCCGCCGCGAGGTCGACGCACATCCGGATGTCGCCCCGTACCAGGCGCCACTCCCACATGCCCAGCAGAATCCCGAACAAGTGAGACGGCTGTCCGGCCTTCTCACAAAGTTCCCGGGCGCGATCCAGGACGGGTCCCGCTTCCGGCGCGGCGTAACCACGCACGGCGATGTAGGCCGGGGCGAGCGCGCCGAGCACACCCAGCTCCATGGCGTCGCGCGCGCCGGTATCCTCGAGCGTCGCGAGCAACCGCGCGGCTTTCGTCAGGTGGCCGATCGCTTCGTGGTGCGCCGACCTCTCCGCCGATCGCAGGCCGGCCTTCAGCCAGTATTCCGTGCCCTCGCCGACGAGGCCCGCTTCGGTGAGGTGATGGGCGAGCAGCTCCGGCCGGGTCTCGGCCGTCTGCGGGAACTGCGTCTTCAGCGCCTCGGCGATCCGCCGGTGAAACTGCTGCCGCTTTTCCTTGATCAGCGCGTTGTACAGCGCGTCCTCGAGCAGCGCGTGCTTGAACGTGTAGTGGCTGTGAGGCGGCCGACCCTTCGCATACAGGATCTCCGCGCGTACCAGCTCCTCGAGGTCGCGCTGCAGCGTCGGCTCGTCCAGATCGGCGACGGCGGACAGCAACTCGTAGCTGAATTCGCGGCCGAGGGCGGCGGCCAACTGCGCGATCTCACGTTCGCCCTCCATCCGGTCCAGCCGCGCCATCACCAGATCCTGGAGCGTCGCCGGAATCTGTCGCTTCAGCCAGGTCGAGGTGGTGTGGGCCGACGCCTCCTCCAGCGCGCCGGATTCCTGCACCATCTTGGTGAACTCTTCTACGAACAGCGGCACGCCGCCCGTCCGGTCGTAGATCTGCTCGACGACGGAGTCGGACAGCGCGGCCCGTGTCTTGTTCCGCATCAGCTCGCCAACCTGCCGGCGAGTGAGCCGGTTCAGCGCCAGACTGGTCTGGTGCGCCGCGTCGGGCCAGGGCGGCTTGAATTCGGAGCGGAACGTGAACAGCGCGAGGATGGAATCGTGGAGGCCCTCGGCGAGAAGCTGGCCAAGGAACTCCAGCGTCGACGCGTCCGCCCAGTGCAGGTCCTCGACGATGAACAGGACGGGCTTGCGGGCCGCCCGCGTCTGCAGCCAATCCAGCATCGCCTGGAACGTCTCTTCCCGCTGCCGCGCAGGAGAGAGCGGCAGTCGGGGAAACTGCTCAGGGGTCGGCAAGGACAGCAGCGACGCCCACAGTGGCACGGCGTCCGGCCGCGCTAGTCCGTATTGCTCGAGCCGCTTGAGCAGCCGCTCGAACCGGGCTTGTCCCGGCTCCTCCCGATCGAACGCGAGGGCGCGCTCATAGAAGTCGATGGCCGGATACAGCCGTGTGTTCTGGAAGTGTGGGGAGCAGCGCCACTCGATGACGGGAGAGTCCACGTCTCCTTCCACGATCTGTCCCAGCACGCGCTCCTTCAAGGTATGAACCAGGCGCGACTTGCCCACGCCCGCTTCGCCGAGCAGCAGCACGACCTGCCCCATGCCCTCGCGGGCCTGCTCCCAGCGATCCATCAGCAGGCCGATCTCCTGGTCACGGCCGGTCAGGGGCGTGAGTTCTGCCGGCGCGGCGGCGTCAACCGGACTCCCGCCGGGCACGACATGCTCGACCCGGAACAGTTCGACGGGATTGGTGATGTTCTTGACCTTCTGCGGCCCCAGAGGAGCGCAGCGAAGCTGCCCTTGGAACAGGCGATAACTGGCGACGGTACAAATCACCTCACCGACGACGGCGGCGTCCTCGAGTCGGACGGCCACGTTGCGGGCTTCGCCGACCAGCGACACGCGATCGTCCGTGGCCTCGACGATCCCCGTCCCGGTATGGACGACCACCCACGGCTGAAGGGAGGATTTCAAGACCTCCACGATCGCGAGGCCGCTCCTGGCGGCGCGTCCAGCCGCGTCCTCGTAGGCCACCGGGAACCCGAAGCACGCGAGCAGCCCCGTGTCGGTGCGCTGCACGACGGTGCCTCCGAACCTGCGGATCGCCTCTTCACACGGTTCCTGAAAGGCGTGCAGCATCTGCGCCTGATCCTCCGCGTCGAGGGCCAGGTACTCGTCGGACTCGAAGGCGTGGCAGCCGGCGACCAGCACGGTCAGTTGGCGCCGCTCCGCGTCGCGGCTGGCTCGCCGCATCGCGCGCCCCGGCGTTTCTGCTTGTGAATCCATCGTCCGCGACGATGGGGCCGGATGCGTCGACGTTCCCAGCAGCGCCTCCGCGACCTCGCCCGCGCTGGCGAAGCGATCTTCAGGGCGGCGTCCGAGACAGCGCAGAATCGCCGCCTCCCAGGCGGCATCGAGCTCCGGCACGTGGACCCGCGGGCTCGGCGGCGGCTCACGGAGGCGTTTGATCGCGGTCTCGATCGCCGTGTCTCCCCTGAAGGGCCAGGCGCCGGTCACCATCTCGTAGAGCACGACGCCGAATGCGTAGACGTCTGCCGCGGGCGTCACCGGGCCGCCCTCGACCTGCTCGGGTGCCATGTACGCCGGAGTGCCCGAGATGGAGTTGTCCGTCAGCGACAGCGAGAGATTGGTGCTGTCGTTCTGCGTGTCCCGCCGCGCGAGACCGAAATCCATGACGACCACGCGCGTCTCCCCGTCCGCGCCGGTCGGCTTGACGAGCATGACGTTGTGGCTCTTGAAGTCCCGGTGCACCACTCCGACGCGGTGCGCGGCCGTCAGGCCGGCCGCCATCTGCTTGACGAGCGGCAGGGCGTTCGCGGTGGCGAAGCGCCCGTCTCGCCGGAGCTTCTCCGCCAGCGTTTCGCCATGCAGCAGTTCCATGGCGAGGAGCACGATGCCGTTGCCGGTGCCGTCTGGCCGCGCTGGCGCGGATTGGTGACGGAAGATGTCGTAGATGCGGCAGACGTTCGGATGCGTGACCTGTCTCGCGAGGTGCACCTCGCGCTTGAACAGCGCGATCGAACGGTCGTCGGCGGCGATCTGCGGCAGGATGGTCTTGAGCGCGATCCGTTCGCGCAATTCGAGGTCTTCTGCTTCGTACAGCTCGCCCATTCCGCCTTGGGCCAGGTAGCGCACGATGCGGAAGCGCGAGGCGACGACCTCACCTGACTGAAAGACGGAGGTCGCGGAGGTCACCTTTTGCTCCGTGGGGGGGGATGGGAGTCGGCATCGCGATCGCGCGCGTCGAGCTGTCGCCGCAGCTCGTCTCGATTGATGCGAATCGTGGCTGCGTGCAGCAGTTCCGCGCGAGCCGCCGTCTCATCGCGCTTCTGAGGCGCGTGCACGACGGCCACCGACAGCCGGGGCGCGAGCGCGGAAAAGAGCCGCGGCGGCAGCACCGTTTCGAGGTACTCGAGCGCCGTGCCGCGCAGGTAGTCGTCGTCCGAGTCGAAGGCCAGAGCGGCCATGCGCACCGGCTCGCGCTCGAACGCCAGTGCCAGCAGGTTGAAGATGTGTTCGCGGAAGGAACGATCGTCCGCGGCTCGCACCAGCGCGAACTCGCGGTCCACCGCCTCGAGCACGACGTGGGGCGGTGCCGTCAGCGCCGGATAGGCTTCCGTCAATTCCAGGAGCGCGCGGCCACAGCGCAGCCGGAGTTCGAAATTCGGCGCCGCGAGCGCCTGCAGGAGACCATCGCGCGCGAGGCTCGAGCCGCACGTTCTCAACACGAGAGGGAGCCGCCGACGTACCTCCTCAGGCGTCGTGGGATCGAGCAGCGCGTCGACGAGCTGGCCGGCACCACGCACGCCAAACGTCGTCAGCGCCGCGACGACGGGCTTGAGAATCTCCTTCTTCGCGAGCAGCGGGACGAGCGCTCCGATCAGCAGCGGGTCCGTGGGCGGGACGCGAAGCAGGCGACGAATGCGTGCGAGGTCGCCCGATCGCAGGTCGGCGATGGCGGCAACGACGGCATCGCTGTACGTGGTGACGGTCTTCTCGCCAGTCTGGTCGAGCGCCCGATGGATCGAGGCATCGTCCAACCCCGCCATGCTCTGCGCGATGGTGAAATCGGCCAGCGAGAGGTTCACCGGAATCTGCAAGTCATCCTCTTGACGGCGAAGTCCGCCCTCGAGCGCGCCGACATACCGCGCGCGCAGGCGGCGGGCGACGGCAAACTCGGCACCCGCGGCGAGCACGCCGGCCACTTGGACGGCGGCGAAGGTGTGCAAGGGCCCAAGAGTGGTCAGCAGCACGATCAGCACCGCCCCCGCGCCCTTTCCGAAGCAGTCCACGGTAACGTCCACGGTCGACTTGGCCGCGCGCTTTGCGCTCTCGGGGAGTGGCGTATAGAAGAGTTCATAGCCGGCCTTGAACACCGACGCTCGGACGGTCACGTCGACTCCGCGCGGAATGACTCCTCGCCATGGTGCCGGGAGGACGAACGCGAGCAGGCTCGACGCGCCCACTAGCAGCGAGTGGCTTGCAACGGACCCGCCCAGGCCGACGCGGGCCAGGACGAGGCGACCGAAGAACGTTTGCAGCAAGAATGCCGAGAGGGCGGTACCCGCGTAAAAGAGTCCGAAGAAGCGGACGAGCTGATCGCCAGGACCAAACCAGACGGCGGCGTCCGACTTGAGGAGGTAGTCCAACAATGCGGCGAGGGCGGCGGCGAGACCGACGACGAACGCGAGTGCTCGTAGCAGTGGCACCCGGCGGATCTCGGCCCAGCCCCCCTGCTGATCTTCCGATGCGGGCAACTGGGCGCGTTGCGCCGGCATGCCACGCCCGATGACCACGGAGCCGGCCACCGCGGTGCCGCCCAGGGCCGCCAGGATGCCGAGAAGGACTTCCGGTGAGAACAGCGCCGTCACCCGCTCGGCGCCGACACCGCCGGCCAAGCCACCGAGCGTGGCGGCTGCCGCGACCTGCGCCATCAGCGGCTTGGCTGAATGGGGATCGACGCGCTCGTTGAGCAGCGAGAAGAGAGCCGAAATCCCGATGGCTCCCAGCACACTCACGTGAAGGTAGACGAGCCCTGACGCAACGCGTGGAACGTTGTGGAGCAGACCCCATTCGGCCAGGAATAAGGCCGAGTTCATCCCGAGGAGCGCGGGGACCACGCGACGCGGCCCGAACCGCACCAGGAGTCGCCCGGACGATTCGGCCGCCGGCGCCGCAACCATCGCGGTGGCGGCGATGAAGTACGGAAGCGCCGTGACCGGAAACCAGGTCAAAAAGAGCCCGTCGCGGATGGCGTTGGACGCGACTTGCTGAGCAAGCAAGACGGCGACGGTGAACGGCACCACGACGAGGGAGGCACGCCGCCGTGGGTCAGTGTCGTCCGCCATTGCCATCGCGTGAAGCGCACAACGCGTACCACCGTGCTCCGCACGGCCGCCCACGTTCAGCTTCGCAATCGCGACATCAGCCGGAGTCCGATGAGTCCGACACGGGATGGCCGCGCCGGACTCCTGAATGCCGTGACAAGCGACGAAATGCCGTGACGGCCTCAGCGGTGGAGTAAGGGCTGGTCCTGCTTATCCCGGTCTTCTGCCGTTCGGTCAACGACTTGCAGATGTGTGGGCATGCGCAGCCTCACACCACTCATGCTCGCTCTCGTGGCCGTGGCAGGAATGTCGAGCGCGCTTGCCATAGGGTGCGGGCCGGGAGAGCCGCGCACGGACGCGGAGCGGCTGGCCCGCGGGCGCGAGATCGTCGAGCGCATGAGCGCGAAGCTGGCCTCGGCTCGGGCCTTCAGCGTGACGACGCGCGAGGTGCGCACCGAAGTCGGCGCGAACGGTTCGACCCGGCAGGTGCAGCTGTCGCGTGATGCCGTGGTGCGCCGGCCCGATCGTGGCTACTTGAAGGCGTCGGGCGACCGAGACAACGAGGTCTGGTACGACGGCATCGGTATCACGGTGGTGATGCACAAGGACAAGGTGTTCAGCCAGGCGCGCGCACCCGAGACGCTCGACAAGATGCTCGATGCGTTGCATGAGCGATACGGCGTCTCGACGCCTCTGGCCGACTACTTCTATAGCTCGCCAGCGAAAGCGCTCCTCGCCGACACGACCACCGGCGGATGGCTGACACGCGAGAGCGTGGCCGGTCAGGAGACTGACCACCTGGCCTTCAAAGACAACGGCATCAACTGGGAGCTGTGGATTCCGGCGACGGGCGACCCGCTGCCGGTCAAGGCGATCGACGAATTTCCTGACGGCACGCGGCTCCGCAGGATCGAGATGACGTTCACCAACTGGAATCTGTCGCCGCAGATCGGCGCCGATCGCTTCAAGCCGGTGGTGCCGGCCGACTATGAAGGCATCGCCATGGTGCAGCGGGCGCGTGTCTTGAAGAACGTCCCCCCGGACTGACGGAGAGCTCGAACATGCGAAGCAAACCCGTGATGGCGTGGTTGGCGTTGGCACTGGCACTCGCCTGGGCGCTGCCGCTCGACGCCCAAGTGCGAAGCACGCGGCGCCGAGAGGTCGCACACGGCGAGGAGGGCAAGGCCGCCGCTGTGGGGCCGCGTGGTGTGGCGGTGAAAGGCGAGGAAGGCTACGCGGCCGCCGGACGGCACGGCGCGGTGGCCAAAGGCGACGAAGGTTACGCCGCCGTCGGCCGTCACGGCGCAGTGGCGCAGACTGAAGACGGCTATGCCAGGGTCGGGCCCAGAGGCGCGGTGGTGGCGGGAGAGGAAGGATACGCGGCCGCCGGACGGCGCGGTGTCGTCGTCGGCAACCAGTACGAAAGCTACGAGGCCTGGCGGGCGGTGGCGGGTGCCGCTACGGCCATCGCCGTCG
>Ga0207689_10001334_pt1 | contig 23807 bp, 18 predicted proteins | sample KBSMisM52_FD_184312 | JGI IMG/M metagenome (GOLD analysis project Ga0207689, IMG submission 184312) | Miscanthus rhizosphere microbial communities from Kellogg Biological Station, Michigan, USA - KBS Miscanthus M5-2 (SPAdes) (version 2) | ecosystem: Host-associated > Plants > Roots >... | reverse complement strand
CCACCCGCCGGGTCGCGCAGCCCGTAGCCGGTGTGCCAACTGTGCCGGGCACGCCACCCGGCGCCGGCGTCAATCCCGTCTTACCTGGGCGTTTAAGGCATGGTTGAAAGGCTTTGCCGCTGGCTGGTCCGCTGGGGATGCTTGAGGCGGAAACCTTAGCCGGTAATCCATTCTGAGCCTGGTGCGGCTCCGCGACCGGAGGCTTCCGGTACAGGCGAAGGCCGGAGCCTCAAAAGCGGTGCCGTACCAGGCTCTTCCGTTATCCGGCCTGCAGCAGGTCCGCACCAAGCGGCGTGAGCACGTGCAGCACCGCGCTGCCCTGACGGCGGGTGGCGATGAGGCCGGCCCCGCGCAGCACCGAGGCGTGCTGGCTGGCCGCGGCGAGCGAGATGCCCACCCGGCGGGCCAGTTCGGTGGTGGTGCACCCATCCGCGACACTCTGCAGTACCGCCGCCCGGTTCCGGCCTACCAGCGCGGCCAGCGCCGATCCGCGCGATCGCGAGGGCGCCCACAGGCGCGCGCTGCGCGCGTCCTCGGCCGGCAGGATCAGCCGCGGCATCTCGTCCTCGTGGTTCGGGTTCTCGTGCAGGCTGGGCTCCCTGCCGACGAAGACCGAGGGAACCAGCGCGATGCCCCGGCCGCCCAGTTCCATCTCGACCGTGCCCGGCATCAGGATTTCCAGGACCGGTGGCCGCCAGCGGATCCGCGGACCCTGCAGCGAGGCCAGCAGCGCGCCGGGACCGCCATCGGCCAGCGTCCGGCGGCGGGCGGCCTGCTCGGCGTGCAGGCGGGCGCGGATGCGGGGCCAGAACGGCTGGACCAGCTCGCGGTAGGCAACCTGGGTGGCCGCGGCCAGCTCGGGCCGCCCGCCGGCCTCGGCCATCGCCCACGCCAGCGGGGACAGCCGGTTCCGCCGGTCGATGTACTCCATCTCCACCAGCAAGTGCTCGCGCGGCACCGTGAGCAGCGCCTGGAGGCCCTGCTCGATGGTCGCCGTCTCACCGACGAGCGTGGGCAGGTCCACCCCGCGGCAGTCGGGCGGGATCAACGCGGTCAGCGGTGTCATCCGGGGCGTCACGCTGACCTGACCGCGCCACTCGCTGAGCAGGGTCCGCGGCTGCTGCGTGCACCGGAGCATCCCCACCGCCAGCACCGTCTCGGCCAGCGGTCCGAGCGTGGGGCTGACCTGGACGCGGGCCAGGTCATCGTCGCCGAAGTGGATCCGCCACACCATGACATTCAGGGTTACCCGGCACCTGGTAACGAATCAACTCACTGTTTGGCGGCCCGCGGGGCGGGAAGCCTCTGCCGGAGAGGTCCGAGCGAACCAGAGGGAGAAGCGCCATGGCCCGCAAGGCACTGCGCGTGCTGCTGCCCGCGTCCGTCGCCGTCCTGGTCGCCAGCCAGTGGCGGGAGATCGCCCGCTACCTGAAGATCAGCAACATGTCCCGGGGCGACGGTCACCCGCAGGCGGTCCCGGCCGGTGGCAAGCACGCCTACCCCGGGCGCTCCGGCGCCACCGACGGCACCGGCGACTTCGACTCGGAAAGCCGCGGCGGCGGCCCCTCCACCCCCGCTTAGCCACACCCCGCCTTACTGCACCCGCCTGAAGGCGGCTTTTCGGAGTGGTTTTCGATGATCACGAAGGATCTGGTACTCGTAGCGGTACCAGATCCTTCAGGATCATGTAATCCGGCCCGATCATGGCGGTCACCCCGGCACTTGCCGCTCCGGCTACCGGCCGCCTCCCAGCTGGCGTGAGCGCTGCTCCTGGCCGAGCTCACCGTACGGGTAGTCGGCCACGTGCGGGTCGCTGGCGGCGTCCAGGGCCGTGATCTCGGCTGCGGTCAGCTCCAGTTGGGCCGAACGCAGGTTGGCCTCGAGTTGGTCCAGCGTGCGCGCCCCGAGGATGGTCGAGGTGACGGCGGGCCGGGCGGTCACCCAGGCCAGCGCGACCTCGGCCATGGACACGCCGCGGTCCTCGGCCACCTTCTGGACCGCGTCGATGACGTTCCAGGTGCGCTCGGTGCCGCGCCGGTCGTAGGCCTCCATGCCGCGGTTCGGGTCATCGCCGAGCCTGGTGGCCCCGGACGGGCGCTGGTCGCGCCGGTACTTGCCGGACAGCCAGCCCCCGCCGAGCGGGCTCCACGGCAGCATCCCCAGGCCCGCGTCGAGGCATGCGGGCACGATCTCCCACTCGATCTCGCGCGCCAGCAGGCTGTACTGCGGCTGCAGCGTCACCGGCTCGGCGACGTTCATGACCCGGGCCAGCCAGACGACCTTGGTCAGCTGCCAGCCGGTGAAGTTGGACAGGCCGTAGTAGCGGATCTTGCCGGCCTGGATGAACTGGTCCAGCGTGCGCAGCGTCTCCTCGAGCGGCGTCAGCGGGTCGTACGCGTGCACCTGGTACAGGTCGACAGACTCCAGGCCCAGCCGCCGCAGCGAGGCGTCCAGCGCGCGCGTCAGATGGCGCGCGGACAGCCCGGCGCCGTTCGGCGAGTCGTCGCCGCCCCGCGGGAAGCGGCCCTTGGTGGCCAGCACCACCGGCTCGGTGACCTCGGCCGGGCGGCTGGCGAACCAGCGCCCGATGATCTCCTCGGACCTTCCGTCGCCGTACACGTCGGCCGTGTCCACGAACGTGCCGCCGGCCTCGAGGAACCGGTCGAGTTGCTGGTGAGCGCCCGGCTCGTCGCTCTCTACCCCGAATGTCATCGTGCCCAGGCACAGGCTCGACACCGCGCAACCGCTTCGCCCCAGAGTTCGATAGTCCATACCGCCAGGCTATCGGGCGGCGTAATCGACGTCAGGGACCATGCCGTCAAGGACGCAATAGCCAAGCTCGTGGCCGGACCGGGCGTCTACATCTGCAACGAATGCGTCGAGCTGTGCAACCTGATCATCGCCGAGGAGCCGGCGCAGCCGGGGCATCAGCTGGACCAGGATCGGAGCCGCGCTCGGCGTGTCCAAGCAGGCGGCGTGGGAGCGATTCTCCGGCGAGGACTAGGACGAGGATTAGAACAGGACGTAGAGCTTCCTGATCGTCTCGTGGATCTGCCAGGTGCCGGCCCAGCCGCGGGGGAAGACGGCGGTGTCGCCCGGGCCGATCTCGGTCGGTTCGCCGCCGTCCGGCGTGACCGTCATCCGGCCCGACAGGATGTGCACGAACTCGTTGTCGTCCAGGCTCCACCGGGACGGACCGGGCGTGCACTCCCACACGCCCGTCTCCTGCGCGCCGTCGCCGGACCACAACGTGGTGCCCGAGGCGTGCATCGGCTCGCCGCCGGGATTAGGCAGGGCCTCCTCCAGCGGGCCCCAGTCCTCGAGCTTGGCGTCGGCCGCGGCGGCCAGGAACGGGGTGGTGGTGATCATGACGAGGTGATCCTCTCCGGGAAGGGCAGGGCGATGGGGTCGGTGGCCAGGCGGCTGCGCCCGGCCTCGTCGAAGCGGTCAAGGCCGAGGTCCGAAGTATCGAGCACATCGGAGGAGCCGGTCAGCGCGACGTCGGCGGTGGCCCGGCCCAGGCCGGGTCCCCACATCATGCCGGCTCCGGCCGCGCTGGCCACGGTGACGCGGTCGCGGGCCCGGCCGATGATGGGGAAGTGGTCCGGGGTGTAGTCGATGGTGGCGGCCCAGACCCGGCGCAGCCCGAGCCCGGCGGTGACCGGCACCAGGGCGGCCAGGCGGGCCCGCATCGTGGCCAGGTACGGCTCGTCCACCTCGCGGTTCTCGCTGGGCGGCTCGTCCGGATTGCTCATGCCGAACAGCAGGCCGCCCTCGTCCGGCCGCCAGTAAAGCCCCTCGGCCAGATCGAAGACCATCGGTACCCGGGCCGGATCCAGGGCGGGGTGTCGCTCGGTCACCGCCACCTGGTGCCGCACGCCGCCAGCCGGGATGCGGATCCCGGCCAGCTGCCCGACGGAAGCGAGCTTCGGCCCGCCGGTGAGCACGACCAGGCCCGCGCCGATCCGGCCCTGGCTGGTCCGCACGGTACCGTCGTCGTCGGCCAGGCCGAGGAAGGCGGTGCGCTCGCGGATCTCGACGCCGCTGCGGATCAGCGCCACCGTGTAGGCGGCCACGTTGCGCGGCGGCGCGACGAACCCGTCCTGCTCGCAGAAGGTGCCGCCGAGCGTCTGCCCGGGCGCGAGCGTCGGGTTGGCCGCGTCCACCTCGCCCGGGTCCAGCCACCGCACCGGCACGCCGAGCGCGGTCTGCATGGCCATCCGCTCGCGGGCCGCGGCCACGTCGGCCTCGGTGAAGCAGGGCAGCAGGTAGCCCTGCTCGGTGAACCCGGAGTCGGTGCCGATCTCGTCCCGCTGGCCCAGGTAGAACCGCCGGGACCAGCTGCTCAGCCGCACCGCCTCCTGGGTCCCGCCCTGCACCCGGACCACCCCGGCGGCCCGGCTGCTCGCACCCTGCCCGAGGAACCCCTTCTCGATCAGGACGACCCGCGCCAGCCCGGCCCGGCGCAGGAAGTAGGCACACCAGGCGCCCACCGTCCCGCCGCCCACCACCACGGCGTCCGCGGTATCAGTCATCAGAATCGCGGCGTGGAGGCTCCGGCCTTCAGGCCGGGGCGGAGACGCCGCGTCACCTCCCCGGAAATGTCGGCGGCGGTCGCTAGTGTGTTCGCATGTCTCGGTACCGGCTGTTCCCCTCGCCCGCCCAGGAGGCGGTGCTGCGGGACCAATGCGCGCACGCCCGGTATGTGTGGAACCTGGCGGTCGAGCAGCAGGCCCACTGGCGCCCGGGCCGGGCGGCCGCGCCAGGTTACCTGGAGCAGTGCCGGCAGCTCACACAGGCGCGGGCAGAGTTCCCGTGGCTGGCCGCGGGCTCCCAGACGGTGCAGCAGCAGGCCTTGCGGGACTTCGCCCGGGCGATGGCCGCGTTCTTCGACCCAGGAAACCCGGCCGGGCGGCCGTCGTGGCGCAAGGCCAGCCGGGACGAGGGATTCCGGATCGTGGGGCGGCGCGGGCGGCAATGGGACGTGCGGCGGCTCAGCCGGAAGACCGGCGAGGTCTGGGTGCCGAAGGCCGGATGGGTGAGGTTCCGCTGGTCCCGTGCCGTGCCCGAAGGTGTGAAGTCCTACCGGGTGACGATGGACCGGGCCGGGCGCTGGCATGTCGCCTTCGCCGTGATCCCCGAGCCCGTTTCCGCGCCGGGTAACGGCGAGGCCGTGGGCATTGACCGGGGCGTGGCCGTGTCCGCGGCCCTGTCGACCGGGGAGTTGCTGCGCGTCCCGGGCCTGGCCGCGCGGGAGCGGACCAGGCTGCGGCGGCTGGAGCGCACGCTCGCCCGCGCCCGGCGGGGATCGAATCGCCGCGCGAGGGTGAAGCACGCGATCGCCCGGCTGCGCGCCCGCGAGACGGACCGGCGCAAGGACTGGGTTGAGAAGGCCAGCACCGGCATCGTGCGCCGGTTCGACGTGATCAGGGTCGAGGATCTGCGGATCACGGACATGACCCGGTCCGCCAAGGGCACGTGGCAGAAGCCGGGCCGGAATGTGCGGCAGAAGGCCGGGCTGAACCGGGGCATCCTGCAGTCCGGGTGGGGGCTGCTGGTGCGCCGGCTTGAGGAGAAGGCTCCCGGCCGAGTGGAGAAGATCAAACCGCATCACACGAGCCAGCGATGCTCGGCGTGCGGGCAGGTGGACCGGCGGTCGCGCGAGAGCCAAGCTGTCTTCCGGTGCACCGCCTGCGGATACGCCTGCCACGCTGACGTGAACGCGGCCCAGAACATCGCGGCGGGGCACGCCGTGACTGCGCGGGGAGGCGACGGGGATACCCGGCCTGCGAACCGCGAACCTCAACTGCTTGCCTCCTTAACCGGATGCGAGTAGCTGGAATCCCCCGCCTTCAGGCAGGGGAGGATGTCAATGGCACGGGACTGATGCTGGCATAGACTGAACATTCAGTCAATAAGCTGGCATGGCAAGACTTGCACCTGGAGGTATCCGTCGGATGTACGGGTTGTCGGAAGAAGATCTGCAGATCCAGGCCCGGGCCCGCGGGTTCGCGGACGAGCTGATCCCGTTCGAGGATGAGGCCGAACGGGCCGACGGGCAGCTCCCCGCCGACGTGACGGCCGCGCACGCCAAACGCTGCCGCGAACTCGGCCTGCACTCGACGAACATGCCACGCGAGCTCGGCGGCGGTGGCTGCACCTCGCTGCAGCAGGTGCTGGTCCAGGAGCAGATGGGCCGGGTGACCAACGCGCTCGGCTGGGTGGCGGCCACCCCGCCGTCCTGGCTGCCCGCCGTGGCCACCCAAGATCAGATCGACCGGTACGTCCGGCCGGCCGTCGCGGGGGAGCGGGAGGAGTGCTACGCGATCACCGAGGAGGGCGCGGGCTCCGACGTCGACGCGATCGAGGCCACCGCGCGCCGGGACGGCGAGGACTACCTGCTCAACGGCGTCAAATGGCACGTCACCTCGTACAACAGCGCCGACTTCGCCTTCTTCCAGGCCAAGCTGCCCAGCGGCGACCACGCCATGTTCCTGGTCGACCTGCCCAGCCCGGGGGTCCGGGTGGTCAGGACGCCGGCCTACTCGCACACGATCAGCCACCACCACCCGATCGTGGAGTTCACCGACGTGCGCGTCCCGGCGGCGAACCTGGTCGGCGCGGAGGGCGACGGGATGGACTTCGCCTACGAGTGGTTCAGGTTCGAGCGGCTGATGGTGGCGGCCCGCTGCCTCGGCGCGGCCGCGCGCCTGGTCGACGAGATGACCGCGTTCGCCGCCAACCGCGTGGTCGGCGGCCAGCCGATCAGCGAGTACGGGCTGGTGGCCGGCATGCTGGCGGACAGTCTCACCGAGCTGTTCGCGGCCCGGGCGCTGGTCTACGAGACCGCCCGCGGCATCGACCGAGGCGCCGACGTGAAGGTGTCGCACGCGCAGTGCTCGATGGCCAAGCTCTACGCCTCGGAGATGGCGGGCCGGGTCGCCGACCGCGCCGTCCAGGTGTTCGGCGGCCGCGGCTACATGCGCGAGAACGTGGCCGAGCGCTTCTTCCGCGAGCTCCGCGTCGAGCGGATCTGGGAGGGCACCAGCGAGATCCAGCGCATGATCATCGCCCGCCAGATGACCAAACGCACCCCCGCCGCCCTCGCCTAACCCCGCAACGGCCCCACGCCTCCCGCCTGACCGCCCATGCTTCCCGCTGGCCCCACACGCCACGCCGGGTCCAGCCCTCAGCCTCCCGGCAACAGCATGAACCCCGGGATCCACGGCGTTTGAGCGCACTGGATCCCGGGTTTCATGGCGCTTTGGGGGCGGCCCTGGCGGGCGGGCAGATGCCTCAGCCGAGGTAGTAGTCGGCGGGGAGGTTCTCCTCGATGGCGGCGAGCACCTCGGGGGAGTCGGGCTCGGTGCGCGGCCGGAACCGGGCCGCCACGGTGCCGTCCGGGCGCACCAGGAACTTCTCGAAGTTCCACTGGATGTCGCCGGCCTCGCCGTTCGCGTCCGGCGTCGCGGTCAGCACATCGTAGATAGCGTTCCGCCCGGGGCCGTTCACCTCGATCTTCTCGAACATCGGGAAGGTGACCCCGTACGAGGTCGAGCAGAACTCGGCGATCTCCTCCGCCGTGCCCGGCTCCTGCCCGCCGAACTGGTTGCACGGGAAGCCCACCACGGTCAGCCCGCGCGAGGCGAACTGCTCGTGCAGCTTCTCCAGGGCGGTGTACTGCGGGGTCAGCCCGCACTGCGAGGCCACGTTCACCACGAGCAGCGCCGCGCCTGGCGCGGTCGCGCCGAGCGAGGAGTCCTCGCCGTCCAGCGTCTTCACCGGTATGTCAAATATCGTCACGGTGTTTACGGTACCGGGTTCCAGACGGACTGCCCGAGGTAGCCCCGGGCGATGGCAGTGACGTAGGAGTACACCGCGTCCTCGGCGGGGGACAGCGGCCCCGGGGAGGCGTGCGGCGAGGCCAGGCCCCGCTGCACCGACTCGCACGCGGACCAGTCCTGCTTGTTCGTGATGTCCCAGAACTCCACCGCGTAGGCCGGGTCGAAGCCGGGCCGTTCGACCGCCTCCGGCGCGAACGCCCAGGTGCACTCGATCGTGGTCCGGTCCGCGGCGACCGGGATCAGCCGGTGCGTCATCACGTAGTCCGGGTGCAGGCTGAGCAGCACGTTCGGGAAGATGTTGACGTAGATGACGGTGCGCAGCCCCTGCGCGTCAAGACCGCGCAGCGGCACCCCGCCGCTCGATCCGGACAGCGACATCGTCTCCATGCCGTCGCGCAGGTCCATCCAGCCGCCGATCCAGGCGCCGTCGGCGGCGTAGTTCTCGCCGCTCTTGGGCGGGCTGACCCGGCACAGCTCGGGGTGGATGGACGGGCAGTGGTAGCACTCGTGGTAGTTCTCGGTGAGCGTCTTCCAGTTCGCCGCGGCGTCGTAGCGGTGCTTCCCGGCGGTCACCAGCCGCTCCGGCTCGTACGGCGCGACCAGCTCGTCCAGCTTGGCCAGCGCCTCGGTCAGCGATCCGGCCGCGCCGCCGGAACCGTCCACGAACACCAGGCCGTGCCACTCGGCCACCGGCAGCGGGGCCAGGCCCCATTCGCCGAAGTCGAAGCCGCGCACCTTCCGGAACCCGGCCGCGCCCTGCAGCGACCCGGACAGCGAGTACGTCCAGGCGTGGTACGGGCAGACGATCGCCTTCTCGCGGGCGCTCTGCCCGCACGGAAGCAGCTCGTGGCCGCGGTGCCGGCAGCTGTTCGCGAACGCCCGCACCTCGCCGTCCTCGCCGCGGACCAGCAGCACGCCGCCCTGGCCGGTGGCCTCGGCGCGCTGGTCCCCGGGCGAAGGCAGCTGCTCGCTGCGCGCCACGCACATCCAGCCGCCGCCGAAGAAGTGCCGCTGCTCCCAGCCGAACACGGCGGGGTCCACGTACGCCGCCCGCGGCAGCATCCGGCTCTCCCCGAACGGGCGCAGTGCCAGCTCCAGCTCACCGCGGTCGAGCGGTGCCGGGGGGATAGCAGGACCAGACCGGACGCGAAAATCTTGACTGACCATACAGTCAAGACTAAGCGGCCCGGCGGAGCCTGTCCAGGCACGCCAGCCGGGCCACCGCCATTCAGCACCCCGAAGCCCGGGGACGATCTTGCGAACAGGAGTGCGCGGTGCGGATACTGCATGCATGGGCGACCGTAATGTGCTCGGCGGCGAGCTCGAGCCGTGTGGAACCGATCCGCTCACCGGTTTCTACCGGGACGGATGCTGCACGACCGGCCCCGAGGACCTGGGCAGCCACACCATCTGCGCGGTGGTGACAGCCGAATTCCTCGAGCACCAGCGCCGGATCGGCAACGATCTGTCCACCCCGATGCCTCAGTTCCGGTTCCCCGGGCTGGTGCCGGGGGACCGGTGGTGCGTGACCGCGGCCAACTGGCTCCAGGCACACCGGGACGGCGCCGGGGCGCCGGTGGTGCTGGCCTCGACCCACCAGCGCGCGCTCGAGATCGTCCCGCTGGAGATCCTCAAGCCCTATTCGGTCGACGTCCCCGCCGACGCCGCCGCCCTGGACGAGTAAGGCTCAGCCCCGGCTCACGCGCTGACGGGCTGGCCCTGAATCTGACGGGGGCGGCTCGACTCCCTGAGCACCAGGCTGCACGGGAGCCGCCGCAGGCCCGAGCTCGGCCGTCCCTCGATCGCGCTGAGCAGTTCCTCGCCCGCGGTCCGGCCGAGCTCGCGCAGGTTCATGTCGACCGTGGTCAGCGGGGGCCTGTTGGCCGCCGCGATGACCTCCCAGTTGTCGAAGCCGACCAGCGCGATGTCCTCGGGCACGCGCTTGCCCGCCTCCCGCACCGCGTCGGCCACGCCCCGGGCGATCTGGTCGTTGCCGCAGAAGATCGCGTCCAGGTCGGGGGCGGCCCGGAGCAGCCCGTCGGTCGCCTGGCGGCCCCACTCCTCGGTCCACTCGCCGTACATGGCCCCGCCCGCGGCCAGCTCGAGCCCGGCGGCGGCCAGCGTCTGCTCCGCGCCCTGGGCGCGCAGCCGGGACGCCGCGAACGACATCGGGCCGGTTACGTGGCCGATCCTGGTCCGCCCGGTGCTGAGCAGGTGGCGGACCGCGATCGCGCCGCCTTCGGCGTCGTCGGGGACGAGGGAGAGGTCCCCGGGGTTGGTCGAGGAGGTCATCGCGTAGACGACGGGGACCGGGATGTCGCTGCCGATCGGCTCCCTGGGATCCTGGCGGCGGCCGGTCACGATGATGCCGTCGACCCGGCGTTCGAGCAGGGTGCGCAGGTAGTGCTGCTCCCTGATCTGGTCGTCCCGGCTGTCGCACAGGAGAACCGCGATGCGCCCGGGGCCGAGCGCGTCCTCCGCGCCCTGCATGACCGGGATGCTGAACCGGCCGAAGCTATCGGTGGTAATCAGCCCCACCGTGAAGGTGCGGCCGGCGAGCAGCCCGCGGGCCAGCGCGTTCGGCTGGTAGCCGAGCTGCTCGGCGGCCTGCTGGATGCGCTGGATGGTGCCGGTCGACAGGGCGCCGCGCCCGTTGAGCGCCTTGGACACCGTCCCCGGCGAGACCCCGGCCAGGCGGGCCACGTCGGTGATGGTCGCGGGGTTCTTGCTGGCTGGATTTTTGCTGGGAGGAATCGCGTTCGCCTCCCTGTCTCGACGGCCCCGACGCCAGGCTGCTCGCGGGCGATCTGATCGCCTGAGTATAGGGGAGGAAAGGGCAGTTTGTGAAGTTTCCTTTTGGCATCGATTCGGGTCGCCTCATCTAGTGAAAACTGCTGCTAGACCTTGACGATTGGAACACTACGGTTCTAGGCTCCGGTCTTGGAAAAGCTTTGCCTAACAGGCCGACCCAGCGGCAAGCAGAGAGCTGTGATACATGGGTGTTTTCACGCATGCGGACCAGGCCCTCGAGTGGCGGGGCGGACACGAGATCGTCCGCGTCGAGCCATGGGGTCCGGGCAGCCTCCGGGTCCGCGGGACGGTCTGGGAGCAGATCCGCGACGACTTGCCCGGAGCGCTGCTTCCGGCCGAGCCGGTCCCGGTGACCGTCGAGATCGGGGCGGACGCGGCCCGCATCACCAACGGCGGACTGACCGCCGAGGTCTCTGCCTCGGGGCAGCTCAGGTTCTTGCGCGCGTCTGGCGACGAGCTCCTGGCCGAGACCACCGCGCACTTCACCGGGCCGCCGACGCGCCGCTACAAGCCCGCGGGCGGCGGCATGCACCGGTTCGAGGTGACCTTCGAGGCCCGCGACGGGGAGCGCTTCTACGGGCTCGGCCAGCACCAGCACGGCCGGCTTGACCAGAAGGGCGCGGTCGTCGAGCTGATCCAGCGCAACACCGAGGTGTCCATCCCGTTCCTGCTCTCCAGCCGCTGCTACGGCCTGCTGTGGAACCACCCCGGGATCGGCCGGGTCGAGCTCGGCACGACCGCCACCCGCTGGGTGTCCGAGAGCACCCGCCAGTGGGACTACTGGATCACCGCCGCGGACGAGCCCGCCGCACTCGTCCGCGGCTACGCCCAGGCCGTCGGCCGCACGCCGATGCTGCCTGAGTGGGCATCGGGGTTCTGGCAGTGCAAGCTCCGCTACAAGACCCAGGACGAGCTGCTGAGCGTGGCGCGCGAGTACAAGCGCCGCGGGCTGCCGCTGTCGGTGATCGTGATCGACTACTTCCACTGGACCCAGCAGGGCGACTGGAAGTTCGACCCGGACGAGTGGCCTGACCCGGCCGCCATGGTGACCGAGCTGGAGCAGCTCGGCATCAAGCTGATGGTCTCGGTCTGGCCCACGGTGAATCCGGCCAGCGAGAACTACGCCGAGATGAGCGAGCTGGGCTACCTGGTCGCCAATGAGCACGGCCTCGGGCTGCAGCTGGCCTCCTGGGACCGGGGCTCGGCGGTACGGGTCCCGATGAGCTTCTACGACGCGACCAACCCCCGGGCCAGGGACTACGTCTGGTCCAAGGTCAGGGACAACTACCTCAAGTTCGGCATAAAGACCTGGTGGCTGGACGCCTGCGAGCCCGAGCTCGTGCCCGAGCAGCCGGAAAACCTCCGCTACTACATCGGTCCCGGCCTCGAGGTCGGCAACGCCTACCCGATGCTGCACGCCCGCGGCTTCTACGAGGGCATGCAGGCCGAAGGCGAGCAGGAGATCGTGCTGCTGTGCCGGTCCGCCTGGGCGGGCAGCCAGCGCTACGGCGCGCTGGTCTGGTCCGGCGACATCGACTCCACCTTCGAGGACCTGCGCCGGCAGATCCCGGCCGGGCTGAACATCGGCCTGTCCGGCATCCCGTGGTGGACCACCGACATCGGCGGGTTCTCCAAGGGCGACATCAACTCGCCGTCGTTCCGCGAGCTGATCGTCCGCTGGTTCCAGTTCGGCGTGTTCTGCCCGGTCTTCCGGCTGCACGGGATCCGCCAGCCGGGGACCATGGCGGGCTCGGAGCAGACCGGCGCGGCCAACGAGGTGTGGTCGTTCGGCGATGCCGAGTACGAGATCATCCGCCACCTGCTGTTCCTGCGGGAGCGGCTCCGGCCGTACGTGATGGAGCAGATGAGGGTCGCGCACTCTACTGGCTTGCCGCCCATGCGCCCGCTGTTCCTCGACTTCCCCGCCGACCCGGCCTGCTGGGACATTGCCGATCAGTTCCTGTTCGGCGGCGACATCCTGGTCGCCCCGGTGGTCACCGAGGGGGCCAGGGAGCGGGACGTGTACCTGCCGGCCGGCGCCGACTGGCGGGACGCCTGGACCGGCGCGCCAGCGGCCGGCGGCCAGTGGGTCACCGCGGCGGCCCCGCTCGAGCTGATCCCGGTGTACGTGCGCGGGAACGTCAGCCCGTTCGGCCCGATCGAGTCCATCGGTGCCGGAGGTGAGCAGCCTTGAACCCCGCCGCCCCCAGCGTCCGCGCCGAGCCACGGCCGCGGCGCCCGGCCGGACCCGCCGGCCGGGCGGGCGGGGCGTCCCGCAGTGACCTGCGGGCTCGCTACCGCCGGGCCGCGCGGCTGGTGTTCCTGATCCCGGCGGGCCTGTACGTGCTGTTCGCGTTCGTGGTGCCGGTCATCTACAACCTGATCCTCAGCTTCGAGGTGACCACGCCGGCCACCATCGCCAGCCTGTTCGCGCCGTGGGCCGGCATATCCAACTACAAGCTCACCCTGCTGCAGTCGATCACGCAGAGCGCCCTGATCCGCACCCTGACATTCACGGTGCTCTCGCTGCTGTTCCAGTTCCTCATCGGCTTCGGCCTGGCGCTGCTGTTCAACCTCAGGTTCCCGCTGAACAAGCTGGCCCGGTCCCTGGTCATCGTGCCGTGGCTGCTGCCGTTCCTGGTCACCGGCTTCATCTTCAGGTTCCTGTTCCAGCTCGAGGCCGGCGCCGTCAACCAGGTCCTGCTGGATGTGCACCTGATCCACGCGCCCATCGGCTACCTGCTCTCGCCCGGCTGGGCCTACGTCACCGTGCTCATCACCAACATCTGGCTCGGCGTTCCGTTCTTCACCGTGCTGCTGTTCAGCGCGCTGCAGGACGTGCCGCCCGAGCTCAAGGAGGCGGCGATGATCGACGGCGCGGGTCCCTGGCAGACCCTGGTCCGGGTCACGCTGCCGGTCATCAGGCCGGTGATCGAGGTCACCTTCGTCCTCGGCTTCGTGTTCACCGTCAAGGTCTTCGACATCGTCATCAGCCTGACCCAGGGCGGTCCCGCTAATAGCACCCAACTGATCGCCACCTGGGCGTACAACTTGTCCTTCCAGCAGTTCGATTACGGCGCCGGAGCCGCCCTCAACACGGTGCTGCTCATCATCGCCCTGCTGGTCGCGCCGATTTACATCAGGCTCAACCGCGATTCACTGAGGCAGGGCTGACATGGGCAGGCAACGGAAATTCACGCCGTGGCTGGCCGGAATCACCGCGCTGGTCGCGCTGGCGATCCTGCTGTTCCCGGTCTACGCGGTCATCGTCGGCTCGTTCGAGAACAACGCCCAGCTGCTGGGCACGCACTACAACTTCTTCCCGCCCACCCCGACGCTGGCCAACTACCGGAACGTCATCTCGACCCAGGGCAGCCACATCCTGTCCAGCCTGATCATCGGCGTCGCCACCGCGATCCTCACCCTGGCCATCGCGCTGCCGGCCGCCCACGCGCTGGCCAGGTACCGCTTCCGGGTGACCGTGGCGGTTGTCGCATCGCTGCTGGTCGCGCAGATCCTGCCGTCAATTGTGATCGCTAACAGCCTGTTCGTCGTCTACCACAAGCTCCACCTGCTGAACTCGTACCCGGGCCTGATCCTGGCCGACGCGAGCTACGCGGTGCCGTTCAGCATCCTGGTCATGCGCGCGTTCATGCTCGGCCTGCCGACCGACGTCCTGCAGGCCGCCCGGGTGGACGGCGCCACCGAATGGGGCACGTTCGTCCGGATCGTCCTGCCGATGAGCCGGTCGGCCATCATCACCGTCGCGCTTTTCGCATTCCTGAACGGCTGGGGTGACTTCATCTTCGCGCTCACCCTGCTGAACGGGAGCACGCTCCAGCCGATCACCCTCAGCATCTACAACTACATCGGAGTCTTCTCATCGAATCTGGGCGCGGCGATGGCGCTCGCGGTCTTCGCCATTCTCCCCGCGGCCATGATGCTCATCGCCGCCCAACGATATATCGCGGCCGGCCTCACGGTCGGATCAGTCAAGGGGTAACCCGCCCTGCCATTGCACACAGCCAATTCACACAATCTGGAGGCAAGAATGCGCGCGCTAGTCAACCTGTCTAGACGCAGAGCCCGGTTGCGGGTCGCGTCGGCATGCGGGGTCGTGCTGGCCCTGGCCGTCGCGGGCTGCTCCTCGTCCGGCGGCAGCAGCAGCGGCGGGAGCAGCAACGGCAAGACCACCATCACCGAACTCGACTACTTCACCTCCAGCGGCGGCAACGCGGCGCTGAACTGGTACAACAAGCAGTTCGAGGCGGCGCACCCCGGCGTCACCGTGCAGCGGACCGCGGTCTCCTACGCGAACCTGATCACCAAGGTCCTGCAGGACGCCAGCGCCGGCGACATGCCGAACCTGGTCCTGCTCGACAACCCGAACGTGCCGCAGGTCGCGGCCACCGGCCAGCTTCGCCCGCTGAATGACCTGCCCGGCTTCACCACCAGCGGCTACTACCCCGGCGCCATCCAGGAGTGCACCTACCAGGGCAAGCAGTACTGCTACCCGATCGGCACGAACTCGGTGGGCCTGTTCTACAACAAGGCGATGCTCAAAGCGGCCGGCCTCCAGCCGCCCACGACCTGGGACGAGCTGGCCGCCGACGCCAAGAAACTGACCAAGCCCCCGGTCTACGGGATGGCCTTCGACGCCACCGCCGACGAGCAGTCGACCTGGCAGCTCGAGCCGTTCTTCTGGAGCAACGGGGCCAGCCTGACCAATGTGAACACGCCTGCGTTCCAGTCGGCCCTGCAGCTGTGGGTCAACATGGTCAAGGACGGTTCGGCCTCGAAGTCCGTGCTGAACTGGGGCCAGGACCCCGACCTCACCCAGCAGTTCACTCAGGGACACGCCGCCATGATGGTCAACGGCCCGTGGATCTTCCCCGAGCTCAACCAGAAGGGCTGGAAGTACAACGACCAGTACGGCATCGTGCCCATCCCCACCGATAAGGCCGGCCAGACCGTGGTCGCGCCGCTCGGCGGGGAGACCATCGACCTCGGCACCGGCGGCTCCACCGAGCAGCAGAAGCTCGCCTGGGAGTGGATGCAGGGCATGCAGCAGGCGTCGACCATGGAGCACGTCACCTCGCTCATGTACTACCTGCCGACCAAGCCCGCGGTGACCGACCAGGTGCTCAAGGGCGGGCCGGAGTACACGGTCTTCGCCAAGGAAACCCAGACCGCCCGGTCGCGCACCACCGAGTACGGCGCCAACTACCCGAAGGTGTCGCAGGCCATCTGGACCGCGATCCAGGCCGCGATCACCGGCACCTCGTCGGTGAGCTCGGCGCTGCAGACGGCCCAGGGCACGATCTCCGGAGTCCAGCAGGTCAGCGGCGGCTGACCTCGAGCGCCGACCGGGCCGGACGGAGCTTCTGGTACCCCCTGGGGTACCAGAAGCTCCGCATAACCCCACGTGACGGCGGCGGTGCGGGCTCCGGCTCGGGCCGCCGCCATTTTTCATGCCTAACGGTCCGGCCTTCCCGACCCGGCCGCGCCGCATGCCTCCCTGGCTTCGGCGCCGGTCCTGGCCCAGGCGCGGGTCAGTTCGCGCCACGCGGCCGGCGTCAGCGAGTACGCGCCGGCGCTGCCCCCGACGAAGCGCCGCCACGCATCCGGCCGGATCAGCGTGGCCAGCGCGATCACCGTGACGGGCAGCGGAGCCAGCGGGTCGCCGCGCCCCGGGGTCAGCTCCTCCCGGCTGCCCCGGTACTCCCCGCGGTGCAGCACCGCGTGGACCAGTTCCCGCGCCACGGCCCGCCGCCCGCCCTGGTGGGCCGCGCCGAGCACCGCGAGCAGCAGCTGGTGGGTCCGCACCCCGGGCACCGCGATCGGCTGCGGCGGGACCGAGCCTGACCTGGCCGGGGCCCTGGCCACCTCGAGCAGTGCCCCGGTCAGGTCTACGCCGCTGGCCAGGGCGTTGGCCGGCTCGACGAGCCGCGGGTTGATGTCGATGAACCGCGGGCCGTCCGGGCCGATGATCACGTCCGCGGACAGCGCGCCGTGCCAGCCCAGCGCCGCGCCCAGCCGGGCCATGTGCTCCCGTGCCTCCGGCAGGTCCAGGCCGAGCTTGTGGCTGGCCCCGCCGGAGGCGCCCTCGCGGACCCGCTGGCACGCGTGGAACGCGGTCAGCTCCCCGCGCGCGAACACCGCCTGGACCATGGCCAGCGGCCCGGCCACCGACCGCTGGACCAGCACCCCATCCGGCCCGAACGCCCCGAGCCGCTCGTAGTCCGCAGCGACGTGCCGCAGCTCGTCCGGCGAGCCGGCCCGGCGCACCCCCGCCGACGCCGTGCCGATCGGCATCTTCACGAACAGCGGCCACCCGGCCTGCCCGGCACGGGCCAGTTCCGTCCCGGCCGCCTCGACCTCGGCCGCGGTGGCCGCCACCACCGCGGGCGGCTGCGGCACGCCGACCCGGGCCAGCGTCCGGAACGCCGACACCTTGTCCTGGACCTGGGCCAGCGCGGCGAAGCCGGGCACCGCGGTGGCCAGCCCGGCGGCCTCGATCCTGTCCCGGGCCATCGCCATGACGGCGACCTGCTCCTGCACCGGGAGCAGCACGTCGGCCCCGCGCCGCGCGGCGACGTCGAGGGCGGCCTCCAGCCAGCCGGACGGGTCGCGGCCGAGGGCCGGGACGTCGTGCACCCGCCGCACGTGCCGGGTCATCCGGCACAGGCACAGCCCGGCGGGAGACAGCGCCTCCACCCGATGCCCGGCCCGGGCCAGCACGGTCGCGCACTGCCGGGCGGTCAGCCCGGCCCCGTCGCTCAGCAGTATCAGCATGACCGCCTCCGATTCCGCGCCCAGGACCCCGTGTGCCCTCTACGCCGCACTCTCGCACCTCGACGCGTGCTTAGTATATGGCGTAAGCATACGACATATACTAAGCTTGGCAAGAGCCGGATGAACGCCGCCGGAGTCTGCCATCGTTTGTGGCAGAGATCGCCAGGAAGGAGCCGTCGCGTTGGGACGTGCGCCGCAGATCAGCCGCGAGGCGGTGCTGGCCGCCGCGCTGCGGCTGGCCGACGAGCAGGGCCTGGACGCGGTCACCATGCACGCGGTGGCCAGGCGCCTGCAGGTCACGCCGATGGCGCTGTACCGGCACGTGGATGACAAGAACGCCCTGCTCGACGGGCTGGTCGAGGTGCTGCTGACCGAGTATCCGCTGCCGCGGGCCGAGGGCGAGTGGGACGAGCGGCTGACCGCGCTGGCCGACGGGATCAGGGACACCGCCCGCCGCCACCCGGCCGTCTTCCCGCTGCTGCTGACCAGGCCGGCCGTCACCCCGTCGGCCCGCGTGGTCCGCGACGCGGTGCAGGCCGCGCTGCGCGAGGCTGGCCTGCCCGAGGCTGAAGTCGCCCGGGCCGAACGCCTGATCAGCACGGCCGTCCTCGGCTTCGCCGCCAGCGAGGCCAGCGGCCGGTTCCGCCAGCACGACCAGTCCGTCATCGACGCCGACTTCGCCGAGCTCCTGCGCTGGCTCCGTCACGCGCTCAGCTCGATGCGTGGTTCCTGATTCAGAACCTGTCCTAACCCTGCTGAGGGTTATCCTGGCGCTTCCCCGGCCTTGAAACGGCTCGCGCTCACAGCAGGCTCAGGTCGATCGCCCGTTCGAGAGCCTGCGCGCGTGACGCCACCCCGAGCTTCTGGTAAACCGACCGCAGATGAACCTTGACCGTGTTGCGCGAGATGTACAGGGTGTCGGCGATCTGCAGGTACGTGCTGGTCGGCAGGAGCTTGAGGATCCGCAGCTCAGCGCCGGTCAGTGGTTCAGCGAGGCCGCGGCCCGGCGTGACCGCGTCCAGCTGGGTAGCGCGCGCCTGCAGGGCCGCGGCGACCAGTTGCCCGGTGAACGGGTCCGGTCGCAGTTGCGGGGCGTGCTCAACCAGATAGCTGGTCACCTGCGGGGCGGTGGTGACGACGGTGTTGAGGAAGCCGTTGACCCGGGCTGCCTGCACGACGCCAGCCACGGCACTGGCCGTCATGGGGTCACCGCGCTCGATTGCGGACGCCGCCAGGAGTATCTGCCGGACCAGTGCGCGCCGTTCGGTCAGCTCTCCCGGCGGCAGCGCCCGCAGCTGGTCGTGGGCGGCGTGGTGATCGCCGGCCGCCAGCGCGATCCTGGCCAGCAGCAGGCTTCGCCCGGCGGCGGGCAGGCCGTCGGCCAGCCTGGCCGGCGTGCTCGGGTCGCCGTGCGACAGGCGGATGAGCGCCTCGAGCTCATCGGCCCGGGCTCGCAACGCCGACCCGGCCCCGGGCAGGGCCAGCCGGGCCGCCTCGATGGCGGCCAGCGCATCGCGGCGCTGTCCGCGGCTGGCCCAGATCGTGGCCCGGTCGAGCAGGGCCAGGAACTCGAAGGGGGGACGGCGTCGCTCCGAGATCGACAGCACCTGCTCGGTGAGCTGCTCGGCGGTATCCAGGTCACGCTGTTCCAGCGCGAGGCCGGCGAGCGCGCGCCGGTAATCCACGGACCAGAAGTGCTGGTCGAATCCCAGGCGCCGGGCCTCCGCCTCGGCGGCCCTGGCGACATCGGCCGCCTCGGCGAGGCGGCCGTACTCCAGCAATGCCAGCGCCCGCGCCCCGGGCACCATCACCACCTTGACCGGCTCGGTGAGTTCCGGCGCGGCCAGCGCGGTGGCCACCTCGCGCTCGACCGCCGGCAAGTCTTCCAGCCAGGTATGGACACGAAGAAGCTCCATCGGCGCGGCGGCGACCCACTCATCGGCGAACTGAGCCCGGTCCTGGATGGCCCGCCCGGCGCGGATCGCATCGACGGCCTGATCGGCCTGGCCCGCCAACATGTAGCGGGTCGCCCGCGCCATCTCGACCTGGGCCGCCAGCCGGGACTCGGGCGCGATGGGCGGCTGGGCGCGTTCCAGCAGGTCCAGGTATCCGCCGCCGCGAGCAATGTCGCCGCGCAGCAGCAGGTCGATGGCCACCGCCAGCAGCCGGCCGGGCGCGCCGGCCAGCACCGACGGATCGACCGTGCTCAGATCCAAGGGCTCCGGCGAGGCCGGATCATTCAGGAAGTCGGTGACCACCCGGTCGTGCAGCAGGGCCAGGGCACGGTCGCCCTGACCGGCCGCGAGAAAGTGGCGGGCGGAACGGCGGGTGTCTCCGGTGGCCTCGAACCATTCGGCCGCGCGCAGCTGGAGCTTCTTCTCGCGACCCGGATCCCTGGCGCGCAGCTCGGCGCGCAGCAACTGCCGGACCAGATGGTGGTAGCGGAAGCTGGTCCGCTCATCATCCAGGGCCACCAGGAACAAGTTGGCCAGGTCGATGCCGCGCAGCCGGGCCGCCGCGTCCTGCCTGCCGCTGACGGCCGCGCACGCGTCCGCGGTCAGCTCGCTCAAGACGGACGTGTCCAGCATGAACCAGGTCACCTCGGGCGGCTGCTGCTCCAGCACCTCGGCGATGAAGTACTCGGCGATGGCGTGGCGGCGGATCTCCAGGGCTCGCGCCACCCGGGCCGGGTCGCTGGTGCCGCGCAGGGACAGCGCCGCCATCTGCAGCGCCGCGGCCCAGCCCTCGCTGCGCTCGTGCAGCAGCCCAAGGTCGGCCGTGCCGACCTGGATGCCGAAGTTCGCGAGCAGGTCGCCGCTTTCGGCGAGGGAGAAATGCAGGTCACGGTCGCGAAGCTCGCACAGCTCACCGGTCAGCCGCAGCCGGTGCAGCCGCAACGGCGGGTCGGCCCGGCTGGCCAGCACCAGCTGAGCAGCCTGAGACGGCCAGTGCCCCACCAGATCGGTCATAGCTCTGGAGACCGCGGCCGCGGCGTAATGGAAATCGTCCAGGACGATCGCCGACCCGGCGGGCAGCCTGGCGGCATCGTTCGCGATCGACGCGGTAAGGTCCGCTGACACGACGCCGTCCAGCGCGAGCAGGTCGGCGGCATCGGCTCCGAACCCCGGCTCGATCACCCGGGCGGCCTCGATGAACCCGGTCCAGAACCGGGCCGGGTTGGCGTCGGCCTCATCACACGACAGCCAGGACGTTACCCCGGGCGGCCGCGCCGCGGCCCAGCTCGACAGCAGCACGCTCTTGCCCGCGCCCGCCGACCCCAGCACCACCGTCAGCCGCTGGCCGGCCCCTGCCGTCAGCCGGTCGAGCAGCGCCGGCCTGGCGACCAGCGTGACCGGCGGGGCCGGCGGCGCGAATTTCCCCAGCGCGAACCGCGCGCCGCGTTCGGCGCCAGATCGAGCGGCTACGTCCGTTGTCACTACACCCCTCCCGCGGCAGTCCTCGCTGGTCCGAGGGCTGCCCGCTACCAGTTAACCGGGTGCGGAGGCTTACCGGAAGGGACCAAGGTCACCTCGGGCAACGCGGCGGATCCCGGATAACCCCCGGAAGGGTGAGGACGCCAGGCCGACCACTAGGCACGCTAGCAGGACTTATGAAACCAGCGGACGCAAGGGGCGTAGCCGTGGTGTCAGCACAGACATACGAGATCACTTTCACCGGCCGGGTAAGCACGACACTGCGCGCGGAATTCGACGACTGTCAGGTCACCGTCGGCCCGGACACGACGACCCTGCGCGCCGATCTGCCCGATCAGGTCGCCCTGTGCGGTCTCGTGCAGCGGATCACAGGTCTCGGGCTTGACATACTGCACGTCCACCTCGTGACCCCGGCACCCGCGCCGTAGCCAGCCTGATCGATCTCACGTAAGGGAGGGGTCATGACAGTTCATGACCAGGCGCAGCACGAGGAGGCCAGGCGCCGGCCAGATGCAGCGACGGACGGCAGGAAATCAGCAGGTCCCGCCGGTGATCCGATCCTGACGTCCAAAATCATGGCGCCGGATGTTCCGGCGTGGACGGTGCAACGGCCCCGGATCACCGAGGTGATCGCCCGTGGCACGCGATGGTGTCCGCTCACCGTTATCACGGGCCCCCCAGGCGCAGGCAAGACGATGGCACTGGCCTTGTGGGCGGCTGCCGAACCCAGGGCGGTGGCCTGGGTTAGCGTTGATGAGTACGACAACCGGCCCGGAGTGTTCTGGTCGTATGTCATCGAGGCGCTGCGGCGGGCCGGCGTTGCCATTCCGCAGGCGGGGGCCGGGTGGGAGCAGCCGGACGATCACGTGCTCGTGCTCCGGCTGGCGGCGGCGCTGGCGGCCAACGACCCGCCGGTAACGCTGGTCCTCGATGACCTGCACCTGCTGACCACGCCGCAGGTGCTGCGGGAGCTGGACTTCGTGCTGCGGAACGCGGGTGCCGGCCTGCGGCTGGCCGTCTCCTCACGGATCGATCCGCTGCTGCCGCTGCATCGCTACCGGGTGTCCGGGCATCTGGCCGAGATCCGGGCCGCCGACCTGGCGTTCAGCAGCGCCGAAGCGGGCCAGCTGCTAGCCCAGCACAGCATCACGCTGCCTGCGGACTCGCTGGAATGCCTGGTACGCCGGACGGAGGGCTGGGCGGCCGGGCTGCGCCTGGCCGCGCTGTCGATGGACGCTCATCCCGACCCGGGCCAGTTCGTCACGGAGCTGGCCGCGGAGCACAGCACCCTGACCGGCTACCTGATGGAGGAGGTGCTCAACGCCCAGCCGCCACAAACCCGCGACGTGCTGTTCTGCACGTCGATCCTGGAGGAGGTCAGCACCGATGCCGCCATCGAGATGACCGGTGACGAGCAGGCCGCCGGGATTCTTTCGGCTGTGGCGCGGGCCAACGCGTTCATCCAGCCGACCGGATCCGGGCGGTACCGTTACCACACCTTGTTCGCCGAGGTGCTGCGGCTGAAGCTGCGGCGCGACTACCCGGACCAGGTGGCCGGGCTGCATCAGCGAGCGGCCCGATGGTACGGCCGGAACGGCCTGCTCACTCAGGCGGTCCGGCACGCCGGCCGGGCCGGCGACTGGCCGCTCGCGGCCGCCATGGTCATCGACGACCTGGCGATCGGCCAGATCATCGAGCCTGGAAGCGGCCAGCAGCTGGCCGACGAGTTCCGCGACCTGCCCCCCGGCCGATCATGGACCGGTCCGCAGCCGTACCTGATCGCGGCCGCGGTGGCGTTGTCCGCTGGCCGCGACGAGTCATGCGCCGCCGCGCTCGACGCCGCGGACGGCCTCCTCGGGCACGTTCCTGCCGACCAGGAGCCCGGGTGCCAGCTGGCGGCCGCGATGATCCGGCTTACTGCCGCGCTGCGCGCCGGTGACCTGGCCGCGGCGGCGGCGGCCGTGGCCCGCGCGGAGCTGCTGCTCAGCCAGATCCCGGACGTGAAGCTGGCCCGGCATCCTGATATCAGCGGACGGGTGCTGTCCGGCCGCGGAGCCGTCGAGTTGTGGTCCGGCCACCTGGACGAGGCCGCCAGCCTGCTCGACGCGGCGGTGGCCGCCGCAACTGCCTCGGGTCGGCCAGAACCAGCGGACTGCGTTGCGTATCTGGCCCTCGCGGAGGCCTGGCGCGGCCGGCTGCGCCGCGCTGCGGAGCTGGCCGACCGGGCGACGGCGGCTTTCGACGCATCCGGGCGATCAAAGCGGCCGGGCCATAGCCCGCACACGGCCGCTCTGATCGCCCGCGCCTGGGTGCATCTGGAACGCAATGAGCTGCGCGAGGCGCGTCGTTGCGTCAAGCAGGCCGACACCGCCCTCGGCCGTACCCCGGACGAGCTGATTGCGGCGGCAGCCTACCTGGTCGCGGCGCGCGGCGCCCAGGCCGAGGGACGCGCCTCGGTGGCCGCGCAGGTCATCACCAGGGCACGGTCCGGACGGCCGATCCCGCCCTGGCTCGACCAGCAACTGAGCATGATCCAGTCACGGGCATGCGCGGCCGCCGGTGACATCCCCGCCGCCCTGGCCGCGGCCGGGCAGGCCGGCTTCGGGGATTCGCCGGAAGCCGCGATCGCCCTCGCGCACGCACGGGCGGTCGCCGGGGACAGCGACGCGGCGGCGCATGCGCTGGCGCCCGTGCTAGCGGCCGACGGGGTACCGGACCGGGTACGCCTGAACGCGTGGCTCGCTGATGCCCGGCTCGGCTACGGCAGCGGCGACCGTGCCCGCGGGCACCGCTCACTGGCGGCCGCGCTGCGGCTGGCCGAACCCGAACAGCTCAGGCTCCCCTTCGTCCTGGAGCGCGGCTGGATAACACCGGTGTTGCGGCAGGACCCTGAACTGGCCGACGCTCACCGGCGTCTGCTTCC
>Ga0207689_10001333_pt1 | contig 23814 bp, 44 predicted proteins | sample KBSMisM52_FD_184312 | JGI IMG/M metagenome (GOLD analysis project Ga0207689, IMG submission 184312) | Miscanthus rhizosphere microbial communities from Kellogg Biological Station, Michigan, USA - KBS Miscanthus M5-2 (SPAdes) (version 2) | ecosystem: Host-associated > Plants > Roots >... | reverse complement strand
CGGGATACGTATTGGCACGCTGACCATATTGTAGAATTGAGACACAACGGAACGCACGATTTAGATAACCTACAAACGCTCTGCCTTGTTTGTCACAAACAAAAGACCAAAGGAAATTATGCCAAACCTGAGTGAAACGGACTTACAAGCCATCCTTACCAACAACAAGGCAATAAAGCTCAAGGCGAATAAAGGCGATTCTAGGGCGTCAGCCACGCAAAAGGTACTAAGAGCCTATGAAGCGTCCGAAACGAGCGCCAAGGGCACGGAATCGCCAGAAAAGCGGTCAAAATACGGCAATCGTAAAGTAGAAATCGACGGGGTTCGCTTCGATTCGGTTAAAGAGAGCAATTATTACCTGTTTCTCAAGAGCGAATTGGAAGCAGGGCGCATCAATAAATTAGAGCTTCAACCAGAGTTTCCGATAGAGATTAAAGGCACTCATATTTGTTTGTACAAGGCGGATTTTCGGGTAACTTATCCTGACGGACGGAAAGAAACGATTGACGTAAAAGGCATGAAAACGCCTGTGTATCGCCTCAAGAAAAAATTAGTTGAAGCTAAATATCTCATTAAAATCATTGAAATATAAAAGGATAAGCGCCCTCACGTAAAATGAAAGCGCTCATGGGGTTGGGGCTTAGGCTGGGGGTTAGCGGATTTTAGAAACCTTACCGTGTAGCTGAGTTGGCGGTTAATCAGCTAAATCGTGCCCACACGCGATAGCGCATAGTGATGCAAGATGTATAAAAGCAACGGGCTTGCCGTCTTTCAGGATGCGAAGCCCCATATCGCCACTGCCAGCATTATCAAACGAGCCGTCAACCGGTTCTGCCGTAACTTCTTGCTCGTCGGGCTCGTGCCAATCGTCGCGAACGCCTAGCAATACGGCTAGTTGTTGCATATCTTGCTGATTGCGCGGGTAAAACATTCCTTTGTGTTGCTTCATTTCAAGTCCCCTTATTTCTTTTAGGTGTGTTGCTATTTAATCCTTATGGGCGTTAGCGGTCTAGTTTTGCAAGACGCTTTTTAGCTGCCACGTACTCAGGTTCTGCGCGGTCAGGCGCATCGTACATACACGTCTGGCAGTAGATAATGCCGCGCATTGCAACATTAAAGCAATCAGGTTCAGCACACACCCAGTCACCTAAAAACTCTCGCAATTGTTCGGCGCTTGCTGTTTTCACTTCATCCAAAGTCATTCGTGCCATTTTCGTTTCTCCTGTTTAATCTAATCTGGCTTGTGTTTTGGTGTTAGGTTTATTTTTAGTAAATGTGGTGCTTTTCTAAGTCGGCTAGGTAGGCATTTGCGCTTTCCAACGTCGATTTATCACCGGGGTCTGAGTTTGGATAAAAAGACGCGAAGCCTTTACGCCTAGCGAATCTAATGGTGTCATTTTCTACGTCGGAAAGGGTTGGGTATACAATCTTGTCCCATTCATCTTTTTGCTTGCTGTCGGTTGCTTCTCTCATTTTATTCCTACTCCGTTTCGTTTAATCTTTACCGCTTGTCGTTGGCATCTTTGTTTTACCCAAGTCGCTTGCTCCGTTCGACCGTGATTACATCTTAATTGAAGTTTATTTACTTGTCAAGTGATAATTTGCATTATCTTCTAAAAAGTTTTTACTTGTATTTTCAGAAAAAGTGTGTTTATAATAAGAGCGTGAGTTACGAAAGAATAAAAATCAATGTTTACCAGTGCAAGTGCGAGCAATGCAAGCACAAATGGAATTCGACTGCTGACGTGATACCCGTTAGGTGTCCTAATCTGAAATGCTCAAATCCGTTGGGCTGGAATAGAAAGACAAAACGTGTGTACGTAAAAAGCGGGCGATATGCAAAGGCTCCTGGCACATAGCCCTAGAAAGGAGAAGTCTATTTACCATGAAATAGCTATTAATTCAGGGGCGGTATTGCGTGAAAACCGTGCCGCTCTAACTAAAACCACAAACTAAGGAGCAGAAGACAATGAGCGAATGGCACAAACGGCAAGTGGCAATACAGCCCACGCTTAACAAGCTGACAGTGGCGATTGGCGACCGTATAACAATACAGAACGGCTTGCGAATAATTCAAGAAATCGCTCCGACATGGGGAGTCTTTCCAAATCCAAATGAAGATTATACCCATTGCCAGTTTTGTTTGACACCGCCGAATGGGTTTACTTGTTCGGTAACTGTGAGGCTTGACTTAGAAGCAAAGGCGGTAACGAAATAATGGACACAAAAGAACCTTTTATCACAGGAAACGATAAAGACGGCTACAACGTGTTTAGTTGGCACACCTCGACAGGTTGGATGGGAAAAGCTGGCATGGGATATTACGATAAAGTTTTATCCGGCGGGTCCAAGCGTGACGCTGAACGGCAATTACAGATTGAAAAAGACCGTCCAACTTATCGAACAAAAGTAAAAACGGAGATCGAGAATGCCAACATTTAGAGTATGGGGAACTGTTTCTGTTCCCGGCAAATGGCAAAAGCTATTTTACGCGGCAATAATTCTCGGCACTATGTTTATAATTGCCAACGCATTTATGCCCAAGATCAAATCACAGCCGAAACCTAAAACTTTAATAATCTACCCACCTGACCGTGGATCGAATCACTCAGGGCGATGGATGTGAAGGAGAAAAAGATGGATAAGTATAAAATCGTAATAAAGAAAGTGAATGTGGCGAGCGTTAATGTTTCGGCAGAAGAGCGGGTTGAGAACGCCTATGGAGAGAGCGAGGAAGCGCAGATAATAGCGGCGAAATCTCAAGAGGAAGATGTTTTCGAAGACCGCCTAGTGACTGGCGAAACCTTATATAAGCAACTTGTTGATAAGCTAGATTTGGTACAAGTCATCAACGCCATTAACGCAGAATAAATTTACAGGACGGCTACGGGCGGATAGCGCCGAGGGAGAGGATGAAAATGAGAAATCCTAAACATAACGCAGGGTATCGAGTGGGACGATGCCGATACAACGTTTTAGAGCGAGCGTTTGCCGAAGAGTGGATGAAAGAGAATCGGCAAAACAATCTGCTACAAATGCTCTTTATGAAAAATGGACATAGCTTGATATTCCGTACCGCGAGAGCATTTATTACCGCGCGGGATCGCTTTATTGTAGCGACAATCATTCAATGGCTTGGAACAAACGTCGGCTTCAGTTTTCTTGAGAGATGCTTAAAAACGGCAGGATTAAAAGTGGTATGGGAAAACGGCAGTGAGGTACAGGGTTATTATGCCGGGGACTATTACGGCGATACGGATGCGTCCGCATGGCAGAACCTTGTTGCAGCGAATTCTTGGGCGTTTCCTAAACCGGAAATCGTCGGCATTTATTTCGCAGTACAGGGTCGTATTATGAAAAGCAGTGCATTCGGTGCGGATGGGAAAGGCGAGTATCAATGTTTGAGTCAATGCCTCAGTGTTTCGCGAACTACTCGCCGATACCAAAAGATGAAAACGCTATCACGGCATCCGAACTCAGAGGGCTAAATTGAGCGATACGGGCGCACAGGATCAATTTACAGCGAGAAGTTGGCGGTAAGGTCACGGAATTTCAGGAAAGACGCTCAGTGCGGCGAAATTGGAGGGGATATGGAAGAAGCACGAGAAATCAAGAGTTCGATTGTCGTTGTTGCTATTTTGCTAGCGGCGTTAAGTATATACAACACAGCGTACTTAATTCACACGACTACTACTAGCAGAGACGAAATCAAAGCCGCTGTCTCTGCTCCTTGTGAGCAAAAGGAACAAGCAAAATGACACCGAATGATTTAGATATTTTAATACATTTTGCGACGACAAGGGCGCCTCATCCAAGAATGGACTCCCCGGCGGCGCAAAGCTCAATCGAACAATTTGCAGCTGAAGGGGTAATTACATTCGATAGTGACAGGATTCCTAGTAACGGCGAATCGTCTTATCTCATCACCAACAAGGGCAGAGCTTGGCTGGTCCGAATATTACAAACGCCGTGCCCTCGTCAGGTGTGGGTAGATGAGCAAGATAGAATCATTGAAATTTGATCGCGGGAGAAACGAAATGAGCGAATTTGTAACACAAGCGAATGAGTACGAGAAGAAGGCAGTGCGATTCAACGAAGTTGTGGAGTTGGTACGTGAAAGATGCGGCGACACTCTTCCAATCCCTGTGCTCGATGAAAACGTGTTGATATGTTTAAACGCATTACTTACCGAACTCAAGGAAGCGCGGGAGAAAATCGCACAACTCCAAATTGCAGCCGATGGATTTGATTCTGTGAATATGCAATTGCGAGAATTTATCCCTGAATATAACAGCGATTCATTCACTCTATCGGTATTAAAATCAGCGCTAACCGAACTTCGTGACCGCCGAGAATCAGAGCGCCTAATGCCAGAGACGGCGAAAGAGAGCGAATCAGAGCAAATTCCATATTGTCGCTACTGTGACGCTAGGCTCGAAGTAAAAGGCGGCTGGATTGCTGCATGTCCGTGCTGGATAGGACGGATGATGTCAATGGACGAAGGAATTGTTTATCGCATCGAATCAGAGCCAGCGAAGGGCGAGACTTTCCGCGTCAGAATTACCCAAAAACCATCACAGCCCGGCTACTTCTATAATTTTCGAGTTGGAGAAGAGTTTAATGTGGTGAATGCCACTGAGATGGAATATAGTGTCGCTAAAGGTGAAGACCGTCAGAATCATTATATCCTGAAATCTGACTGCGAAATTTTAGCAAGCAAACACTTTGAATCTCAGCCACAAACTGATAAAATAGAAAATGGCTCAAGTAGCATTGAGAGTGCGACTTAAGCCTACCAAATCCAATAAAAGAGGTATTGAAGATGGCGAGTCCTAGTTTATCCCTTTCAAATCTACTTAACAACTTAGATGCGCCAAAATGGTTTTGGGCACAAGTAAATATCACGGCAAATCCAGATAAATGCTGGGAATGGCAAGGAACCCGTACGAGATACGGAGGCTTTAAGAGAAATCGCACTCAATATCTTGCTCACCGAGTTGCTTATGCGTTGTTTTATCGGGTTGATCCTGTTGGGCTTTTAGTTTGCCACAAGTGCGACAATCCACCCTGTTGCAATCCGTACCATTTATTTCTGGGTACCCATCGAGATAATACGGAAGACGCTCGACGGAAGGGGCGTATCTTTCCGCACTGTTCCACCCCCTCTGCGATACTGGCTGACGAACAAGTGATGGAAATTATGCAACGCGTGGCGGACGGCGAGGCTAAAAATGCGCTTGCAAAAGAATATCGCGTCTCTCGGCGAATGGTTCAACATATCTGTGCAGGTACCATTTACAAGCATCTACCCCGACCGCGCGTATCCCTACTTGGCAATCAGGCAAAACTTACCGCTAAAGACGTTCAAGAAATTAAATTTCACCTAACAGACGGAATGCCAATAAAAGAATTAGCCGTGCGATACTCGGTCGGATGTACCACTATCCAGAATATTAAAAACGGAGTTTCGTGGAAGGATGTAGCAAATTATGAATGATTCCAAAAATCCCGCCGCACAGCAAGCGGAAGCGGTCACTGAGCGCGTAAGCGATAACCCGAAATGCCACAGATGTTTGTTGTCGGTAGATACGATGACCGACAGTTTTTATATTGTCGGGTCAGATTATTTTCACGGTCAATGCCCAATCGTCACCGACGAATCCCTGCACCAAGCGGCGGTACGGCACAGGATTGCTCAAAAGCATTATACTCGCAACGATTACGAAGCCGCACAAAAGCAAGACGAGCAATGTAACTGCGTCGGTTTTGCGCTATCAGGGTCGATCCACAATGAAGGCTGCCCTAAGTATCGCCAGCAAGACGAGCTATGCGACGAATGCGGTCACGATAGAGTTCGTCACCATTCATATCAAATAGCGCCGGGAGATATTCAAATCGGGGGCTGTCAAAACTGCGGCGCGTGCCGTGAATACCGCCCACAAGCGGAGCAAAAGCCCGTTCCGAGACTGGAGTACCTTAAGCACGGAAAATATGCGTATTTACTGACTTTTGAGGGAGGAGTGCGGACATATTTAGCAACTGAAATTCGAGCGCTTGAAAATATCGCTCAGACTATATTCCCGATCTATTCACCACCAGAGCCGACACCACAACCAAAGGTGGCCATGCCGGTCGAGCCAACATTCGAACAGTGGTGGAAAGGGCTGATACGACTTGGGCATACTACCACTTATGGCGATTACCGGATGTGTAATAAATGCGGGGATGAGGTCGGATGCCTTCCAGTGGTGACAGAAATACCAGAAGAAGCACAAAAACACTTTCGCGGCGAGTGCGCAGCCCCGGCGAATCAGGGTTGTCAGTGCAAAGCCTGTGAAATTACTCCGCATCTCAGTAGTTGCGCTGTCCATAATATGCCAGCAGAACCGAACGGGGAATGTGATTGTGACGCAAAATCTTTAACTAAATAATCTCAAAGTGTGTTTCAATTCACACTATTTGCACTAGCTGTCACAAGGTCAAAGATTATTTTGGGCTGTACGACGCAGATGATAAAGCCAAAATTCAAACCACTAAACGCTTACAAACCGATGAGCAAAGAGAGTACGTCACTAAATTACTTGATGCGATGTCAAACAAATCGTTACAATCTGAGCAAGCCATTCAGGTAAAAGACAGAAGGCGTTATGATGAAATCTAAAATCACAATAGCAGGTAAGACATATAGAGTTGAGATAAACAACGGTGAGAGATTCATTGACGGCTGGACGGTAGAGCAATTTATGGAGAAGCTAGGCGCTGAGGCTATTGAACAATGCGCTATCGTAGGACACAGAGCCTTACAGGATGAAATAAACGGCACCGCCACCAACTTACAGGACTTAGCGAACGCACTACATAGCGAAAAGGCAAATTAAAATATGAGTGATAGTAACACAACGGAAATCCCAAAACTTAGTCGTTTGATGTTTATTGCTAACGCGTGTTGGTGTGTATTTGCCTTAGTTTGTGTTCTTCTTGTGAGCTATGGCGTTTTAACCTTGTCGCGTAATATTTGTTTAGCACTATTGGCGAGTGCGGTTATAGTGGCAATCTGTGGACTTTTTAATGCACAAGAATAATATGGACACACCAGACAATGACAGAACCGCAAAAGGCGCACAATTGCAATACAGTAGTGCTACCGGTAACTGGATTCCAGCAAAGAATGAACTGCATAAGATGAGTATGGAAGCTTATCTCAAGGTATGCGGACACTCAACGCTCACTAAACTGCAATTCCCTAGACGCAGAAATGACAGTAAATTGGGATTGCGAAAACGCAGGGCATTATTTAACGATGTCCGTATCGTGCTGTGAAAACAAAGGAAAGACCCACCAGCGGTAACTAGTGGGTTATTAGGTAGGCGGTAGAGGCTGGAGATTAGCGGTTATTTGATAAAATGTTGTAGGCTTCGACCAGTTGGGCGGTGGTTTTTACTTTCAGGCAAGGCTCAGCCGGTATGTTATAGATGGGGAAGCCTGAAACACCACCCTCATCCAAGCGCTTAAAGCCTAGTTCACAGATTCGTGATGCATCATTTGCTTTACATCCATTACAAGTTCGATTGTGCTTTAGCTTAGCGTTCGGCGTGCCCATATTATTTACTCTCCTTAGTTTTATCTTTGTTCTTTCTCTCTGAGTTCCAATAAGCCGAGTGACACTTCGGGCAAACTTTTGGTAATTCAGCCCCACGTTGCATCCATTTCCAGTGGCACCGATTGCACAGCCAATGTTTAATATTTACTAAGATTTCTGGCATATTTACTCGCTTTCTATGGTAAAATGTAACTAGGTATTTGAGGCGGTAAAGACTTCACCGGCGGAAATCTGAACCTTTGCCAATGATCGCATAACGTCAAGGGGGATCTCAGTGACAGACTTCTCAAAGACAACGTTTTCGCCGTGATATTTACGATGTCGAATCGCCATCATTTCACCGTTAACGCTCCAGACGTAATAGGCGTTCTGACCGTCTCGCACGAAGTGGCGCTTATGTAACCCAGACTGCAAGTTGCGCGAAAAAGTCTCTTGAGCGACTGGGAGCGCATTGATGGTAGCTTTGTTGTTAATCTTATCGTGAATAGATAAACCATTGTTCGCGTATATCATGCCTTTGTAGTAAGCGAACTGTGCATCTTGAGTTAGGTTTGACATTTACTTTTCCTTTTCCTTTAAGTTTCTAACGTGTGATTGATTACTTTATTTATCGTGTCCGCTTATCAATCTCGCTGACATAATGATATTACTAAATATATTATTAGTTTGTCAAGATAAATCTTTCAATAATCAAAAGAAATATTTCAGAAAGTCTATAAGTGTAATAAAATCAACGTAAGAAATATTTATCTCACACAAAATAATTCAATTATGTTAAGCTAGTTTACATTATGGGCGTAAGACGCGACAAAAACGGCAAGCAAGTATTAACTAAACGACAAGACAAGTTTGTAGATGCGATCATTAGCCCTGAAACAAAGTCCCAAACAGAAGCCGCACTCAAAGCAAATTACTCACCAAACACCGCTAAAGTAATAGCTAGTGAAAACTTAACGAAACCTTACATTGTGGAAGAAATACAAAAACGCAAAGAACGCCTCGCAAGGTTAGCTGAAGTTCACGAAAAAGAAGTCATGGGCGCAACAGTTGAGATAGCTTTTGCCTCAATTGAAGACGCACTTGATGATGATGGTAATTTAGACTTTGCTAAAGCTAAAGCTAATGGAAGTGTCAGTTTAATTAAGAAAATCACACGAAATCCCACTAAATACGGCGAAACAGTTGCTGTTGAGTTCTATCCAAAAGACCAAGCTCAAGCTCGTTTAGGTGAATATTTAGGCATGAAAACCAAAGACAAAGAAAACCCAGTCGATGTCATAACTAAAATAGAGCAGGACGCTGCTGAGCGTGGAAAGACGGTAGCTGAACACGTTGAAGACCTGGCTAAAGGCTTTCGGGAGAAGTATGGCGGGGTTAAGGACGAGACGGGCAAGGTGATGTGATAAAAGGGGGTTAGGGGTTATTTTAATATTTCTTTGGATAAAGTGAAAATAAATCTTGACAAATGATTAAGTAGAGTTTATCATTCTTACTTAGATAGCGGAAAGCTAATAAATAAAGGGAGATAAACAAAATGAAGGCACGCCATTTACCTGATTTTACAATCGTGCGCCACGAAGGACGCCTTGCTATTTTAGCTAACACAAGACAAAACCGTAAGCCTTTGTTGATGTGGGATGCAGAGAATCAGTCGGGCAAACAAATTGACCGCGACACAGAGTTAGAGGTTGTGAAATATCCTGCGGAGCTAGCTAATCTCTATCTACGGAATGTTTTAAGTGAGGCCGTGGATGCCTAAATTCACTACACCTCAAATTAAAGCTGAAATAAGCGCTCTGGAGCAATCTGGGGCGCAAGCTGCTGTTTATTACCTTCAGCGTGAATTAAATCGCCGTAGCGCGTCTAAAATGAACGCTGGTGCACCGTTAAAGGATAGGACGGAACAGAGGGAACGCTGGCGCAGGAATAGCGAGAATTATCGCAAAGGTAAATCCAAGCCCGAATCCGTCACCTACGACCCACTAGATAATATTCCATAAAAGGAGCGCATATGCCTGAATACGAAATTGAGTGCGAAGTTACTACGCGCTATTTAGTGACAGTAACGGCCGAAACGCAAACTGAAGCTGAAAATTATCTAGCCTCTACCGAGGTTTCAGATTGGGATGCAAGGCAAATTGGCGATAATGATATTAATATCTGGAAAGTGGCAGATAATATTGCTTAATCGCAAAAATTTGCCTTGCATTTAGTGTAGTAATAACCGATAATGTTTATGAACGTTGCGCCTGCAAAGTTTAGGTTGGTTTGGCTGTCGATGGCTAATCCCGCTTTACACAGTTAAATCGACCGAAAGATATTGCTCTTATTGTTCTGACATCGACCGGAACATTAAGGGCATTTCTTTTACCCGTTCCTGTAACGAGTGATGAGTCCGGGAATCACAAAATCATCACTGAGGCGTGAGCCTAGAGGTCGTATAAATCTCTATACGAAGATGGTTAAAACAATCGAAATCACCTTTTCCTTACCTGTATTGACAGGAAGTTTTTGTCCGGGCTCCGGGTACGTGGTTGATCGTACGATGGGATTACGCCCCGGTCTTTGTTATCAGTAATAAGACAGTGAGTATAAGGTTGTTTTAGCTATCCTAAATCCTCGAACTTAGCAGAGAGTGCGTTTCTACTAACCGCTTACTTACCTGCTATGAATAAGCGGAGAGTTCCAAGGCTATAAGATAAGAACGGGGAAATCCCTGCACAGCAAATCTTACGTATAGGTAAGATTCTAGTCGATGATAGAGAAATGTGTAGTGTTAAAATGCAGGTGTGACAAATGCGGTCATAAGTGGTTGACCAGAAAGCAAACACCTCCAAAAGTATGCCCTGAATGTAAATCGGTGCTGTGGAATGGTAAGAAAAAGATTTAAGACAAAGTATGGCAGAAAGTAAAAGGAGCGAGATGGACACTTATTGCATATTTCACGAGCAAAAGAATTGCGGTTGTGGGTACGACCGACCAATCACACCTGACCCGCCATACAAACGTTCTACCACTTCGCGGCTAGTTGAATTAGTGGCGTTGCTTATCTCTGCGTTTGTTGTCATTACGGCTGTATTTACGGCATTCTTTATCGTCAAAGGGTTGCCATTTGGGTATTAAAACAGAAAAATTTAGGAGAAAGTAAATCGCATGAACGGAAAGCACCCACTAGATATGACGGAAGAGGAACTGTTCAAAGCTGAATTTGAACACGCGCATTTTTGCGACCAGTTAGGTGATAAGAGTGTGTATATGCAATGCGAACAGCTTTTATTTGAGTTGGAGGACGCAGAGTTTTTTGAGGACGACCGACCCGGCGGCAAGCCTACGCGTATGGATTTAATTGCACTGGAAGAGTTGCTTTACAGGTTCGGGGTAGAGAAGGGGTTTCGGGAACCCGTGCCGCCAGCTGACCGAAAAGCGCTCGCGACCTTGGTTGAAAAAGGGTAAGCAGCTATGCCCAAGCTAACCCAGTCTGACCGCTACGCCCACAAGTTAAGGGTAAGGGCAATACGTAGGCGCAAGCGCCTGGCGGTTGAGAAGCGCAGGGCAGAGCGTGATGTGGTTAAGAGCGATGAGTATGCTGAGTTTTTGAGAAAGGTTGAGGATGACTAAAAATGGCAGACGAAATAAAAGTTGAAGTTCTTGAGTTAGGCGAAATATTCGCGGGCATTGCGGACACTCTTCAGCGTGAAGCTGAAGGTATAGGTGGTACACCTGAGAGGCTTATCAGTAGGGATGATTGGTGGAACATGATTGAGCCTGCTGGCGCAGATGGTGACGAGGGTTAAGTTTAGAAGTGGTCATTGAGGGCATTTGGTGGGTAATCCAGACCGAAAGAAGCAACTGGAATCAGGCGGCAGAATCTCTGACAGCTTGCTGTTATCTTCAGCCAACTTCTTCAGTCCCACGAATGAGCGACCTGAGCCAATTCTAAAAACGGGGGCGTAGAAATGCGCCCCCTGTTATTTTTGTTGATTTGGAAAGCGCAAAGTGGTAGTATTGGAATTGAGATGGTAAAGGCAAAATATATTGAGACGGAAAGACGTCGCCAGCGAAAGTTAGTGGAATCGGGGAGATGCATGGCTTGTGGTGAGCCTGTCGAAATAGGTAAGTATGGTGGAAAATCGCGTTGCGCTAAGCACATAACCTACCAAGCTCAGTGGCAAGCGAATCGACGCGCTAAAATTAAAGCTGACCGCACGAAGGGGCAAAAGTAGATGAAGGATTATGACAAGTGGAAATATAGAGCAGTTTGCTCAGAGATATTTATGTGGATTAGTATCGGGATTTTGATAGCGACTACATTTATATGTCAAATAGTTGTGCCGATATGCTTACTACTTTTTACTAGACATCTATCTACGCTTAACAGGTATTTATAAATTTATGAGCAAAGAAACACAAGAACTGATCGCGGCGATAGGTGTAATGCCAGATGAAGCTGAACTGTGGGCAATGAACGCAGGGGTGGCTGACTACCATTTAGCCAGTTTCATCGTCCTTAAGGCGCTGGTAGCGGAGCGTAACGCGCTGATGCTGCTAGTAAAGGATTTTCTGGAAGAGTCTGCTGAGTGTAGTCCTGAATTGTATTTTAACTCACCATGTACAGTGCACGACTGGCACAACGGCGCTGAATGTCCTTACAGGCGAGCACGCCAAGCCATCGAAGCGAGTGGAGGGGGAGATGTCAAGTAAGGCACTAGGCAAGTGCTTTAAGTGTAAGGACGGCCATCTGACTGTGTTTGAGGATGGAGATGGATTTTATATTAATTGCGACGACTGCGATAATTTCAGTGATGTAAATGTTCAGTCGGTCGGCGGATGCTTACGCTTGGTACGCAAACGCTGAAATTGAATTAGCTGACCCCGCCTTTACCTCAGAAGTGCCATATAAGCTGAGTGAGGGCGATTTTGAAAGCGAGGGAGAATGAGCGATATTACGCAAGAAGAGAAAGACCGTGCGCTTAACGAGATGCTAAAAATGGACGGCAGCGTTCAAGCGTCCTTCAGGGAACATCTTAAACGGGATAAGCCGTCTCGCCCAGAGCCAGACCTTCCGCCGTCTGCTGAAGGATTCAAAAGTCGCGACGGAAAAGCGTGGTGGGTAATTAACGGCAACTATATCCCCTATGCTGAATTTGAAGGCGAGCCTGTATGCATCGCGCTGGATTGCTTTAATCGCAAAGTCAGCTCTACCCTTATTGGGCTCAATTTCTGCGATGAACACTTTGGGCGATTCTTTTCCGATGACGACACGTTTAAATATGGCGTAGCTGAAGACCACGATGGTGCACCCGTACCAGAAACAGGAGAGAGTGATGGCTGAAGATAAAATCGTAATTGAGGGCGAACTTAATGTGAAGCGATGGAGCGACTGCAATGCGTATCATTTATACGTTGACGCTTCTAACATGGGTCAAAAAATGACACAGTTAAATGACAAGCGCGTCCGCATCACGGTCGAAGTTTTGGGTGAGGGAGAGTGAATGAAAAACAGTAGATTTACGGAGCAAAGCGCTACCGTGCCACGTAAGTTTAAATCACGCGTCCTGACCGTGTTGCTGGTTTCAAGCGCGGAACAGGTGGACGGCATTACTGCGCTAAATTACCGTTCGGTCAGAAAGAGGTTTCATTATAAGGCGATTCAGCGTAATCATGCCCAAATTGAGCGTGCCTATGGCAATACGCTTCGCCCTCAAAATGGGATGCTAGTGAGAATCGGTAATCGAGGTCAAATGTATCCATTTAAACACTGGTTAGGCCATCGTGGAGAATAAATGACAGCCCACGATTGCCGAAAATGCCGCCAGCCCTGCGCCTGTACCTTCACCGGAACCCACAAGGACGGTGCCTGTACCCTCTGTGATACCTGTGTAGGGCAAATGGTGGACGATGAGAGTTTGAAGCGGTCGATGTTTGAAGTATCAGGCGCGAATCTCAAGGGATTGGTTTTACAAGGCTGTGAGGCGTTTTACCGTGAAATATTCGGTAATGAGTTTTGGGATTCGCTTGCTCCGCACCACAAGGAAGCTTTAGGTTGGCACTTTGAGTCACGAATCGCGCTCTGTCAAGGTAAGCGTCCACCAAATGAGTGGTTCGCTTATTTTCCTATCTGGGCGCGTGGTAATAATAAAACAACATTAGCTGAAATTCTGGTTGTGGTGGACGCGATGATATCACTTGCTTACAACGTGCCGGGATTCTGTCTTTACATTGGGCGTGAAAAAAATAAAATCAAAGAAAATATTGGTACGATAAAGGATTGGCTCTACCATCCGCAAGTTAAAAAGTACGCACCGCAGCTATCTGAAATTCAGGTTATTAAAGACACAAACGAGCAAGGTAGATGGACGGCAGATTTATTACAAACCAATGCGAATTATGTCATCAAGGGTGTAACGGTAGAGTCTGCCAATGCTGGTAGTAAGTTCAAGAAGACTCGTGTTACTTTGTTCGTTCCGGACGACATTGACGATAGGTTTGATAGCCCTGTGATTTCGGAGACGCGTTATCGCTTACTGACTTCTGAGATTCTACCAATGCGCCAAGCGAACACGCTTACCTTTTTTGCCCAGAATCTTATTTCAAGGTTTTCGGTGATGTATCGAATGCAAAAAGGGCAGTCAAGGGCACTCGCTAATCGTAAGCCTACTGAGCCTATCCCCGCCGTCAAAAACCTTGTCACAGAGCAGAGAACGATTGATGGGCGTATCAGAGATGTCTATGTAGCAGGCGAACCGACATGGCAAGTCTGGAACGGTCAGCGTATTCAAGATGAAATAGACGCGATGACGTTGCCGGTCTTTTTAACGGAATGCCAACATGAGGTTGAGCAATCCAAAGAAGGGCAAATCCTTTACAACTACGATGACAGCGTTCATGTCATATCCGAGTCAGAATTTAAGGCTAAGGTTGGCGACAGTTGGAAACAATGGCGAAAGAAGCCAGGTAACGATTGGGCGCGAACCAAGACGGATAAGCACGCGAACGTAGCGGGATGGTTGATGCGCTCGCCACAATATTCCGAGTTACCGAATATAACATTCTTTATGCCGTACTCGTTCCCTGCTGATTCAGCGCCAGAGGATGTAGCCGAGAGGTTGCTTTCTACCCTCAGCCCTTATGCTTACGAAACCAAAGACGGCAAGGTTAGCTGGGCGGAATTGCGCAAGGAATTACTGAGACGAGCTAATGCGGATTTACACACGAAAACTGTTGGTGACAAATTAGCCTTTGAGCGTGGGGAACTTGGGCGAACGATACCAAAATACACGCGTCCATTACTCCAAAGGTGCAACGTCCAGCAAGGCGAAATGTCACACGAAGCAGACACAGTGAGAAAGATTTACTCACAAGTTTATGGGCTAGGATTAAAGGGCGTAAATCCAGGCAAGCATGGCGGAATAGAAAATATCATTAACGCGCTGAGGGTGGACTATGAATCTGACCATCCGTTTCGTCCTGAGCAAAAAGGCTATACGCAGTGGTTTATGATAGCGCCTGATGATCTAACGCGTTCACATGAACTAGACGGCAAAATTGTTTATTATCCCAAGCCGTACCCAGAGGCGATGATGACGAATGAATTAGTTGATAGTGATTTGGCGCGATTTCAAATGCAGAATTATCGCCATCGTGACCCGATACTGACAGCAAGCGGTGAGGTAATTGATGAGCCGTTAAAACTTTTTGATGATATTTGTAACATGCTGATGATGATGTATGTCGGCAATCCGCTTACTGGTGACAGTCTTACAATTGAACAGCAAGTTAAGATATTATTACCAGAGGGAATCGAGGAAGCACTAGTAGAGGCTAAGACGGGTACGGATAAGCTGACAGCTATGCTTGACCTTGAGTTCCAGCGCGACATCATAATGGAGCGATTGGTTCCACAATCAGAAAGGGATGCAGAATGGGAATAAATGAACGTGATAAGTCGGCGGTAATTAGATTTGATGTTGACGGACAGCATATCATTATTGACCTAGCAGATGTTGTATTTTGCAAAGCCACGGAAACAGTTTTAAGTGTAATGTTCCGTTCGGGTGGTTGGCAACATTTTAATTTTCACGGCGGCAATACGGACTTACTGATGGCATCTATAAACAATTATTTTCAGTTTCCAAAGGATGAGAAAATGCCTCGCATAAATGAAGTTAATCATCCGGGATTTCCGTTTGACCCAAAACAATATGAAAAAGCGTAAATCTACAAATTGGAAAAAACGGCACAGGCTCACCACCGTAGAGGCGCATTACGCTCGCATTGCAAGTCAGTGGCCTTCCCCTTGGCGTTCGCTAGTCGATTATTCCGCGCCCAAAGGGATTCAGCATCTAAAAGGAGCGCCTTTTGTTCAATTCGACGGAGATGGCAATATTATCCAAAAAGGAACAATATGAAATACAGCTCACTATACATATTACTAATTTTATTCGCGCTGATGGCGGGGATAGGAAAAGCGCTGGGGATATGAGTGAAGAATATTACGCGGAACGCGCCAAACTGAAATCACTAAAAGGTGACTATTGGCTAGGTGAAGTTTATCGCGAACAGTTTCCAAGAGTAATGGAAGTTACGGTTACAGGTCATTCACAGGATACGGAAAACTGTGTTGACTTATTGGATATTCACCGTAAATGCGCTCCACCCGGGGAACGCGATGTGTGTATTGATTATGATTTATTTATACGCGATACTCCATGTTATGTCATTGCAGAAACCGAAATTCAGGCATGGATAAAATTAAAAGGGCTACTGGAACGTCGCATCACAAAAGAAGATGAAAATGTTGCCTACTATCAAAGAAAGATAAACGAAAACGACCATCTCTTGAGGCTATTAAATGAAATACGACCCGGCTATGTCTCGCGCTGAAGTTGAGCGCTGTGTAATCCTAATCCAGCATCATATTCGACAAGCGCGACAGAACGGCGACAAGGACACTTTGGAGGCAATACGCAAGTCCGTGACTGGGTTGCGCCAAGATTCACTATCAGCGATTGAGTGGATAAAAAAGAATGAATGGTATCAGAATTTGAAACGAAAAGATGTGCGCGTTTTTTGTGGTCATTGCGGACACACGTTCATCCCTAGCAACGGCAACGAAGTTAATAGAGTGCAACTATGGATAGATTCACACTTTAATTGTAGTAGGGAATATAAAAAGTAGTTGCACTAAACGAATAACTTAAGTATTATCTTAATCAAAGCTAACTGGCTCAATATTCTTGAGTGCGTTGGCTTTTTCTCATTTTACGTAAAAGGAAATTAAACAATATGTGGGTCGGGAGCATTTGTGATTCTGAAATTGCCAGAAAATCAGCCGGTTCGGCTTTAGCTGGTCAAACTATTTTATCTGTGTCTGCGGGCTCTCTTTCAAGCGTGGTTGTGGCGCAAGCGGCGGCTGTGGCTAATGAGCAGTTGCTGTCCATTTGCGATAGAATCTGGGCTGTCCCTGTTTCGCGTGGCTACAAGGTCGCGAGCAATATGGGTGGAACGTTTGCGTCTAGCTATGCTACACTTTACGACTCGCTGCCCTCTTCTGTCGGTCACGTTCGTCAAATGATAAACAGCTAATGGGCTTTATTCGAGATATGTTTCGAACGGCTGGTGAGATATCGACGCTTACCAGCCAATTGAAGTTTTCGCAGGACGAGAACGAACGGTTAGTGTGGCAAATCACGCAGCTTGAAAAAGAAGTGAAGTCCGAAAGGGCGGCTCACCGCAAGGATTTGCTAAAAATGTGTGACCAGATAAGCAAGCAGCAAGGCTTGCCGATGAAGTTTGAGGAAAAGGAAGCCCCCAAACCGCCTCAAGCCGTACCGTTGACCGCATACCAAGAAATGCAAATTGACAACTTAGTTAAAGAGATGCGTGCCCAAGCTGAAGAAATGAACGATGAGCTACCGTCTTGGGAAGAATCGGTCAATATGGTCAAAGCGGATATAGCTAAGTATCAAAAAGAAGGTTTGATTTCATAATCAATGCCAGCACTTTTACAATCATCTACACCAAAAGCCGTATATCAGAATGTCGGCAAAAACTTCGCACCAAAAGCGCAGATTGACCCGCTTTCTCCTCGTGACAAGCAAAAAAGTAAAGTCTGTGACGCTCTCAAGCGTAAATTCGACACCTACAAGACCCAAGATTTACAACCACTACGCGAAATTCTCGAAATAGGGCGAATGGTTGCGGCTTGCCGGTTAGGTAAAAGCGTCCCAATCCGCAATCGTCTGAACGGGCGTATGATGTTCGTTAAAAAAGATGGGCGATGGGAAAATAATAAGACCGTTGGCGGATTATTTCAGTTTTATTGCACAAAAATCATCTCTGAATGGCTGTCTTCGCGTCCAGAGCGTGACCCTGTTTGCACTTCTAACGATGACCAGATAGAAGAGTTCATTAACGCGGTAAAAACGATGCAGGACAACTACGACCGCAAGTTTTTCACTGATGAATATGAACAAAAAGAGATTTTATCGGCGCAAGACTACGGAACGTGGCTAACAAGGTATCGCTATGACCCCCACCTTGAAGATATTACCTGTGAACTGTTAGATTTTCCCGCCTGCAAATGGGATATGCGATTTAGGGCAGAAGAATCGCCTTACTTCATCTACGAATCCAAATGTTCGACCGCCGAACTTAGCGATATGTTAGACCGCGAAGTGCCTGAAGACGGCGACGACACTGAGCATTATGGATTGCAATTAATTGAAACGATCGCCAAGCAGGGCGGCAATGTGCAAGGTGAGGGACAGCAGCGTCCTTATGGATATTACGAAAGTATTCCAAATGAAGTTGTTGTAACTGAGATGTGGCTCAAACCCTCAGCCTATGCAGATATCTTTCCTGATGAATCTGAACCGACCATTTCAGGGCTATCCATTCCTAAAGGCAAGTCATTACTCGAAACATTTCCAGATGGGCTTTGCGCAGTTGGCATAAATGATATGAACATCATTTTCCAACTGCACGCGGAGAATATAAAAGACCATATCGTTTCGGGCGTTTATCACTTGCAGTCATTTTCCGGTGTTGGCAAGGGAATTTCTGATGCGGTTGACGTTATTAAAGACTTGAATGATTTACATTCTCAAGCGCTGTCTCACGTAAAAGCTCACGGCGCACCTGCTTGGGGGTATGACCAAAACGTAGTCACTGAGCAGAACGCGAGAGATATCATCAGGGGTAATGCCGCGATACCATTTGATATGGGGCAAGCCCAAGATGGCGTGAAGTCTATTAACGATGTGGTGACCGCGCTCGTACCGGGCAATCCGTCATCTGCCATGTTTGAATACCAATCGTTGTTTAAGGATTACTTGCAAATGGCGATGCAGACCACCAGTTTTAGCAATGGAATGCCGGGCGTGGACAACAAGACCGCCACGGGCGCAATTGCTGGCGAAGAGAATGCAGATAAGATGCTCATTCCGCAACATCGCAATAAAGCTGACCATAGACGGCGCTCTGATAAGGTAATTTACAATCTCTTTAAGCGATTTGTCGATAAGCCTAAATTCTTTTCCACGCGCAATAGTGACCATAACGGAATCACGAACGGCATCTATTTGTCTGGTGATAAGTTCGCTGACGTAGATATTGATTTTGAAGTGGTGGAAAACTCCGAGATAGCGAAAACTCCCCAACAACAGCAAAGGGCGCTATCTAATGTGTTTCAATTTACAGGTGGATTAGCTGGGTTAGAGCAGTCGATAATGACTAATCCTGAATTGGCAAGCGAGGTAGTTTCTGCTTTCGGCGCGAAACTTTCTATTCCCCGTAAGAATGATATCGCTAGGGTGTGCCGTAAAAGAATTGAGCAAGCTAGGGCGATTATTGAAGGCGAACTAAAGAATCAGGAAATGTTAAAAGCTGTCGGTATTCAGCCCGATAACGCCAATTTAGCGCAAGCGGTTTTAAGTCAGGTGCGTCCGCCGATTCACCCGAAAGAGCCCTATCATCAGCAAAAGGTGACGTGGCTATCTGAGCGCTTAGATACAGATGAGTTTATGTTCGGGTCGGTTAACGCAGTGGAGCTTGAAAGAATGCCGCCGGGTTTTGTTGAAGCTATGCGTGAATTTATCGGCGCTATGGTTGATAGGCACGTGATGGTGCAAACGCTAGGACAAATGCAAATTCAACAGGATATGAATACGGCTGACATCATTGCTCAGTTGCCGATGCTCTTAGGTGAGCAGGCAATGAATCAGCAAAGTCAAGCTTTAGTCGCTGAGCAGCAAGAACAGCAGATAATGCAGCAACAGCAACAGCAAGTAGCCCAAAACGAACAGGCGCTACAAATGAAACAGCAGGAAGCTGACATTGCGGAGAAGTCCGCGAGCGCCCAACGTCAGCACGAAAAAGCCGAAGGTGAGGTGCAGCATAGCCGTGCGTTACAGTTAGAGTCTATCAAGGCCTTGGCGGCTAGTGAAAAACCTATTGCTAAAGCCAAGTAAAGAGTGGTATTATCTTGTTGACCATGAACCGCGAACCTAAGCTACTCAAGGCTTATGCCAAAATGACAGAAAGTAAAACGCCAATTCAGTATGACGATGATAAGGCGGTGACTGAATTTCGCGGCTTTAATGGCGTAGGCGAGTTATACATAGAACGCACATCGCATCCTGACGCAATTGACGTTTTAATTGCTGTTACTGAGAATTTACGGAATCGGGCTTTAGCGAGAAAAGGAATGTTGGCATGAAGCGTAGAGACTTTCTAAAAACAGCTGTTGGTACGTTAGGTGCAATTGCTTTCTTGGGCACAAGCGCATTTTCTGACCCGATTCTATACGGCGACGGACAGCATGACGATACCGTCGCATTAAATGCTTGGATACAAGGCAAGCCTGTGCGGTACGCGAATGGTGCTTTGGTTGGCAATGTTATTTCAGGTAAGGAATTTCGCGTATCTGGCGTAATAGATTTCACAAAGGGACGCAGGAATGCGCTGACAATAGAGTCTTGCTATTTTCATGGATATTCAGGATGAGCGATTTTAACCCCGTCAAATCCAGTTCGCACAAAGGCTATCGCGTAGAGGATGACGGCTCGCTGACAATTCAGTTTAAGAACGGCGCATATAGCGCAGATTTAGAAGGTGACGATAATCCCAACGGCAAGCTCTTTGCTGAAAAGATTCGTCAGCTTCCCTATACGAAGTTAGACAGGTAGGTACAATTTAATACAGTTTTACACTGGCTCATACGGACAACCATTCGTTGTTTCTTATGAGCCTTTTTCTATTGAAATTTATGAGACGAAAATACAGAACTCAGAAAGAATTAATTCAGTCCATCTTTGGCTTACGCATTTTATCCGTTGTAGATGAAGGTGCTGAGGGTGGCGGTAGCGCTCCAGAAGCAGAAGCGCCTGTTGAACAGCCTGAATTAGTTCCTGACGATACCGCGCCTGAAGTTGTGGTCGATGAACCGAACGCCGACGACGCAGAGGCCCCAAAGGAAGACGCGCCTGATGGTGACGTTCCCGAAGAAGATGCGGTAGAAGTAAAAGCCGATGAAGTTGCGCCTGTCACGTTTGATGCGACAGCAGAACTGCCCGCGCTCAAAGAAGAGATAGCTAAAACCCTTGATGGCTACGAAATTCCTCAGCCCATACAAGCCGTTATTGACGCTCTGACCGCAAAGGCAGAAGCCGTTCCTGTTGCCCCTCAGTTTGCCGAATACGGCGAACCTGACGCGATTGTAGAGACGCTGGACACTCACAGTAAGCTTTACTCGCAAAGGTTAGAGAACGGCGCACCACGGCGCAATACTGACCAGTACGTAGAGAGCATCAAAGACCCTGAAGTTAAATCTGATTTGTTCAAAGACCTGTCCGCCACTGCGAGCGAAAAATACAAAGGATTTTCATTATTTGAGGAAGCTATCGCTGAAACATTTGGACGCGAAGGCGAACCGATTGGCGCAGCGCTCAAGCGCTACCAAGAAAACATCAATGCGGTAGTGAATGGCTCTATCGTACCGTCATCGGATGTGCCCGAATGGATTCCTGTGAATTGTATTGAGGCTTTTAAGTCTTTGCCGTTATCAGAGCGTAACGAGATAGCCTTATATGCGCCGGAAAACGACAATATCACTTACGATGAGAACGGGAAGCCGCTCAATCCTGATGCCACTACTCGCGCCAATAAACTTCAGATATTAGCCAAATTGCAAGAAGGGCTAGAGAACGATAGACGGGTTTATCAAAACACTCTTGAAACTGCGCAGCTAAAAACCCAAAATTTTAATAAGCAAGTAAATGAAACGGTTGATACGTATTACGGCGCGTTGCGTGAAAAGTTTGCAAAAGAGTTGTCTGAAAAGGCTATGTTTTCCCCAGACCCTAAACTTAATGCATTTTATGCCGTACAGCAAGTTAGCGCATTTGAATTAGCGGTAAAACCTGAAGGGCAATTTTACCGCGACCAACTTATTGAATCTGGCATTAAGTTCGACTACCTCAAAGTGCAGGCATTAGACGCGGCACTGGTGAGTGCTATTACCACTTTTACGTCAGCAAAAGGCAACGTCGATAAAGACGGCAATCAACTGGATAAAGTAGGACTCAGTAAGGCTGAATCCGCTGTCGCTAAGGCGTCGAAAGATTGGCAGGATTTTGAAACCGATATTATTGAACAACAAAAGAAATTAGTATCGACCAAGACCGATGAAGCGGTAAAAGAAGCTGCTAAGAAAATTCCGGTCAAGGCGAAACCGCGTGCAACGGCTAACGGCGCAGGTAGTGAAATGAAGCACCGCCCCGACGAAAATCCGCACCCATATAATTCATATGCCTGGCACGAATGGTTGGTGGATAGGGACTTAAAAGCCGCAAACGCAATTCGCCAATCGGCTGCGGCTAACGGCGCATAAATTTTATAAGCAGGGCTATGGCGCGAAAGCTCTGACTCCGCGTGGAGTAAAACAAACCGCACCGTATTTATATATAAATTAGGAGCAATAATATGGCAGAAGTTCAATATACAGACGCGCCAGATTCCCAAAAGCAACAGATTAAGGATAGGGTAGTCCCTATTCAGGAATTCATGACGCCAACCGCAGATTCCTTTAATCGCTCAGCCCGCAAGGTCGAAGGCGGTCAACAGGGTTTCCAGATTCCGTTCTGGCTGACTCAATACGGGCAGAACTCGTACCTCTCCCCAGGGGCATCGGGTAATAGTTTTAATCAGCCCGTCGCGCCCATTTCTGGCTCGATGTGGGTGGGTCTTGCCTATCCGGGTAAGGCGATGTACACAGACGGTATCTTTATGGAAACTATGGATACCAAAGCTAGCCTTATTAAGAATTCTCAGCTTCGCCAACTGGCGATCGAGAACTACATGAAGCACATGAATTATTACGCCATTGGCGATAATTTTGGCTATGGCATCTTGGCAGTCGTTACATCGGTTACTGGTGGCGTGTTCACGGGAACTACCGCCGCGCAGACCGTCTCAGGGTACACCAAGGGCGCCCACAGGCTTTTGAAAGGTGTTACCTATGACATTGTGGACGAGTCTAGTTTTGCCGTGGTTGGTACGATTACACCAACAGCAAACGGAACTGACAGCGCAACCGTCACTGTTACTTCCACGGGTAGCCCGAATAACTCTGGTGCGTTCGTGGTCGAACAAGGCGCATTCAACAAAGTGCCTCGCGGCCTTAATTATCTTATCAACAATGCTGACCGCATCTTTCAGGGATTGGACACTACTGACTACGTAGAATTTAATTCCTCGCAAGTTGATTTGAATGGTTCAGCGCTTACGTCCGCGACCATTAATACCCTGAAAACTAAAGTACAGATTCGCATGAACACTCAGACCAAAGAGTTTTCGCGCATCGGCCACTTAACGCCCGGACAGTATAACGTTTTGGCGATTCAGGGATTTGGCGCTCGCCAGTATCAGGCGGCAGAAGGGCAGGCGAATACATCTTATGGCTATCCTGAGAAATATAAGGACGGCGATATCATGTGGATTTGCGATGCTGATATGGACGAAGACCGCGTAATGCTGCGCCGTGCGAGCGACTACTTCAAGTTCTCACTTACTCCGTTCGGGTCAGTCAATCGTGACGGACTTACCTTGCGCCAAGCGCCGGGCGATAACAGTGTAGGTGCTGATGCTTGGTACGAGCAGGTGCGGGAGTATTTTAATTTCGGTTTCGACGGGGACGGGAATAAGGGTAACTAAGC
>Ga0207689_10001331_pt1 | contig 23824 bp, 18 predicted proteins | sample KBSMisM52_FD_184312 | JGI IMG/M metagenome (GOLD analysis project Ga0207689, IMG submission 184312) | Miscanthus rhizosphere microbial communities from Kellogg Biological Station, Michigan, USA - KBS Miscanthus M5-2 (SPAdes) (version 2) | ecosystem: Host-associated > Plants > Roots >... | reverse complement strand
CGGCACTCTGTTACATCGAGAGCCCTTCTCCCCCGCGGTTTCTTGCGGGGGAGAAGGTGCCGACGGCGGATGAGGGGGCGTTTCACGCGTACGTCAGTCGGTAGATCGCAAAATCTTGGGTATTCGCCCCCCTCATCCGGCTTCGCCACCTTCTCCCCCCGCAAAAAACCGCGGGGGGAGAAGGACTCTCGACGAAAAGGCGTGGCAAAGGACTCAAGCAGACCGTGTTCGAGTAGGTAACTGACACCATGGACCTCAACCTCAAAGATAAAGTCGTCATCGTCACCGGCGGCGCGGCCGGGATCGGCCGCGCCACCGTCGAGCGGTTCACCGCCGAGGGGGCGAAGGTGGTGGCGTGGGACGTCACGAGCGATCCGAAAGTCGACGTCACCGACGCCGCCTCCGTCCAGCGATCGGTGGATGACGTCATCGCCCGGTTCGGACGCATCGACGTTCTGGTCAACAACGCCGGAATCGTTCGCGATGCGCAGCTGGTCAAGTGGAAAGACGGCGTGGCCGGCATGATGGACGACGCCACCTTCGATGCCGTCATCAACGTCAACCTCAAAGGTGTCTTCCTCTGCACGCGCGCGGTCGTGCCGCACATGATCGCCGCGCGCAGCGGCGTGATCCTCAACGCCTCATCGATCGTCGGCCTCTACGGCAACTTCGGCCAGACCAACTACGCCGCCACCAAAGCGGGCGTCATCAGCTTCACCAAAACGTGGTCGCGCGAGCTCGGGCGATACAACATCCGCGTCAACGCCGTCGCCCCCGGCTTCATCGCCACGGAGATGGTGCGAGCCATGCCGCCGAAGGTGGTCGAATCGATGTCAGCGAAAACGCCGCTGGCAAAACTCGGCGAGCCCGAAGATATCGCCAACGCCTACGTCTTTCTGGCCAGCGACGCAGCGAAGTTCATCAGCGGCGCGGTGCTCTCGGTCGACGGCGGCCTGGTGCTCGGAACCTAATGTACGCAAACATCGTCTCCACCGGCTCCTACATCCCGGAAATCAAAGTCACCAACGACGACCTGCGGGCGCGCTTCGACGCCACGAACCCGGAGTTCGTGGACAAGATGGAAGCGTCGACCGGCATCCTCACGCGCTGGTGGGCGCCGGAGGATGTCGTCACCTCGGATCTCGCCGTACGCGCCTCGCAGATCGCGTTGAAACGCGCGGGCAAGACGCCCGAAGACATCGATCTGATCATCGTCGGCACCGACTCGCCCGACTACATCACGCCGGCGACCTCGGTCATCGTGCAGGCCAAGCTCGGCGCGAAGAACGCCGGAACGTTCGACGTCGGTTGCGCCTGTGCCTCGTTCCCCACCGCCTTCTCCTCGGCGGCGGGGATGATGGCCACCAACCCGCACCTGAAAACCGTGCTCGTCATCGGCGTCTACCTGATGCACAAACTGACCGCCGCCGACGATCCGATGATCTTCTTCTACGGTGACGGCGCCGGCGCGGCGGTGCTGGAGCAGAGCGAGAGGCAGGGCTTCGTCTCCTCCGCGTTTCGCGCCGACGGCTCGTACGCGCCGCGCTGGGCCATCCACGCCGGCGGCACCGTCGAGCCGTCCACCGAGGAGTCGGTAAGAAACGGGCACACGCGGGTCAAGATGTACGACCGCTATCCGCCCGAGATCAACAACGAAGGGTGGCCGCTGCTGGTGCGCCAGGTGGCGAAAAACGGCGGCTTCGCCATCGACGACATCGACTTTCTCATCTTCACCCAGGTCCGCAAGCCGACCATCGAACTGGTGATGAAGGACCTCGGCTTGCCGATGTGCAAGACGCACATGATCATGGAGACCGTGGGCTACACCGGTTCCGCATGCATCCCCATGGCGCTCGACGACGCGCTGCAGGAAAAGAAGATCAAGCCGGGCGATCTGGTGGTGATGATCGGCTCGGGCGTCGGCTACAACCAGGCCGCGGTGGCGTTTCGCGTGGCCGAAGATGGAGCGAGGCTCTTCGTCAAATGAAAGTCATCGTCACGATCTTCATCATTCTCTTCGTCGCTTTCACGGCAACGGCGTCGTACGTCAAGAAACATCCGCTCGAAGCGTTCGTGAAAATGACCCGCCGCGGTCTGGCGCGCGCGGGGATGGCCCGGCGGACGATCGACGCCGACGGCAATCGCATCGTCTACTTCGCCGGGGGCGAAGGCGAGCGGACCATCGTTCTCGTTCATGGCGTGAACGACCAGGCGGGGACGTGGGTCTCCGTCATCCCCGCGCTGATCAAGGACTCGCGCGTCATCGCCATCGATCTACCGGGACACGGCGAAAGCGCTCCCGCCACCGGCCCGCTGCCGATGGTGATGCTGGCCAAGGCGCTGGGAAGCGTCATCGACCGCGAGTCGCCGGAGAAGCCGGTCGTTCTGGTCGGCAACTCCATGGGCGGCTGGGTGAGCATGCTCTACGCCGCCGATCATCCCGCGCGCGTCTCCCGGCTCGTGCTCGAAGACGCCAGCGGCATGTCGTGGGATCTGAGTCACGTTCCGCTCTTTCCGAAGAATCGCGAAGAGGCGCTCAAGCTGCTGCACCTAGTACACGGCCCCGACACGCCGATCGCCGACTATCTCATCGACGCCGTGCTGAAAGATGCGGCCACGATGCCGCAGGCGCGCGTGCTTCAGGCCGGCGCGGTCTTCGCCGTCGTCGACGCTCGGCTGCACGAGTTGACCATGCCGGTGACGATGATCTGGGGCGCGAACGACGGCCTCCTGCCGATCGCATACGCCGAGGCGCTGCAGAAAAAACTGCCCGGCTCGACACTGCACATCATCGACAAAGCCGCGCACATCCCGCACCGCCAGGCGCCGGCAGAATTCACGCGTCTGCTGCGCGAGGCCCTTCCGTGATCTTCGATGGAGACCTGCTCGCGGAACGGGCGCGTCTCACTCCCGACAGGATCGCCCTCGTGGTCATCGAGACCGGCGAGCGTCTCACGTACGCGGACCTGAACGCCCGCGCCGAGCGCGCCGCCGACGCGGTCATCGCCGCCGGCGTCGGACCCGGCCAGCGATACGGAATCCTCTTCCACAACTGCGTCGACTTTCTCGCGCTCTTCTTCGCCGCCGCGAAATGCGGCGCGATCGTGGTACCGCTGTCGACACGGGCGACAGTGCATGAGCTTCAACAGATCGTGGACGACTGCTCGATGAGCGTTTTGTTTCACGGACCCGGGTTTGCGGAGTTGCCAAGTTGCCAGGTTGCCAAGTTGCCGAAAGAAGTGGGCAACCCGGCAACTCGGCAACCCGGCAACCCCGAACAAACCTACTGCCTGCTCTATACCAGTGGCACCACCGGCAAACCCAAAGGCGTGATGATCCCCAAGCGCCAGCTTTACTGGAACGGCTACAACACCGCCGTGAACTGGGGGCTGCGCGAGGACGACGTCAGTCCGATCTACACGCCGCTGTATCACGCCGGCGGCGTGGCCGCGTTTCTGATCCCGATCTTCACCGTCGGCGGCACGATCATCCTGCATCGCGGGTTCGATGCCGCCGAGGTTCTGCGGACCGTCGAGCGTGAGCGCTGCACCGTCGTCCTCGGCGTTCCCACGACCTTGAAAATGCTGATGGACGCGCCGGAGTTCGCCACCACGGATCTCGGCCACGTCCGCTGGTTCATCTCCGGCGGCGCGCCGCTGCCGCACTACATCATCGAGGCGTACCAGAAGCGCGGCGTAGAGATGAAGCAGGGCTATGGCATGACCGAGGCCGGCGTGAACTGCTTCTCGATGACGATCGAAGACGCGCGGCGGAAGGCGGGCTCGATCGGCAAACCGATGATGTTCACCGAGGTTCGCGTGGTCGATGACGACGGCAACGACGTCGCGGACGGTGAAGTCGGCGAGATGTGGATCCGCGGCCCGCACGTATCGCTCGGCTACTGGAACAATCCCGAGGCCACGCGCGCGGCGTTCGATGACCATGGCTGGCTGCACACCGGCGACCTGGCGAGGCGCGATGACGAAGGATTCTTCTACATCGCCGGGCGCAGAAAAGAGATGTTCATCAGCGGCGGCGTCAACGTCTATCCCGCCGAGATCGAGGCCGAGCTGGTCTCGCATCCGCGCGTGGCCGACGCCGCGGTGATCCCGATCGCCGACGAAACGTGGGGCGAAGTGGCGGTGGCCTTCATCGTCGGCGAGGTTTCCGAGGACGAGTTGAACGAGTATCTGGCCTTGCGCATCGCCAAATTCAAGCTGCCGAAGCGATACATTTTCGTCGATGCGCTGCCGCGGACGCCGTATGGGAAAGTGGAGAAGGTGAAGCTTGCAAAGACATTGTCATCCTGAGCGTCGAGCGAAGGATCTCAAAGTACGGTTTCTGCGTTGAAACCGCGTGACGTCGAGAGGGATTCAACACAGCTGTGCCTAGCTGGAGATCCTTCGGCCGCGCTTCGCCGGCCTCTGGATGACAAATAGGGACTGATACAGTGAGCCACCGATGAACCAGGAAGAACGATCCGAGCGCAGCAGGACGCAGATTCTCGAATCCGCGCTGAAGCTCTTCTCGCATCGCGGCTACGGCGCCACCAGCGTGCGAGACATCGCCGAAGACGCCGGCATTTCGAAGGGGAACGTCTACCACCACTTTTCCGACAAGGAGACCATCTTCCGGGCGCTGCTCGATCAGTACTTCCAGGCCATGTCCAGTCCGGATTTCCCGTTCAACCGCGCGCTGGCCACCGGCACGTTTCCCGAAAACCTCGAGGAGCTCGGCCGGGCCGCCCGGGCGACGGTTAAGGACTATCGCGAATACGTGGCCTTGATCTATGTCGACGTCGTCGAATTCGACGGCACGCACATCCGCAAGTTTTACTCCGACATGTCCCGCCGCTTCGACACCTTCATGAAGAAGCACGGCATGGAAGAGGAGCTGGCCGGGCGGCTTCAGGACGGTCTCTCCCCGATCTCCGCGGTGATGCTGGCCACGCGCATTTTCTACAACTACTTCTCCATCGAGATCCTCTTCGGCGTGAAAGACCACTTCGGAAAGAACACGGACGAGGTCGTCGGCGAGATCTCGCGCATCCTGCGGAATGGGATGCTGAAGAACGGGGCGAAGCCTTAGTCGTCATTTGCCGCGCCCTTCCATCGAGACGTAGCGTAGGGTCCCCGCTGAAACCGCCAACGACCCGTAACGGAATGGGCGGCTGATTTCGGGCATTCTGTCCCCTCAGTACCTGGGAGAAAATCACCACATGCGCCGCCTTGGCCGCGTTGCCTTCTTCTTTCTTCTCGCCACCAGCGCTGCTTACGCACAAATCAAGGAAACGATCGACGTACACCTCGTCGAGGTGCCGGTCACGGTCGTCGACCGCCTCGGCAATCCGGTGCGCGGTCTTACCGCCGCGAACTTCGAAGTTTTCGACCGAGGAGCGAAGCAGACCATCTCGAACTTCGACGCCATCGATCTCGCTTCCGAGAGCTCGCGAACGCTCTCGCCGCTCAACCCTGCGGCGCGGCGCAACTGGGTCCTTCTCTTCGACCTCTCCTTCTCCTCGCCGATCGGGCGGAAGAAGTCGCAGGACGCGGCGCGGAACTTTATCGCCCGCGGCATGGGGCGGCGCGACCTCGCCGCGGTAGCCACCATCGACGTCGACCGCGGGCTTCGGATCATCACCTCGCTCACTACCGACCGCAATCTTCTCGCCGCGGCCATCGCCAACCCGCACACTTTCGTTTCCGCCGATCCTCTTCGCATCGCCAGCACCACCGACGCCGAGTCGTCGGCGAACGACCTGTCGATGCAGGCGCAGGCAGCCGCCGACGACGATCCACGCGGCGCAGGAGGAGGAAACCCCGACATCGCTCGCGGCGAGAGGATTCAGAACGACGAGTACAACCGGGCGCGCGTCGAGAGAGAGTTGCAGCACCTGGCCGAGCTTGGCCGCACGCTGCGGGTCCTTCCCGGCCGCAAACAGGTCATCCTCTTCTCCGAGGGATTCGATCCGCGGCTCGTTCGCGGTCGCGATGCGCGCGCGAGCACCGAGGAGCAGGCAGACCTGCAGCAGTCGATCTCCGGCAACATCTGGCGCATCGACAGCATCGCCCGCTACGGCAGCTCGATGACCCAGACGCTCCTCGAAGCCATGGCCAAAAGTCTTCGCGACTCCGACGTCGTGCTCAACGCCGTCGACATTCAGGGCGTTCGCACGCAGGTCGATCAGAACGGCGCACGCATCAACTCGAACGATGCTCTCTTTCTGCTCTCCCTTCCCACCGGCGGCACGGTCTTCAAGAACTCCAACGACGTGAACGCCGATCTGGCGAATATGCTGCGCGCGCAGGAAATGGTCTACGTCCTCGGCTTCCGCTCTCCGGCGTCAAACGATGGGAAGTTCCGTGAGTTGAAAGTGCGTCTGGTCAATGTGCCCGGCGCGCGCGTCTCGCATCGCTCCGGCTATTACGCGTCGGTCCAGGAGAACGCGCTGGAACGCTCCCTCACGAACGCTGAGATCGTCCTCAACGACATCAACCAGAGTGACGTCCAGGTCTCCACGCTGGCGGCACCGTTCCCGGCCAAAAGCGGCAACGCCCACGTGCCGATGGTGATCGATATCGGTGCCGAGGGTCTCGTCGGCGGCGAGAAAAAGAAGGACATCGTGGCCGAGATCTACGTCTACGCCTTCGACGCCGAGGGCATCGTCCGCGACCGATCCTTCCAGCGCCTCACCATCGACAGCGCCAAACTGGCCGGCCACAACGGCATCAAATACTTCCCCACGCTCAGCCTCGCGCCCGGCAAATACGCGCTCAAGACCCTCGTGCGCGTGGCCGGAACCGAGCGCAAGGGCTTCGTGCGGACCGACATCGACGTCCCGGCCTCCTACGACGTCGCGCTCCTGCCGCCGATGTTCCTCGATGACCCCGCCGCATGGGTGGTCGTTCGCGGCTCGACGCACGACCAGAGTCTGCCCTACCCCTTCCACATCAACGGCGAGCCGTTCATGCCCAGCGCCAGCGCGCAGGTGAGCAACGGCCGCTCCCGCCGCGTGGCTCTCTTCGTGTTCAACGTCGAGCCGGACGAGCTGACCTGGGATACCGCCGTCACCGACACGGCCGGCTCCCACGCCGGAGCGCCGTCACAGGTTCGGCGTCTGATGGGCCACGATGTGATGAAACTCGTTTTCGATTACGCTCCCGCCGATCTGCACACCGGTCCGGCCTCATTCGATGTAACCGTGCACAAAAAGGGCTCGGTCGACGCGAGAACGTCGAGCGTGTCTCTCGTGGTGCGGTGAGGGCAACAAAACGTAGGTTGGTCAAAACGTAGGTTGGTCAAAACGTAGGTTGGTCAAAACGTAGGTCGGTCAAAACGTAGGTCGGACTCTCCAGTCCGACCGGCTGATCAGGGTCTGAAATTACAGTGACGAGGGGTATTCACAAGAGGTCGGAGTAGAGAGTCCGACCTACGTTTGTCCGACCTGCGTAACCCGGGAGAACCATGAAGATCTACATACCGGCCATCGTCATGCTTCTCGCCGCATCCGCCTTCGCGCAGATGCACGAGACCGTGGACGTTCGCATCGTCGAAGTGCCGGTGTCGGTGGTCGACTCCAGCGGCAACCCCATTCGCGGGCTGACCGCGGCGAATTTCGAGGTGTACGACGGCGGGAAGAAGCAGGCCATCACCTCCTTCGACAAGGTCGACCTCGGGATGAAGGAAGCCGTGAGCGCGATCTCGCCTCTGAACCCGTCGGCGCGGCGCTCGTTCATGCTTCTCTTCGACCTCGGCTACTCCTCCCCGCGCTCGCTCGTTCGTGCCCAGGAGGCCGCGCGCCGTTTCGTCACCACCGCCGTTCAGCCGCGCGACCTCGTCGGCGTCGGCACCATCGACGTCGATCACGGCTTCCGGTTGCTCGCCGCCTTCACCACGGACCACGATCTCGTCGCCGCGGCCATCAGCGATCCACGCGCCTTCCGCGGCAGCGATCCGCTGCAGATCGGGAACAGGGCCTACGTCGGCGATATGACGATGGAGGCGGGCGTCCCCTTGCCGGATCAGGCGGATACGGGAAATAAGGCCGGCCGTTCCCCCGGAGTTGCAGGCGCGGCGGAGATGGCCGAGTTGCAGCAGCGCTTTACGCGCAGCAACGAACAGGCGATCAGCGCCCGCGTCGAAAAGCAGGTCGACTATCTCGCCGATCTGGCGAAAACGCTTCGCGCCGTCCCCGGCCACAAGCAGGTCATTCTTCTTTCCGAGGGCTTCGACGCCAAGTATCTGCAGGGACGCGATGCCCGCGACGTCAAGGCCAATCAACGCGACTTCGATTCGGTCACCCGCGGCGAGCTCTGGAACGTCGAAAGCGACCAGCAGTTCGGGAGCGCATCGACGCAGTCGACGCTCGACCGGATGGTGCGCGCCTTTCGCTCCTCGGACGTCGTGCTCAACGCCATCGATATCCAGGGCGTTCGCGTTCAGAACCTGAGCGAGCTGGGGTCCAGCGGCACCAGCGATCTCGCCGACGCCTCCAGCGCCGGCCTCAATTCGAATGCAGGCCTTCACGTCCTCTCCCGCCCCACCGGCGGCGAAGTCTTCCAGAACTCGAACGATCTGAAGGGCAACTTCGACCGCATGCTGCACGCGCAGGAAGTGGTCTACGTCCTCGGCTTCCAGTCTCCGACCGCGAATCCCGGCAAGTTCCACGACCTCAAGGTCAAGCTGATCAACTCCCCGGGACGCGTCTCCTATCGCCTCGGCTACTACGAAAACGGCAGCGAGTCGCCCGCCGAACGCGCCCTCACCACTGCCGAAGTCATCGTCAACGACATCCCGCAGGACGATGTGCATATGGCCGCCTTCGCGGCGCCGTTCCCGGCCGCCAAGGGATTCTCACAAGTGCCGGTGATCCTCGATCTCAACGGACCCGATCTCGCCAGACAGGCGAAGGGAAACGTCGGTGGCGCCGAGATCTTCGTCTATGCATTCGACTCCGACGGCCTCGTGCGCGATCGCCTCTACCAGCGCCTCACGCTCGATCTGAACAAGGTCGGAGACCGGCTGAAAGCGAGCGGGGTCCGCTACTACGGCACGCTCGTCCTGCCGCCCGGCAAGTACGCCATCAAGGCGCTGGTCCTGGCCGGCGAGAGCGAGAAGAAAAGCTCGAATGTCGAAAAGCGCGGCTTCAAGCGCGTCGATGTGACCGTGCCCGCGGCCGGCGACATCTCCGTCCTGCCGCCGATTCCGATCGATGAACAGCCGAAGTGGATCCTGGTGAAAGGCTCCGACCGCGGCGATCACAGCGCCTATCCGTTCGAGTTGAATGGCCAGAACTTCATCCCCAGCGCGACGGCGTCGAGCAAAGTGGCGATCGTCATCTTCGGCGCGGCTTCCAACGAACTGACGTGGGAAACGACGCCGAAGACCAAGCTTCTCGGCACGATCCCGATGGCCGGCGGGACGAAGTTCGTCCTCCAGCTCGACGACCCGGCGAAGATTTCCTCGCTGCAGATTACGGTGCACAAGAAGGGCGCGGCCGAAGCGCAAACGACCAGTGTCGCGGTCGTGAGGGAGTAACGAACCGAGCATGCGCCGCGTTTTCCTGTTCCTCTCCAGCGTTCTCTTCGCAGTCACCGCGCTCGCACAGCCGGGCACGGTGGTCACCTTCCCGGTGTCCGTGGTCAACGCCAAGGGCAGTCCCGTGCGCGGATTGACCGCCGCGAACTTCGCGCTGTACGACGAGAAGAAGAAGCAGCCGGTCACCTCGTTCGATGTGGTCGACTTCGCGTCGAACGCTTCGGCCGGCGCCACCGCGCCGATGAATCCTGCCGCTCGGCGCTCCTTCGTCCTCCTCTTCGACCTCGGCTTCACCTCGCCGCGCTCGCTGCCGCGCGCGCAGGATGCGGCGCGGCGGTTCGTGAGCGAGATCGCCGGCCCGCGCGACCTCATCGCCGTCGCCACCGTCCATCCCGAACGCGGCTTCCGCTTCGTCACCGCGTTGACGACCGATCGCCAGCTCGTGGCCGCGGCGATCAACAACCCTGCCGCCTTCCGAACCTCCGATCCACTCCGGCTCGGCGGTGAACCGATCGCCACCGAAACTCCGGCCGCCGCGGAGACGGCGGGGACCGACCTGCGCCAGCGGATCGAGCACGAAGTCGACTCCATCGGCAACCTGGCCGCCGCCATGCGCATGCTGCCCGGCCGCAAGCAGGTCATCTTCCTCTCCGAAGGATTCGATGCCCATCTTCTGCAAAACGCCGATCCGAAAGCGCCGAAGGAGCAGAAAGACCAGGTCATCGACCGGATGGCCGACGCCTTCCGCGCCGCGGACGTCGTCCTCCACGCCATCGACGTGCAGGACAAAGCCGCCGCGGGCGCGGCCATCAACGCCAACGCCAGCCTGTTCCTGCTGGTGCGGCCGGCCGGCGGAGAAGTCTTTCCGATGTCGAACGAGCTGCGCGCCGATTTCGCCCGCGTCCTTCGCCAGCAGGAAGTGATCTACGTCCTCGGTTTTCATTCTTCCGAATACACATCGGGCATGCTCCACGATGTCAGCGTCCGGCTGCTGAACGCGCCCGACGGCGCGCGCGTGATCCAGGGCGCCGGCTACTTCGAGCGCGGACGCGAAACGCCGATCGAGCGCGCGCTCAACAACGCCCAGATCATCCTCAACGACATCCCGCAACGCGACCTTCGCCTGAATGTGCTGGCCGCCGCGTTTCCGCCGCCCGCCTCCGGCAAGCTCGCGCAGGTACCGGTCATCATCGACATCAACGGCTCCGATCTGATTCGCGAAACGAGTTCAACGATAGGTGGTGCGGATGTCTTCGTCTACGCGTTCGACCACAGCGGCGTCGTGCGCGACCGGCTCTTCGACTCACTCACCGTGGAAGTCGCCAAGTCCGGCGAGAAGGTGCGCGCGACCGGCGTCCGCTACTACGGCACGCTCATGCTCCCTCCCGGCAGCTACGCCATCAAAGCGTTCGTCCGCACCGGCGACCCCGACCGCGGCCGCGCCGAAGCGGCCGAGAAGCGCGGATACGCGCGCACCAACATCACCGTTCCCGGCGAAGGGCAGATCGCCATCCTCCCGCCCATTCCGATCGACGAAGACGGCAAGTGGCTCATGGTCCGCGGCAGCCGCCGTGTGGAGGGCGACTATCCCTTCGAATACGGAGGCCGCACCTTCCTCCCCACCGCCACCGTCGACCTGACCAACGGCTCGCGCAAGATCGCCCTCTTCATCTTCGGCGCGCGCCGCAGCGAACTTACCTTCGAGACCCGGCCGAAAACGAAGGTCCTCGGGGCCACGGAAACCAACGGCGTCACGAAAGTCGTGCTGCAGCTCGACAACGCCGGCGGCGCCTCCGCGCTCGACGTCACCGTCTTCAAAAAGGGCATCGCCGCCGGACAGCACATCAGCGTGCCGTTGATGTAGCTCGCCGCGCTTGATAGCCTCGGCCGATGGAAGACTGGATCAAGCTTCACGACTTTCAAGACATCAGGTACGAGCGCACCGGCGACGGCATCGCCAAAATCACCATCAATCGCCCCGAGGTGCGCAACGCGTTCCGGCCGCTGACCGTGAGCGAGATGAAGCAGGCGCTGGACATGGCCCGCGACGACGGCGAGATCGGCGTCATCGTGCTTACCGGCGAGGGGACGGAGGCCTTCTGTTCCGGCGGCGATCAGCGCGTCCGCGGCAAGGGCGGCTACATCGATCCGAAGGAGAAGATCCCGCGCCTGAACATCCTCGACGTGCAGAAACAGATTCGCAGCATGCCCAAGCCGGTGGTGGCCATGGTGGCCGGCTACGCCATCGGCGGCGGTCACGTGCTGCACGTCGTCTGCGATCTGACCATCGCCGCCGACAACGCCCGCTTCGGCCAGACCGGCCCCCGCGTCGGCTCCTTCGACGCCGGCCTCGGCTCGTCCTATCTGGCGCGAATCGTCGGCCAGAAAAAAGCGCGCGAGATCTGGTTCCTCTGCCGCCAGTACGACGCGCAGCAGGCGCTGGAGATGGGATTGGTCAACACCGTCGTCCCGCTGGCGAAACTCGAGGAAGAGACGCTGACCTGGTGCCGCGAGATGCTGGCCCTCTCGCCGATGGCGCTCCGCTTCCTCAAAGCGGCCATGAACGCCGACTGCGACGGCCAGCTAGGCCTCCTCGACTTCGGCGGCGACGCCACGCTGCTCTACTACCTCTCCGAGGAAGCGCAGGAAGGCCGCAACGCATATGTGGAGAAGCGGAAACCGGATTTCAAGAAGTTCCCGAGATTCCCGTGATGCGCTACGCGCGTGGCGGTCTGCTTGAGTCCGTTGCCAGGCCCTTTCGTCGAGTGTCCTTCTCCCCCCGCGGTTTTTTGCGGGGGGAGAAGGACTCTCGATGTAACGGAGTGCCGGCCCTTCCACGCAGCGTGCGAGCAATTTGGACTCCAGAAGGTGCTCCGCGGCGTGTTGTGCTCTGTGCGAGAGAGCCAATGACATGACCCCCTGGCTTCTCGCTGCTCGCCCGAAAACGCTGGCTGCGTCGGTTACGCCGGTGCTCGTCGGCAGCGCGCTCGCGTTTCAAGGCACGATGCACTGGTCGCCGTTCGTTTTCGCCCTCCTCGGCTCCGTCTTCATCCAGATCGGCACGAACTACGTCAACGACGCTCTCGACTTCAAGAAAGGCGCCGACACGCACACGCGCCTCGGCCCGCTGCGCGTGACACAGGCCGGCCTGCTCGATGCCGATGCCGTCCTACGCGGCGCGTACATCTGTTTCTTCCTGGCCGCGCTCTGCGGAATCCCGCTCATCCTTCGCGGCGGCTGGCCGATTGCGGCGATCGGCATCGCTTCGATCGTGGCCGCGTATGCCTACACCGGCGGACCGTACCCGCTGGCGTACCACGGTCTCGGCGAAGTCTTCGTCATGATCTTCTTCGGCCTGGTCGCCGTCTGCGGATCGTTCTACCTGCAACGGCTCGCGCTCGATCCCACCGCCTGGATCGGCGGCATCGCCGCTGGTTCGCTGGCGGTGGTGATTCTGGCCATCAACAACCTGCGCGACATCGAAAACGACCGCGCCAGCAACAAGCGGACTCTGGCCGCGCGCTTCGGCGAAACTTTCGCACGCGCAGAAATCGTCTTCTTCGCGATGTTGCCGTTCGCCTGCGTCATCGCGATCGCGTATCTGCGCCAGCGTTTGATGATGGCCCTTCCGATACTCGCGATCACCCTCGCCATCGCTCTTCTCGTTCGCGTCGCCCGCAGCCGCGGCGTGGAGCTCAATCGCTGCCTCGCGCTTGCCGGCGCGTTGGAGTGGATCTTCGGAATCCTCTACGTCATCGGAGCCGCCCTTGGTTGACTACTGGCGCTACGAGCTGACGCCGAAGCGTCGTCTTAACGCCGTCGCTGCCGAAGGACCACGACACGGTGCGCTGATCCGCGTCGACGGCGGCGTTGCCGACATCCATCCCTGGCCCGAGCTCGGCGACGCGCCGCTCGATGAGCAGCTGACAATGCTCGCTCGCGGCGAAACGACCGCGCTCACACACGCATCGCTCCATTTCGCTTCGCTCGATGCCCGCGCCCGCCGCGAAGGCCGCAATCTTTTCGACGGCCTCACCATCCCGCCAAGCCACTGGCCCGGACCCGATCCGCCCGATGGATTCGACACGGTCAAGCTGAAGAGCATCGATCGGATCCCCGATCGCGTCCGACTGCGAATCGACTTCAACGCTACATTGACGGTCGGCGAGTTCGTTCGGATCGCCGCCACTCTTCCGCGCGAGCGGATCGACTTCATCGAGGATCCGTGTCCCTACGATGCGACGACGTGGCTCGACCTTCGTGCGCGCACCGGGTTGCGATTAGCTTTGGATCGGGCGATTGCTGAAGAGCCCGCGGGTGTCGACGTCCTGATCGTCAAACCCGCTCTCCAGCCAATTCCTGATACTGCGGCCGAGGTCATCGTCACCAGCTACATGGACCACCCCATCGGCCAGCTCTGCGCTGCCTACGCAGCCGCGAACGCCGGCATCACCACGACCTGCGGACTCATCACCCACGTCCTCTACGAAAACGATCCCTTCATCGAACGAATGCAAATCGACGGAACGCGTCTCGTTCCCCCGGAAGGGAACGGATGGGGATTCAATGATCTGCTGGAGAACCTACCGTGGCAAAAGCTTTAACCCGCATTTCTCACATGTTGAGTGGAAAGGCCGGCACTCTGTTACATCGAGAACCCTTCTCCCCCGCGGGTTTTTGCGGGGGAGAAGGTGCCGACAGGCGGATGAGGGGGCGTTGTACGCGGACGTCATTTGCCCATGTCGGTCGATCGCACAGTTCGCGCATACGCCGCCCCCCTCATCCGGCTTCGCCACCTTCTCCCCCCGCAAAAAACCGCGGGGGGAGAAGGACTCTCGACGAAAGGGCGCGGCAAAGGATTCAAGCAGACCATGTTCGAGTCCTTGAGAATCCCTCTCTGTCGCCCGCTAAAGCGGGCTCCCAAGATTGGAGACGACCCGAATACCCCCGGCTGAAGCCGGGGGCTACGGATCTTGCGCCGGCTTCGCCGGCGGAAATTGCACGAAAACCGACCGGCAAGCGAGAACCGGCAACGCCGGGGACGCGAGGTAGGCCATGATCGACTTTCAATCCCCCGCCTCCCACCTCCTCCTCAATCCGCGCATGCCGGCGGAGGAACGAGTGCGCCTTGAGCGCATGGTCCCGAATCTCGATGCGCACGTCTTCGTGGCCACATCGGGATCAACTGGCGCGATCAAACTCGTCGCGCTGTCGAAGCAAGCCATCCTCGCCTCCGCCGCCGCGGTGAATGAGCGACTCGATGTGACCTCGCGCGATGTCTGGGCCGCCGTCCTCCCGCCCTTTCACGTCGGCGGCCTCGGCGTCTACGCGCGCTGTCACCTCGCCGGCGCGCGCGCGTTGTCGATGCCGTGGGATCCGAAAACGTTTGTTGAATCCGAGGCCACGATCGCGTCGCTCGTACCGGCGCAGGTGCGCGATCTGGTCGCCGCGGGACTTCGGCCGCCTCTGAAGCTGCGAACCATCCTAGTCGGCGGCGGCGCCTTCGATCCGGTGGACGCGCCCGGCTGGCCGGTCCTGGCCAGCTACGGCATGAGCGAATGTGCATCGACGATTTCGATTGAGGAAACTCTCCTCCCGCACATCGAAGCCCGTCGCGAAGCCGACGGCCGTCTCGCCTTTCGCGGCCCATCGCTCTTCACCGGCTACGCCACCGAGGAAGGCGTCATCGATCCCAAAGTCGGCGGCTGGTTCCTCTCCGAAGACCTCGGCGATGTCGATGGACGAACGCTGCGAGTGGAAGGCCGTGCCGGCGACTTCGTCAAAATCGGCGGCGAGTCGGTCGACCTCAAACGCCTTGATGGCATCCTTCACGAGCTCGCCGGCGACGCTGCCGCGATCGTGGCCGTACCTGATGAGCGCCTCGGCCATGTGATCCATCTCGCGACAACCATCAAGCCGGTCTTTGCCGATGAATTCAACGACAGGGTTCATCCGTTCGAGCGACTTCGCGCGATTCATCGGGTCGATGCGATTCCGCGTTCGCCGTTGGGGAAGCTGCTGCGCGCGGAGTTAGTCAATAGTCTAGGGAACAAGACGTAGGTCGGACTCTCAGTCCGACCGGCTGACCAGCGCTTGAAACTACAGTGACGAGGGGTATTCACAAGAGGTCGGACTGGAGAGTCCGACCTACGTTGTGCTGTGTGCGACCATACCCTCCATGCTCCACAGGCGCACCGCGCTCTGGATCGCGGCGGCGACCGGCCTCGCCGTCACGCTGCTGCTCGCGTTCGACATCCTCGACGCGATCGAGCTGCCGGCGCGCGATTTTGCTCTGCGCCTTCTTCCGCCACGTGCGGCGACGGCAACCGTGGTCGTAGCCATCGACGAACAATCGCTGCGAACGATCGGCCCCTGGCCGTGGGATCGCGCCATGCTGGCAAGCCTCGTGACTCGCGCGGCGGATGCCGGCGCACGCGGCGTCGTCCTCGACATCCTCCTTGCCGAGGCGCGGCCGGGCGATGAGCAGCTTGCGGCGGCGACGCGACGTGTGCCGACGCTCGCGGTGGCGGTGGTCGATGAACACGGCCGCTGGCTCGTCCCCGGGCCGCCGCTGGCGCAGGCGATCGTTGCGGCGCACGGCAACTTCGAGCTCGATCATGACGGCATCCTCCGCCGCCTTTCGGCCACGAAGCAGAGCGGCGACCAGGCGCTCACCGCGCTGTCGATCGAAGCGGCTTCGCTGATCACCGGCGCGCCGACACCGGTCGGCATCTCGATCGCGCCGTCGTTCCGAACGCGTGCCCGCTCGATTCCGACGATCAGCGCCGCCGACCTTCTTGGCGATGTGAAGCTGGCGTCGCAGCTGCGCGGCAAGCTCGTGTTCATCGGCCCCACCGCCTACGCCCTCGGCGATCGCGTTCTGACGCCGACCACCACCCGTCACCGCCCCGATCCCGGCGTCACCGTTCACGCCGCGGCCACGGAATCGATCATCCGCGGTGACGTGATTCGCGAACTGCCGCCGATCGCCGGCGGTCTGTTCGCCGCCATTGTCGTCGGCGCCATCGTGCTCGTGCGGCGGCGCTGCATCGCCGCGGCGCTCGTCATCATCGCCACGATCGGCGGAGGCATCCTTCTCCTCGCGACCGGAATCGCCATCCCCTTCGTGACCATGATCGCCTCGGCAACGCTGGCCGTGGCCGGAATCGAGACGCGGATCATCGTCGCCGCCCTGCGAAGCAGCGAGAAGCGATACATCGATCATCGCGAGCGCGACGCCGAGTCGAAGCGCGTTCTCGCGCACGAGCTGAAGACGCCGCTGGCTTCGATGCGCAGCCTCACCCAGCTCATGAGCGGCTTCGACCTGACCGATGCCGAGCGCAAACGTGTCTCTTCGCTGCTCGAACACGAAGCGGGGAAGCTGGAGACGATGGTGGGCACGCTGCTCGACCTCGAGCGCCTGCCGCTACGCGACTTCGCATCGTCCTCGTCCGTCGTAGACCTCGGATTGCTCGTCGCGGCCCGCATCGATTTTCTGCGCGCCAGCACCGACCGCACCCTGTTCGTCTCCGCCGATCCGCACCTTCTCGTCCGTGCGGACGCCGCGCTGCTCGAGCGCGTCATCGACAACCTCGCCGGCAACGCGCTGAAGTACACCGCCGCGCCCTCGCCGATCACCGTACGCGTGATTCGCAAGGGCGACGACGCCGTAATCCTCGTCGAAGACCGCGGTCCCGGGATCGCCGAGGCCGATCGCGAGCGGATCTTTCAGCGCTTCGTTCGCGGCGAAACCGCCGCGGGGACGAATGGTCTCGGCCTGGGCCTGTCGCTCGTCGCCGAGATTGCCCGCTGGCACGGCGGCGCGGCTGACGTCGAAGCAGTTTCTGGCGGCGGCTCGCGATTCTCGATCACACTACCGCTGGCAGTCGAAGCGGCGAAAGCGGGAGCGATGTAGATGGCGACAGTGCTCGTAGTCGATGACGATGCCGGCATTCGCGAAAGCGCGGCCATGGCGCTGGAAAAAGTCGGCCTGAAAACGCTGCAGGCCGGCGACGTCACCTCGGCGCTGCAGATGCTGCGCAACCATCGCGTCGACGTCGTCCTCAGCGACATCTACATGCCCGGCGAGACCGGCCTGACGCTGCTGCAGGCGATCGCCTACCGCAGCAACCCGCCGCGCGTGATTCTGATGACGGCGCGCGGGACGATCGAGACCACCGCGCTGGCGCAGCGCATCGGCGCCTTCGACTATCTGGCCAAGCCCTTCGACCTCGGCGAGTTGATCGCCCGCGTCCGCGCCGCGCTCGGCGATCGCGTGGCCGACGAAGTGGCCATCGAAGCCGGACCGGCCTCGCGCATCGTCGGATCGCATCCATCGATGATCGCCATGTACAAGGCCATCGCCCGCGTAGCCTCGCTCAACGTGCCGGTGGTGATTCTCGGCGAGAGCGGCAGCGGCAAGGAGCTGGTCGCGCAGTCGATCCACGACCTCGGCGATCGCGTTTCCGGCCCGTTCATCGCCATCAACTGCGGCGCCATTCCCGACACGCTGCTCGAGAATGAGCTCTTCGGCTCGACGCGCGGAGCCTTCACCGATGCCCGTCAGGACCGGCGCGGGGCACTCTCCCGCGCCGACGGCGGCACGCTCTTTCTCGACGAGATCGGCGACATCTCGCCGGCCTTTCAGGTCAAGCTGCTCCGCTTTCTGCAGGATGGAATCGTCACGCCGCTGGGATCGGAAAAAAGCCATCGCGTCGACGTCCGGCTGATCGCGGCAACGCATCGCGACATCAAGAAGCTCGTGGCCGAGGGAAAGTTTCGGGAGGATCTGTATTACAGGCTGGCGGGATACGAGATCGCTGTCCCTCCGCTGCGCGACCGGACCTCAGACATCCCGTTGCTCGTCGATCACTTCAAGAACCGCATTGCCGCGGAGATGAAGCGCGAATCGATTCCGGGGCCGTCGCAAGCGGTGCTCGACGTCCTCGCCGCGCATCGTTTTCCGGGCAATGTTCGCGAATTGGAACAGGTCATCCGGCGCACGATCATCGATTCCGGTGCGCTCATCGATCCCAAAGCGGCGGCGAGCGCGTTGCGCGACATCGCGCCGTCGGCGGACGCAAAACCGGCGGCAGCAGCGCCGCCCGCCGAGGAGGAACTGGTGAGTCTCGATGAAGCGGAGAAACGGCACATCATCGCCGTCCTCCGTGCCACGGGCGGGAATCAGACGCAGGCAGCATTCATTCTGGGCATCGAGCGCAAGACCCTTGCGCGAAAAATCAAACGACTCGATATTTCGCTCGAACCTTAATGAGGTCGTCATGAAGACACTCCTGGCATCGATGGCCATGCTCGCCGCCGCGGCTGCAACCACGCCGCAGGCGCCGGTCGGATATCGATTCGATGACGTGAAGCGCACCGTCGTCCTCAAGACCGCCAACCAGCAATCGCCCGCCTCGAAGGGGCTGCACGCGCAGAGCGGCGATCACGTCCACACCGGCCTGTTCTCCTACGCCCTCATCGCCGCCGAACAGCATCGCGCCAAATTCGAGATCTTCGGATCGACTGATGTGCAGCTCGCCGGCGGCACCCCCGGCGTCATCCTCTCGCTCGAGCGCGGCCGTATCCACGCCCTGTTCGACAAGATCACCGGATCCGAGCCGCGCATCGTCCAGACGCCCGGCGCGCTGCTCGCCGTCCGAGGAACGCAGTACAACGTCGAAGTCGACGACTCCGGCAAAGCGACGCTCGATGTCTTCGAAGGGATCGTCGAAGTCCAATCGCCGCTCCGCCCCGAACCGATTTTCGTCCACGCCGGCCAGAGCTCGATCTTCAGCCGCCGCGAACCGCCGCCGGATCATCCGACGAACACGCCTCCGGATCGCCGCCAGGGAGCCCCCGATCGCCGCGACGGCGGCGATTCCCACGGCGGCCCAACCAACCCCGGCCGCCCCGGCGATCCGGGAGCGCACGGCGGTCCGCCACCGCCGCAGCCGCGTCCGTCGCCGCCGCCGGGCGGGCCGGGTGGGCACCACTAACCCTTTTTGTCATCCAGAGACCGCCGGAGCCGCCGAGTCGCGCAGCGACCGGATCGGCGGAGGACGGACGAAGGATCTCAAGTTACGCGACATGGGGCAGGCGCGCTTGCCCCAAGTTGCGCATCTTGAGATCCTTCGCGCCGTCCTCCGCCGATCGGCTGCTGCGCAGCCGCGGCTCCGGCGGGCTCTGGATGACAAATTGACTGGTGTGGTTTTTTCTGCAGAACCTCACAAGCAACCCCCAGTGATCCCGCGCACGACCCCCATCCCCCTTCCCTGTATAATCCTCGGTCTGTTTCCACGCATATGAGCGAGTCAGCCACGGCGGAAGAATCGGCCGTCTCGATGCCGCGTCTCGGTGTTCAGGCAGTCCTGCGCACTGACGTGGGATTGGTTCGCTCCGAGAACCAGGACTTTGGCACCTACACAACGCCGCGCGAGGAGAGCAGCAGCCATCCCGGCGGACGCCTCCTCGTCGTCGCCGACGGCATGGGCGGACACCGCGGCGGAGCGACCGCCTCGCGCCTCGCCGGCGAAACCGTCAAGGCCCAATATCTCGGCAGCGAGACCTACGACATCGCCCAGGCTCTTCGCGAATCGCTCACGCGCGCGAACGCCCGGATTTTCACCGAGGCCCAGGCTAATCCTGATTTGAGAGGAATGGGGACCACCACCTCGGCGCTGGTCGTCAAAGACAACCAGGCCTGGTTCGCCCATGTCGGCGACTCGCGCATTTACCTCGTGCGCGGCGACGAGATCCGGCAGATCACCGAAGATCACTCCCTCGTCGCCTCCATGGTTCGCGAGGGACTGCTCACGCCGAAAGAAGCGGAGACGCACCCGCGGCGCAACGTCCTTCAGCGCTCCATGGGCGTCGGCGAAGATGTCGAGATCGACGTCAGCGGCCCGTTCCCGGTGCAAACCAATGACGTCTTCGTCCTCTGCAGCGACGGATTGCACGGTCTGGTCAAAGAGCCGGAGCTGAAGCAGATCGCCGGACTACCGATCGACCAGGCGGCTACCGAATACGTCCGCCTGGCGCTCTCGCGCGGCGCGCCCGACAACGTCACGGTCATCGTCGCCAAAATCGTCCCGGTCGACGAAATCGGCAACGAGACACTGGTCGATACCGACGAAACGCTGGCCTACCAACCGCTCGACGAAACGCAGCGCGACACCGCGCCGATCGTCCCCATCATCGAGGAGGAGCCGATCGGTGACGATACGGCCGACGTCATCGAGACCACTGTCGAGACGCCGATTCAGAACGAGCCGCTGGCCAAAACCGTGGAGACTGCGAAACCGGCGCCGGGTGGCTCGTTCCTCAAGTGGGCGCTCATCACCATCCTGATCCTCGGCGGTGCTGCCGGCGGATGGCAGTACTGGAAGCAGCACCAGAACCAGGGAACGCCCAACACTCACTCCAAGTAACGTCGAATCATGGCCCGGCCGCCCCGTCTTCTCGTCGTCCTCCTCTTCCTCACCGCCCTCGGATGCCGCGGCGATGTGACGCATCTCGATGAGTCGGCGACGATGCCCTACGCGGTCAAGCCGGCAGTGGTGCGGGTCAACGCCTTCGCCAGGGCGCAGTTTCACTACGCGCCGGCGTCGATTCGAGTGATCGCCCTCGCTCTGAAACGCGACGGCTTCGAAGTGGCCGTCCCGAAGATCGATGGCGATGACCTCTTCGTCACCACCGGCGCCGGCGGATCGGGCAGCGGCTTCATCATCCATCCCGATGGGTTGATTCTCACCAGCGGCCACGTCGTGGCGCCGACGCAGAACGACGATGCGCTCGATCGCGAGCTGCTGCGCAACGGCGCAATCTCGGCACTGCTGAAATACTTTCCGGTCGACGACCTCCGCAAGCTCCACCGCACCGACGCGCTCGATCGCTACGTCGCCGCGCTGGCCGCGGACGGACGGCTCGAAAAGCGCGTCGTCACCAACATGATCGAGGTTTCCAACGGCGAGCAACTCCCCTTCACCATCGCCCGCTTCTCGCCCGCGCTCGCGCAGCACGGCACCGACCTGGCGCTCCTTCGCGTCAACCACAAGAACCTGCCGACGCTCACGCTCGGCGACTCCGACTCCACGCATGTCGGCGAACCGATCTGGTCGTTCGGTTACCCGGCCATCGCCAGCAGCACCGACGACGTCATCGGCGGCTGGCTCTCGCGGGACAGCGATCTCGAGCCGACGTTCAACCCGGGCATCATCGCCGCCATCAAGCGCGACATCACCAACACGCCGGTGTTTCAGTCGAATGTGGCCATCTACAAAGGCAACTCCGGCGGGCCGGTGGTCAACCGTGCCGGCGAAGTGGTCGCCATCGCCACGTGGGGCCGCCCCGACGCCGAATCGATCAAGTTCCTGGTGCCGATCAATGTCGCCCGCGGGTTTCTCACCGAGGCGCACGTTCCGATCAACGTCGAAGGCGACTTCGATCGCCACTACCGCGCATCACTCGATGCCGCGCAGGACGGCAAGTGGACCGTAGCCTCGACCGAGCTGGCCATCGCCAACGATCTCTTCCCGAGCTCGCCCGATCTGATCCGCTTCCGCGCCGACACAAATCGCGCGCTGAAATCGATGCCGCTCTGGCGCAAGCATCCGGTGGCGACTGCCGGGGCCGGCGGCGCGCTGGCGGTGCTGGCGCTCGGGCTCACCATCGTGCGCGTCCGGCGCCCGCGCATCCCGGCCGACATGCTCAAAGTGACCACCGAGCGCGTGGTCTCGCCGTCCAGTGCACCGGCCGGCGCGCCGCTCATGCTCGGCAAGCTGACCATCCTCAACGGATCGCGCGCCGGCGAGCGCCTCGCGCTCGGCGGCTCCGGCATCCGCGTGGGACGGGAAGCGGCAATGTGTGAGATCGTATTGGAGAACCCGAAGGTCTCCCGGCTGCATGCAGAAGTGGTCTCGATCGACGGCAAAGTGCTGCTGATCGACAGGAATTCGTCGAACGGGACGTACGTCAACGACCAGAAGATCGACAAGCGGTTCCTGAAAGACGGCGACATCATCTACTTCGGCGGGCGCAACGCGGTTGCGGTGGCCTTCCATGCGTGAGGCATTGAAACGTGGCTGACAAGCGGTGTGAGAACGGGCATTTCATCGATGAGAGCTGGGACCTCTGTCCGTATTGCCCCGCAGAGAACGCAGAGTCCGACATTCCGGTAGTCCGTCCGACGCGCTTCGGCGCGCAGGATGGCCCGCGACCCGCCGCCGTCCCCTCGGAGCCGATCCGCCGCCCCACTGCCGTTCCGCCTCCGACGATGGCCCGACGCGAAGCTGCCGTCGCCGTCGCATCCGAGCCGGTCGATCGCACGGTCGCCGTGCAGAAGCTCGATCCGCTGGCGACGCCGAAGCGCTACGTCGTCGGCTGGCTGATCGGACTCAACGGCGCCGCGCGCGGCGAGTCCTTCCCCGTCCGCATCGGACGCAACGTCCTCGGGCGCGACCGGCGATCGGACGTCGTCATCGGCGACGATCAGGCATCGTCGCACCACGCCGATCTTGTGTTTCGCCCCGAGGAGCGACGGTTCATTCTGATGGACCACAACTCAACGAATGGGACCTACGTCAACGACCTGGAGATCGAGCCGCGGCGCGATCTGGCGGCGAAAGACGTCGTGCGCATCGGCTCGCACAAGTTCCTGTTCATGCCGCTCTGCAACGAAGGCTTCTACTGGGATGAAGAGGGCGCGCTGAAATGATCGGCCAGATCGTTGGCAACTACCGCATCGAGCGCGAGCTCGGCGAAGGCGGCATGAGCCACGTCTATGTCGGCCGCACCATCGCCCGCAACGAGATCCTTCCCGCCGACTACGTCGTCGTCCTCAAGGTCATGAGCGAAGAGCTGGCCGGCGAAGTGACCGCCAGAAAGCGCTTCGTCAAGGAAGCGCACATTCTGGAGAAGCTGCGCCACCGCTACATCACCCGCTTCTACGAATTCATCAACAACGCCGACCACGCCGTCCTGGTGATGGAGCTGGTGGAAGGAACGCCGGTCGACGTGCTGCTCACCGAGCGCGGCGCGCTCCCGATCGCCGACGCCATCGTCACCGCGCAGTGCCTGCTCGAGGCGCTGGTCTACGCGCACGGCAAAGGGATCGTGCATCGCGACATCAAGCCGGCCAACCTGATCCGCGAGAACGCCGGCGTGGTCAAGGTCACCGACTTCGGCATCGCCAAGATGGTCGGCCAGTCGAAGCTGACCTCGACGGGACAGACGATGGGCACGGTGCGCTACATGTCGCCGGAGCAGGTCCGCGGCCAGGAGGTCGATC
>Ga0207689_10001327_pt1 | contig 23865 bp, 21 predicted proteins | sample KBSMisM52_FD_184312 | JGI IMG/M metagenome (GOLD analysis project Ga0207689, IMG submission 184312) | Miscanthus rhizosphere microbial communities from Kellogg Biological Station, Michigan, USA - KBS Miscanthus M5-2 (SPAdes) (version 2) | ecosystem: Host-associated > Plants > Roots >... | reverse complement strand
CGGCCGCGATGCGGACGCCGTCGCGCATCGGTATCATGACTTTGCGATCGACCACGGCGAGCGACTCGAGCTCGTTCTCGAGCGCCCATCGGCGTGCCTTGATGCTGTCGGGAAGACCGCCAGAGCCCTGCGCGGCGAGCGGTCTCGCGGAGAAGGCTCCGATCAGTGTGACGATGGCTGGAATTGCGATTCCGCGGCGCATCGGGTGGCTCCACGAAGAGGAAAGAAAACGGCGACGGATAATCGAATAACTACCGATGTCCGTCGCCGTCAACGCCTATCCTTTCTTCTTTGAGTCCGCTTTCTTCACGCCGCCGTGTCCCGAGCATGCACCACGTCCCCCTTTGCTCGTCGTGCCGTCGGTGCACGTGACGTCTTTGGTCGCCAATTTCGCCGCCGTCTTGCTCTCGGTCTTCGCGCTCTTTTCGGCGGCTTTCGTCTCCGCCTTCGCCGGCTTTTCAGGAGCCTTCGTTACAGCCTTCGCGTTCTTCTCTGCCGCCTTCGTCTCGGTTTTGGCGGTCTTCTCAGCGGCCTTTGTGTTGGCCTTGCCGGCCTGCGTGGCCGCCGGCGCGCCCTTCGTCTTGACGCCGCCATGGTTCGAGCATGCGCCGCGTCCGGTGGCGTTCGAGGTCGTTCCGTCGTTACAGATCGTCTTCCCTTGCTGAGCCGTCGCGGGACGCGCGACGAGACCCAGGGCGAACAGCGACGCCGCGGCCAGAATCGTCCGTGTACGCATTCTCTCTCCGTGAGGGTTGGCTACATCGCCAATGACCCGCCCTCGCGCCGGTCCGCCACATCGCGCTCCCACTCGGTCACCAACTCCGGTAAGTTCTCGCCGAGTCCGCCAGTGAGGCTTGAGCCATGTTGATCGGCGACATGAACTGGATGCAGGTCGAGGAATATCTCCGGCACGACGATCGCGCCGTGCTTCCTCTTGGCAGCACTGAACAGCACGGGTATCTCCGGCTCACCGTCGATTGTATCCTGCCCGAGCGTGTCGCGGCCGATGCGGCCGAACCACTCGGCGTACCCGTGTTCCCGGTGGTCGCGTACGGGGTGAACCCGAATTTCCGCGCGTATCCGGGTTCGATCTCGCTGCGCGTCGAGACGCACTTGAACGTCGTTCGCGATATCCTCGATAGTCTGGCGCACAGCGGCTTCCGGCGCATTCTCATCGTGAACGGCCATGGCGGCAACGCGGCGATTCAACAGTTCGTCCCCGAATGGGCGGCGGACCATGCGAACTGTCGCGTGCTGTTCCACAACTGGTGGAACGCGCCGCGAACCTGGGCGAAAGTCCAGGAGATCGATCCTGTCGCGTCGCATGCGTCGTGGATGGAGAATTTCCCGTGGACTCGTCTTCCCAACGTCGCGCTTCCGTCGACACAGCGACCCATGGTCGACCTCGCCCGCGTTCGCGCCCTCGACCCCGAGGCGTTGCGTTCATATCTCGGTGACGGCAACTACGGCGGTCGGTACCAGCGGCCCGATGCCGAGATGCTGGCACTGTGGGAGGTCGCGGTCGACGAAACGCGCTCTTTGCTCACTGGGGCCTGGGGGGAAGCAACCAACCAGCCGAGCCGCCGAGCCGCCGAGCCGCCGAGTCGCCGAGTCGCCGAGTGAACCTCGACTTCACCGACCGCGTTGCGATCGTCACCGGCGCGGCGCACGGATTCGGACGTGCGATCGCTGTCGCCTTCGCCGAACGAGGCGCGAACGTGTGGGCGTGTGACGTTCTCGAAGACGAGCTCCGTGAGACGCGTACACTCTGCGTCGCTGCCGGCGGACGATGCGAAGTCGCTGTCGTCGACGTCGGCGACAAGAGCGCGGTGGATGGATTTGTCGGCAAGATTGCCGCCGCCGGCCGCACCGACATTCTGGTGAACAACGCGGGTGGCGTGCTCGGTCAGGTCGGCCGGCCGCTCGAGCAGATCTCACCGCGCGACTGGCAGTCACTCTTCGACGTGAACGTCTCCGGAGCCTTTTTCATGTCGCAGGCCGTCGCGCCTTCGATGAAGACCGCGCGCTACGGACGCATCGTCAACATCTCGAGCGGAGCGGGCCTCGGCATCAGCTTGACCGGCATCCAGGCCTACGCCTCCGCGAAAGCCGCGCAGATCGGACTCACGCGGCAACTCGCGCACGAGCTCGGGCCGTGGGGCATCACCGTCAACAACATTGCGCCGGGTTTCGTTCGCTCGAACGCGGCGACGGAACGACAATGGGAGTCGTATGGCGAAGAAGGGCAGCGCGAGCTCGTCGACCGAATCGCGCTGAAACGACTGGGTACGCCGGAGGATATCGCTCACGGCGTTCTCTTCTTCGCCTCCGACTACGCCGCCTGGATCACGGGCCAGGTGTTATCGATCGACGGTGGGAAATGATGGAGGCCCGTTAGCGAAACAAGTCGAGCGAACGCCGAATCACCTGCCACACACCCCACCCAAGCGGAACGCCGACGAGCGCCCACGCGGCCACGAGCCGAGCGAAGAAGCCGGCGGAGCGCTGCGGTCTGTCCAGTTCGATCATCGTCGCTCCTCCATCACGCTGTCGCGCTGACTGAAGCCGGCTGCTCCATCGTCACGTGACGCTCGTGGACCGGGCGGACGAACAGGTTGCAGAAGAACCCGACGACGAGCAGCCCCGCCATGATGTACATCGTCGTCGTATACGCGTCGGCTTTCGCGACGCCATGTGCGATCTCGTATTCGCGGATGTAGTTCACCAGCACCGGTCCGAGCACGCCCGCCGTCGACCATGCCGTCAACAGTCGCCCGTGAATCGCCCCAACCTGAATCGTGCCGAACATGTCGCGCAGGTACGCCGGGATCGTCGCGAAGCCGCCGCCGTACATGCTGAGAATCACGACATACCCGGCGACGAAGAGCACGACGTTGCCCATATGCCCCGTGCGAGGCACCAGCGCGTACAGTACCGCGCCGAGAAGAAAGAAAGTCGCGTAGACTGCCTTTCGTCCGATGAAGTCGGATAGCGACGACCAAAAGAAGCGTCCGCCCATGTTGGCGAGACTCAGAAGTCCGACGAACCCCGCCGCCGCGCCGGCCGAGATGGCGCCCGGGAACATCTCCTGGATCATCGGCGAAGCCTGGCCGAGGACGCCGATGCCCGCCGTCACGTTGAGGCACAGCACCGCCCAGAGCAACCAGAACTGCGGCGTCTGAATCGCGCGATCGGCGGTGACGTTGCCGGTCATGACGAACGGTCTCCGCTGCTCCGCGCGAGCCGACAGACGCGGACGCCAACCGGGGCGCGGCACCCGCACGGTGAACACGCCGAACATCATGAACGCGAAGTACAGCGCGCCCATCACGACGAACGTTGGCGCGACGCCGGTCGATGCCGGCGTACGGAAGCGCGCCATCAGCATTGTCGAGAGCGGCGACGCGATCATCGCGCCGCCTCCGAATCCCATGATCGCCATCCCCGTCGCCATCCCGGGGCGATCGGGGAACCAGCGAATGAGCGTCGTCACGGGCGAGATGTAGCCGATGCCGAGACCTATGCCGCCCAACACGCCATAGCCCAAGAGCAGCAACCAGAATTGATGTGTCGCGATGCCGATCGCGGCGACTTCGAAGCCGCCCCCGAAACAGACCGCCGAAACGAACATTGCCTTGCGAGGTCCGACGCGCTCGAGCCACGGACCGAACAGCGCCGCTGATAAGCCGAGGAAAACGATCGCGACGCTGAACACCCACCCGATGGTGCTCAGTTTCCAGTCGCCCGGTGCCGATCGCGTGATCCCGACGGACTGAGAGAGCGGCAGGTTGAACACGCTGAACGCGTACGCCTGGCCGATCGAGAGGTGTATGGCCAGCGCCGCCGGCGGCACGAGCCAACGCGAATAGTCCTCTGATGCCAGCGAGTGATTCCGGTCGAGAAAAGCGAGAAGGGGCATAAGTCCCTGATTTTGCCTATTCCCGGGACTGTTGGCGAGGCCCGTGTCAGCGTTTCCCCGTCGGAAAGTGGGACGTTGCCCGATGCCGGGTCCCTCCGACCCGAACGATCTTCGACGTGTAGCGTTCTGCCCGACACGGAGAAAAGATGACGACCGACGTAATTCGCGTTCTGCTGGCCGACGATCACCGCGTGGTGCGTGCCGGCTTGCGTGCGGTACTGGGAACGGCCCGCGACATCAGCGTCGTCGGCGAGGCCAGCAATGGCAAAGAAGCAGTCGCAATGGCGGCCGAGCTCCGACCCGACGTCATCGTCATGGACCTGGCAATGCCCGAGCTTGACGGAATTGCCGCGACCAAAGAGATCATCGCCGCCAATCGGGATATCAAGGTCCTGGTCCTGTCGATGCACGCCGAGCAGGAGCATCTGGTCCCCGTCATGGAGGCCGGTGCGTCCGGTTACGTCCTGAAGACCGAGGCGGACCGCGAGCTCGTCAACGCCATCCGCGCGGTCGCTCACGGCGACGTCTACCTGCGTCCCTCGGCGTCACGAGTGCTTGCCCGAAGACTCGTCACCAAAGAAACCGAGCATTCGGACCACGATCGATATGCCCGACTCACCGACCGGGAGCGCGCCGTTCTCCGCCTCGTCGGTCAAGGCTTCTCGGCTCCGGAGATCGGCGATCGCCTGTTCATCAGTCCGAAAACCGTCGACACGTACAAGCAACGCATCCACGAGAAGCTCGGGCTCGCGCACCGATCCCAGTACGTACAGTTCGCATTCCGACTCGGCCTTCTCGCGACGGAATAGCGAAGCCCGCTGAACGTTCCCGCATCGCGGGCCGGATATAGCGGGGCGGGGGACGTCGGTGGTTCCCGTCGTGTCCGTGTTGTGCCAGCGTGTGCGCGCGGCAGTTCCCCCTGTACTAGTCAGTCCTGCGACCAGCCCCTGAGTCGGCCCTCTCGGATGTCAGTGTCGGAGAAAACCGCACAAAAAATCCAGCATTAGCCGACCGAGATCCATCGGTTCCCGAAGCAATTTCCATCGCGAACCGATTGATTCGCGAAACCGAAAGAACTTCTGGAGACCCAACCGATGCGCACCCGCAACCTGATTACCTCCGCCGCTGGACTCTCCGCGCTCGTCGCGGTCGGTATTACGACCACAGCGGTGCGTCGCGGTGAGCGCGTGCAGCACGTCGATTTCGACAAGACCATCACCGCCTCGCAGCCGGCGTTCGACGCTCGGCTTGCCCCACTGTCCGATGCGGGCATTAAAGAGTTCCGAATCCCGATCAAGGACGCAACGATCGAGATCGCCAAGGGCGTGACGTATCAGGGCTGGACCTTTGGCGGCACCGTTCCGGGACCGGCGATTCGAGTGCGTGTCGGCGACCAGGTCCGGATCACCGTGGTGAACGAATCGCCGATGCCGCACTCGATCGATTTTCACGCCGCGAGAGTTCCGGCGAACGTTGCCTATCGTATGATCATGCCGAAAGACTCGGTGCACTTCGACTTCACGGCTCGCGACGCCGGCGCGTTCATGGTCCACTGCGGCACGCCGCCGGTGACGATGCACCTCATGCAAGGCATGTATCTGCCGATCATCGTCGATCCGCGCGACGGTTGGGGCACGAAGGCCGACAAGGAATTCGTCCTCGTTCAGTCCGAGTTCTACGCCAAGGCCGGCGACACGACCGCCGGCGCGATGCACATGATGCAACCCGATTGGGAAGCGGAGACGGCGAAGGCGGCGACGTACGTCGCGTTCAACGGCCGCGCGGGCCAGTACAAGGACAATCCGCTTCGCGTTGATGTCGGCGACCGCGTGCGCTTCTTCGTCGTGAACGCCGGCCCGAATTTCAACAGCGACTTCCACGTCGTTGGCGCGGTGTTCGATCGTGTCTACCCGGACGGCAACCCCAAGCACGTTCTCGAGGGTGTCCAGACGTATGGCATCCCCGCCGGTGGCGGTGCGGTTTTCGAGACGGTGTTCGACAAGGAAGCGAGCGGCGAAGGACTCTATCCGTTCGTGACGCATAGCTTCGCGGACGCCGAGAAGGGCGCGGTGGGGATCATCCAGGTCGGCGTCCCCAAGCAGTACGCGCGGATGAGCCACTAGCGATGTCGGTGTCGACAGGGCCGTCGCGTGACGAAGACCTCGAGGCGTCGGCTGGCGGCTCGGGGTCATCGCCTGAGGGTTCAGCGACGATCGCGATGGACGCGCTGCGTCGCATTGTACGCTCGCTGCGGTTTGCCGATGCCGTAAGCGAAGCGGTCCTCGGCGTGACCGCCGCGCAGTTATTCGTGCTCCGCGAGTTGGCGAAGAGCGAGCCGCTCACGATTGGTGAGCTGGCGGTGCGCACGGCCACGGCGCAGAGCACGGTATCGGAGGTCGCCGCTCGGCTTGCGTCGAAAGAGCTGATCGTCCGACAGCGCTCGGCGGTCGATCGGAGGCGCATCGACGTGTGCTTATCCGAAGCCGGGCGGGCGCTGCTGCGACGCGCCGACGAGACGGTTCAGGAGAAGCTGCTCGCGAGCTTTGCCCGCCTGCCGGCCTCTCGCCAGGCCGTGACGGCGGATGGTCTCCGGGCGTGGGTTCGCGCGGCCGGCCTCGCCGACGTCGAGCCGACCATGTTCTTCGAGCTTTGAGCCGCGGTCGCCGGCTACCGTTTTCTTTTCACCGGCGGCCTTCGAACCTCGCGGTCATCGTCGTCGATGTCGACGCTGAGCGGGAAGAACAGCGCCGACCGCACGCCGGGGAACTTCACGTCGTAGCCGCGCGCGTCATGCCAGAGGATGCGATTGAGCGCGTCGCTCGGCGCCGCATCCGGCTCGTCGAAGCGCATGCGCGATGACGCGACCGCCGCGGCGCGTCGTTCCTTCACGAACGCGCCACGTATCGACGCCGGACTGGGATTTGTCTCGGCGAGCGACTGAGTCGGAACCAGTGCCGTATACGGCGTGAAGTCCGGTGTTTCGTTGTGCCCGATAAAGCTGGCGCGCATGTCGGTCGCAACGAGGTCGAACAGCGACAACGCCGGCAAGCCGAGCATGAGCTCTATCGTTTTCACCATACTGGCCTGCGTGTAGACGGTCGAATCGACGACGCCACGCCGCGCGTAGGGCGAGACGGCCAGCGCCACCGTCCGATGGCCATCGATATGATCGACGCCGTTCTGCGCGTCGTCCTCGACGACGAGAATTGCCATCTTCTTCCAGAAGCTCGACGCGCTCAATCCCGCGACGATGCGGCCCAACGCGAGATCGTTGTCGGCCACGCACGCCTTCGGCACGCACCATCCGGGCGACATCCCCACCGTATGGTCGCTCGGCAAAATGATCATCACGAGGTGCGGCATCTGCTTCGCGCGCTCCCAGTCGGCCAAATGCGCGAGAATGACGTCGCCTTTGACGACGTCCGGCACTTCCTGCGTCCAGCCCGGGTACTCGCGGACGAGCACTCGGTCCAGCGACGGGATTCCCGAACGGGTGCGATAGCGTTGGCGTAAGAGATCTCGAAAGACCGCCGGCCCCTTACCGGAGTCGGCCGTCCACCGCGCGAGCAGATCAGCGCGAACGCGGGCGATGGAATCCGAAGCCGCGGGAGCGTACTCGCCGAACACGGCGACGCGTTTGCCTTTGGCCTGGGCCGTCTCCCACAGGAACCCGCCCGGCGAGTAGGCGAGTGGGTCGTTTCCTTCGGACGGATAGGTGCGGCCGGAATAGAGCGGCCACATCGGATACTCCGTCTCGTTTGCCTGCGTGACCCACTGGTGTCCATCCGCCGAGTTGCCGCCCGACGCGAAGAAGTGGTCGAGTGTCACGTAGCGCTCGGCGAGCGCATGCGCGTTCGGTGTGACATTGCGTCCGTACATCACGAGGGAGCTGTCTCGCGCGCCGCGACTGAGATCGCCCAAGACCTGATCGTACGTCCGGTTCTCGCGAATGATGAATACCACGTTCTCGATCGGCGACGGCTCGCCGGGACGTTCGGGCACGGGACGGGAGGGAGCGTCGGCTCGCGGACGAGCCCTCGCCAGCGCGCCGTCCCGAGTGTTGACGGTCAGCCGATTGTTCGCCGCGACGGCGGCGGTATACGCGGCAAACCCCGTCGAATCGGGCAGGTCGATCACGTGAACGGTTCCGCGTTGCGCGAACACATATCGTCCGCGCAGCGCGCCGCCGGCGCTCCCCTCGCCGGAGCCGACACCGAACAATGTGCCCACCGCGATGCGTTTGCCGTCGGCGCTCACGTCGATCGAAGAGGGATACCACGCAGTCGGCACGAGCCCGAGCAACGATGCCTTCGCGCTCTCGGGTGTGACGGCATAGACAGCGACCGCGTTCGCACCGCCGAGGGCGACGTACAACCGGTCGCCTGTACGTGAGAGGGCGATCGCGGTGGGCGCGAAGCCGGCCGTGCGCTCGCGGAAGGGCGACACGCGAATCGTCGAGAGAACCCGGGCGATGCGCGTGTCGATCACCGTCACGGCGTCGTCGACGCCGCTCGTCACGTACAGCCGGCCGTGTGTCTCGTCCCAGGCCAATGCATTCGCGTGGCGCCCTACGGGAATCGTGGCGGTGATCCGGCCCGTCGCGACATCGACTTGAACGACGCTGCCGGTCATCGCCACGCCTCGCGCGTCGACGCGTACGCGTTCAGCGCGGCGGAGGCAGCATTGTAGAACGGCTCGTTCCGCCGCGGTCGGTTGCCCTCCGCCGAAGTTGGCAATCCATGCGACGGTGCCGTCGTGCGACAAGGCGGCACTCAACGGAAGCACGCCGAGTTTGATCCAGCGGAGCAAGGAACCACGGTCGGCGTCGATGACAAGGGCTGCGTCGTTCGCGGGCAGCAAGACGAGTCCGAAGCGCCGGCCGTCGCTCGCGGCATCACGAGCGACGATGGGCGAAGCGGTCAGGTAGTCGCCCGGTAGCGCCATACTCTGCGTGGCGTGGGCGGAATCCCCGGTGGCGTCAGGCGCGATGGCGAGAAGACCTGCTCGTTCTCCTCGAACGAGTGTCGCGCGTGCCGGCGCTCCCGAGAGCGGCGCGATCGTCGTGTCTTCGTTGATCGGCCCGATCGTCGCGACGAAAGCGCGACCATTTTTTGGATCGATTGCCACACCGCCAACGCCGGCGCGCCCGCGAAAACCGACGCGCGCCAACACGCGGCCCGCGGACCAATCCAACCGATACGCGGCGCCCGCCGCGACGACCCAGAGTTCGTTACCGCTGCCGAACCGTACGCCGCCGACGCGTCCGGGAACCACCATTTGGAGACCGGCGGGCGTGATGCGTTGCCCGGTGGCGACGACGCCGGGATCATCGACGTCGCGTGCCGGCAACGGCGCAGACGCGCGGCCTGCCTGGGCAAGTCCGCCTCGCGCCGCGCCAAGGCTCATCGTCGTCGCCCCGACGACAACCAACCATCGGGCGTTGCTCCGGACGCTATTGAATCTCATAATGCGGTTCATGTCTCGGGTTCGCGTACTGCTTTCGGCCGCCGCGGCCGTCGTCATCGCCTCCACGTGCGGCCCTTTCCATCGATCGGATCACTCGCCGGCAGGCCGGTCGATTCGCGTCGTGACGTACAACATTCACGCGGGCCACGGTGACTTGGCGCGGACGGCCGATGCCATTCGAGCATTGTCGCCGGATATGGTCGCGCTACAGGAGGTCGATGTCCACTGGAGCGAACGGAGCGGGTTCATGGATCAAGTCGCCGCGTTGGCCTCGGCGCTTGGTATGGAAGCGCGCTTCGCGCCGATCTACAGCCTTCCCAACCGTGATAATAGCGCCGTCCCGCGGGAGTTCGGCGTCGCCTTCCTGAGCCGACACCGCATCGTTACCTGGCGGAACGATACGTTGACGCGCCTGTCGACACAGGACTCGAACGCCGTGCCCGGACGGGCTCCCGGGTTGCTCGAAGCGCTCGTCGACGTCGACGGCTCGCGCGTTCGCGTGCTCAACACCCACCTCGATTATCGCGCCGATCCCAGCGTGCGGCGAACACAGGCGGGCGAAATGGCCGCGGAGATCGCCCGAGTCGGCGAGCCACTGATCGTTTTCGGTGACCTCAACGCGACTCCGGATGCGCCCGAGCTTGCGCCGCTGTTCGCGCGCCTGCGCGACGCTTGGCCGCGCGATTCGGGCCCAGGCTACACCTATCCCGCCGACCAGCCTGCGAAGCGCATCGACTACGTCCTCGTCTCACCCCATTTCAACACCGTGTCCGCTCGCGTGCCGGTCAGCGCCGCATCGGATCACCGGCCCGTCGTCGTCGACCTGATCTTGCGCCGCGACTGAGTTGATACCTTGACATTCGACAACAAGGTTCACACCTTGTTGTCGAACGTCGAGGTATCAATGGCTGACAAAACGGATCTCCTGCAGGGCACACTCGACCTCCTCATCCTCCGAACGCTGCGGCTTGGGCCGCTGCACGGCTGGGGAATCTCCAAGCGCGTCCGCTCGCTCTCCGATGACGTCTTGCAGATCAACCAGGGGTCGCTCTATCCCGCCCTCTATCGACTCGAAGACCGTGGGTTGATCGACGCCGAATGGGGCATCTCGCCCGAAGGGCGCAAGGCGAAGTTCTATCGTCTCACGGACAAGGGCCGAGCACAGCTCGCCGAAGAGCGCGCCTCGTGGCGCGCCTTCGCCGGCGCGGTGGAAGCGGTCCTCAAGGGGACCTGATCATGATGCGATTCTTCCGACGCTCGCGTGATGAGGAAATGCGCGAGGAGATGGGCTTTCACGTCGACATGGAAGCGGCGGATCTCGAGAAGTCGGGGATGCCGGCCGAGGAGGCGAGGCGCCGCGCGCTCGCCACGTTCGGCGGCGTTCGCCGTTATCACGAGGAGGGTCACGAGGCGCGCGGCGGCGCCTGGATCGAAGACGCCATGCGCGACACGCGATATGCGCTGCGTTCTCTGGCAAGGACGCCCGGCTACACCGCCGTCGTAGTACTCACCCTGGCGCTAGGTATCGCGGCGGTCACATCGATATTCTCCGTCGCCAATGGCGTCCTGTTCACAGACCTCCGCTATCGTGATCCGTCGCGGCTGATGGTGCTCTGGGACGGCCTCGATTGGATGGGCGTACCGGAAGCGTGGGTCACGGGCCCTGAGGTGGTCCGCCTTCGCCGCGAGACGACGCGGTTCGAGGGATTCGCCGCCATTCGCTCGGGCAGCGTGACGCTCGGAGGAGAGAACGGATTCGACCCGCAGCGGGTCGCGCAGTCCGCGGTGTCGGCGAATTTCTTCCAGGTTCTCGGCGTTGGTCCCGCGCTCGGCCGCGCGTTCGCGCGCGGAGAGGACGCTCCAAACGCGGCGCGACTCGCCCTCGTCAGCCATCGTCTCTGGACGCAACGCTTCGGCGGTGAAGCGTCGCTTCTCGGAAAAACGATCATGATCGATGGAAAGCCGGCTACCGTGGTCGGCATCCTTCCCCCGAGCTTCCGCTTCACGCCGTTGACCAGTCTCGCCTCCGCGTCGGCGGACGCCGACGTCTACACGCTGCTCCCCGACACACTCGACCGCCTGCCAATCACCAACCACAGCATCGGCGTGCTCGCTCGTGTCCGCGAAGACGTCTCGGTGGCGTCGGCACGCTCCGAGCTCGCGGCACTTTCCCAACGTGTCGACAAGGAGGGCTACGGAACACGCGGCTTCAAATTCGTACCGATCGTGCTCCGCGAGCGCATGGTGCGCGAGGTCAGGCCCGCGCTGTTGGTACTGCTGACGGCGGTCGGGCTACTCATGTTGATCATGTGCGCGAATCTGGCCGTGCTCGCTCTCGTGCGCGCCGCGCGACGCGAGCATGAGCTGACGGTGCGGCGCGCGATTGGCGCCAGCCCGGGCCGCGTCGCGCGTCAAATCCTCACCGAGACGCTGTTGCTCTCATTGGCCGGCGCGGTGGTCGGCGCGTTTGTCGGTGTGTGGGCGCTGCGAGCGCTGCTCGCGATCGCTCCGCCGGGCTTGCCGCGGCGCGACGAAATCGGAATCGACCTGCGGGTTGTCGCCCTCGCGGTCACGTTGGCGCTCGTCGTCGGCATTCTCATGGGCATCGCGCCGACGCTCCGCTCCGCTCGACTGGATCTGGCGGCGGTCCTCCGCGAGAGGTCGGTCGCTCGCGCGGGCGGCCGCGCACGACGTGTGCTCGTGTTTGCGCAGGTCGCTTTGTCGACCGTGCTCTTGGCCGGCACGGGGCTCCTTCTCGGCAGCTTTGTGCGACTGACTCGTGTCGATGCCGGTTTCGATCCGACCGGCGTACTGACCTTGGAAGTGATGGCCAGCCGCGCCGTTTACACGACTGGTTTGCCGGTTGTCGACGCATTCTCCCACGCCCTCGATGCATTGCGCGCCATTCCGGGGGTGACCGCGGTTGGCGCGTCCGAGGCACCGCCGCTCTCGGCGGGACCGGACCAAAGCGGTGTGCGCTTTCCCACGTCGTCCACGAACACCGGCGACCGGGAACATGACACGGTGCTGGGCGACGTTGGTGCCGTCACGCCGGGATATCTCCGTGCCGCCGGGATCGCGCTCCTTAGCGGTCAAGACTTCACAGTCACGGCACGTGACTCTGTGTCATCGAAAACCGCGATGATCGACGACGTCCTCGCCTCGCGCTACTTCCCGAAGGGCAATGCGGTCGGTCAGCCGGTGCTGATCGACGGCGACACACTGCGAGTCGTTGGTGTGGTCCGGCACGTCCGCATGTACAATCTCCAGGACGAGGGCCGCGGCCAGGTTTGGGTGACGCACCTTTACGCTGCCTTCCGGTTGATGACGGTCGTGATTCGTACCTCCGGCGATCCGATGAAATTCGTCGATGCCGCGCGCCGGGTGATTCGCACGACAGAACCAAGTATGACCATTTCAGCCGCGGCGCCACTGAGCAACGCGATTCGAAATGCGCTGGCCGAACGTCGGCTGGTATTGACGCTCGTCGGAGCGTTCGCTGTTTCGGCTCTCCTGCTCGCGGCGTTGGGCGTTTACGGCGTCACGGCGAGCGCGGTGACTCAGCGGACGCACGAGCTTGGAATTCGGATGGCGCTCGGCGCCGACCGGGCGTCGCTTGTCGCGAGCGTGCTCGCCGAGCCGGCGCGGCTTGTGGTGTCGGGCCTCATTGTCGGCTTGGGCGGAGCGTTTCTCGCGGCACGCGCCGCGCGCGGCCTGCTCTATGGCGTCAGTGCGGGCGATCCGTCCACGATCGTCGGCGCATGCGTCGTGCTGCTCGCGATCGCGATTCTCGCCAGCGTGGTACCGGCGCGCCGCGCCACCCGTGTCGATCCGATGACCGCGCTGCGCTCCGACTGACAAGCGACAGGCGCGCCCGGCGGCTGTATCATTCGCCGCCATGGAGATCACCTTCCTCGGCGCGGCGCAAGAAGTGACCGGCTCGTGCCATCTCGTGCGAGTCGGTGGCAAGTCCGTTGTCCTCGACTTCGGAATGTTTCAGGGACATCGCGCCGAAACGCAGGAGAAGAACCAGGCGCTTCCATTCACGCCGGACCAGGCCGACGCGGTCATTCTGTCGCACGCGCACATCGATCATTCGGGCCGCCTCCCGATGCTCGCTCGTTACGGCTTCGATCGTCCGGTCTACGCCACGCCGGCGACCCGCGATCTCTGCGCGATCATGCTCGTCGATTCCGCGCATATCCAAGAGAAGGACGCCGAGTTTCTCGCGCGCCGTCATCGATCGTTCGTTCAGCCGCTTTACGGGCAGGCCGACGTCGCGCGTTTGATGCGTCGGATGACCAGCATTCCCTACAACACGCCCTTCGACCCGGCGCCCGGAATTCGCGCCACCTTCGTCGAGGCCGGGCATATCCTCGGCTCGGCGTCAGTCGTACTGGAGTGCACCGAGGGAACCGTCTCGCGACGCCTCGTGTTTTCCGGCGACATCGGGCGCTGGGGGCTTCCGATCATTCGCGATCCGGATCCGCCGCACGGCGCGGACGTCGTGATCATGGAATCCACTTACGGGAACCGCGACCATCAATCGGTCGCCGAGATGCCGAATGAGTTGGCTCGCATCATTCGTGAGACGGCGGCGAAAGGAGGCCGCGTTCTGATTCCCGCCTTCGCCGTCGGGCGCACGCAGGAGCTTCTGTACGACCTCCACCGGTTGTCGCGCGCCAACGCCATTCCTCCGATCCCCATCGTCGTCGACAGCCCGCTGGCGATCGCGGCAACGTCGATATTCGCCACCAACCCGGATGAGTACGACCGGAGCGAAGAGCTGATTGGCGAGGTGAACGATCTGTTCGACTTTCAGCAGCTGGAATTCTCGCGGGACGCCGCCGACTCGAAAGCACTCAATACGCGCATCGGGCCGATGGTTATCATCGCGGCGTCTGGTATGGCGGAGTCAGGACGAATTTTGCATCATCTGGCGCACGGCGCTCCGGATCCTCGCAACACGATCCTGATCGTCGGGTTCCAGGCAGAGCACACGCTCGGTCGCCGTATCGTCGAGCGACGCCCAATGCTGAAGATCTTCGGCGACGAGGTTCCGCTCCGCGCTCGCGTCGAAGTGCTCAACGGGTACAGTGCGCACGCCGATCGGGGCGAGCTCGTTCGCTGGCTGTCCGCTGTCCGCGGACCGAACAAGCCCACGTTGCCTGTTTACCTCGTTCATGGTGAACCGGATGCGCAGAATGCTTTGCGCGATCGACTGGTGCAGGACGGCTACGGGGTCACGATCCCCAGCCGCAATTCGACGTATCCGTTCTAAAGTCGGAATGCGGCGGCCTCGGCGGCATAAGCCCTGCGGTTAAAGGCCTGATCGCCCAGCCGCCCCTCGACTATTGGAGACGTGTGACGATGCATTTGACCCCGGTCACGTCCACGACTGACGCTGACGTTGCGCTTCCGCCGCCGTCGGCCAGCGCGGGAGGGGCGACCGCGACGAGCTTCGAGCGCCGCCGGTTGGCCGGCTCACCCGCCGAACAGGCTCTGGTTTTGTACCGCGCCATCTTCGTCAACGCGACCGAAGCGATCTCCATCATCGATACACGGGGACAGTACCTCGAGCAGAACGCGGCGCACCAAGCGCTCCTCGGCTACTCGGACGAGGAACTACGCGGCCAGACGCCCGCGATTCACTTTGGCGAAGCCGAATTCGCGAGCATCGTGGCGGAGCTCGCTCAAACGGGCGTTTGCCATCGGGAATGCGTGGGCCGGGCGAAAACTGGTCGCGCAATCACCGTCGAGCTTTCCGCTTTCGCGGTTCCCGACGCGGACGGCGCACCGGTGTGCTATGTCGGCGTCAATCGTGACATCACCGGCGAGAAGCATGGCGCCGAGGAGCTCCGACAGAAGTTCGACGAGCTCCAGGCGATCTATCGGATGTCCAACGTGGTGAGCCGCGCCGGCGCCCTCGAGGAGATTTACGAGGTCGCGCTGGACGAGCTGGAACGAACGGTCCATGCCGATCGTTCCTCTGTGCTCTTGTACGACGACGCGCGCGTCATGCGCTTCAGGGCCTGGCGCAAACTATCCGACGCGTATCGCCGCGCCGTCGAAGGCCATTCTCCGTGGTCGCCCGACGACCCGAATCCACAGCCGGTGCTCGTTAGCGATGTCGGCAAGGATCCGCACCTCGCCGAGCTGATGCCTGTGCTCGAGCGCGAAGGAATCGGCTCTGTCGGGTTCATCCCGCTCGTGTCCGGCGGTCGTCTGCTCGGCAAGTTCATGATCTACTTCAACCGGCCCCATACCGTGTCGGAGCCGGAGCTTCAAATCGCGCAAACGATCGCGAGCCACATCGCGTTCGCCATCGAGCGCAAGAGTGCCGACTCGGCGCTGCACGAAAGCTGGCAGGCCCACCGGTTGTTGGCGGAAGCCGGCGCGCTGCTCAACTCGTCGCTCGACGTGAAGGACACGCTGGCGAGCATCACCCGGCTTGCCGTGCCGGCCATCGCCGACTGGTGCTTCGTCGATCTCTCGGACGAGAAGGGCGGCTTCACTCGGATCGCGGTGGCAAGCGGTGACGGAAGCGACTCGCTCGCCGGGAAGTTCCTCGGCAACCAGCGTCCGGTCGATCCGCGCCGAGCCGCGCGCGTTGCACTCAGCGGACGCGCGGAGCTCAACGATGCGGTGGATGAAAAGTTTTGGCGCTCTATCGGGGAGAGCGACGAGCAGGTCCAGCTGTTGCGTGCGACGAAGATCACCTCGTACATCAGTGTGCCGCTGATGGCTCGCGAGCGGACGCTCGGCGTTATCACCTTCGCCACCTCGACCTCCGGCCGACGGTACTCGACCAAGGATGTCTGGCTGGCCGAAGAGCTGGCCCGACGAGCCGCCCTCGCCGTGGACAACGCGCGACTGTACCGCGAAGCCCAGGAGGCCAATCGCGCGAAGAGCCAGTTCCTCGCGACCATGAGCCACGAGCTGCGAACGCCGCTCAATGCGATCGGGGGGTACGCCGAGCTGCTCCAGATGGGCTTACGCGGACCGCTCAGCGCCGAGCAGCAAGACGACCTCAATCGCATTCAACGGAGCCAGCGTCACCTGCTGGGTCTGATCAACGACCTGCTCAGCTTCGCCAAGATCGAAAGCGGTCATCTCGAGCTTCACATCGAGCGCGTGATCGTGCACGATGCGCTCTCGTCGGTCGAGGCCCTCATTCAGCCTCAGGTCACGGCGAAACCGTTGCACTACAAGCGCGCGTCGAATGACTCGAGCGTGACTTGCCTGGCCGATCTCGACAAGCTGCACCAGATCCTGGCGAACCTGCTCTCGAACGCGATCAAGTTCACCCCGGCTGGCGGCGACATCGTCGTCACGTGGGACGCGTTCGGTAATGGCGTGAGCATCGAGGTCACCGACACAGGCCCCGGGATTCCCGACACGAAGCTCGAGGCGATCTTCGAGCCGTTCGTGCAGCTCGGCGGCAACCTCACTCGTGTAGCCGAAGGCACGGGCCTCGGGTTGGCGATCAGTCGCGAGCTCGCCCGCGCGATGGGCGGTGACGTCACCGTGCGGAGCACGTTGGGCGCGGGAGCTTCATTCACTCTCACGCTGCCCCGCGCCTAACAGGTTCGCCGCGCGCCCGACGCCGGCGCGTTACTCCTCGCGCAGCGCCGTAATCGGATCGACGCGTGTTGCCCGCAACGCCGGGATCCACGCCGCCGCGCCGGCGACCGCCGCGAGCGCGATTGCCGCGGCAGCGAAGATGCGCGGATCCTGCGGGCTGACGCCGTAGAGCAGGGACGCGACGAAACGCGACAACAAATAGGCGCCGAGCAAGCCGATGGTCACGCCAATTACGGCCAGGCGCACTCCGTCGCCGACGATCATTTTCACGACGTCACTCCGCTGAGCGCCTAGCGCGACGCGCACTCCGATCTCGCGCGTCCGCTGCGCCACCCCGTAGGAGAGCACCGCGTACACGCCGACGGTAGCCAGCAGGACGGCGAGCCCACCGAAGAGGACCAGGAGGATGGTGTTCGTTCGCCGCGGCGCGATGCTCGCCGCGATCACTTCGTCCATCCGCCGCATTTGGTACACGGGAAGGTTCGGATCATCGACGCGAACCGCGTCGCGCAGACGCGCCATCAGTGCTCGCGAATCCGCGGACCCACGCACCACGATCGACGCATAGCTCTGCGCTTGCTCCGACATCGGCAGATACAGTTGCCCTTGTGCCGTGTCGTCGAGACGTCGTGTCCGAATATCGCCGACGACGCCGATCACCGTTCGACGCTCCGGCCCGAACGCCATCTGCTTCCCGATTGCGTCCTGTCCGGGCCACAATTGCTTCGCCAACGTCTCGTTGATCACAGCCACCTTGTGCGCGGTATCCGCCGTCGCGGGGAGGTCGCTACCGCGAAGTCGCGCGCCGATGACGTTGAAGTATCCGGGCGTCGCGATGAGAAATAGACCCATCGCGGCGTGCGCCTCATCGTACGCTTCGGCCGGCGCGACGCGCAGGCCGATTCCGCCAACGCCTTCCATCGGGAGCGCGCTGACAGCGGCCGCATCGACGCCGGGAGCGCGAAGCCTGGCGAGGACGCCGTTCAAGAACTCGGGCACGGCGGTTCTCGATGAGTATTTGCGACCGGGAAAGGTGAGCCTTCCCGTCACGACGTTTTCCGGTCGCACGCCGGAATTCTCGCGCAACAGGTTTCGCATGCTTTCGATCATCAGGCCGGCACCGATCAACAACATCAGCGCGAGCGACACTTCGGCGATGACGAGCACGCCGTGCGCGGCGCCGCGTCGCCGGGATCCGCCGCCGCCGGCGCCGGCGAGCTTCATCGCGGAACCCAGATCCACGCGCGAAAGGCCCAGTGCCGGCCAGACTCCGAACACGAGGCTCGTCGCGAGCGCGATCACCAACGTGAACGCGAGGACGCGCCCGTCGATCGTGGGCGGCGCGATCGCCGCCAATGCCGGGGGCAGCAGCGCGACGAGCAGCCGCATCGTCACAGCCGCGACGAGAACCGCTACGACGGCGCCGCCGACGGCCAGCAGAGCACCCTCCACGAACAGTTGTCGAATCACGCGGCCTCGCGTCGCGCCGAGCACGACGCGGACGGCGATCTCACGTCGCCGCGTCGCGGCGCGCGAGAGCATCAGATTGGTGACGTTCGCGCACGCGATGAGGAGCAAGAGCAATGCACTGGCGGCGAGGATGTTCATGCCGGCCCGCCGGTCACCGAGGAGTGTCGTCTGCAGCGGACGAACGAGATCGGTGACGGGCGCGTCGTCCTTCGTGACAGTCCGATATCGTCTGCGGAGCGCGTCTACGTGCTGCGCCGCCTGCGCGACAGTCGCGTTCGGAGCGAGGCGGGCGATCCCTTCGCTCGGCAGGAAGTTGCGAAACGCCTCCATGATGTCTAAACCGAACGGCAGCGCGAGTGGAATCCAGAGATCGACACCGGCCGGGAATCGGAAATTCGGCGGCATCACGCCGACGACCGTATAGCGTGTTGCATTGAGCGTGACCTCTCGACCAATGACGCTGCGTTCGCCGCCGAACTGTTGTTGCCAGAGGCTACTGGCGATGACGACGACTTTCGGTCCGCCGCGTTTGAATTCCGCCGCCACCGGCTCGCGGCCGACGGCGGTCGTGCGACCGAGCGTACGAAAGAAGTCGTCGGTGACGTAGGCGATCTGCGTGCGGACCGGCTCCGTTCCGCCGGCCAGGTTGAGACTCCCGCGCGCGTAGACCGCGACGCGCGAAAACGCCGCTGAATCGGCGCGGAAGTCGGCCAGCTCGGGCGCGCTCTTGGGATGACGGCCGGACAATTCCCAGGGCACCTCGACGTTGCTCACCGAGACCAGGCGGTCCGGAGCCGCGAAGGGCAGCGGCCGAATGACGGCGGCGTCGATGACGCTGAATATCGCCGTGTTCGCCCCAATGCCGAGTGCCAGCACGGCGATGACGGCGACGCTGAAACGAGGGGCCGATGCCAGTTGGCGCAGTCCATAGCGAAGGTCCTGCATCAGGTCCTGCAACATGTCGGCTCTCCTCTGCCATCGAAGGTTGCGGCGATCGTGGTCGCGGAGCTGGCGCGTCACGGCGTCGAGATCACCGAAACTCTGACGAGCGGCACGGCGCGCCTCGGCGTCGCTCATGCCGGACTCGCGGTAATACGCGGTCCGCATGTCGACGTGATAGCGCAACTCGTCGGCGATATCGGCGTCGACGTCGGGTCCCCAGAATCGGATGTAACGACGCCAACGCTCAGGCAAGCGACGGCTCCGAGCGAAGCACGAGGGTGACGGCGCGCGCGAAATCCATCCACACCGACGCTTCAGTCTCGAGCTGCGCGCGACCGGCGCGAGTCAGCGCGTAGACACGAACGCGCCGGTTCGTATCGGAGATCTCCCAGCGCGAGGCGACCCACCGCTTGTCCTCGAGCCGGCGCAGGGCAGGGTAGAGCGACCCTTCCTCGATCGCCAGCGACCGTTTGGTGACGTCCTCGACCCATCGCGCGATGCCGTATCCGTGCAGGTCGCCGGCGGCCAGCGATTTGAGGATGAGCATTCCCAGCGTGCCCTGCATGAGATCGCCTTTCGTCCGCGCCATCTCGCCTCCCGTTTCACACACCTTACGACGGTAGGCATAGTCTTGCAAGGGGTCGAAGCATGCGCGCATCGCGCGGACGTCTCTTTTTCTGCGCCGCCCATCGCCCATCGCCCATCGCCCACCGCCGAATTACGGTCGCGTCGGAACCGTAACGAGCCGCTCCGGCGACATGCCTTCGGCTTCGGCTTGGAAGTTCACGACGACACGGTGGCTGAGCACTGGGACCGCCATCGCGTTGACGTCGTCGAGATCGGGCACGGCGCGGCCGTCCATCGCGGCGCGCGCCTTGGCGCCGAGGATGAGGTACTGCGAGGCGCGCGGCCCGGCGCCCCAGCTCACGTACTTCTTGACCTGGGTCGTCGCTTCCTCGGCGTTCGGGCGTGTCGAGCGGGCGAGCCGTACGGCGTAGCTCACGACCGAGGGTGGCGCGGGCAGCCGCCGCACCAAGTGCTGCAGCTCGAGCAGCTGCTCCGCATTGAGCATGGGACGAATGTCGACGGCGAGGTCGCCGGTCGTCGCCGCGACGATCCGCTCTTCTTCCTCGCGCGTCGGGTAGCCGACGATCAGCTGCATCATGAACCGGTCGAGCTGCGCTTCGGGAAGCGGATAGGTTCCTTCCTGCTCGATCGGGTTCTGCGTCGCGAGAACGAAGAATGGTTCGGGGAGCCGGTGCGTCTGGCCGGCGGCGGTGACGGCGTGTTCCTGCATGGCCTGCAACAGCGCCGCCTGTGTCTTCGGCGGGGCGCGGTTGATCTCATCGGCGAGAACGACGTTCGCGAAGATCGGTCCCTTCGCGAACTTGAAGAACCGCCGGCCGGTCGTGTGGTCCTCCTCGAGAAGCTCCGTGCCGGTGATGTCACTCGGCATCAAATCCGGGGTGAACTGCACGCGAGAGAAGCTCAAGTCGAGCGCCTGCGCCACGGTCTGCACGAGCAGCGTCTTGGCGAGACCCGGGACGCCGACCAGGAGCACGTGTCCGCCGGCGAGCAGCGCGGCGACGAGATCGTCGACGATCTTGTGTTGGCCGATGATGCGGCGGCCGATCTGCTCGATGAGCGCCGATCGGGCGCGCGCGAGTTGGTCGAGGAGCTCGACGTCCCGCGAATCGTCGACTTGCTGTCGTGTTGCCACCCGAGTTCGCTCCGGTGTACGAGTCTCGGAAGCTAACCGCGAATGACTGTCGGAGGGTAGAGCGCGGGGACCAAAAACAAACGGGCCGCGCGAGCGGCCCGTTTCGATCTCACCATCACCCATCGCCCGTCGCCCATCGCCGGCCTTTAGAGTTTGTTAATGGACGACGAAGTCGGCGTGCTGCTCGACGGGGAAGTTGGCGCTCCGTAGTGTCGCAATCGCCGTGTAGCGTCCCGGTGCGGCGCGCTTCCACAGTTCGCGGGCCTGCATCGTCTCGGCGTGCGACAACTGCTTGTTTTGTACGCCTTGAGTAAAGAACCGTCCGGACGACCAGCGCCATACTTCGCGGCCGACCGAGTCGACGACGGCGAAGTCGTACGCCTGTCCATTGGCGAAATCGAGCTGCACGTGTTTCGCCCCGGCGTTCGTGACGTCGAGCGCGAAACGCACTGTACGGTCTTTGACCTGGATGTCGAATTGCGACTCGATCTTGGCCGTGGAGCGCTTAGCCGGTGTGCGGCGGGAGATTTTTTCCGGCGCCGGGGGGCTACTCGGACTGGTTGGGAAAGCGCTGGCGAGCGCCGCCGGTGCTTCGGAATGTGAGCGAGGCCCGCAGGCGAAAGCGAGTGCGCCTGCGATCAGCAACGAGATGGCGAGTCGAGTGTTCATGTCCCGGTGGCGGCGGGTTGGGGCCGCGCGTTGACGTGAGCACTCCGGGTGCGCTCACAAATCATGGCGGCTGCCAAACTATCAACTGTTTGACGAATAGTCAACATGAGGAGTAACAGCGAAAGTTCTGCGATATCATCGACTTAAAATTTTACGATTTGGGGGTTACTTGGGCGTTACTGCCGGTCCTGCAGGCGGCCGCACTTTGCTTGCGAAAAATTTCACAAGCTCCTAAATTCACGCTCGCATGGACGAGGGACGTGCGGGCCGTCGGGGCACGACGGGCCAGTTCGCGGGGCGCAACGGCGCCCCGAGCGGGGCGGAGTTCGCCGGCATCGGCGTCCAGTTCGCCCTCACGCTGCTGGTCTTCGTTGCCGCCGGCATCTGGCTCGACCGCCGGCTCGGGACCTCGCCGTGGCTCGTCATCGTCTGTGTCTTCGCGGGTGCGGGTGGTGGCTTCTATTCGATGATTCGAAGAGTCACCGCGGCACAGCGTCGGGACGCGGAGCGGATCGCTCGGGAGCACGCTAAGCGGGACAAGGAGGGGCAGCCGTGAGCCAGGCCCTTGCGCGGTATGCTGCTGTGGTCGTTGGGGTTGTGGTGGTCGGCGGCCTGCTGATGTCGTTGGCCTTCCATGGACCCGGAGACTCTGCGGCGATCTGGACGAGTGGGGCAGTGGCGGTCGGGTTGCAGCTGGCGGCGTTTGCGGTTGGACGGCTCGCGGGGCAGGCAGGCATCATGGCCCGCATGGGCGCCGGTGCTCTGGTTCGGTTCTTCGGGCTCATCGCCTACGCGTTGGTTGCTGTCCTCGCACTCAAGCTGCCCGCGGTCGCGGCGCTCGTGAGTCTGGCGACATTTCTTTTCCTCTCGGCATTGCTCGACCCTCTGTTGATCAAATCATGAGACTTCGGTCCTTGCTGGCTGGTGCCGTCCTCCCCCTCGCTGTCGCCTTCGGACGACCGGCGTTGGTGATGGCGCAGGAACACCCCACCGCGGCGGCGCAGGAACCCGCGCACGCGGTCGAGCCGGTCGGACCGGCGCAGATCATCATGCCCCACATCACGGACTCGAAGGAAATCGAGTATCCGTGTGTCAAGAATCTTCGCGAGTGGGCGTGCGAGGCGAAGCTGCCGACCTGGAACGTGAAGATCGGCGGGAAGACGGTGGACATGGGGCTCACCAAGCACGTCGTCTTCCTGATCCTCTCCGGTGTAGTGACGCTTGCGCTGCTCCTTGGCGTCGCCGCGTCGCACAAGCGGCATTCGCATGAATCCGGGCGACCAAAGGGCTTCGCCGCAGGGATCGAGGCGGTCATCCTCTACCTTCGGAACGAGATCTACCTTCCGGTTCTAGGCGGGCACGGCGGCGAGAGGTATGTCCCCTTTTGCCTGACACTCTTCTTCTTCATCGTCTTCTGTAACCTGTTCGGGCTCTTGCCGTGGGGCTCGACGCCCACCGGCAACATCGCCGTCACGGCGACGCTCGCCGCGATCACCTTCGTGGTGATCGAAGTGGCGGGCATGCGGGCCCTCGGCAAGGGCTACATCAGCACCATCATCTACTGGCCGCACGAAGGCGGACCGTTGATGAAGGCGATGACGATCATCATGACGCCCGTCGAGATCGTCGGAAAATTCACCAAGCCGTTCGCGCTGACGATCCGTCTCTTCGCCAACATGATCGCGGGGCATGTCATCATCCTCGCGCTCATCGGCCTGATCTTCATGTTCGGCTTCAAGATCTTCCTCGCGCCGCTGGCCATGGCGCTGTTCATCATGGTGCTCGAGATCCTGGTCGCGTTCATTCAGGCGTTCATCTTTTCGCTGCTTGCGGCGGTGTTCATCGGACAGATTCGCGCGGCACACCACTAGAACGACTGTTGTACACGGCGCGGAATCAGCTCTACCCCGCGCTCGTTGTAACCGGGCGAGCGCCCGGTGAAGCCCGTTGAGTCCCGGGACTCGCTGACGGGCAGCGCCCTCGCACCATGGTCGGCGCGGAGCAGCAACGTTTTACGAGTTCTTGGAGAACTGACATGGCAATTCTTCCTCTCCTCCAGGCCGCGGCCGGTTTCACCAAGGAGTACACCGGTGCG
>Ga0207689_10001325_pt1 | contig 23871 bp, 20 predicted proteins | sample KBSMisM52_FD_184312 | JGI IMG/M metagenome (GOLD analysis project Ga0207689, IMG submission 184312) | Miscanthus rhizosphere microbial communities from Kellogg Biological Station, Michigan, USA - KBS Miscanthus M5-2 (SPAdes) (version 2) | ecosystem: Host-associated > Plants > Roots >... | reverse complement strand
TGGATGATCTCGCGCATGCCGTTGTCGTCCACGTGCAGCAGGTCGTCGAACACGAACATCAGGTTGCGGATCGACACGGCGAGCTCGGGGCGCGCTTCTTCGATGGCTTCGAGCACCGGCGTGCTCACGGTGCGCTCCAGGCGGTTGAACAGCTCGGCCACGGCGCGCACGCCGCCGTGCTGTTCGCGCGACGGTCCGCCGAGCGCCTTGAGGCGCACCTCGATCACGCTCGAGATGCGCGAGACGACGTCGGGCGAGATGTCTTCCAGGCTCGCCATGCGCGTGAGCACTTCCACGCGCAGCTCCTCGGGGAGAAGCGTCGCCAGCTGCGCCGCGTTGGCCGGCTGCAGGTGCGCCAGGATGAGCGCGATCGTCTGCGGGTGCTCGCCGAGGATGAACTTGGAGAGCTGCTGCGGATCGGCGCGCTCGAGCGACGCGAAGCCGGCGTTCGACTGAAACGCCCGCATCACGCGATCGATCATCCGGCGGGCGGTGTCGGGCCCGAAGCTCTTGACGAGGACCCGCTTGGCGAACTCGATGTCGCCACGGGCGACGTGCTCGGCGGCCACCGCCGTCTGGTGGAACTCCTCGAGCACCTGCTCGCCCATCTTGCTCGAGATGCGGCCGAGGGCCGCCATCTCGCTGAGCAGCGTTTCGATCTCGTCTTCGGAGAGGTGCTTGAAGATGCTGGCCGACGCGTCTTCACCGATCATCAGCGCGACGATCGCGGCCTTCCGCAGGCCGGACATCGTGGTCTGAATGTTCACGTCACCTCACCTCTTCCTTCATCCAGCTGCGAAGCACCTTGGCGACGTGCTCGGGCTCTTTTATGGCGCCGTCCGCCACGCGCTTCGTCAGCACGGGCAGCTTGCGGTCGCCCTTGGTTTCCGCCGCGTCGAGCTGCGCTTCGATCTCCCCTTCCAGTTCGGCGACGGTGCGCGGGCGGGCGCCACCGGCGGTCGCCACGGCCAGGCCGCCCGTGGCCACGCGGCCTGCCGACACCTTGGCCATCAGCGGCTTCACGAGGAAGAAGAATGCGAGCACGACCACGAGGAGCACACCGCCCACCCTGACGCTTTCCTCGATCTGCGGCTGATAGCGCACCAGCACGCTCGGGGCTTCCACTTCCTCGGACACCGGCTCGTCGAACGCGATGTTCTCCACGGTGACGCGGTCGCCGCGCTCCATGTTGAAGCCCACCGACGAGGCCACCAGGTTCTCGAACTTCTTGAGCTCCTCGGACGTCCGCTTGGTGCGCGTCACCGCGCTCTTCCCGTTCTCGGCCTTGACCTGCTGGTCGTCGTCGACGATGACCGCCACCGACAGCCGCTCGATCTCGCCGGCCGGCTGGATGGTGTGCACCTTGGTGACGCCGATCTCGTTGTTCTTCGTCTCGGTGGTGCGCTGCGACGTCGGACCCTGCGCCACCGTCAACGGCGCGGCGCCGGTGCCGCCGTTCGGCGCCGGAGCGGGCAGGTTCGAGCGCGACCCGGCCGTGCCGGGGACGACGCCGGGCGGCGGCGTGGCGAGCGCGGTGGCGCCGTTGTTCATCGTTTCGCTGGTGGTCTGCTGGCTGCGGATCACCGTCGCGTTCGGATCCCAGGTTTCCTGCGTCTGCTCGGTGGTCTGGCGCTTGAGCGACAGCGCGACGTTGACGCGCACGTGATCCGAGCCGACGATCGGCTCGAGCATGGCGACCACGCGCTGCGCGTACTCGCGCTCGAGGCGCTGCTGGCGCTCCACCGAGGCGGCGCCGGCGGGGTCGTTCTCGTCCACCTTCGGGCGGGTCAGCGGCCGGCCGTAGTTGTCGAGCACGACGACCGATTCGGCCTTCATGCCGTCCACCGCGCCCGCCACCAGGTTGGTGATGCCGTTGACGGCGTTGGTGGGCAGCGAGCGGCCCGCCTTCAGCTTCAGCACGACGGACGCCGTGGCCGGGCGCGACTCGCCGAACAGTTCTTCCTTGCCCATCGCGATGTGGACGCGCGCGCTCGCCACCTCGGCCAGCGTCGCGATCGTCCGCGCCATCTCACCTTCCATCGCGCGGCGGTACTTGATCTTTTCGCCGAACTCCGTGATGCCGAAGTCCTGGCCGTCGAACAGCTTCCACCCCGGCAGCCCCGCTTCGCTGCCGCTCGCCGCGAACTCGAGCCGCAGTTCGTCGATGCGGCTGGCAGGCACGCGGATGCCGCGGCCGCCTTCATCGAGCTCGTAGGGCACCTTGAGCGCCTTGAGGCGCGACACGACCTGCCCCATCGTCTCGGGATCGAGATCGGCCTGGAGCAGCCGGTAGGTCGGTTTGTTCAGCCACATGGCCGACGCGATCACCACGCCGATGACGAGGACGAACGTCAGGGCGAGCGTGGCCAGCTGCCCCGAGGTGAAGGGGGCAGTCAGGCTACGAAGCTTGGCGGCGAGCTGTTCAGGGTCCATTTAGATGGGCATCCGCATGATTTCCTGGTATGCGGAGACGAGCTTGTTGCGGATCTGGACGCTGAGCTGCAGCGTGAGCTCTTCACGCTGGAGCGCGATCATCGCGTCGTGGACGTCGGTGGTCTTTTCCATCATGCCGGTGACCGCCTGGTTGGCGGCCGCCGACGTGCCTTCGATGCCGTCGATCAGTTTGCCGAGCGCCGCACCGAAGCTGCCGGCCATGCCGGCGCCAGTGCCGGCGTCCGCACCGGGCTTCGGCCGGTTGAGGACGGATGCGGTGGCGTTGGAGAGCGTCAGTGGATCGAGTGGCATGGACTATCCCTTTCCGAGCTCGAGGGCCTTCTGAACCATCTCGCGGATGATGCCGATGGCGGCCAGGTTGGCCTGGTAGGCGCGCGCGGCGCCGACCATGTCCACCATCTCCTGCGGCGCGTCCACGTTGGGCAGCGACACGAAGCCGTCCTTGTCGGCGTCGGGATGCGACGGCTCGTAGCGGCGGCGGTACTCGCTCTGGTCCTCGACGATCGCGGCGACCTTCACGCCGGTGGCCGCGGAACGTCCGAGCGCGGCGTCGAAGCCCTCCACCGGCTCGGCGCGCAGCACGACGTCGCGGCGGCGATACGGCTGCCCGTTCACCGACCGCGTGGATTCGGCGTTGGCCAGGTTGGACACCGCGGCCTCGATGCGCGTCCGCTCCACGGAGAGCGCGCTGGCGGCGGCGTTGATGGCCGAACTCAGGGTGGCCACTGGTCTACTTGCTCTCGCTGATGGCGTAGCGCACCAGCTTGAACTTGGCGGCGAGCGCCGTCTGCGCGGCGGCGAAGTCGCCGTTGGCGCGCTGCATCGTCAGCAGCTCGCGATCCAGTTCCACCGTGTTGCCGTCGCGGCGGGCCACCGCGTCCTTGATCTCGCGCATCCCGGACGTGTTCGGGTTGGCGGGGTTGATGTGGTTCGCGCGCGTGGCCGTCATCTGGAGCTGGCCCTTGAGCGCGTCGGCGAAGCTGGGCTCCACCGCCTTGTAGTTGGGCGTGTCCACGTTGGCCAGGTTGCCGGAGGCGGCCACCTGGCGGGCGACCGACTTGGTCATCTGCTGGCGGAGCGCTTCGACGAGGGCGGCGTCATCAATCGTGTTCACGGGCTTCTTCCTCTCTGCTGTGCCACCGTTCAAGACGGCGGCGCGGGTGCCGACGCGGACGTGGCACCGGTGTGCCAGTGGCATCGCAATCGGAATGCCCGTGCAGCTGCGTGCACCAAGACGAAGCGCGGGACGTGCAGGCGGACGGTGGACCGACAGAACGGCCGGGGACCCGGCGAGTACCCGTCCACGGGGGAAACCCTGGGTAGCACGGCGCCACGCTGGGCACGCCCATTGCTCAAGTCGGTGACGGCTCTCCGACGCCCTCGGACGCCGGTCCGGCAATAAAGCCAAGACCTTCAAGAACATGGGCCACGGACGGTGCCGGTTTCCCGACTCGCCGCATCCCAGCCGAGCGACGGGTTTCCGACACTTCACACCATGGCCACAGTCAATTCGATGACGCAGCCCACTCCCGCCACTGTCCTGGTCGTGGAAGACGACCTCGATCTGCGCGCCACGATCGTCGAGTCGCTCGAAGCCAGCGGCTTCGCCGCCGCACAGGCGTCCGACGCCGCCGACGCGATCGAGCGCCTCCAGGGCTTCGCCTACGACGGCCTCGTCGTAGACCTGAAGCTGCCCGACGCCGACGGCATGACCGTGCTCGACGAGGCGCTGGCGCGCTATCCGCTGATTCGCGCCGTGGTGATTACCGGCTTCGGCGGCGTCGAGGAGGCGGTCACCGCCATCCGCCGCGGCGCGGTGGACTTCCTGATCAAGCCGTTCCAGCTGTCGCAGCTGTCACGCGTGCTGCGCAACAGCCTCGAGCAGCTGCATCTGAAAGAGGAAAACGCCTCGCTGAAGGCGCAGCTGCACGAACGCTTCCGGTTCGACAACATCGTGGGGCGTCACAACAGCGTGCAGAGCCTCTTCTCGACGCTCGAGCTCGTGGCGCCGATGAACAGCACCGTCCTGATCCAGGGCGAGACGGGCACCGGCAAAGAGCTCATTGCGCGCACGATTCACCACAACAGCCCGCGCGCCGACCAGCGCTTCGTGGCGTTCAACGCCGCCGCCATCCCCGAGCCGCTCGCCGAAGCCGAGCTCTTCGGCCACGTGAAGGGCGCGTTCACCGGCGCCATCGCCACCCGCGTGGGCCGGTTCGAGCTGGCCCACCGTGGGACGCTGTTCATCGACGAGGTCGCGTCGATGTCGCTGGCGCTGCAGACGAAGCTCCTGCGCGCGCTGCAGGAGCGTGAAGTCGAGCGCCTCGGCGACGCCAAGCCGCTCAAGGTGGACATCCGCGTGATTGCCGCCACCAACACGGACCTCAAGACGATGGTGAAGGCCGGCACCTTCCGCGAGGACCTCTACTACCGTCTCAACGTCATTCCGGTGACGCTGCCCGCGCTGCGGCAGCGCCGCGAGGACATCCCGCTCCTGTCGCAGCACTTCATCAAGAAGTCCTGCAAGGAGAACAACCTGCCGGCCAAGACGGTGAGCCAGGAGGCGATGCGGCTGCTGATGGCGTACGAGTGGCCCGGCAACGTCAGGCAGTTCGAGAACGCCATCGAATACGCCGCCACGATGAGCGGCCTCGAAACCGAGATCCGCCCCGAGGCGCTGCCGTTGGACATCCGTCAGGGCACCACGGCGTCGGTCGTGCCGCCCGTGGCCATTCCCGACGAGGGCATTCACTTCACGTCGGTCGTCTCGTCGCTCGAGCGCGACCTGATCCTGCGCTGCCTGGAGAAGACGGGGGGCAACAAGCGCCAGGCCGCGCGGCTGCTGCATTTGAGCCGCACGACGTTCATCGACAAGCTGCAGCGGCTGAACGTCGCGGAAGCGGGCGCAGCGTAGGGCGCGGCTTTAGCCGCGCCGACCGGCGGGGCTGAAGCCCCGCCCTACGACGGTGCTTTCGGCAGGCGGAGGCGGAACGACGCGCCGCTGACCGAGGGCTCGAGTTCGAGGGAACCGCGATGGGCCTCGGCGATCTCGCGCGAAACGGGCAGCCCGAGCCCGGTGGACTCGGGACGCGGCCTGGACGTGACGAACGGCTGGAAGACGCGGTCGGCGTCGGCGGCCGGCACGCCGGGGCCGTCGTCGGACACCCGGAGCACCACGTGATCGCCCTCGCCCGCGACTTCCACGCGGATACACCCCGAGCGCCGCGGCGCCAGGGCCTGCTCGGCGTTCTGAATCAGGTTGAGGGCGACCTGCAGCAGGTGCAGGCGCTGTCCGGTGACGAACTGCGGCTCCGGCGGCACCACCAGCTGCACGGTGAGGTCGGCACGGCCAATCGAATACCGGCGCAGTTCCACGGCGCGGGTCGCGATGTCGCACATGTCCACCAGGTAGGTGGCCCCGTCCGGCTGCGCGCGCGAGAGCGCCACCACCCCCGTCATCGCCGACGCGGCGCGCGCCGCCTGATCGCGGATACGAGTCAGCGTTTTCTGCACCGGTTCGGGCAGGTCGGTGCGGTTTTGGAGCAGTTCGGCGGAGCCGCCGATGACCTGAAGGGCGTTGTTGACTTCGTGTGCAGCCCCGGCCACCAGTCGGGCAATCGTCGCCAGACGATTGAGCGTCAGATGGTGCTCGGGCGGCGTGGACACGGACATCGGCTAAACCTCGCGAGGCGGCAGTCGATTAGCGCTCTGTATCGGGGCGCTAGGTTGGAAAAGGCGCCGCAAGGATACCAGCATGCCTGGGTTGTGGGACGGGATCGGAGGTCGGAGGTGGTGAGTGCCCAGTAGTACGGCGGCGAAGCCGGTCAAGCTTGCGCAGAAATACCCCACGTGGGGCGCATGGGTCGATTCGGGCGATTGGGCCAAGAGCAGCCCGACCGGCACGCTGACCCTCCCGGCCAACGCCTCGGAGATCATGATCCTGGCGCTCGACCCCGACGTGAGCGTGACGCAGCTCGCGCGCGTCACGTCGCGCGATCAGGTGCTGGCCGCCCGCATGCTGCGGCTCGCCAACTCGGCGTATTGCGCGCCGCTGCAGGAGATCACGACCATCAGCGAAGCGGTCGTCCGTCTGGGCACCGCCTCGGTGCGCAACGTCGTGCTCGCCACCTGCATGGCGTCGCGCCTGCAGTCGGGCAACACCTACGGCGCGCACGGCCGCGGCCTTGCCGCGCACGGCATCGGCACCGCCTTCCTGGCGCAGCTCGTCGCACGCGTTGCGGTCGTCAACCAGGAAGAGGCGTTCTTGTACGGCCTCGTCCACGACATCGGCAAGCTGCTCGTCCTGCAGCTGTCCAAGGACTACGTCCGCGGCGGTGGCAAGGCACCGGCCGACGACGAAGTCCGGAACGTGATCGAGACCCGGCACGCCGAGTTCGGCGGCCGCGTGCTGCGTGAATGGCGGCTGCCGCCGGTGATCGAGGAGCCGGTGGTGTATCACCACCGCCCCGACGAGTGCACGTCCCACACGTTCGAGGCGTCGGTGTGCTACATGGCCAACCGTCTGAGCCACCGCTACGGGTTCGGCTGCGACGCAGCGCCCGACGCGCCGGTGCTCGAGGACCCGATCGCCGGCAAGCTGGGGCTCACCGAGGCCTGGCTGACCGACCTCGACGGCCGCGCCCCCGAGCTGTTCAAGAACGCCTCGGACGCGTTCGCGTAGACCGTGGCGCTTACGCTGATCGTCATCGTCGTGCTGGCCGCGATTGCGTGGCACGACCTGACGCAGCGGAAGCACGCGATCCTGCGCAACTTCCCCGTCGTCGGCCACTTCCGCTACTGGCTCGAGTCGGTCGGTCCGGAGCTGCGGCAGTACATCGTCACCGACAACAACGAGGAGCGCCCCTTCAGCCGCGACCAGCGCCGCTGGGTGTACGCCTCCGCGAAACTCGAGAACAACTACTTCGGCTTCGGCTCGGACAACGAGCTGGAATCGTCGCCCAACTATCCGGTCATCAAGCACAGCGTGTTTCCGCTGCAGTCGCCGCACCAGGGCGACGCCGATTACGACCCGTCGCACGCCATCGCCTGCGGGAAGATCCTCGGCGGCTACCGGCGGCGGGCGCGCGCCTTCCGGCCGGCGTCGGTGGTGAACATCTCGGCCATGAGCTACGGCTCGTTGAGCGGCGTGGCGGTGCAGGCGTTGAATCGGGGCGCGCAGCTCGCCGGCTGCTTTCAGAACACCGGCGAGGGCGGCCTGTCGCCGCATCATCTGCAGGGCGGGGATCTGATCTTCCAGATCGGCACCGGCTATTTCGGGTGCCGCGAGCTCGACGGACGCTTCAGCCTGCCGAAGCTCGTGGAGATGGTGCAGGCGCACCCGCAGATCCGCGCGATCGAGATCAAGCTCAGTCAAGGCGCAAAGCCGGGTCTTGGTGGCGTGCTGCCCAAGCGGAAGATCACACCCGAGATCGCGGCGATTCGCGGCGTGGCCGCGGACCGCGACTGCGTGAGCCCTGCCGCGCACACGGCGTTTCACGACGCCGACTCGCTGCTCGACTTCGTCGAGCAGGTGGCCTCGGCGACGGGCCTTCCGGTTGGCATCAAGTCAGCCGTCGGCGAGATGCGGTTCTGGCGCGACCTCGCGGCCCTCGTCGACACCACCGGGCGAGCCGTGGACTTCGTCACCCTGGACGGCGGCGAGGGCGGCACCGGCGCCGCGCCGCTCGTGTTCGCCGATCGCGTCGGCCTGCCCTTCAAGGTGGGCTTCAGCCGCGTGCAGCGCGTGTTCGCGGAGCGCGGACTGCACGAGCACGTCGTGTTCATCGGCTCGGGCCGGCTGGGGCTGCCCGACTCGGCGCTCGTGGGGTTCACCCTCGGGTGCGATCTGATCAACGTGGCCCGCGAGGCGCTGCTGGCGATCGGGTGCATCCAGGCGCTCAAGTGCCACACCAACCACTGCCCCACCGGCATCACCACCCAGAGCCCGTGGCTCACGCGCGGGCTCGACCCGACGCTGAAGTCGGTGCGCGTGGCCAACTACGTCGTGACGCTGCGGAAGGAACTGCTGGCGCTGAGCCGCGCCTGCGGCGTACCGCACCCCTCGCTCGTGACGCCGCACCAGATCGAAATCCTCGACGGCCGGTTCGGCGCGCGCACCGTCGCCGACCTGCTGGGCGGCCGCGGCCGCGGAGTCGCCTTCGACGACGACCCCGGTACGCCCGAACTCATTCCTGTGCGTAGGGCGCGGCTTTAGCCGCGCCGACCAGGCGGGGCTGAAGCCCCGCCCTACGACTGCGGCGCGTCCTCGAATTCCCCCTCCCACCGGGCGATGACGACTGTCGCCAGGCAGTTGCCGAGCACGTTCAGCGACGTGCGCAGCATGTCGAGCAGCGCGTCGATGCCGAGGATCATGAACACCGGCTCGGCGGGCAGGCCGAACGACGACACCGTGCCCATCAGGATCACGAGCCCGCCGCGCGGCACGCCGGCGACGCCCTTGCTCGTGAGCATCAGCGTCAGCAGCATCACGAGCTGCTGGCCGATCGAGAGCTGCACGCCGGCCGCCTGCGCCACGAACAGCGAGGCGAGCGACAAGTACAGCGTGCTGCCGTCCAGATTGAAGCTGTAGCCGGTCGGCATCACGAAGGCGACGATCTGCCGCGGCACGCCCAGCCGCTCCATCGCCTCCATCGCCCGCGGCAGCGCCGCCTCGGAGCTGGTGGTGGCAAACGCAATCGACACCGGCTCCGCCACCGCGCGCGCAAAGCGCGCGAGCGGCACGCGCACCATCCACGCGATCGGCAGCAGCACCACGGCGATGAAGACCGCCACGGCCACGTAGAAGGTGGCGAGGAGCTTGGCCAGACTGACCAGCACGCCGACGCCCAGCTGCCCCACCGTATAGGCCATCGCCGCGCCGACGCCGAACGGCGCCAGCATCATCACGATGCCGGTGAACTTGAACATGATCTCGGCCAGGCTCCCGGCGAAGGCGAGCATCGGCCGCTTCTTCTCCTCGGGGAGCAGGGCGAGCGCCGAGCCGAAGATCACGCTGAACACCACGACCTGCAAGATCTCGCCGTCCGCCACCGACTTGGCGAGGTTCTCGGGAAAGATGTGGAGCACCACCTCCTGCCACGTGCGCGACGCGGCCGCCGGCAGCTGGCTGGCGTCGATGGCGGCAGGGAGCGTGATCCCCTCGCCGGCGCGGCTGAGCGTGATGGCCGCCCAGCCGATGAGGAGCGCGAGCGTGGTCACGACCTCGAAATAGACGAGCGCTTTCACGCCCATCCGGCCCACCTGCCGCAGGTTGGAATGCCCCGCGATGCCCACGACCAGCGTGGCAAACAGCAGCGGCGCGACGATCGTCCGGATCAGCCGGAGGAAGATCTGGCCGACGAAGCGCAGCGACACCGCCAGGTCCGGAAAGAAATGTCCCAGCACCGCTCCGGCCACGATGGCCACGAGGATCCAGAAGGTCAGCGAGCGGTGGATGCGCACGGGGGCTAGGGTATACTGGGACGTTTTCCTCACCACGCGGAAGTGGCGGAATTGGCAGACGCGCCAGCCTCAGGAGCTGGTTCCCGCAAGGGAGTGAAGGTTCGAGTCCTTTCTTCCGCACCAGCCTGAACACTTCAACTTACGGCCAAGCGGCGAGCGACCTACAACGCCGTTTGCGCCTGCCGGAACGAATACACATTTGTCGCCGGCGCTGACCGTGCCGGGGGCGCAGCCCCCTGCGGCGGTCTTCGTCGGCAAAGGCTTACGACAGCGGTGTCGGCGAATGGCTGGCTTGCTACAAAAAAGTCCGGCGGCCACCGCGACGCGCCACGAGGATCGCTGAGTTTTCGAAGAAATTCGCGCATCGAGACCTGACGCCCAGCCCGGCCTTCTGGCGTTTCTTTTGCTCACTTGGGCATCCGGAGCACGCGGGTGGCCCAGAACCCGGAATTGCGAAAAGTAACCGTGGCATCGGACGACGGCGTCGCGCTGCGCGCGGCCGCGATCGTCGCCGACGCCAGCCGTGCGCTATGGGTCGAGGACGCGGCGCTCGCTCTGCCCCACATCGCGGAACTGCTGGTGGCCGAAGGGTTCGCGGCGCGGGCGGTCCTCGACATCAGCGACGACGGCAGCGCGCTGCGGGGCGAGGCGCGCAGTGCCGCCGCCTCGTCGAGCGGCACGGGCGGCGCCATCTCCGTGCCCATCGTGGCGAGCCAGCGCCCCATCGGCTCGATCGCCGTCGACCTGCCGCCGCAGCCATCGGTCGCGCCCGAGCACGTAACCGTACTGCTGAAACATCTCGCGCAGTTCATCGGACCGGCGGTGGCGGCGCACCGCGCGCGCGCCGGCGAACGAGTCCGGCTGACCGACGAGAACGGCCGCCTGCGGAACCGGCTCCACGGCCGGCACGACCTCACGAGCATCATCGGCAACAGCGAAGCCATGCGGCTGGTGTGCGAGCTGGTGTCACGCGCGGCGCCCACCGGGACGCCAGTGCTGCTCGAGGGCGAGGCCGGCACCGGCAAGGAATTCCTCGCTCGGACGCTGCACCACAGCTCACCGTGGGCGCGTAAGCCGTTCGTGGAATACGGCTGCGGCCGCGCCACCGCGGGGAACCTGGAAGCGGATCTGCTCGACCTGTTCCGCGGACGCGACGCGCACAAGAAGCGACCGCCGCTCGCCGACGGAGGCACGCTGTTCCTCGACGACGTGCACGAGCTCCAGGCCGCCGGCCAGGCGCAGTTGATGCGCCTGCTGCAGCAGCGCGAATTCGCCTCGGGGCAGGCGGCCTCGGCGCTCAGCCCGCTGGTGCGCGTGATCGCCACGTCGGAGACCAGCCTCGAACGCGCGGTCTCCGACCACGGTTTCCGCGCCGACCTGTTCCACCGCTTGAGCGGCTTCTCGATCGCGGTGCCGAACCTGCGGGACCGTCAGGCCGACGTTCCGCTGCTGGCCGACTACTTCCTCGCCAAGTTCGCCTGCGACCACGGCAAGAGCGCCAGCCGCATCTCGGCCCGCGCGCTCGACATGTTGACGCGCTACTCCTGGCCCGGCCACGTGCGCGAGCTGGCCAACGTCATCGAACGGGCCGTGCTGCTGAGCGACGACGAGGTGGTGCACGCCCACCATCTGTCGCCGGCCATCCATGCCGCCGACGGCGGCGGCGTGCCGGCCCCCTTCAGCCTGTCGGAATCTCTGGACGCCTACGAGAAGGACCTGCTGCTCGACGCGCTGCGCGCGGCGCGCGGCGTCCGCAGCCGGGCGGCGCGGCTGCTGCAGACCACCGACCGCATCTTCAACTACAAGGTGCGCAAGCACGCCATCGACTGCCGCCGCTTCAAGGCGTAGCGAGCCGGCCGGCCTGGAACCACTCTCCTTGACGCCCCCTGAGCCGGGGGCTAGCATCTTCGCCATACGCAAGGAGCGAGCCCGGCTCGCTGGGAGGTTTGAATGCGCCACAGGCTACTGGGCGTCGCGCTGGCTGTCGTTGCCGTTCTGGCCACGTCGTCCGTGCTATCGGCTCACCACTCGGTTGCGGGCCAGTTCGACGAATCCAAGTCGGTCACCCTCAAGGGCGTGATCTCCAAGGTGGACTGGGTCAACCCGCACATCTATCTCTACATCGACGTCAAAGACGGCAACGAGACGGTAACGTGGTCGCTTGGCACGGTGCCGACGGCCATGGCGCGCCGCGCCGGTCTCACGAAGGAATCGATTTCGGGCAAAGTTGGCGAGGTCGTGACCATCGACTGCATCCCGGCTCGCGACGGCACGAAGCACCTGGGCTGGGTCAACACCATCACCTACGCGGACGGCCACAAGATCGAGCTGTCGCGCCGCTAGCGGCCCCGCCCGGAGGGCGGGCAATTGAACACTGGTCAACGCATCTACGAGGACAGACCGTATGAGGCACACCATTCGTCGATCGCTGACAGCCGCCGTGATCGTCAGCGCGCTCGCCGCGCCGGCATCGATCGGGGCGCAGCAGGCGGCACCGCGCGGCACCACCGAGATGCTGACGAAGCTTTCGGCCAAGCCGACGCCGCATCTGAACGGCAAGCCGGACTTCAACGGCACGTGGGACCACCTGGGTGGCATCGAGTTCGTGCGGCCGGAAAAGCTGCCCGACGGCTCGATCTGCCTGCGCGGCTGCGCGCCGGCCACCCCCGCACCGCGTCCGGCCCCCGCGGCCGCCGCGCCGCGTCCGGCCCAGGCCAACCCGCCGCAAGCGCTCTTCCCGAAGTACAAGCCGGAGTTCCTGGCCAAAGTGAAGGACCTCAGCGCGCGGCAGGTCGCCACCGACAACGTGCTGAAGTGCCTGGCGCCCGGCATCCCGCGCATGGGCCCTCCGGGAAAGATCGTCCAGAACTCGAAGGAAGTGGTGTTCCTGTACGACGACGTCAACGGCGCGTTCTTCCGCATCATCCCGGTGGACGGCCGCACGACGTATCGCAAGGACATGCCGGCGAGCTTCCTGGGCGATTCGATCGGCCACTTCGAGGGCGACACGCTCGTGGTGGAAACCACGAACTTCAACGAAGACACCTGGCTCACGGATAACGGCGCGTTCCACACCAGCGGCTTGAAGGTCGTGGAGCGGCTGCGGCGCGTCGGCGACACCATCGAGTACACCGCCACGTCGCACGACCCGGCCGTGCTGACGGAGCCGTGGAGCTCGAAGAACTACACGATGTGGATTACGGCGCAGGAGCTCGAAGAACCCGCGCGCTGCGAGGACCGCGACCTCGAGCACATCGTCGACGGATCGCACCACGACAATCCGCGCTAACGCAGTCGTGGGTCGCGGCTTCAGCCGCGACGACCATCGGCGGGGCTGAAAGCCCCGCCCTACGGTTCCGGGTTCGCGACGATCCGCGATTCGGTCAAGAACCGCCGGTAGTTGCGGTACTGCTGCGTCATGCGGACGCCGCGCGCGCCGCCGGCGATGGCCACCCACACGTTCTCGATCGACGTCGGCAGCATCAGCGTCTCTTCAGGATCGGCAAACGACACCGCGCCGTAGCGCACCGAGCTGTCGGAGCGCGAGAGCGTGACGTAGAGCCCGCCGCCAAACCCATTCCGCCGCAGCGCTTCTCGTGGCAGCGGCACGTCGGTGGGCCCCATCAGCGACTCGTCGATGCGGAGTACCGCGGCCGAGTCCGGATCGACCCAGATGCGTCCTCGGAACCGGCGAGGCACGTCCATCGAGAGGCAATCCTTGTCGCCGGTCCCTTTCGGGTCGAGCGTGGCCTTCGGCGTCCCCGACGATCGCGGCCTGTACTCGAGCAGGACCGCGGCCCGCCCGTCGAGGAGCGTCAGCGCGCCGCCAGTGAAGGTGTACTCGTCATGATGGCCCGGCAGCAGGAATTCGAGCGGCTCGGGCGTGATCGGTTCGGGGTCGAGGCACTTGGGCTCGTCCTTCGGCTTGGCGGGCCGGCGATTGGCGCGCAGGAGTTCGCGCACGACTTGGACCCGCGGCTTCTCGTCGGCCAGGCCCGGCGTCCATTCGAACCGGAGGTCGTACACGAGCGAGCGGGCAAAGCCGTCTGGCGCCAGATCGGACTTGACCGGCTGCACCACCACGGTCTCTTCGACCATCAGGCTCTGCGCACGCGTGTAGTACGCCTGCACGTAGGTCGAGACCCGATCGAGGAGTCCCCCCACCCCGGTGGGTGCGGCCTGGGCGGCGAGCGGAGGACGGTCGAGCACTGAAACGCTCAGCGCCGCGACGAGTGAGACGCTGGCAAGAACCCGCGCATCAGGCCGTAAACGTCGCGCCATGTGCTCCCGTATCCCTGTGTTACCTTACCTCGGCTCAAACGAGCCGACGTATTGAAAACGTCGCGCCCGGGGCGCGAGAACATCCAAGGAGGGAGTTCCAATGCGGAAGGTGCAACACGTCTTCGCGGCAATCGGTCTGGCCGCGGCCGCGTCTCTGGTGGCGTTCGCCCAGGCGCCGCAGGCTCCGGCCGGCGCGCCCGCGGGTCAGGGCCGAGCGGGCGGCGGCGGACGCGGTGGTCCGGCCGGCCCGGCGTCGTTCTTCGTTACCAGCGTCGGCAAGGGCGACGGCGCCAACTACGGCGGCCTCGCGGGTGCCGACGCTTACTGCGCTCAGATGGCCACGGCCGGCGCCATCCCGACGCCGCCGGGACGCACGTGGCGTGCCTACCTCAGCGCCTCGGCCGCCAACGGCCAGCCGGCCGTCAACGCGCGCGACCGCATCGGCGCGGGCCCCTGGTACAACAAGAACGGGCAGCTCATCGCCAACAACGTGGCGGATCTGCACGGCGACGTCGAACGCGATCGCAACTCGATCAACAAGACGTTCGCACTCACCGAGAAGGGCACCGTCGTGAACGGCGTGGGCGACACGCCGAACCAGCACGACATCCTGACGGGGTCCGACTCGTTCGGGCGCGCGCGCGCTGGCACCGAGGACAACACCTGCAGCAACTACACGAGCAACCAGGATCCGCCGCAGGGCACACCCCGTGGCCAGGGCCCTGGGGTGTGGCTGGGGCACGTCGATCGCACCGGCGGCGGCAACTCGTCGTGGAACGCCACGCACAAGTCGGCGGGCTGCAGCCAGCCGTCGCTCGTCAGCACGGGCGGGGCGGGACTGCTCTACTGCTTCGCGGCGAACTGATTAGGGGTTTTCCCGAGGAAGGACCAGGACGAAACTGTGCGCGGCCCGCGTTCTCCGCGGGCCGCGTCTGTCAGCTTTCGGTGTCTTCGACTTGCCAGTCTGCCAGGGGCTGCGGGCCCAACTTGATGTCGGCGATGTCGGGGTCGATACCGTCGATTTTGGGACCGGCGGTCGCCTTCCGCTCTTTCGCATCGCGACGGCGGGCTGACTTCATCTGGCGGCGCTCGGCGAGCGATTTCTCGCGCTCTCGCTTCGCGGCAGTGGGTCGGGCGTTCGGGGCCATAGCTCAGTTCCTTGGCGCTCGCCCGGAATCGGGCGTAGCCTCAGAATACACGATCCCGTGGCTGAGCCAGTGCCCAAAAGCGCCCGACACCAGGGCCTCGCTCCATCTCCGCGCCAAACGGCCGATTTCACGTCTGACATCTTCTTCGACTAAGGATCACGAGTGCGAGAACTGCCGAACCGCGTCCATCGCCTGAACGAACTGGCCAACGACCTCTGGTGGAGCTGGAATCGGACTGCACGCAACGTGTTCCGGCGTCTCGACTACGCGCTCTGGCGCCAGACCGCGCACAACCCGGTGAAGATGCTGTCGGCCATCTCGAACGACGCGCTGGCGCGTGCCGTGGCCACCGTGGACTGGCTGCAGCTGTACGACGAGGCGATCGCCGGGCTGGACGCTGCCCGCACCGCCCGTAACACCTGGTGCGCGCGCGAGTACCCGACGCTCACCGCCAACGCGATCGCGTACTTCTCGGCGGAGTTCGCGCTGCACCAGTCGTTGCCGATCTACGCCGGCGGCCTCGGCGTGCTGGCCGGCGACCACTGCAAGGAGGCCAGCGACCTGGGCGTGCCGCTCGTCGGCATCGGGTTCATGTACCCGCAGGGCTACTTCCATCAGGTCATCTCCCCCGACGGGTGGCAGGAAGAGCGCTACGAACGGCTCAACTGGGAAGACGCGCCGATCGAGCCGGCGCTGACGCCCGACGGCAAGCCGTGCGTCAGCGCGGTACCGCTCGGCGATCGCACGGTGCTCGCCGCCGTGTGGCGCGTACGCGCGGGACGCGTCACGCTGTACCTGCTCGACACCGACCTGCCGGAGAACGCGCCGCGCGATCGCGAGCTGTCGGCCCGGCTCTATGGCGGCGATCGCGACACGCGCCTGCAGCAGGAGATCGTCCTCGGCATCGGCGGCGTGCGCGCCTTGCGGGCGCTCGGGCTCGCGCCCGCGCTCTACCATCTGAACGAAGGGCACGCTGCCTTCGTGGTACTGCAGCGCATCCGTGACCTCTGCGAGCACGGGCAGACCTTCGACACCGCGCTGGCCGAAGTGCGCCGCACCACCGTGTTCACCACGCACACACCGGTCCCGGCCGGGCACGACGCGTTCTCGTTCGGCATGGTCGAGGGGCACCTGGCCGGGCTGTGGGGCGACCTCGGCGACAACCGCGCGCGTTTCCTCGATCTCGGCTCGCACGACAACGGCGCCGGCCCGATGTTCAACATGACCGCGCTCGCGATGCGGTCGGCCGCGTCGGTGAACGGCGTGAGCCAGCTGCACGGCGAGGTGACGCGGCAGATGTGGCAGCCGCTGTGGCCGGGGCTGCCGGTGAACAAAGTGCCGGTCAAGTCGCTCACCAACGGCGTGCACGTGCCCACCTGGATGTCATCCGAGATCGCGCGGCTGCTCGACCGCTATCTCGGGCCGGACTGGAGCGAGAACCACGACGACCCGGCACTGTGCGACCGCGTGCTCGACATTCCCGACGAGGAGCTGTGGAACGCGCGGGTCGCGCTGCGGACGTTCCTCTTCCAGTTCGTGCGCGAGCGGGCGCGGCTGCGGTGGACCACCGAGGGCGGCGCGGCGGCGCGCGTGGTGGCCGCGGGCACGATGTTCGACCAGAGCGCGCTCACGATCGGCTACGCGCGGCGCTTCACCGGCTACAAGCGGCCCGAGCTGCTCTTCACCGATCCGCAGCGCCTGGCGGCGATTCTCAACAAGTGGGGCCGTCCGGTCCAGTTCGTCTTCGCCGGCAAGGCGCACCCCGCCGACGACATCGGCAAACACCACCTGCAGCACATCTACCACCGCGCGCTCGACCCGATCTTCGGCGGCCGCATCGCGGTGGTGGACGACTACGACCTGCACGTGGCGCACTTCCTCGTGCAGGGGTGCGACGTGTGGCTGAACAACCCGCGCAAGCCGCTCGAGGCGAGCGGCACGAGCGGCATGAAGGCCGCCATCAACGGCACGCCGCACCTGTCGATCGGCGACGGCTGGTGGGCCGAGGGGTTCACCGGCGAGAACGGCTGGCTCATCGACGGCACCGCGAATCCGGAGGACCACGGGGCCCAGGACTGGGCCGACGCGCAGGCGCTCTACACGCTGCTGGAGCAGCAGATCGTGCCCGCGTTCTACGACCGCGACGGCTCCGGCATCCCGCGGCGCTGGCTGCAGACCGTCAAGCAGTCGATCCGCACGGTGCTCCCCCGCTTCAGCGCCCGGCGCATGGTCAAGGAATACGTGCGCGAGATGTACGTGCCCGCCCTTAGATCGAATCTGGAGGGAGCTAGGGAGCTGGGGGGCTGAGGGGCTGGAGAGTGATCTCCCCTCTCCGCCCTCTCTGCCTTCTCCGCCCTCTCCGCCCGGTATACTCGTGGGATGGCTCGTAAATCAGGCGTCGAGAAGGCCAAGTGCGCGTTGTGCGGCGCCAAGGACATCTCGGAACCGCGCGGCGAGGAACGCTACTGCCGCGACTGCTGGGAAAAGAAGATTGCGGTCGAGGAAGTGGTCGCCCGCGAGTTCGCGCTGAAGCGCTACATTCGCGCGCACAGTGCGGAGAAGTACCTCGTATACCACTCCACCATCAAGCGGCCCACCGGCCAGATCATGGTGGTGGACGACGGCTACGACCTCTTTCTGACGATGGTGCTCTACCCCAACTTCGGCTGGGACGAGCCCGCCTACCACCTCGAAGGCGATCCCGAGGGCCGCACCTTCGCCGAGGTCCTGGTGGACGTAGTGGCCACCGAGGTGATCGAACCGTGGGGCGGCGGCAAGTGGCACCTCGAAGTGTTTCGTTCCCTGAACCCCGAACCGGAGGACTGGAACGGCGAGATGTAACTGGCTACAATTCGTCGCGACGGGCGCGCGGGTGCGCCCGCGGCCGGGCGGCAGACCGGGCCTTTGCACCACGCGATGGAAAGGATCATGGTTATGACTCGCTATCTGTGCACCGTGCTGGCCCTCACCGGCGGACTCCTGCTCACGGCCGGCGCGCCCTCCGCGCAGGCTCAGGACGCGGCCAGACCGAAACTCATTTCACCGGTACGCGGGAGCGCTGAACTCGGCTTCACCAACGCCGTCCGCAAGAAGGAAGGCAACGTGTGGATTGCCACCTTCAAGGTGAAGAACCTGGCGGCGGGCCCCATCGCCGGCCTCCGCATCGAAGAATTCTGGTACGACAAGGGCGGCGAGATCATCGCGGGCGCCGAGCCGTTCCGCTACCGCAAGCCGCTGGCGCCGGGCGAAGTGATCGAAGTCGTGCTGAAGACGCAGGCCAATCCGAAGATGCAGCGCTCGCAGCTGAAGTTCAGCCACGGCGACGGCAAGAACGACCAGATCAAGCCGAAGCTGATGCCGAAGCTGTAGTCACACTGCCCAGATGTTGAGGGCAGCAGTGATCAGCAACGCATTCACGAAGTCGATGCCGAAGGCGCCGACGAGCGGGACCACGAGATAAGCCTTCGGCGCCGGCCCGTACCGCTCGACCAGCGCGCCCATGTTGGCCACGGCGTTGGCGGTCGTGCCGAGCATGAAGCCGCAAAAGCCGCCCGACATCACGACGGCGTCGTAGTCGCGCCCCATGAACCGCGGGACCACCCAGATACAGAGGGCCGCCACCAGGGCGACCTGCGCGGCAAGGATGACGAGCAGCGGAATCACGGCGCCGGCCAGCTGCCACAAGCGCAGCGTCATCAGCGCCATCACGAGGAAGATCGAGAGCGCCACCGTACCCAGGTCGTCGATGGTGCGCTGCGAAATGCCGACGGCCCCCGCCACGTCGTCGAGATTCCGGATGACAGCGGCGACGATCATCGCGCCGATGTAAGCGGGCAAGGTCCAGCCGACGGCGGCAAAGCCGGCGCTCACCCACCCGCCCGCGCCCACCGCCACGAGCAGGACGACCAGGTGTTTGAGCAGGCTGTACGCCTCGGCGTCCTCACCGGCGGGCGTCGCCGCCGGCGGTTCGTCCATCTGGCGCTCGGCCAGCGCCTCGAGCGTCGAGGCCGGACGCGTCGGCACGAGCGTGGCGTGACGTCCCAGAAGATACGTGGCAATCGGTCCGCCGATCAGGCCACCGGCCACGATGCCGACCATGGCCGCCGACACCGCCAGCGTCGCGGCGCCACCCACACCGGCGCTCTCGAAGAGCGGCGCGAATGCGAGCCCGGTGGCCGGCCCACCCGTCAGCGTCACCGAGCCGGCGAGCACGCCCATCAACGGATGCTCGCCGAGCAGCCAGGCGACGCCGCCGCCGACCACGTTCTGGAGCGCGGCGGACACCGACGCGATGATCATCATCACCAGCACCAGCGGCCCGCCGCGCGCCAGCACGCGCAGGCTCGCACCGAAGCCGACCGATGCAAAGAAGGCGTTCTGGAGCGGCACCTGCAGCGCGGTGTCGAACGCCAGGAGCGGCGGCGTGCCGCGATTGATGAAGGCGAAGAGCGCGGCCATGGGCAGGCCGCCCACGACCGGTGCCGGGATGTTGTAGCGCGCCAAGAGCGGCACGCGCTTCTTGAGCCAGTAGCCGAGAAACAGCGCGGCTCCAGCGAACGCGACCGTTTGAATGAGGTCCAGGGTCACGGTGAAGGCGCGAGATCGGCGTGGGACGGGCCGCCTGAAGGCGGCCCCTACTTAATCCGGATCTGTATGTCGCGGCTCGCCACGCTCTCGGTGCCCACGCGCGACTTGCCTTCGACGTGCAGCACGTAGAGGCCGGGCGTCAGATCGCTCAGCGGCAGCCGTCCGGCGAACCCGTAGCCTCCGCCGCCCTTGACCTCGCCCGACTCCCGCTCTTCGCTCGCCGTCAGCACCACGCGGCCGTCGCCGGCGCGCAGTTCGGCCTTCAGATCGACCTTGTGCGGGTTGTTGGCGCCGTTCTCGTAGAACTCGGTGAAGAACATCAGCGTGTCGCCCGCCGTGAACTCGCGCGTCGCCACCGGCGGACCCGGCAGGAAGTCGCCGAGCGGATTCTTGGCGCGAACCGTGGGCGTCAGCGACGCCGCCACCGACGTGATCGCCACGCCGCTCATGGCGAACGAGTCCTTGTAGAAGTCCGGAATCTCCAGGTCGTAGAGCACGCTGCCCGCCTTGCCGGACGCGTTGGCCGCGGCCAGGCGCAGCTGGTACTTGCCGGGCGGCAGGTTCATCTGCGTGAGCAGGCGGAACCCGTTCTCTCTCGCGCTCTTGTAGGTGTCGGGCTTCAGCGCCAGTTTGGCCGTGCTGCGCTCGCCCGGAAACACCTTGCCGGTGGAATTGGTGGCGGCGTTGGCGATCTCGAGCGACTCGTTGAACGTGCCGTTGGCCTCGACGAAATCGAGCTTCGACGCGTCGAGCTCGATCACCACGGCCACCGCGGCGTTGGGCGCCTCGCCTTTGTACGCGCCGGCAAAGACTTTCACCGGCATGCCGGCCACGGGCAGCGGACTCGCGATCGCCGACGTGAGGGCCGGATTCGTGCCCGGCGCCGGGTCCGCCGGCCGGCGGCCGCGGGCTTCGTAGTAGCCGTTGCGGGCCCGCACCACGCGGAGGCCCGGACGCGTCACACGCACCTGAATCTTGCGGTAGCGGCCGTCGCGCCGGCTGTTCGTCGAGTAGTAGCCGAGCAGGTAGTACTGGCTGTTCTCCTGCACGATGCGGTCGAAGGCGCTGTTGAAGTCGTTGCGGTTCAGCGCCGCGAAGCCGCCGGTGTTGGCCGCGAGCACGCGGAGGCTGTCCTGCGACAGGCGCAGCTCGTTCTGCAGCGAGTTCAGGCCGGCGCCCTGCTCGGGAAAGGTGGAGCTCTGGGTGATCAGGTCTTCGGACCCCGTGCTCAGGCCGCGCGGATCGATGGCGTAAATACTGACGTTGCCGCGCGTGGCGGAGGCGATGGCGTCGTGGGTGTCGAGCAGCACCGCCGACGCGGTGGAGCCCGCCAGTCCGACCGCCTCGTGGATGTCGAAGTCCACGCCCTCGCCCACGAGCAGCAGCGCCTTGCGGCGGCCGCGCACGTTGGCCATGAACTCGGCCAGCTTCCGCACGGTGCCCATGGCGTTCCGCGCGTTGAAGCTGCGCTCCATCATGTCCTTGTCGTCGCCCACCTGGAGGCCGCCCGTATCCGGGTTCACGCGGACGCCTTCGATCTTGTTGATCGTCGCCGACGGCAGCTTCCGCCCCACGAACTTGTCCACCGCCGCCATCAGCAGCCGCGGGTTGTTGGTGAAGTCCTGCGACCCGTTGCTGCGCCCCGTGAAGACGATGGCCGCCAGGTCGTTGGTGCCGAAGCTGCGCTCGAAGAAGCGCCGCATGGCGGCCTTGACGCGCGGCGTGCGGGTGAATTCCGTGTGCAGGTCGTCGAGCACGATCAGGTAGATCCGCCCCTCGATGTGATCGTTGGTCTGGACGTCCTGTTCGAGCGGCGCGGTCGCGAAGAGCGGGCGTTCGGCGCGCTCGATCGGAATGTTGACGAGCGCGAACGACGTCACCTTCTGCGGCTTGCCGTCCTCGAGCACTTCGAATTCGTCGGCCTTGAGATCGTTGACCGGGTTGCCCTGCGCGTCGGTCACCAGGACGTCGGCTTCGACGTAGTCCACTTCGACGCGGAAGATGACCGGAGGCGTGGCGTCCTGCGGCGCGGCCGGCGCCGGGGCCGCCGCCTGTTGGGCCCAGAGCACGCCGGTGGAAAGGGCGGCAGCGGCAGCGACTGAGAGAACGAGGCGCTTGGTCATAGATGTCTTCAAGGGGCTGGCCTGGCGATTATAGGCAGACTTTCAGTGCCTTCACAGCGTCAGACCTCTATACTTCTGGACGCCATGGCGCTCGACCTCCCGGCCATCCAGCGCGCGCTCCGCGAGAGCGGGCTCGACGGGTGGCTCCTTTACGATTTTCACGGCTCCAACCCGATTGCCACGCGGCTGTCGGGCGTGGATCGGGGCGCCCACCTCACCACGCGCCGCTGGTACTACCTGATCCCCCGGGAGGGCGAACCGCGCGCCCTGGTACACGCCATCGAACGGCACAATCTCGACCTTTTGCCGGGCCGGAAGACCGTGTACGGCCGCCGCGAGCAGCTCGAGGCCGGGCTCACGGAACTCCTGAAAGGCGTCAAGCGCATCGCGATGGAGTACTCGCCGGAGTGCGCCATCCCTTACGTGTCGAGGGTAGACGCCGGCACGGCCGAGGCCATCAAGGCGCGCGGCGTGGAGATCGTGTCGTCGGGAGACCTCGTGCAGGCATTCGAGGCCGTGTGGACGCCGGAACAGCTCGAATCGCACCGCGTGGCGTCCCAGGCGCTCTACCGGATCAAGGACAAAGCCTTTGCCGCGGCGGCCGCCGCGCTGCGAGCAGGCGCGCCGCTCACCGAGTATCAACTGCAGCAGCAGATGGTGGCGTGGTTTGCCCAGGAGGGGCTGGTCTCGGACTCGGCGCCGGTGGTTGCGGTCGGCCCCCACGCGGGCAACCCGCACTACCTGCCCACCGAGGCGAGCGCGTCGGTCATCGGGCCCGACGAGCTGCTGCTGCTCGATCTGTGGGGCAAGCTGGCACAGCCGGGCGCGGTGTTTGCCGATATCACGTGGGTAGGGTTCACGGGCCGCGAAGTACCCGCCCCGATGGCCACGGCGTTCGACGCCGCCGCCCGGGCGCGGGATGCCGCGGTGGAGCTGGTGCAGGCCGCCGCGCGAGACGGGCGGGACCTGCGCGGTTGGGAAGTAGACCGGGCCGCACGGGCCGTCCTGGTGGCCGCGGGGTTCGAGTCGCAGGTGCTGCACCGCACGGGGCACAGCCTGGGCGAAAGCGTCCACGGAAACGGGGCGCATCTCGACGATTTCGAGACCCACGACGACCGGCGGCTGCTGCCGGGAACTGGATTCACGGTCGAGCCGGGCGTCTACCTGGCCGACTTCGGCGTTCGCACGGAAATCAACGTATTTCGCGGGGACCGCGAGGCGCTCGTGACCGGGCCGTGCCAGGGCGCCATCGTCCCGCTGCTATCATGAATCAGCCGTCTTCTGCCGGGCGTCGCGCGGCGGGGGCGTGGAGGGCGTAATGCTGAACCGGAAGATCACGTTGCTGTATTCCCTGCCGATCGTGCTGATGTCGGTACTCGTCGGCATGATCATCGCGTCGCGGCTCGATATCTCGCCGACGTCGAGCGCGCAGACGGTGGCGGCGCCACCGATGAACAGCGCTCCGCTGACGGGGCCGCTGTCGGCGTCCACCTTCCGCGACATCGCCAAGCTGGCGTCGCCCGCGGTGGTGAACATCCGCACCGAGTCGCGGCAGCGCACGCAGGACCTGTCCGACTTCTTCGGCGGGGGCAGCGGCGACCTCTTCGAGCGGTTCTTCGGCACCCCGAGCCCGCGCGGCGGGGGCCAGGGCGGCCAGGGCGGCCAAGGCGGTCAGGGCGGGGGGCAGGGCCGGCAGCAGGCGCCCCGCGAGCGCGAGCAGGTCGTGCAGGCGGCCGGCACCGGGTTCATCATCGACAAGGCCGGGTTCATCCTCACCAACAACCACGTGGTCGAGGGCGCCACCAAGATTGAAGTCT